>Ga0073934_10004335_pt1 | contig 23877 bp, 12 predicted proteins | sample LarsenN4metaG_FD_76834 | JGI IMG/M metagenome (GOLD analysis project Ga0073934, IMG submission 76834) | Hot spring sediment bacterial and archeal communities from British Columbia, Canada, to study Microbial Dark Matter (Phase II) - Larsen... ... | reverse complement strand
GACGGTGAAAGTGCGGGAGGCGCTCTGGGCCTGGACCCAGTCGTCGGTGACCTTGATGGTGATCCGGTTCGTGCTGGGCCCGGCGTCCGGGCCAACCTGCCACACAAACTGCCCGGTGCTCGGGCTGATCACAGCGCCTGCCGGAGCGCCGGGCTCGAGGCTGAACGTGAGTTTTTGGGCTGGCAGGTCCGCGTCCGAGGCGGAGCAGCGGAACCAGACGAGGTCACCTTCCGCCACGATGAGATCCGGCAGCGGGGCAAGGATAGGGGGTTGGTTGGCCTCGTTGACAACGATCGAGAAAGCCAGGGACCCGGTTTGAGCGCCATTCACTTCCCGGGCTTCGACGGTGACGTTGTAAGAGTTGGGTCCTTGAAGTTCCGTTGGCGTCCAGGAAACCAGGCCTGTGGTGGGATGAATCTGCAGCCCGGATGGACCGCTGATGAGGGCGTAAGTGACCGCATGCGCGGGAGTATCCGGATCCTGCGCCACCAGGGTGAGGGAGAGAGGCTGGAGTTCGTCGATCGTTTGCAGGCTGACGGGCGCAAACACAGGCGCGTTATCGATTTCCCGGACCGTGACGCTAAAGGAGCGGGTGGCGCTGCCGGCCGGTTGCGCGTCGTCGGTCACCCGGACGGTGATTGTGTACAGGCCGGGACCCTGCGATTCAAGGGGTGTCCAAATGAATTCGCCGGTCAATTCGTTCACCGTCGCTCCGGTTGGCGCGCCTGGTTCCAGCGTGAACCGCAACCGCTGGGGCGGCAAGTCGGTGTCGCGCGCCGCCGCGGTGAACAGGACTGCCGACCCTTCATCCACCGTCCGGTCAGCGATTGCGTCGAGAGTGGGAGGTTGGTTCAGCTCACGAACGGTGATCGTCACGACCTCGGTGTCCGATCGCGCCGGGACACCGTTATCGGTCGCGCGGACCGTGAAGGTGTATTGGCCCGGGCCGTCGGCCTCGGTCGTGGCCCAGGCGAACGCACCTGTCGTCGGGTTGATGACAGCCCCACTGGGGGCACCGAACAGTGAATACGTGATCTTCTGGCCAGCGTCGGCGTCGCTGGCGACAGCGGTGAAAACGACCTGCTGCCCTTCGTCGATTGTCCAATTGCCGACCGGGCTCAGCACCGGCGGCAGGTTGGTGGTGGCGAACTGGTTCGGCCCTGCCGGTGTCGGCACTTCCATGAACACGAACGGCGCCTCCATGCCGTCAGGGAATCGTCCGTGGCTGACGTCGCGCGTTTGCGCCGCAAACTCGACACTGTCCACCGCGGTCCCATCCGGGGCGAAGAGCGCAATTTTATCCCCGGAATTGGACAGCTTGAAATCGGCGTGGAGCTGCTGGTTTGTGGTCTGCCCGGCTTCCTCGTCGGCCCAAACCAGAAGAAAGCCTCCGGCCGGAATCACGGTATTGTTGGGGATAACATATTTGGCGGGCGAAAGCGGGTCATCCGTGAGCGTGTAGGCGGAGAGATTCGCCGGCGCGGGGCCTTCATTAAAGAGCTCAAACCAGTCATCGGGATCGCCATCAGCCGGGTCGAGCAGCGAACCGGTGTTGTTCGCCATCCACTCGTTGATCCACACCTGGACTGGCGGCGCGGCCAGCGTGTTGGTGGTCCCCGGCGTTGGGGTGTGGAAGAGACTGCGCTCCTGGACTCGGCCGTCGGGGAAGGCGCCGAAGGCAAGGGCATCAGGAAGGTCCCTGTAATTGATATAGTCGATGACTGCGGGGGCCCCAAGCTGCAGCCGCGACAACGCCACCACGCCGTTCGTGCCGGCCAGGCGGAAGTTCGTGTGCAGCTCTCCCGGGACGGACTCCCCAGGTTCGCCATCCGCCCAGACCACCAGATACTGCCTGGGACTGAGCCGTGTTCCTTCGGGGAAAGTCCAGGCGTTCAACTGCCGGAGGTCGGCGGTCAGGTACAGCCCGGACAGGTCGATCACTTCATCGCTACCGTTGAATAGTTCGACCCACGGATCGCGCTCCCCGAATCGGTCCTGCAGTCCGCTCGTGTTCTGAGCCTGGACCTCGTTGAGGAAAACCTTGGGGAAGACGGGGAGGACAGCGGCGACCGAGTTCGGCCGGCCCGGTGTGGAAAGCACCAGATCATTGGTCCGGCTCGCCGTCCAATTGCCCACCCGCCAATTGTCTTGCAGGGGATCAATGAGCTGAAGGGACGGTCCGAGGCCATCGGCCGCGGTCGGCCAGGGGAGTGCGCTGTCGTAGCGAACCTCGTCCACGATCACGTCCTGGCTGGTCCCTCCGCCCGGGATCACCAGCCGCAGTCGTTCGCCGTTGTTCTGAAGGCCGCCCTGATACTGGCCAACCGGCAGAACGGCGAAACCATAGGCGGCAGCAAAGCCGGAGGTGCTGGCGGCCACCACCGCATAGGCCCCCGGCCCGAGAATGGTCCCCGCCGGGAACGTGAAGTCGACCCCGTCCAACCGCCACCCTGACAAGTCAAAGCCCGCGGTGGTGGAGGTGTTATGAATCTCCACGAAGGATGCCCCGGGGAGGGCGGGGTGGTACATGATTTCACTGATGACCACCTGGCCGACAGGCGAGGGCAGCGTCGCGCCCGTGTAATGGATGGTGATCGAATCGCTCGCGCCCGGAATCGGCGCGCCCTTGCTGTCGAGGCCGGCGACTTCAAGGCGATTCGAGCGAGCGCCCAGGACGATTTGCGCGGACCAGGAGGTGGCCGCCGTCCAGGTCAGCGGCACGGGCGCGCCATTGACGGTGATCGTAGCGATGCGCAAGGGGGCCGAGCCGGCCAGAGTAACGAGTGTCTGATCGGTGCTGAAATCCGTTCCGCTATTGCTGGTGATGGCGAAGGTCTGGGTGTCCAAGGTGGCCAGACGGCCAACCAGGTAATTGCGCCGCTGTGCGACCCAGCTCTTGGTCGCCTGCGGGCTCGCCACCGATAAGCCGTTGGCCGTGAAGGCCGCATAGCGCCCGTTGACGATCGGATCGAAGCGGCTGCTCTGCAGCGGCCCGTCGATGGCCTTCAGAAACTGCTGCAGATACAACCGCCGAAACGGAGGCACCGAGTTCCAGAGCCTGGTAATCGTCGGGTCGTTGGCCCCAAAAACATCTGTCGTCGTCCCGTGACTGCCCGAACCGAGCACAAAATCTATATCCCACGGCACCATGCCAAACCGGCCGTTGACCGGTTTGTAGATGTAAGCGTTCTTCCCCCGGTCATAGCCGTAGGCGTCCCAGTTTCCGACGATATGCTGCAGGGCAAACACGCCCATCCAATTCTGCATATCCACCAGGCTCTCCACCTGCGGAACCAGCCCCGCCCCCGTTTGGTTGATGGCTGTCACCAGGTCGAACAGGTTCGTGTAGTTGTTCGCCGAGTCCACCACCGCGCGCTTGCGCCACGCCCAGCGGTAACGGGCCAGCTTGTAGCCTCCTCCCACAGTGGTGAACCGTTGCAGCGTGGCGTCCCGGCTGAACGTGAAGTTCCGGCCCGTGTCGTCGAATTCGAACCAATCCTCGATCTTATAGAGATCGCCATCCTGGCCGTCCGGCCACCACCGGTCCGCGTACAACCCGTTGGGTTCCTCGGTATCCTCGTAAACCTGCTGTTTGCGGGCGCCGTTCTCAAAAAAGAGCACATGGCGGCGGTTGAGCGTCGGGATCCCCATCTGCCGGCCAATCCAGAAAGCGGCGGCCTCGCGTTGAGCGGTGTCGTCGTTGCCGAGATTCCCAACCGTCACCAGCGCCACGTCTCCCGCTCCAAGGAACGGGTCGTCCTCCGGAAACAGGAACACATAGTCCGTGCCGACGCTCCCGCCGTGCCAGGGGCTGCCTTTCGCCCGCATCTCCATGTTGTAGATCACCCGCTCATTGTTGTAGACGAACGTGGCATCGATGTTGTCGTTCGCCAGCGGCTCGCGGTTCCTCAGCCAATTGTAGTCGTTCCGGCGCTGCCAAAGCCGGTACACCCCCAGATTCCCCAGCGGTTGCGTCTCACCCCACCGCACCAGGCATTCGTGCGCCGGCGCATCCGCCGGGAACTGGCTTGTCCCCGCTCCTGCCCCGGCGGCATCCGATGCCTGGATGTGGAAGGCTGCCAAAGTTCCGGAGGAGCTGCCGGGCAGCGTCGCCGAGTAAACCCCATCGCCAGCCACAGCATCGCCCCCGGTTCCGTCGTCCTTCATCGAGACCGTTGACACCGTGGTAGCAGGGTCAAGCCGATAACTCAGCGACACCGCGCCGACGCCATCCGGGTCGCTCAGGCGCGCCGTCACGATCACCGGTTGACCGTCCGCCGGCAGCACGGGCGAATGCTGCACCTCGAATATCGCGGGACCAGCGTTAGCGATGGCGCGGCTGTTCCTGGCGCCGGGCGTGCCCAGATTCCCCGGCAGTGCCATTCGCCCGGCTGCCTCCAGATAATTGCCGCGCGTGCGCAACAGGAACTCCGGCCATCCGCGCAACCAGCGAACCTTCGCCCGAAGGGTGGCCGTTGAGTTGTTGGCCAGGGCCGGGTTAATCGCCGTGAAGATGCGGTTGCACGCGGTGTCGCCACGACCGGTCGTCCGCACGTGCAGGCAGCCGCCGCTTACTCCGCCCGTCGCTTCGTGGCTGCTGGCCCGATGATTGCCCTGGATCGTCCAGCCGGAAACGCCCGCGTTGAAGCCCGGGTTGGCGATCCGGTTGGTGCTGCCGCTGGGAATGACTTCCACATCATCCACCAGGCATTCCCCCGGGCCCTGCATCATGATCTGCAGCCGGTTGGCGGAGGCACCATCGCCGTTGTCCAGCCGGCCTGTGATCTCGATCGTGCCCCAGGGGGCTTTCGCTGTTTCATCCGAATCGGCCCAGTTCGACGGCCGCAGATGATCACTGTTCGGGTCGACCAGTTCCAGACTGCTGCCAAGCCCGTCGCTCCATTTCCCCCAGCGGCCATCATTGCCATAGGTCACCTCGTCCACCTCGAAGTCCACGAGATTGGTCACGATGATCCCGGCAAGGTTCGTGGAGAGAATCATGCCCGGACGGGCCAGGGCCAGGCGTTCCCCGCCGTTGGCCAGCGTGCCTTCACTGGGACCATACACGATGTTCGCCGCCAATCCAGGATGATTGGCCAGCAGGCGCGCCGGGTTCCTGGCCACCACGACGTAGCCGCCAGCCCCAATGCTTGCCCCCGCCGGGAATCGGAAATCTATCCCATCCGAAAAACTCCAGCCCGAAAGATCCACCGGCGACTTGGATCGGTTATGCAGCTCCACAAATTCATCCTCGCTGTCGTTCGAGATCGGGTTGTACATGATCTCGTTGATCACCACCGGGCTGACGCGAAAGACCTCATTTTCGGCGCCGGGACTCGGGCTCGTGAGCGGCCGGAATTCCGGGGAGCCATCCGGATAACGGCCGCTCGCCACGCCGTTCTCCTGGGGACCGAACCGGACGGCATCCAGCACCCGCGACAGATTCGAATGCACCAGGAAAATCGATTCACCCGCGGCGTTGAGCCGGAACCCGAGCTGATTCTGGTCGAACGCGATCAGGCCGCGCGGTGGAATGGTCGTGCCATTGGGGATCCGGAATCGGTTGGTGGCCGGATCATCGGTGATCACGCAACCTGACAGGTCCACCGCGCTCGTGCTGTGGTTGAATAATTCAACGTAATCGAGCTGCGGCTCGTCGGTATGAGCCAGGATCTCGTTGATCAGAATGCTGTCGAGCGGTTCAGGCCGCACCGCGTCCATCTGCCCCGGTGAACCGCCCTTCCACGTGCTGGCCGACCACGCGCGAGCGTCGCCTTCGCCGTAGGACGGCCGGGAAAGCACCAGCGAGTGGCCCGCGCCATCCGCGGAGACCGGCCACGGCGCACGGGAGGCGTACTCCACTTCCAGCAGCACCGCGCCTTGCGGGTTGCGCAGACGCACGACTCCCGCATCGTTGGGCAGGCTGTTCGTATTCGCGAACGGCCCCAGGGCGCCGCTCGCGCCGTAAACGGCCGCGAACTCCGCCGGGTTCCTCGCCACCACCACAAAACCGCCCGCCGGCAGCACGTACCCTTCCGGAAACGCAAAATCCACGCTGCCCGAGATCCGGTGCCCGCTCAGATCCTGCGGGATAAGGTCCGCATTATAGATCTCGATGAATTCGGCCGTCAGCCCGTCCGCCCTCTCCGCCGGATGATACATGATCTCCGAAATCACCAGCGGGGTGAGCCGGCTGCACGGGCCGAGGCGTTCCGCCTGAGCCTTGTACGAGGTAACCGATGCGCCACTGGCCGGGCCGATGTCGCGGAAGGCCACCGTCGCCGCGGAGCTGGCATTTCTGCTCGAGACCGCCAAGCCGAAATAAACCGTGGCGGGCAGGGCCAGGCTGGCACTGCCAAGCTGGACCCAGGCTTTCCCGTCATAGCTCGCAAACGTGGTGAACACATTTCCCACCCGCCTGACCCGGAGCCACGTCTCGGGGTAATTCACCGGGAAAAATCCTCCAGTCGAAGCGGGCGTGTTTGCGGTCGTCCGGATCAGGGAGCAGCACCCCACAGTCGCGGGCGTCGCAACCGCCGCCACGAAGCGACTTCCCGGCTCGAGCGTCTCCCGCGCCATCAGACCCGCTCGCGCAAACGGGTCCGTGGGGCTGAAGCTCGCCAGGCGCGCCCGCACGTCAAAATCACCAGAACGCTGCTGCCAGGAGAACTGGAACGAGTCGGAACCGGCGCCGAAGTCGCCACTCCCGTGCACGTCCAACCCTCCTGTGGCTGGCTGGCTGCCGCCGGCGATCGGCGGCGAGCCAATGTCCGTTGGGGCGTAATCCACACAAGTGAAAGCCATTTGCGACCCGGCCAGTATGGTGTTCGGCGTTTGCGCCTGGTCCTGAACGCCAGTGACCGTGAGAATATACGCCGCGCCAATCGTAAGCGGAGACGTCGTGAGCAGCACAATCTCCGGCGATGCCCCCGGTCGCGCGGAGATTACGCTGGCGCCGTTGTTCAGCCCGAAGTTCCCAGCCTGCGAGGCGCTGCTCGCTGCCACCGGCTCGCTAAAGGTCACCTCGACGCTCGTCCGCCCCTGGTTCTGCACCGCAACCATCACCGGTCGCGTCGTGTCCGCCTGCACCGACAGAATGGCTTCGCCGCTCGTGGCGCTGCCCTTCTCGTTGGAAACCACACAACGGAATCGCGCCCCGTGGTCCGTCATCCGGACCGGACCGTAGAGCAGTTCCGGTCCGTTGGCGCCTGGCAAGGCCACCCCGTTGCGCTGCCACTCATAGGTGTAAACTCCGAACCCCTTCAGCGTGACCGTGAACCGCGCCGTGCCTCCCTCGACGGCCGTCGTATTTGCCGGGTCCGTCGCGATTTCCGGCGCCGCGAAGCTCGTCCCGAACGGGAGCAGGTAGGCCGCCGGGATGGGGCCCTCGTCCGTGCCATCGGGCCTCAACCACCTCACCGCGAGGTTGTCGCCTCCCCCTTCCTCCTTCATCAGCGCCGAAACATAATAAGCCTTGCCCGCCGTCAGGAACATCGGCGCCGACTGCTGGTTCGGCTCCCGCGTCCATTCGCGCGGTGATGTCCAGCCGATTACGCTGGCGATTTGCCGCGAGTTAGCCGGATTGTCGTCCGTGCTGAGAAACAGCGCCCCGCCATCGTCAGAAGCGATCCAGAAAGTGTAGTTCCCCGTCTGCGGCGGCACGATGTAGCCGTGCAGCCTCTCGCCATAGCTCTCCAGCACATCGGTGGGCGCTTCAAAGAAATCCGTGACGTAGCTGCTGCTCGTCGGCTGGTCCGGATACCGCGGGTCGTTAGTCAGGTCCGTGACGGCCGTTCCCCCAATCCCCTCCCAAATCTCCAGGAGCAGCCCGTGCTCCGGAATCTGCGCCCATCCACTACGCGTCCCCAGCACCAATCCAATCACCAACAGCAGGGAAAAACGAAGAGCATGCATAGGCCGATTCCAATCTCGATTTTACGCGGCTTACCTGCCCGAACAAGCCGATTCGGCGCAGATTCGCAGATGATCCGGGGTGAAACAGGACAAAGCGATAGCGGAGGCTCCCGAAGGACACTAACGCCCCGGAGCGTCACAGTCACAACCAAAGTTGGGAAGCTGAATAAAGGTAAACAGGAAAAAATGAGTTCAATGAGGAAAGGTCGGACGCGCGAGATTTGCTCGCACCCTGCGCACAATCTCGACTGCTATAGCACGAACTTTCTCTTCTACCTCTGGAAGTGTGAGGTGAGAGAGGGGGAATGGGATAAAGAGCCGACTGCCGCTGCGGCGTCGCCTGAGGAACCTGCTGGCAGCGGTCAAGGATCCACTCTGGCTTCGATGCGGGCGTCGACCGTCCAGGAGATCTCGTTATGCGGCAGGTTGTCGTTGTTCCAACGGCGCCGCCACGATTCATTGCGCGGATTAACCACATCGGCCCGACGGGCGGATTCCGCGTGGCCGTCGCAGAACATCAGGTTTGTGCGGCGCGCGTGCCGGTTCGAGGGCCACTCGAGCGGATTCTTGGGATCCACGTTGCCGTCAAAGCTGCCGTCCGGCTTGCTGTCGGCCAGCATGATCATGTCCACCGGCTTGAGCACTTTGCTCTCGCTGACTTCTCCGACGACGTTCACATCACCCCCCAAGCCAAGCTGGTTTGCGCCCGGGTCCCTCAGTCCCCAATCGTTGTAGCCCAGCGAGAAACGGCTCACTGAACTGATTCCCCACGGATCGCGTCCGCCGCCTATCGGATAGGTGGCGCCCAGTGAATTGTTGCTGTTGGTGTCCCAGCGCGAGTTGCGGTTCGCGGTCGGACACCAGAACACGTTTCGATTTGTGCCCATGGTAGTGAAGAGGCGCACGGGCCAGACATAGTAAAACGTGTTGTTCAGCCACAGGCAGCCCGGGTACTTCTGGTACTCGGTCAGGTACATTTGAGTCGCGATCCCACACTGGCGCATGTTGTTCAGGCACGCAATCCGCTGGCCTTTCCCTTTGGCGGTCGCCAGCGCGGGCAGCAGCATGGACGCGAGGATGGCGATGATGGCGATCACCACCAACAGCTCAATCAATGTAAAACCCTTTGCGTAGGGAGCCTTGCCACTGGTTCCGGACCCGTTCCGACCGGTAACCCGGTCCGGAATTAAGACGTCAACTTTGTTCATGGGACCTCATTCAGATTCGTGGCGTGTCCGGAAAAAATGTGCAACGGATCCGGAAACTTGGCAACAGTGGAGAAAGCAGGCCCAGCAATTCTCATCATGGTGGATAGGGCGCGCTCTCCGAGCGCGCCGTCCTGTGCTCAGCGCTCGCCGAGAAAGTTGCCACGGCACACGCGGCGCGCTCGGCGAGCACGCCCTACCATAATGAGCCCTACCATAAGGAGAATTGCTCAAGCAGGCGCAGCGGCTGCGGAGAAGAGCCGCCAAGCAGAATCGACGGTGTGCCGGCGGCTCGTTTCTGTGCGCAAGTCACAGACCGGTGTGTCTACCTTGAGCTGCTCAGAAAGTAGTTCCGTTGTCTTTCGCTGATCGGGAGCCCCAGCTTTTCCATGACCTGAAGCATGTCTTCCCAGACCCGGCGCTTTTCGCTCAGGGCCTGGTTGCGCAGCAGGTACGCCGGGTGGTAGGTGGGCATGAGCGGTATCCCGCGGTATTCCCGCCAGTGCCCGCGCAGGCGCGTGATTCCTTCGGTTCGCCCCAGCAACCCTTCCACAGCCGTTGCGCCGAGCGCGACGAGCACCTTCGGTGCGATGATATCGATCTGCTCCTGCAGAAACGGGACGCAGGTCTGCATCTCCTCGGGAGTCGGCTTCCGGTTCCCATACGAGCCAGCCGGCATGTCCGGTCTGCACTTCAGGATGTTCGCGATGTAAACCGATTCGCGGCTCAGCCCTATCGTCTGGATAATCTTCGTCAGCAACTGGCCGGCTTTGCCGACGAACGGCTCACCCTGCGCATCTTCATCCGCCCCCGGGGCCTCCCCGACGAACATCAGGTCCGCCTCGGCGTTCCCGACCCCAAACACGACCTGGGTGCGGGCGGCGGCCAAATGCGGGCATTTCGTGCAGGTGATTGCGCGTTCGCGCAACGAGGCCAGGGCGGCCTGTTTCGAGATTGCTGTTGGCAGCGACCCCGCCGCGGAAGGCGCCGGCGAGGCCATGTTCCCCTCTCCCCCAGTCCCTCTCCCCGCAAGCGACGAGAGGGGGGGGCTTGATTCCACAGTGGATGGCGCCGTTTCCCTTTCCTCCCGTGGCGGAGCAGACGGCAAGGGGGCAGAGACCGTGGGCGGTGAAGCTTGGCTCCCCTTTCCCAGAGTCCCTCTGCCCGCAAGCGAGGAAAGGGGGGCTCCGCGTCTGGCGGCTGACGCCGGGCGGCCGAGCGCATTAAGCCGTTCCACAGAGACGGGCACATACCTGACTCCGCGCGCCTTCAACTCTCTCAAGTGCCAAATGACGGCACCGAGCAATTCCTCGTGGAGGTTCACGGTGAGCCCCAGGCAGGAAGGGATTTCATTCGACGAACCTGGCGCCGGGCAGCTTGAAGCTGTAATTGTAGCGACAAGGCATTTGCTCCGGAGGAAGCATTGGGACGTGGATTATCAGGTCCTTGCCTTGCGCCTCCGTCCTGAGCGGAGAGTCGAGTCCCAGCATCGTGACTGTCGCGTTGCCGGGAACCTGGACGTTGCGGATGGTGACCCGCGGGGCGAGCCATCCGGAGGTGATGGCATAGATCGCACCGGGCGTCTTCGTGAAGAAGAGCTGTTTCACCGCCTTGCCCTCTTTGGCGTCCTGGCCGATCTGGTCCATAAGATTGTACTTTATCATGTGCTCCCCGTATTGCTGGCTCGGCCGCGCGCCGGAAGACCATTGGCAGTCCCGGCCGGCATGGCGGGTGCCGTAGATCGCCTCCCCGTTCACCTTCAGCCAATCGCCGATTTCGAGCAGTCGCTGCTGCATGATCACGGGGATCCGTCCGTCGCCGGTCGGGCCGATATCCAGCAGGAAATTGCCGCCGCGGCTGACGAGGTCACAGAGGATCATGATCAGTTCGCGGGCGGACTTGTAGTCGTCGATCGTCTCCGCGCGGTTAAAGCCGTAGGAATAGCCCATGCCGCGGTTTTCCTCCCAGGGATGAGCGTCATCCTTGAGCCCGGCGCCGTATTCAGTCGTGTAGTAGGTTCCATGCTTGTGGCGGCAATCCTTGCCCCAACGGTCGTTGACGACGACCTCATCCTTGCAGGGCGACTCATTGAACAGCCATGCCAGCAACTCCTCGCTCTTCCAGTCGGAAGACGGCATATCCCACTCGCCGTCGGAGAAGATGATGGCGGGCTTGTAACGGGTCACCACGTCTTTGAACTGCGGGTGCAGGTGCTCCGTGACGAAGGCCTTGCGGTCCTTGAGCCAGAGGGGGTTGAACCACTCGTAAAGGGAATAGTAGAAGCCATACTTCAGGCCGCGCTTGCGGACGGCCTCGCCGAGGTCGCCCAGAAGGTCTCGTTTGGGGCCAATCACCGTGGCGTCCCAGGGCCGCCCCCAGCTTTTGTTTGCCTGCTCATTCGGCCAGAGGCAGAACCCTTCGTGGTGTTTGGACGTGGGGACAACGTATTTGGCCCCCGAGCGCGCAAAGATGTCGGCCCACTGGTCCGGATCAAAGAGTTCCGCCCGGAACATGGGCGCAAACTTCTGGTATTCGAAGTCCTTTCCGTAGTTGGCTTCGTGAAACTTCCACCAGGGATTGTCGGCTTTCTTGTTCGCCATGTTATGCCAGTACCACTCCGCGTACTGCTTGGGCGCACCCCAAGCGGGCACCGAGTAGACTCCCCAGTGAATGAAGATGCCGAACTTCGCATCCAGGAACCACTCGGGGCAAGGCCGCTTGTCGAGAGACTCCCATCTGGCTTCGTACGGGGCTGCCACCGAAGTAGCGAGGGCCGTTCCGGCCAGCCAGCAGCAGCCGGCGTTGCGCAGGAAATGCATCAGGTTCATAGGCGGTTTCAGGGCGAACAGGCGCGCGGTGGGCGCCATTTCAGAAGTAACAGAAAGCCGCAGCTGCTACAACGAGCAATTGGACCTCGGTAGCAGTTCATTGTGGCGAGCCAAGCCTCAGACGAAGCAGCTTGAGCAGCTTGACACGAATTTCACCAATCTTCACCAATTCGTGTCGATTCGTGCAATGCGGGTCTTCTGAGGAACCAGACCTGTCTACAACATGTTCCGAGATTCAAGGACTCCAGCCGACTTTCCGTGGGGTTAGACCTGCCGCCTCTACGACGGGAGTTCTCAGGCCGGCGGCCCGGGCGGTAAAATGGCGGGTGTTTTCAGGCCGACGGCCTGGTGCAAACCAGCCCGGGGTGGTTGCGTTTGGACCACCCCGGGTCGGCCGTCGTGGTTGCCATTGCACGCTGAAGGCGTGCTTCATAGGAATCACAACGATCGGTGCGTCTCGGGGATCTGGTCCGACCGGAGAAGAGCCGGATCCCACTCAATCGATTCCCAACCTGGACCAGAAGCTGGGGCATGTGATGACTCACCCAGGCCTCCAGAACCGGCCATTCCCCCCTCAAGGACTTTCGCGCAAACGAATTCCAATGCCGGTCAAGGCACCCTCTCGAGCGACAGCCGCAGGAAACGTTGAGGGAACTGGCCCAGAGGCGCCAGATCGCGAACCACCACGGTTTCGGATTGTTCGTTCGTTGAGACTGCTTCGATGGCGCAGCAAGCGGACCAGTTGGCCAGATCAGAAGAGGCCTGGCCCTGCGCGCGGACGTCGGTCACCCGCGCGTCGCGGGTGAGCAACATGGCCAGGTACTCCTGGCCATCGATGCCGATTACGAGAGCCGAGGGCCGCCGTTCGACCGGCGCCGCGGCGGCGCCCGGCAGCCCCAGGTAATACTTGAGGAGATTGGGGATTTGGTCGTCGTCGGGCGCCGCCGCCGGACCGCTGAGAGCAGGGTTCTGCAACTGTTCAGCGGTGAAATAGCTGGACCGCCACTGTTCGAAGGAACTCACCCAGCGCCCAATTTGGACTTCATACCAAATGGTCGCGGCGTTGGTGCCGACCGTGAGAGTTGTCGACTGCGAATCTCCGGAGATGGGGAGTTGCGACTGGCGAGCGCCTTGAGTGTTCAGGGACCAGACCCGGACCTGGTTGGTGGGGACCGGGAGCGTGATGGTGAATGGCACCACTTCGGCGAGAACGGGCGCGCGTCCCCACTGGTTGCCAACCGAATTCTTGTTCGAGTCCTTCCAGACCTGGCCGGTGTTTTCCCACCAGCCGGTGGCCACGATGAGGGCCGTGCAGTCATTAGTCAGTGATTGCCCGGACTTGAGGGTGATGCCCAGGGTGCACCAGCCGAGCAGGGTCGTTCCCGGGCGCAGGCGGACGGTTCCGAGCTGCACTTCCTGGTTATCCGCGAATCCAACCAGGCCTTTTGTTCGTGGGGAGTTGATGGTGACCAACCCTTTGTTCGCCACCGATGCATTCCAACGCAGCTCGCCGGTGTCGCTCAGCACGTCGTTGCCGGATGGCGCGGCCGGGGCAGTGTTCAGACCTTGCGCCTCAGCGCCGACCGCCGTGCTGAGGCGATTGGTGAACGCCAGCTTGCCGGGAACGCCGAGTTGGCTGGAGCTGAACACCCCCCAGGCGTAGGTGTTCTGCAGCGCCTGCAACTCCCGCTCCGGGGTGAACCGCATGGCGATTTCGTGGCGCGCGGGTTGAATGTCGTGCCGGCGAAACAGGTGCGCCGCCAGGAGCAGGTTCGCCATTTTGGTCGGGTGCTGCCCGATTTCAAAGAAGCCGCGCACGTAGCCCATGGTTACGGTATCGTTGCCATGACCATAGTCGAAGAGCCACAGCCCGTCCCAATCCTGCAACCCGGCGTAGGCCGCGAGGAGCAAGGGACCCTCCGCTCCGTAGTAGTTTGGAGACGAGTGCTGATACTCGGTTACGGTGAACGGCTTGCCCTTGATCCGCTGGCGCGCCAGCCCGGACAGCGTGTTATCCAGCGTATTGACCATCGAAACGTTTTGGACCAGCCAGTTCACCGAGTCCCACGGGTTGCCCGGGAATTCGGGATGCTGCCAATACGAGTGCCCATCGATCACGTCCAGCCGGCTTTGCACCGTCGCCGGGCTGTTGGCCATGATCGTTCCGAAGATTAACCCCGGGTAGCCAAGGTTCGTTCGAACATGGCCGACCATCTCCCGGTAGTACTCGTTTTCAAGATCCCGCAGAAAACTCAGCCAATCGGCTCGCGCATTCCGCGTGCCCGTGTAGCCGCTGCCGGAAAAGCGGATGTTCGGCACCGTGCGCGCCGCCAGCGAAGCGCCTTCGGGAAAGGTCCCCAGCTTGCCTCCGGTCTGGAACCGCGCATCGGCGAACCAGAACGTGGCGGCCTTGTTGCCCATCGACCCGAAATTCACCCGGGCATTTGTTTCGCTTACGGGTGCCTGGAACGTGGCGGTGAACTGTTGCCACTGCGTCGTGAGGTTCAACCCTTGCGAAAAACCCAAACCTGCGTAATCCGTGTGCGCGCGCATCACCGCGACATCGGCATTGGTGGCCGGGCTGGACTTCGCCCAGAAGGAGATCGTGTACACCTGGTTCGAGACCAGCCGGAGGCCGGCCTGGTTGAACTGCACGTGCCAGGAAGTGGGGCTGGGCGTGGTCACCTGAACGCGCGCGGAGGGTCCGCTGTTCGTGAAATCCAGGGTGCGAGTGAAGGTGGCCCGCGCGGTGGAATGCTGCTCGCCGTTCCAGGGGCTGAGTCCTGAAGCGAATGCGCCATTGCGCAGGTGATTGGTGCCGAGCGGCTGATCGATGATGCCCCACGCCGCGAGAAGCGCCGCTTCATCCTGATACCGCCCGGCCAGCCAGCCGTTCCAGCGCGCCTGCAGATTCGTGGCATATCGCTGCGCCAGGCGGTCCAGCCCGCCGTCGAGCCACTTCTGAATGATCCCGTTCTCGTTAATGATTTCGACAAAGGCAACAGCCGGGTCTTTCGCCAGGGGCAAACCGGTAAAGCGGTTGGTGGGGCCGAGGAGCTTGGTGGCGTAGTCCTTGTGCAGTCGCAAGGCCGGCTCGTAGAAAAAGCCCAGGATGTGCGCGTCTTTCCAATCCATTCCGGTGACCTCCGGCCCCAGGCCGTCGCCCGACCGGTATTCGCGCCCGACCAGCAGGTTGATGTCGGAATAGATGCCGTGCGCTTTGAGCCGCGAGACGAGGTAATGCAGCCGCTCGAGGTTGGACGCGTTCACGTTGGTGCTGCTCGTGCTGGTGTAGCTCAGCAAGCCGCCGCGATACGCCCACGCCGCGTCCATGTGGTGAAAACGCACGCTATTGACCCCGAATTTCGCCAACCGCGCGGCCACGGCATCGGCGTTGTTGGTGGGAATGAACGGCGAGTCACCGGCGAAGTTCACGCCGAGGAATCGGAGCCGTTGGCCACGCACCGTAAAATGACCATTGGTGTCTGTCCCGACCCAATCGGTGCCGATCGGCTGGTTCAGGGCGGACAAGTCCGTTGCTCCCGGCCACGCATCGTTCCATGGCAGAACGAAGGGGATCTGTGCCGCGGCCAGGAACGGCCCCCTAAGTAGCGCAAGCGACAAAGCAAGCAAGGGACTGCGAATTGGCGAAGAGAGCCGGAAACAAAGAGAGCGTTGGTTCATCAGGGGGTCAGTGGGGGGGGCCAGATACTGAGGAGTCGGCAGGTTTGAGTACAATGGGAAATCGGAAATGGGAAATGGGAAAAGCCGAAACGCGAGCGGGGTGTAGCGCATCCCACGGCCCAAGCAGCACGCGGCAAAAGCGGATGTCTGTGCCGGGTTCTGTCTCCTCTCGTCGTCATGTCGTATTTCGTCTGTTCGTCAATTCGGAGCCCGGACTGCTGTGCCCCGCGATGCGTTCCACGTCCACGCAGCGGGGCCGGACTTCAAGGTTGACCCAGGGCTACAGCACCGAGGCCGCGGCCGCCGGCAGCTTGACCTCGCGTCCGAGCAGATGCTCCTCAATGGCCGCGGTAATCCATTCGCGCGAAGCAGTCGCTTGCCGCAGAATGATATGGGTATCACCGTTTCTTTGCACGATCTCGTACTTCTCCACACGGATGCTCACCGGAGAGGTCTCTCCCTTCAAGGCAACCTCGAGCGCCAGGCGTTTTTGGCGGCTGTCGATCTCCAGTTTGCGCAGTTCGCCGAATTTCTCGATCTTCTGAGTGAGATAGCTCCGCGCCGCGGCTTCCACAGCGCGGTCCCGGGCATTTCCCAGCGCATTGGCCAGTGCTTCAAACATTCTGAAAAGTACTCTGAAGGGCTCCGCTGGGGGATGCAACAGGGTTTTTTGTTCCGGCTGGTTCCACTCCGGGTGGCCGTCAAAACCCGCGCAACTCGGTGCTCGAGCGCTGGGGCAGACCCGGAGCGGGCGTGCGTTTGAGGACGAGGTATTGGATCCCGAGCCGCTGGCAGTATTCGCGTTTGCCTCCCTTGTCGCCGTCCTCGTTCACCGCGTAGATGTCGGCTTGCAGGCGGCGTATTTCCGGGTCGGCATCGAGCCAGCCAGTCCCGCTGGAGATCAGCGCCTCCTTAACGTAGCGCACCGAGCCGCACAAGTAGCGCCGTTCCGCCGCGGGCAGCAAGGGGTGACCAGGCCCCTTGAGCAGGCGAATGTTCGCGTCGTGCCCCACCACCACAAAAAGGTCGCCATAAGCGCTGACTTCCTCGAAAAACCGCACGTGGCCGGAGTGGAACCAATCGTAGCAGCCGGTCACGACGACCTTTTTTCTGGGGGGCGCTTGGAGCGCGGCGGATGGATCTGCTGGAGGAATCGGATCTGGAAAGCCTTTGAGCTGCTCACGTCCGATGACGCGGTAATCGATGCCGTGGGCGCGGCAGAACGCCGCCTTTTCGCCGCTTGCCTGGCACTCCTCGACAGCCCACACATCCGGAGAAGCCGAGGGCAAATCAGGCAGCTCATCTGCCGACGTGACGCCGGAGACAAGTTCCACCCGGTTGACGTAGCGAATCGCGTTCAGCAGGTACAGCCGCTCCTGCTCGGGGAATTTGGGAGGTTGCCCGGTCCTCTTCCGCAGGACCTCATCCCGCCAGAGGAGGACCGTCACATCCCCCAGGCGGGATGCCTCGTGCAGGAATCGAATGTCGCCTGAACGCAAATCATCGAATCCACCGGTCACGACAACTTTTCGGCTCATTTGTTTCTATTCCGCAAATGCGGCCCTGCCGCAGGTGAAGTGTGGTTGCTGCCAGGGGAAATCTAATGCGCCGCCCTGACGGTGATCTTAAATCCCCCGGGCACCGGCTTTTCCGAAAGAACGAACAGGTAGCCGCCTCCACACCCGGAATACATCGCCCCCGGATACTCGGACTGATACGCGCGAAGCAAGGCCTTCAGGTCGACCGTGAGCGTGCGATGCCGGACGGTGCCGGGCAGCAGGGCCTCCCAGCATCTCATGCATTCGTTGAAGGACTCGCCAAGCGCGGACAAGTCTTTCCTTTGGATGGCTTCAAAGCAGTGTTTGCCGCTCTGTCCGAGACGTTCAATCCAGCGCGGGCTCAGGTGTTGCTCTTCCAACGGATTGTAGCCTTCGGGCCGCTGCCCAACCGGAAGCACGTTCAGAACGCGCTCCAGCCAGCGGAAGGCGCCCGGAGACTTGAGCGGCTCGATGTGCACCGGGAAGACGCCTCCGTTCGCGGCGAAATCGTAGTCGAGCCGGTTTATCCCGGGATAAATCAGACCAATCATGTCCTGCGAGCCGCTGGGCTCGGCCTTGCCAGTGTTCTCCGCCTCGTACAGCTCGCGGACGAGAGCGGCGGGCGAACGCTTCGGAAGTTTTCCGCGCCAGAGATTCATCGCGACGCGCCGGGTGCCGCCGGCCAGGCCGGCGCGGTCCATGGGGCGGAACGAGGGTTCGATCTGGACAACCACCATCGAGCCTGGCGGCCGCGGGTTGAGCCGCGAAACAAACGGCTGGTCGATCCAGCCGCCCGCCAGGGCGAGGCGGTAGGGAATGCGGCCGATCACCGCTGCCAGCGGACGAGAAACGAATTCACCGATTTGCACGGCAGATAGCCCTGAAAGTTTCGTCTTTCGTTCTGGATTCAAACTTCGGACTTCGAGCTTGCCCTGTCACTCAACCACCCGCTTGCCTTGCTTCCGTTTCCGGTACTGCTCCTCGATCCATTTGTAAGTGGCTGCCAGACCCTTATCCAGAGGCGTGCCCGGTTCCCACTTCAGCACCTGCTTGATGAAGGTGTTGTCGGAGTTGCGCCCAGCCACGCCGCGGGGCGCGTTGAGGTCATACTCGCGTTTGAGCTTCACGCCGGCGATTTTCTCGACCTTGCTGACGAGGTCATTGATCGAAACGAGTTCGTGCGAGCCGAGATTGATTGGGGTCGCGATCAGCTTGTCGCAGTGCATGATCCGGTCGATGCCCTTCACGCAATCATCGATATACATGAAACTGCGCGTCTGGTGCCCATCGCCCCAAATCGTGATCCGCAGGTCGTTGCGATCAATCGCCTCGATCACCTTGCGGCAAATCGCCGCCGGCGCTTTTTCGCGTCCGCCGTCCCAGGTGCCGTGCGGCCCGTAGACGTTGTGGAACCGCGCGATAAAGGTCTTCATGCCGCGCTCGTGCCAGTATTCCTCGCAGAACATTTCGCTCATGAGCTTTTCCCAGCCGTAGCCGCGCTCGGCCATGGCGGGGTAGGCATCCGACTCCTTGAGCGCGCGCACGTTCGGGTCCTGCTGCAACAGGGTGTTGTACGCGCAAGCCGAGCTGGAGAAGAAATAACGGCGCGCGCCGGCGCGATAGGCGGCCTCGATCATGTGCGTGTTGATCAGGATCGAGCGCAGGCATTCGACCCGGAACCGTTCGATGAAACCCATCCCGCCCATGTCCGCCGCCAGGTTGTAGACCTCGACGGCGCCTTCGCAGACCCGGTGGCAGTTTGCCTCCTGGCTGACGTCCAGGCAAAGGTTCTCGACCCCGGGCACCCGCAGATACCATTCGTAGAGCGGCTTCTTGTCCACTGCGCGAATCCGGGTGAAGCCCTTGTTGCGGAAGTACCGTGCCAGGTTGCCCGCAATGAACCCGCCGGCGCCGGTAATCACCAGCAAATCGTCTTTCCTCAAGGGCGGGTCTTTCTCAACGAGTCGTTTTGGTTCCATAAAGCTCTTCCGTTTAGCATACAAGGTGCGAACCTGCGGGGAAGCATTTTCAACCGGCGCTTTGGACGGCCCCCCGTCCGGCAGGCTGAAGCTGTGCCTCGCCGGCTGCGATTTGGCCCGGATTGTCAGTCCAGCCGGACGCAGGATTCCATCTCCCGAACAGTGAAGACCACGTGGTCGACACTCAATTCCAGATGACGCACGCTGTCTTCCGGGATCAACAGTAATTCTTCCTTCAACTTCAGCGTGCCGCGAAGGCGGATGCCGCCGAACAGCCAGACCTCGACCTTGTGTCCCAACGGCAGATGGATGCGGCGGGCCAACTCGGCGGCCCGGACCTGGCGCCCGGCGAGCCACTGCCGGTATCCGTCCCCGCGAGAGCTGCCCTGGAAATCGAATTCCCCCTGGAGTGGCGGCACCATGGTTGCTCATCCACCGGCGACAATCTTCACGATTTCCAACCGGTCGCCTTCGTGAAGCTGGCGTCCGGCGAATTCCGAGGGGGCAACCGCTTCGCCGTTATGCTCGACGACCACACTGCGCGGCGGGAGTTTCTGCTGCTCCAGAAATCGCTCGAGACTGCAAGGCAGTTCGGCCTGGATCGTTCTGCCGTTCGCGGTCACAGTTCCGAGTGCCATAGTCTCTCCAGGTCAGGCGCTTAACGCCGCGTCCCAATCCTTCCAGACCGGCTCGTAGCCCAGGCGTCGGATGAGCTCAGCCACTTCCGCGGAGGAGCGTGCATCAGCGATGTTGAACTGTTCGGTGGCTTTCCGGTCGACGGCAATGCCCGTTTCGCCCGCAAGCTCGATGATTCTGCCGCGCTCGGTGTGGTGCAGTTTGTCGGTGCCCGCGCCGGTATAGCCGCCGGGTTCGGTGTGGCTGCCGGCGCTCATCAGGGTGATGCCCAGCCGAATCAGGCCGTCGCGCAATCGTGGAGATTCGCGCGTGGAGAGCACCAGGCCAACGTCGGGAAACATCAATCGGAACGCGCAGACCAACTGCACGAGTTCGCGGTCGCTCATGTGGGTCAGCGGTTGGAACGACCCCGCGCAAGGGCGCAGCCGGGGCAGGGAGATCGTCAATTGCGATTTCCAGCAGGTCCGCAACAGGTATTGCGCGTGAGCCGCGACGCAGATCGCTTCATAGCGCCAGTCAGCCAGACCATAGAGAGCGCCGATGCCCAACCGGCGGAACCCGGCCTCGTATGCGCGTTCGGGTGTTTCCAGCCGCCATTCGAAATTGCGCTTCGGTCCGGAGGTGTGCATCTCCGCGTAGATTTTCCGATCGTAAGTTTCCTGGTAGACCACCAACCCCTCGGCGCCGGCCTGGACCAGCGGCCGGTAGTGGGCGGTTTCCATCGGGCCAATCTCGAGGGAGATGCTTGGGACCATCTCGTGCAACGCGGCAATGCACTCCGCCAGGTAGGGGCCGGAAACGAACTTCGGGTGTTCCCCGGCCACAAGCAGGATGTTCCTGAAACCCTGGGAGAGCAGCGCCTCGGTTTCGCGGCGGACGTCGTCCACCGTCAAGGTGACCCGCAGGATTGGGTTGTCGCGTGAGAAACCGCAGTATTGGCAGTTGTTAATGCACTCGTTCGACAAGTAAAGGGGGGCAAACAGGCGGATGACCTTGCCGAACCGCTGCAGCGTCATCGTATGCGCGAGCCGGCCCATTTCCTCGAGCGCCCGGCTTCCTGCGGGGGAGATCAGATTGGCAAAATCGGCCAGCGCGCGCGCCGGCCGCGCGAGGCTCGCCCGCACCTCGCGTTCGGTGGCGCTGCGGGATTGCCCCAGCAGTTCAGCCACGGGCAGCCCGTTGAATTCGGAGACAAAACTCACCCAGCCAACATATCAAACCCGCGGCTTGAGCACAAACTGCCGGTGCGACTTAAAGACCTCGCGCAAGGCGAGCGACATCTGGTTCTGCACTTCCTGGAGTTCGCGGTAGACTTCGACGTTGCGCGGATTTGGCTGCGCCGTCTCGGTTTCGTTCACCTCGACGAAGCGGTCCGTAATCTCGCTGATTTCAACATTCTCGCCTTGTTCGCGGCGCCAGCACCAGAGCGCTTGCAGCGCCGCTCCGTAAGCCGCGCCTTCGCTGACCTTGAGCGTGACGACCTCGGCGTCGAAGACGTCCGCCATGATCTGGCGCCACGTCTTGGAGCGCGAACCGCCGCCCGTGGCGCGGATTTGCGTCGGCTTGACCCCAAGCTTTGCCAGCCGCTGAAGCCCGTAATTCATCCCGAGGGTCACACCCTCCATCGAGGCGCGCGCAAAATGTCCGGCTTCAAAGGTCTTGCCGTTGACTCCGAACCATACGCCCGTGCCGTCGGGAACATTCGGGGTGCGCTCCCCTTCGAAATACGGCAGGAGCAGCAGCCCGTCCGATCCCGCCGGAATGCGGGCAGACTCGATCGCGAATTTCTCGTGCGACCAACCGAAGTCCTCGCGCACCATCTCGGTGGCGACAGTCACGTTCATCGTGCAGAGCAGCGGGAGCCAGCGGTTGGTGGAATCGCAGAACGCGGCGATCTCCCCTTTCGGATCGACCACCGGTTTTGGCGCGCAGGCGTAGATGGTTCCGCTCGTGCCGAAGCTCGCGGTGATGACCCCGGGGCGGGTATTGCCAGTGCCAATCGCCCCCATCATGTTGTCGCCGCCTCCCGCGCTGATGAGTGTCCCGGGGGCGAGGTCCAGCATTTTGGCGGTGGCCGATTGCAGGGTGCCGGCTGGGCGATCGCTCGGCATGAGCGGCGGCAGTTTCGATGCGAGCTCAGGATCGATTGCATTCAGGACGGCTGAAGCCCATTGGCGCTTGCGCACGTCCATCAGCGCCGTTCCCGAGGCATCGCCGTACTCCATGACGCGCTGGCCGGTGAACCAGAAATTCAAATAATCGTGCGGCAGCAGGACGGTCGCCAGCCGTTGGTAGTTTTTAGGCTCGTGCTTTTTCAGCCAAAGAATCTTCGAGGCGGTGAAGCCGGGCAAAACGGCGTTGCCGAGGATCGAGATGGTGCTCTTCAGCCCGCCCAGTTTCTCCATAATCTCGTCGCATTCGGCGGCCGTCGACGTGTCGCACCAGAGCTTTGCCGGACGGATCACTTCGCCCTGGCTGTCCAGCGGCACGAAACCGTGTTGCTGGCCGCTGACGCCGATCGCCTTAACCTCCGAGCCGCTCGCTTTGGCCTGGCGCAGGGCGCGCCGAATCGCGCTGGCGGTGGCATCGCGCCACGTATGCGGATGCTGTTCCTTGGCCCCGGGCGGCAGGTTCGGTATGAGGTCATACTCCTGGGCGGCGGACGCGACGACTTTGCCTTCACGCGCGTCGACGACGAGCACTTTTGTCGACTGGGTGCCGCTGTCGATGCCGATGACGAGATTTCTCATAGGTGGTGTTTGCTCAAAACGCGCTGACCATTAGCAGGTTTTACCGCGCGGGGAAAGTCCGGAGTGGTTCGCGCGACCATCCTTGAATTTTGGAAAATGATTTCCAATTTTCAAGACAAATCGCCGCAACCGGATCGCGATCCTTGCTTGCCCTGAGCGCGAAAAGCGGTTGGCCTTTTGCAGAAGCCGCGGCGTTCGGCCGCATGATTGGTCTGCCTGGCTTCCACCCACAGGACAACAAGAAACTGCCCCGTGCGGCCAAGCCACCCGAAGGCGAGCTGACTGGGTGCGGCTCATGCGCTGCGCGGGATGAGGTGAACGGCGGGTGCCTTGATCAGCGCGGTCACCGTCGCGCCGGGGCGCAGGTTCAGTTCCTCGCAAGCGGGGCGCGTCACGAAGGCGAACAGCGGGAAACCAACATCCAGTTCCACGCACTGCAACGGGCTTCCGGGGCGCACGGACACCACGCGGGCGGGCAGCGCGTTGCGCACGCTGCTGACCCCGCCACCGTCGCGCTGCAAGATGACTTCCTCACCACGAATGCTGACCAGCACCTCGTCCGACAAACCGGGCGACGCCAGCGCGGTGAGCCGGGCGGTGCCGACTTCGACCGTCGCCAGGCCGTCGCGCACGCCGACGACGCGGCCGGGTTGCAGCGTTTCCACGCCCAGAAACCGCGCCACTTCCGGAGCGGCAGGACGCCCATAGACCTCGGCCTTCCCGCCCTGCTGCAGCACGCGCCCGTCGAGCAGCACCGTGACCCGATCCGCCAGGAAATACGCCTCGGCCAGATCGTGCGTGATGAGCAGCACAGTGAGTTGCCGCTCTCGCTGCAATTCGCGCAGCAGCCACCAGAGTTCGCGCCGCAGACTTTCGTTGAGCGCGGTGAACGGTTCGTCCAGCAGCACGAGTTGCGGCTGACTCGCCAGCGCCCGCACCAGCCCCACGCGCTGACGCTCACCGCCGGACAGTGTTGCCGGACGCCGATCCAGCAAGGCGCCGATGCCGGTCGCCGCGACGAGCTTTTCCACGAGCGGCTGAAATTCCGCCTCCGGCACGCCCCGCGCCCGCGCGCTGTAAGCCAGGTTGCCCCGCACGGTCAGATGCGGGAACAAACCGAGCTGTTGCGGCACATAACCGAGGCCGCGCCGTTCGATGGGCACGCGCGCCAGGTCCGCGCCCGCCAGCCGGATGCGCCCGGCTTGGGGCGGCAACACGCCCAGCACGGCGTTGAGCAGCGTGGATTTGCCCGACCCGGACGGCCCGAGCACGGCGTGGCATTGGCCCCGCGCCACGGCGAGGTTCACGTCGCGCAGCCGGAAACTCCCGGCGGCCACGGTGAG
>Ga0073934_10004333_pt1 | contig 23891 bp, 24 predicted proteins | sample LarsenN4metaG_FD_76834 | JGI IMG/M metagenome (GOLD analysis project Ga0073934, IMG submission 76834) | Hot spring sediment bacterial and archeal communities from British Columbia, Canada, to study Microbial Dark Matter (Phase II) - Larsen... ... | reverse complement strand
TGCGGCAGCCTGCGCTCGGCAATGTTGAGCCCGCCCAGGATCTTCACGCGCGAGACGATGGCACGCGCCATGTCGGCCGGCGGCGCCGGCACCGTGCGCAGCAAGCCGTCAACCCGCAGCCGCACCTGCAGGGTGCCGCGGAACGGCTCGATGTGGATGTCGGTCGCGCGATGCTCCACCGCCCGCTCGAACAGCTCGTTGACGGTGCGCACCACCGGAGCGCCGCTCGCCATGTCGCGCAGGCTGTCGAGGTCGTCGTATTCGCCATTGCCGATCTCGCCTGCGGCAAGATCGTCCATGCTCGTCGCCACTGCCTCGCCCGCGCCGATGATGCCGCGCAATGCCTCTTCGATCTCGTCGAAGGCGGCCACCTCGCGCACGCAGGTGCGGCCGAGCGTCAGTTCCATGGTGCTGAGGACCGCGGAATCGGAGGGATCGGCGATGGCCAGCCGAACCTCGCCGGCGGCCGTTTCGTACGGATAGATTGCGAACTCGCGCAGGAACCGCGGCGAAAACCGATCGACCAGCGCGCGCCCGCTGCGCAGCTCCGCAGGAATGGCCCGCGGCAAATCATGGAAGGCTGCGACCGCCGCGGCGAAGGCGCCGGGCTCAAGCCCGCTCAGTTCGAGCAACGACCGGTAGTTCGTGGCACGCCGGCCGCCGGCATTGGACGCGACCGGCAGCGCGCCGATCGAGACGAGGTAGTCCTCGAAGCTTTGCTCGGCTGCAACACTCATGCCGCAAGCACCCACCGACCGAATGGTTGGAATATTATCACACCCGTGGGGACGCCGGCAGAAAAGCCGGGTCCCGGCTGTGGCGGAGTCGGCTGACGGTGACCGCATCGGCGGCAACGACGCGGCGGCGTCATTAACCTAAATGGCGACGTTTCGGCGCGCGCGCATGCGGGGCTTGGAACCCGCGTGGGGCTGCCGAAAGTCCGTTGCGCCAGGCCGCCCCATGGCCCATGCTTGCATCTGAGACATCGAGCCCGGGGAGGGCGCCATGGTTCGCGCCGGTATGCGTTTCCTCATGCTTTCGCTGCTCGCGATTGTCGTGGTTCCTGCGGGCGCCGCCGATGTGTCGCCCAAGCGCGCGAAGGCGGCCGCCATCAACCAGGCGGCGCCGCCCGCGGAGCAGGTCGAAACGGTGACGCCACGGCCCGTTCCCCCGCCGCGCGTCGAGTACGGCTGCAAACGCCTCTGGCGCTGCGACTCGCAGGTCTGCGAGTGGCGGCGGGGCTGCTGGGGCATCTATGGCTATGTCGAGGGCCCTTACTACAACCTGTCGCTCGCCCGGCGGCAGTGGGAACGCGACGGCTGGCCGACACCGCGCCGGTACCGTGATTAGGCGCGGGCGTGCCAACGCCGCCGCCGCCGACCGCGCGACGACGAGCGTACGCCGCCCGCTTCACTGCTTCCACAGCGCGAAGGCCTCATTGAACGCCTTCTCGCCAGGGGTGCCCTTCTCCATCGCAAGAATGGCGCGGCGGTTGTTGTTGTAGACGATCGGGATGTCGAACCAGGATCGTTCCTTGAGCAGCTGCACGTTGCGCTGCATGTCGGCCTCGAGCGCCGACAGCCCGATCAGGAAAAAGCCGGGCGTAACCTTGACGGCGAGGCCCGCGAGCGGCACGCCGCGCGTCTGCTCGGCCTGCTTCATCAGGACGCCGGGCACGTTCTGCACACCGCCGGACGGTGAGTCCTGCGGGAGATTGAACATGATCTCGATGGTGTGGCTCGCCGGAAGCGATTGGTCGGTGTTGCGACGCAGCGACCAGGTAACGGTCATTTGCCGCTCGGGCACTTCCACGTCGGCCCGCACCACGAGCTCGGGCGGCCGGCCCGGCGTTGCCGCCTTCATTTCCGTGCGCCAGACCACGTTGCCGACGTAACGCCTGCCCTGCGGGTCCTCCGGGTCTTCCTCGTACAGCACCACCCGTTGCGCCACCGCGACCCCCGCGCTCGGCTGCGCGGTGGGCTGTCCGATACGATCGGTGATCTTGCGCTGCACCGGGGCCTGTGCCTCACGCTGCGAGGGCGTCCCGGGTGAGCGAACCAGCGCCATGATGCTGTTGGTGGTCCCCACGATCGCATCGCGCTGCCAATAGACGAGCGCACCGACCAGTCCGACCAGCACCAGGGCAAGCCCAAGCCTGATGAAACGCCCGTACGATGGCGCCGTCCGCGGCGGCCGCGCGACGCGCGCCAGCTCGGCCTCCGTCTCCTCCTGTGCCGGCATCGGGCCTGGCCGCATGGCCGCAGCCTGGCCGTGGCCGAGCTCGCTGGGCTGCGCGCCGTCGAGCGGCAGCGCCCACAGATTCTCCGGCTGCATCTGCGGTTCGAGCTGATCGAGCCCTTCCAGCGGCCGATGCAGCGGAGCCTGCGGCGGCGGTAGCGATGGCGCCGGCGGCAAGGAGCGCGGCGGCTCGCCATAGGCCTGCGGTTCGGCGCGCGCCTGTTCGAGACTGGGATGGGGATCGGTGACGACGTCGCGGAAGCCGCGCAACGCCTCGTCGGACAGAGTCCGCCGCGAGCCGGCCTGCGGCGGCTCGCGCACCTCTGAGGCCGGGGACGACGGCGGCGGGCGTGCCGGACCGAGCGAGACGGGAGCGGCGCCGGCCGTCGGCGCGCTGGAACCGCGCAGCGGCGCTGCGCCTGCGGACAGCGGAGGCCGCATTGGGCGTGGCGGCGTGGACGGCGGTCCGCCCGTGGTTGCCGGCGCGGCCGGCCGCGGTGGTAGCGGACCTGGACGCGGCGGCTCCGTCCGGCGCGGCGGTTCCGCCTTGCGCACCAGCGGCGGGCGGGGCGCCTCGCGCGCCTGCCGGGCGGATTCGGCTTCGACCTTGCGGATCGCCTCTTCGAGTGCAAGCCGCTCGCGCGTGATCTCCGATTCGTCGAGCGCCGGCACCACCCCGCGCAATTGCGCCACCAGCGCCGTGCGGGCGCGCTCATAGAGCGCACGCCGGTTCTCGCCCGTATTCTTTTCCAGGCTGGCGACGGCGCGGGCGATGAGCGGGTGGTAGTCAGCCATCGACGATTGTGCCGTTTAGCTCTCGAACGGGTTGCGCATCAGAATGGTGTCTTCCCGCTCCGGGCTGGTGGACAACAGCGTGACCGGACAGCCTATCAGCTCTTCGATCCGGCGCACGTACTTGATCGCCTGGGCCGGAAGCTGCGCCCAGGAGCGGGCCCGTGCCGTGACATCGTGCCAGCCCTCCGCGGTTTCGTAGATCGGCTCGACCAGCGCCTGGGCGTGCTCGCTCGCGGGAAGGTAATCGATTTCGCGGCCGTCGAGGCGATAGCCGACGCAGACCTTGATCTCTTCGATTCCGTCGAGGATGTCGAGCTTGGTCAGCGCGATGCCGTCAATGCCGCTGGTGCGCACGGTCTGGCGCACCAGCACCGCATCAAACCAGCCGCAGCGGCGGCGGCGGCCGGTCACGGTGCCGAATTCGCGGCCGCGCTGACCGATCAGATCGCCGATGGCATCGCCCTCGGGCAGTTCGCTCGGGAACGGACCCGCACCGACGCGCGTGGTATAGGCCTTGCAGATACCGAGCACATAACCGATAGCCGAAGGGCCGAGTCCCGAACCGGTCGCGGCCTGTGCCGCCACCGTATTGGAGGAGGTCACGTAAGGATAGGTGCCGTGGTCGATGTCGAGCAGCGCGCCCTGTGCGCCCTCGAACAGGATGCGGCGTCCCTCGCGCCGCTTTTCATCGAGCAGCGACCATACCGAGTCCATGTAGGGCAGAACCTTGGGAGCAACCGAAGCAAGCTCGTCGTAGAGCGTGCGCGGCGCGATCTCGTCCATGCCGAGTCCGCGCCGCAGCGCATTGTGGTGCGCGAGCAGGCGCTCGATCTTGCCGTTGAGCATCTGCAGATCGGCAAGATCCATGAGCCTGATCGCGCGGCGGCCCACCTTGTCCTCGTAGGCCGGGCCGATCCCGCGCCCGGTGGTGCCGATGGCGCCCTTGCCGGAGGCGCGCTCGCGCGCCACGTCGAGCTCCTGATGCAGCGGCAGGATCAGGGTTGCGTTCTCGGCGATGCGCAGATTGTCGCGGCTGACCTCGATGCCCTGCGCGCGCAGCCGCGCGATTTCCTCAAGCAGCGCCCGCGGATCGAGCACGACGCCGTTGCCGATCACCGACAGCTTGCCCGGACGCACGACCCCGGAAGGCAACAGCGACAGCTTGTAGGTCACGCCGTCGATGACCAGCGTATGGCCGGCGTTGTGGCCGCCCTGGAATCGGACGACGATATCGGCCTGCTCCGACAGCCAATCGACGATCTTGCCCTTGCCTTCGTCGCCCCACTGCGAGCCGACGACCACCACATTCGCCATGCCGAATCCTTCCCCCGGGCGGCGACACCCCGTTGCCGCGCCCTACTCGATGGGGCCCAATCTCGGATAAAGGATGACACCGCCGGAGACAAGGCGGAAGCAGCTTGGCCCAGGTTCCCTTTTGCCTTGAATTTCAGGCGTTTGAATGGGTTCGGGCGCCCCGACGGGGGCTGCCCGCGCCGTCCGCTCGGCCGGACAGCGGTCCCCGCCCCCTCTCAGCCGACGAGATTCGTCCCGCGTGCCCGCGCCAGTGCCATGAACTTGTCGTAGGCCTCGCCCCACTGGGCAACGCTGCGGATCATGTCGTCGCGGATGCCGGGATGCAGCGGCTCCTTGGTGCCCGGGACGACGCCGTTCGCCGAGTCCTGCATCAGCTTGGTGAACATGACGACGTTCTTGTTCAGGCTCGGATTGGTCACCGTCATCTCGACGAGGAGCGGGTTGACCGCGCGCAGCGCCACGAAATTCACATCCAGGCTGTCGTGCATCTGCTGCTTCGCCTCCGATTGCAGCTGCGCTTGCCGCTCACGGAGCTGCGTTTCGCTGAGCCCGGACTTTTCGTCCTCCGACATCACATAGCCGCCGGTCTCGACCGCTGCATGTGCGGTCGCCAGCAGATCGCAGAACTCCTGCGGCAGCTTGGCGACGGCCTTTGCAATCTCCTCGTCGGTGGTGCCGCCGAATAGCTCCTTCATTGCCTGATTGAAGACGTCGAGCGAGCGCTGCGCCGTCTGCAATTGCAGTTCCGGCGTGCCCTTCAGCTTGTCCTTGCGCACCTCGAAGTTGCCGATGTCGCGAAACAGATTGACGATCCGCGCCGTGGACTCGCCAAACGCCTGGTTGCCGACATCGCGCATCACGGCATAGGCGCCGACGCCGGGCTCTTCCGCCTTGTTCGGATTGGAGCGCATGAAGGCTTCGAGCTCGTGCTTGGCAATGCCCTCCCCATCGGATCCGAGCGCATTCTCCTGGACGAAATCGTAGATCATTTGCGCACGCGCCTCGATCGGCTGGCCGACTGCCTCGAGCCGAACGAGTTGCATCGCAAACTCGGACGCCGTCGGCAGACCGCCGCGCCCACAGTACGGCGCCATGAGCGAGTGGACGGTTGCGGGTTCGGCGTCGAGGTGGTCGCCTCCGGGTCGGAAGCAGGCATTCATCAACTCCTCGAACTCGCGTGCGAAGGTGTTGTTGTAGGGGTGACCGGAATTGTTGACCATCTGCATCAGGTCGAATTTGACGATCTCGCCCATCGCTGCGCGCTCGCACTCAGCTTTGGTCGCGCCATGCGGCAGCGACAGCACCGCGTTGGCGACCTTGCCGCGCAGGTCTGCGACCTGGTGGGGGGGGAGTTCGAGGTCGATGCCGAGCTCGTCGCGGGCATTGGCGAACATTTCGTCCATGCCCTCGACACCAAGGCGCTGCTGCGCGGCGGCAATGTCCTGTTCGCGGAACTGGTTGGCCACCCGATTCATGTTATCGAGGTCGCGCTTGGTGACGCCGCGCGCGGGATCAAGACCAAGCTGCGCGAATACCCGATCGCCCATGCCCGGGCCGTACTCGTTGTCGATCGCCTGCTTGATCTGATTGGCGCCGTTCTGCCGCAGCTCCGCGCGCGCGCGCAGCGCATCCGAATTGCGGAAGAAGGCGAGAAAATCGGTCATCGACGGGCCGAACCGGGAATGGGTGTGCAGCCCTTTCGCTTGGGAAAAGCGCAGGTGCTGCTGCTCGCCCACGTCCTTGAAGGTCTCGCTCAAGCTGGTCAGCGTCAACGGCGCCGTGTGGGTGCGGCTGACGGTTCCGGTCAGATCGGGCATCGTGATCGCTCCTCAAGCGGCGGGACTCAGCCACGAATGAGATTGCCGAGCAACGAAGGTACCTCCTCCCCTGCCTTCGCGCCGGTTCCGAACTTGGCGACGATGGCCCGCCAGCCCGCCGCCTTCTCGGCGAAATTCTTCAGGCGCGCGCCGAAGGCCTCCACGTCCATGCCGTCGATGGCCACGTCGGCGATGAGCCAGCAGGCTCCATCCGGCGATTCGACGCTCAGGCGCATGCCATAGGTCGAATCCCAGAAGTGGTTGTACTGCAGGAAGCAGCCATAGAGCGGGGCGCGGTCGGCCGCGTTGGGCGTGCCCACGTCGGCGGAGAGCACCAGCAGGCCGCGCGCCCGGTCGATCTCGGCGAACAGGATGGAGTTCTCGTCGATCGCGATATGCCACATGCCTTCGGCCTCATATTCGTCGACCGCCAGAAGATCCAAGGCTGGACCGACGGCCGCCATCAGGGCGTGCGCCTTGCTTTGGATATCCATCCCAACCTCCCTCGCCCGCAGACCCGGGGCGAAGCCTCACGTCGTCCGGGGTATAATGAAATAAATCAGCACCGGCTGTCATGTTAGGCACAGGCGACGCGAAGTTCACGCGCGCAATGGGCGGCCGAGCGGGCACGGCCGCCGCAGGCCGGCAGCGATGATGCTGGGAAGCTGACGGCGTGGTCGCGTCAGAACCGCAGAGGCTTGGCCTGCTGCACCTGCGGCAGCGCGCGCACCTTGGCCAGCACCTCGGCCGGCAATTCGCCGTCGATCTCGATCAGCGCGATGGCATTGCCGCCCGGCGCCTCGCGACCGACGTGGAAAGTGGCGATGTTGATGCCGGCGTCACCGAGGGTCGAGGAGAACTTGCCGATGAAGCCCGGCTTGTCGAGATTGGTGATGTAGATCATCGAGGGGCCGAATTCCGCATCCATGCGGATGCCCTTGATGTTGACGATGCGCGGGCGTCCGTCGGCAAACACGGTGCCGGAGACGTGCCGCGACTGCCGCTCGGTCGTCACCGTCACCGTGATCAGGCTCTCATAGTCGCACTCGCCCTCGCGCGTGACCTCCTCCACCGTCATGCCGCGCTCCTTGGCGATCACCGGAGCGGATACCACGTTGACGTCGCCAAGCATCGGTTTGAGCAGGCCGGACAGCGCCGCCGAGGTGAGCGCCTTGATGTTCATGTGCGCGACCTGGCCCTCGTAGGCGATCTGCACCTTGGAGATGCCGGTCTCGGTGAGCTGGCCGGCAAAGGAGCCGAGCTTCTCGGCCAGCGCGATGAACGGCTTCAGACGCGGCGCCTCCTCGGCGCTGATCGAGGGAAAGTTGATCGCATTGGTGATCGCCCCGCGCAGCAGGTAGTCCGCCATCTGCTCGGCGATCTGCAGGGCGACGTTTTCCTGTGCCTCCATCGTGGAGGCGCCGAGGTGCGGCGTGCATACGACGTTGGGCAAATTGAACAGCGGATTGCTGGTCGCTGGCTCCTCGGCGAAGACATCGAGGGCCGCGCCGGCGACCTGCCCGCTCCTGATCGCGTCGGCGAGCGCGGCCTCGTCCACCAGGCCGCCGCGCGCGCAATTGATGATGCGCACGCCCTTCTTCATCCTGGCGAGCGCCGCAGCGTCGATGATGTTCCTGGTCTTGTCGGTGAGCGGAGTGTGCAAGGTGATGAAGTCGGCGCGGCGGAACAGCTCGTCGAGTTCCACCTTCTCGACTCCGAGATCCATCGCCCGTTCGACTGAAAGGAACGGATCGTAGGCGATCACCTTCATCTTCAGGCCGATGGCACGATCGGCGACGATCGAGCCAATGTTGCCGCAACCGATCACCCCGAGCGTCTTGCCGAAGATCTCAACGCCCATGAAACGGTTCTTCTCCCACTTGCCGGCACGGGTCGAGGCATCGGCTTCCGGGATCTGGCGTGCCAGCGCCAGCATCAGCGAGATCGCGTGCTCGGCGGTGGTGATGGAATTGCCGAACGGGGTGTTCATCACGATGATGCCGCGCGCGGTCGCCGCCGGAATGTCGACGTTGTCGACACCGATGCCGGCACGGCCGATCACCTTCAGGCTCTTGGCACGTTCGAGAATTTTCGCCGACACCTTGGTGGCAGAGCGGATCGCAAGCCCGTCGAAGCCATCGATCGCCGCGGCGAGCCTGTCCTTGTCCTTGCCGAGGTTGGGTTGGAAATCGACCTCGACGCCGCGATCCTTGAAAATCTGCACGGCGGCCGGCGAGAGAGCATCGGAAATGAGAACGCGGGGCATGACCTTGCTTCCTTCACCCTCCCTCGGAAGGGGAGGGCCGCTCGCGAAGCGAGCGCAGTGACATGAGTTGAGGTGCCGAATCGAAGGAACGCCGTGGTGGGTGCATAAGCTCAAGGTCACCCGCTCCGGCGCCCTTCGGGCGTCAACCCTCCCCTCCGGGGAGGGTCAGAGCGGCTAGGCCGCCTTGGGCAGCGCCTCCTTGGCCTGCGCGAAGGCCCAGTCGAGCCAGAGCGTCAGTGCCTCGAGGTCGTCGCGTTCGACGGTCGAGCCGCACCAGATGCGCAGACCCGAGGGCGCGTCGCGGTAGGCGTCGATGTCGTAGGCCACGCCCTCCTTCTCGAGCATGGCGGCGATGCTCTTGACGAACTTCGCCTGCGTTTCGGCCGACAGCTTTAGGATCGCCGGATCGACGACCTTAAGGCACACCGAGGTGTTGGAGCGGATGGCCGGGTCGGCGGCGAGAAACGCGACCCAAGGGCAGCGCGCCACCCAGTCGGCGATCACCTTGGCGTTGGCGTCGGCGCGCGCCATCAGTGCGCGCAGCCCGCCGATCGACTTCGCCCAGTTGAGCGCGTCGAGGTAGTCCTCGACGCAAAGCATGGACGGAGTGTTGATGGTCGATCCTTCGAAGATGTCCTCGTTGATCTTGCCGCCCTTGGTCAGGCGGAAGATTTTCGGGATCGGCCAGGCCGGCTTGTGGCTTTCCAGGCGCGCAACCGCGCGCGGCGACAGCACGATCATGCCGTGCGCCGCCTCCCCGCCAAGCGCCTTCTGCCAGGAGAAGGTCATGACGTCGAGCTTGGCCCAGTCGAGCGACTGGGCAAAGGCGGCCGAGGTGGCGTCGCAGATGGACAAGCCCTCGCGATCGCCGCGAATCCAGTCGGCGTTCGGCACGCGCACGCCCGAGGTCGTGCCGTTCCAGGTGAACACCACGTCGCTCGTCCAGTCGACCTTGGACAAATCCGGCAGTTCGCCGTAAGGCGCCCTGAGCACGGTCACGTCCTTGAGCTTGAGCTCCTTGACCACGTCGCCGACCCAGCCCTCGCCAAACGACTCCCAGGCCAGCATGGTGACCGGCCGCGGACCGAGCAGCGACCACAACGCCATTTCCACGGCGCCGGTGTCGGAGGCCGGTACGATGCCGATGCGGTAATCCGCCGGGATTTCCAGCACCTCGCGGGTGAGATCGATGGCGCGCTTGAGCTTGGCCTTGCCGATCTTGGATCGGTGCGAGCGTCCCAGAACCGCGTCGGTGAGGGCTTGGAGGCTCCAGCCCGGGCGCTTGGCACAGGGGCCGGAAGAAAAGTGCGGAATGTGCGGCCGCACGCCGGGCTTGTTCGCCATGGCTCTATCCTTCCAGATAGAAGCCCCTCGGTGGGGAGGGGTGTCCCGCCATCGGACATAAGGAAGGCGGGCGGCGCCGTCAAGAATTTTCCTGGCGCGGCTTAGAACTTCAGGCCGATGGCGGCACGGGCGGTGTTGAAGCTGACATTGATATCCTCGAACGACGTGAAGCGGACATACTCCCATTCCGCGCGCAGAAACAGGTTCGGCATCAGCGCGACGTCGACGCCGAGGCCGGCCGCGTAGCCGTAGGTGAAGACGCCGTTTGCGACTTCCGATCGCGTGGTCGGGCCGATGGTGACGGACGGAAGCGGAGGATTGGTCCCGGGGTCGTCAGGGCTGTCGGTGCGTGTATAGGTTACGGTTGCGGAGCGCCGCACGTCGGCGCGACCGATGGCCAGACCGGCGAAGGCATAGGGCAGAAACTCACCGATCGACCAGCCCGCGCGGGCGCGCACGGTGGCGAAGTCGGTTACCCGCACCGTGGCGTTGCCGGCGATGGTCGCGCTGTAGAAGAAATGGTGGTTGGTGGGTGCGCCGGTGTCGTCCTGGAACGAACGCGTGATCGAATCCGAGGCCGACGAGTTGAGACTGGTCCGGTTGTAGTTCAGCTCGACGCCGAGCACGGCGTCCTCCCACTGACTGTTGTAGCCGATGAAGGCGCCGTAGCTGAGCGCGGCGGTGTCATCCTTCGGCAGCGTGGTCCAGCCTTGCACATGTCCGAGCACGACATCGTTGCGCAGGATGTAGTTGACAAGCGAGTCGACGCCGTTGGCGTAATCGAAGCTCGCCATGGTGTGGCCGACCTGACCGCCGAGATAGAGGCCTTCCCAGCGAAACCGCACGGCCGCGTTCGGCCGCTCAGAAACGCGCGGTGGCGGCTCGCTCTCGGTACCGCGCAGCACCGGCCCGTTCAGTGCCGAATAGTCGTTGGCGGCCACCGTGGCGGCGGCGCCGAGCAGCATGGCAACGATGAGAACCAGACGCATCACGCGCATCCGCAGGCTGTCCGCCGACGCCGATATGGCAAACGGAGTGTTACCGATCATGGTTAACAAACCATTCCGCTCGGGCGCCGCGCGATGCATCGAAAGAGTTCCAGCCCGTCAGCGGATCGAGGAGACGAGGTCGCCGTAGGTCCAGCGCAGGCCGATCCGGAACTCGTGCGCGGCGACGCCCATGAGCGAGAATCGACCCGTGGGGTCGCTCGCCGATTCGATGGTGCCGAGCTCGAGGTAGCGATAGCCGCCGTCGACGGCGAGCGCGGGCGTGATCTGATAGCTCAGGCCGCCCATCACGCCCCAGGCGACGTTCCAGCGCGCGAACGCGGGCACCGGTGTGAGCGGCGGGGTGACGGCGCTCTGATAGTCAGACAGTCGCACATAGGCCGGGCCGATTCCGGCGCCGATGTAGGGCGTGAATCCGGCCCAGGTGCCGATATCGTAGTAGGCGTTCGCGAGCACCGTCGTGGCCCGTACGCTGGCCCTGACGTCGCCTGCGGTCAGTGCGGTGCCGCGATAGCCGACGGCGGCGCCGTGATCGACCGTCACGTCGATGCGCAGCGGGCCGCGCTTGAAACCCGCCCCGATTCCGCCCCAGAAGCCGCCCTGCAGATCGTTGACACCGGGCGTCGGAAATCCCGATGCCACGTCCGCGCGCGCGGCCTGGTGCCAGCGATAACCGATGTCGCCACGCAGGTACCAGCCGGCGGTGGGCGCAAGCGGTTCGCTCGCGGGTGCCGGCGGCCGATAGCGGCCCGGCATGTCGGCCGCGTGTGCGCCGAGGCCGCATGCGGCGAAGCCCGCGAGCGCAACGACGAGGGCTGCGAGCCTGGCCATGCCGCCCGCCTCCGCTAGCCCCGGCTCGACAGCGGCGGCAGCATGATCGGCTTGCTGGACATCGGCGGCTCGAGCAGCCAGCGCGCGCCGAACTTCAGGTCATGCGAGGTGATGCCACGAAATTCCATCGGATTATTGACGTTGTTGGTGCCGTCGAACGCCTTGATGTCGCCGCTGACGGCGTCGCCCAGGCTGACGTAGCGATAGGCGAATTCGAGTGAGAGATTGGAGTTTACCTTGTAGGCGATACCGGCGTGCAGCGCCCAGGCGAAGTTCCATTTCGAGGCGCTGTCGGCAAACGCCACGCTGCCGCCCGGACAGCCGCTGACGGTGGTGCAGACGTCGAGGAAATTGCTGATCGTGTTGTAGGAGGCGCCAATGCCCGCACCGACGAAGGGCGTGAACGAATACCAGGTGCCGAGATCGACATAGGCATTGGCGAGCACGAGCCATTCGGACTTGCTCGCACGGTATTCGTCGGTGAGGGTTGCGCCGCCGCTCCGGACGATGTCGAGGCCGTGGAAATTGGCCTTGCCGCGGTACTCGCCGGTGACGTCGAAGCGCAGCCAGTTGTTGAACTGATAGCCGATGCCGACGCCGAAGAACGGCGCGCTGTCGAAGTCCTTCTGCACCGTATCGACCGAGGTGGCGGTATCGTAGAGCACGTTGAACAGGCTCTTGACCCGCTGATTGCTCATGCCGATGTCGCCGCGCAGGTACCAGCCGGAGGCCTCTTCGATTGGCGGCGAATATGGCGGCGGCATCAACTGTGGCATGTCCGCAGCACGTGCCGCCGTTGTGAACAGTGCCGCGACAGCAACAAACGCCACGACTTTCACGCTTACCATGACTGCGACCCTCTCGTCCGGCCGGGCCGCGGCAGGGCGACTCGGCGTGGATGAACTCAACGGGCGCGAGGATGGCAGCGAATGCTTAAGCGGAGATTAACCTTAACTCTTAACCGTGTTTGTTAACGCATCGCGGGCGCCGCATCGCAGCCTGCGCGCGGGCGCTGCGCGCGCGCCACGAACCTACGGCAGCGCTCGATTAAGAGTGCGTTCACCAATGCGGCAGGGCGGGGGTCGCGTTCAATCGCCGTCTTCGAGCTCGCCGATGTGATGCTGCGAGTAGAGCTCGACGCCGAGCTTGGCGACGAGATCGAGCTGGGTCTCGAGGAAGTCGATGTGCCCCTCCTCGTCGTGCATGAGCTTCTCGAACAGGTCGCGCGAGACATAGTCGCGAACGCCGTGACAATGCGTCGCCGCCTCCTCGTACAGCGCGCGCGCCGACATCTCGGCCCGAAGGTCGCAGTCGAGCACCTCCTTGACGTTCTGGCCGATGTGCAGCGGATCGAGCACCTGCATATTGGGGAAGCCGTCGAGGAAGATGATGCGTTCGACCAGCCGGTCGGCATGCTGCATTTCCTCGATCGATTCCTTGCGCCAGTGCTTGGCGAGCGACTTGAATCCCCAATTGTCGAGCAGCCGGTAGTGCAACCAGTACTGGTTGACGGCGGTGAGCTCGTGGCGCAGGCCCTTGTTGAGGTATTCGATCACCTTGGCATCGCCTTTCATGACGCGCTCCTTAAGATCGTGCCGATGCCCGGCCCTCCCGCGAGGATTGCCGCCGGCCGATGTGGGTCAATTCTAAACGGCTGCATCTGGTTCGGCCAACGGCGAACGGGAACGCCGTGCGGCCTTTAGGAATTCGATCAGCGGGCCGCTGGCGCGCAGCGCTCGCAGCTTGCGGCCGCTTCCAGCGCCTCGTCCATGATGCGGCGGATGGTGCGGGCGCAGCGGCCGCATTGGGCACTGCAGCCGAGGCAGCCGTAGACCTGCCCGGTCGTGCGCGGGGGCCCCTCCCCGGCCATGGCCGCGCGCACGTCGTGGTCGCTCAACACGTTGCAGGAACAGACGATCATCGAATTCCCCGGCGCCGAGTTCGATAACGGAGCCGCGCCTTGCGGGCAAAGGAAAATCGCGCAGTTTGTACGTCGTCTAATCTGGGAACGGGTTGCGGCAGATCAAAGCCCCTCAGGCGGCCACGTCGGTCAGGACCTCGACGATGCCGTCCACGACGTGCTCGACCAGGGCCTTATCATCGCCCTCGCCCATGACGCGGATCACCGGTTCGGTTCCGGAGGGCCGGATGACGAGCCGCCCCTGGCCGTTGAGCTTCTGCTCGGCCGCCTCGATGGCGCGCTTAACCTTGGCGTCCTCCAGCGGCTTGCCCTTCTTGTAGCGCACGTTGCGCAGCACCTGCGGCAGCGGCTCGAAGCGGTGGCAGACCTGCGACACCGGCTTGCCGACCTTCTTCACCACCGCAAGCACCTGCAGCGCCGCCACGAGCCCGTCGCCCGTGGTCGCATATTCGGAGAGAATGATGTGGCCGGAAGCCTCGCCGCCGAGGTTGTAGCCGTGCTCGCGCATGTGTTCGAGCACGTAGCGGTCGCCGACCGCGGTCCGCTCGAGCTTCAGCCCAAGCGAGTCGAGATAGCGCTCCAGCCCGAGATTGGACATGACGGTCGCCACCACGCCGGGCTTGGTGAGCAGTCCATCGGCCTGCCAGCTCTCCGCGATCGTGGCCATGAGCTGATCGCCGTCAACGATGTGGCCGCGCTCATCGACGATCACCACCCGGTCGGCGTCGCCGTCGAGTGCAATGCCGATGTCGGCACGCACCTCGCGCACCTTGCGCGCGAGACCTGCCGGCGCGGTGGAGCCGCACTCCTTGTTGATGTTGAACCCGTCCGGCTCGACGCCGATGCCGACGACCTCGGCGCCGAGTTCCCACAGCGCCTCGGGCGCGACCCGATAGGCGGCACCATTGGCACAGTCCACCACCACGCGCAGGCCCTCGAACGACAGGTTGCGCGGCAGCGTGCGTTTGGCGAATTCGACATAGCGATCCTGCACGCCGTCGATGCGCTTGGCACGGCCGAGGTCGGCCGACTTGGCGAGCCGCCGCGTCACGTCGCTGTCGATGAGCGTCTCGATCTGCCGTTCGATGTCGTCGGAGAGCTTGTAGCCGTCCGGGCCGAACAACTTGATGCCATTGTCGTCGAACGGATTGTGCGAGGCCGAGATCATCACGCCGAGATCGGCCCGCATGGAGCGGGTGAGCATGGCGACCGCCGGCGTCGGCATCGGACCGGTGAGCAGCACGTCCATGCCGACGGAGGTGAAACCTGCGACCAGCGCGGTCTCGATCATGTAGCCGGAGAGCCGCGTGTCCTTGCCGATCAGCACACGGTGGCGGTGCTCGCCGTTCTGGAAGACGAGCCCCGCGGCCTGCCCGACCTTCAGCGCGAGCTCGGGCGTGATCACGCCGTTGGCGCGGCCGCGAATGCCGTCGGTGCCGAAATACTTGCGGACCATGCCTCCCCCGGGGCCCCTCTTGGCGCCTTGCGTTGCAGGCGCCGCTCCTTATAGGGGAATTTTGCTGATTTGCTGTAAAAAAATTTGCCTCGCCCGGGAGGCGGCATTTACCATTCGAAGCGCGTGCCGGGCGGGCCGCCGCTATGCCCGGAGGCGACGCTTGCGTTCCCGCCGCACGCGCGGGGCGGGCTGAATGACGTTGACCGGATCCGAAGCGGGAAAGGATTCCTCAAGCCCCTCCTCCAGCGCTTCTTCGAGCTTGCGCTTTTCGGCCTCCAGCGCCTCGCGGCGCTCTTGCGCCCGGCGTTGCCGCTCGCTTTGGCTCTCATTCTGGGTCGGAGTCGGGGTCGGCATGATCGCCTCCTCGTTGCAATAACGCCGTAGCGGCGCAGCCGTTCCGGTCTTGCCACGGCAACGCTTGATTCATGCTATGCATGGCGACGGGTGTACCCCGCTCCGTCCCCCCGGACGGAAGGGCATTTGCGGTTTGCCGCCTGCGACCTGCGGCAAGCGGGCGATGACGGCGACGGGGACCGTGCTCGGGGACGACGGGGAGGCGATGCAATCTTTTCCCAGTATCGAGGATCTGCGGCAGCGCGCGCGGCGCAAAGTGCCGAAGATGTTCTTCGATTATCTCGAGGCGGGGTCCTACAACGAGGAAACGCTGCACGCCAATCGTGCCGACATGCGGCGGCTGAGGCTGCGCCAGCGCGTGCTGGTGGATGTCGACAAGCGCTCGGCCGCGACCTCGCTCCTGGGCGAGCGTGTGCCGCTGCCGCTGGCGCTCGCTCCGATCGGGCTCTGCGGCATGATGCACGGCGATGGCGAAATTCTCGCCTGCCGCGCGGCGCAGGCGGCGGGCATCCCCTACACGCTCTCCACCATGTCGATCTGCGCGATCGAGGACGTGGCGGCGGCGGTGGACAAGCCATTCTGGTTCCAGCTCTACGTGATGCGCGACCGCGGCTTCATCCGCGAATTGATCCAGCGCGCGGCGGCGGCCAAATGCAGTGCGCTGATGCTGACGGTCGATCTGCAGGTGCTCGGCCAGCGCCATTGCGACGTGCGCAACGGGCTCACCGTGCCGCCTGAGATCAAGATCAAGAACCTCGTCGACATCGCCACCAAGCCGGCCTGGGCGTTTTCGATCCTCAAGGGCAAGCGGAAGACGTTCGGCAACCTCGCCGGCCACGTGACGGACGCGACCAACATCAATTCCCTCGCCGCCTGGACCGCGAGCCAGTTCGACCCGACGCTGTCGTGGAAGGACGTCGAATGGGTCAAGAGTCTCTGGCCCGGCAAGTTGATCCTCAAGGGTATCCTCGACGTCGAGGACGCGCGGCTTGCGGTCGCATCCGGCGCCGACGCCATCAGCGTCTCCAATCACGGCGGCCGCCAGCTCGACGGCGCGCCGTCGGCGATCGCAATGCTGCCGCGCATCGTCGATGCCGTCGGCACGCAGATCGAGGTGCTGTTCGATTCCGGCGTGCGCACGGGTGCCGACATCATGCGAGCGCTGGCGCTTGGCGCACGCGGCTGCATCATCGGCCGCGCCTATGTCTACGGGCTCGGCGCCGCGGGTGAGTCGGGCGTCGCGTGCGCGATCGACATCCTGCGCAAGGAACTCGATGTCACCATGGCGCTGTGCGGGGTCAACAGCATCGCCGAGATCAACCGCGACGTGCTCGCCGACGCGGACTTGACGTGGCGACGGACGCCGCAATGAAGCTTCCCGGCCCCGAGCACCCGATCGCCATCACGCCAGCGACGGAGCGCGTGCGCGTGATCTTCAACGGCGAAATCGTGGCTGACACGCGGCGCGCGCTGGTGCTGCGCGAGGCGAGCTACAAGCCGGTCTATTACGTACCGCGAGAGGACGCGCGGATGGCTTTGCTTCAGCGCACGAGCCACGCCACCCACTGTCCCTACAAGGGCGATGCCTCCTACTACAGCATCAGCGTCAAAGGGCGCACGGCGGAGAACGCGATCTGGAGTTACGAGGCGCCGTTCCCGGCGATGGCCGCGATCAAGGGCCACTTGGCGTTCTATCCAAGCCGGGTGGACACGATCGAGGTGATTCCGGCATAGCCGCAACTTCGATTGTGCGCATCGCCGTCATGGCCGGGCCGCGCGAGGCGCGTAACCCGGCCATCCCGATTCATGAAGCATTGTGCCATGCTGAGCGGGATCGCCGGATCAAGTCCGGCGATGACGCTGACCTTGTGGGAGCGCTCCATGTTTCAAAAACCGTCCGTCGCCGACCTGCGCCACGCCGCCGAGCGCCTCGGCATGAACCCGAGCATGCTCTATCTGCAGACGGCGCAGGACATCCTCGCGCCGCTCTGCGCCGCCTATGCCGCGCTCGATGCGGCCGCGGACGAAAAACCGCCGGTGAAATACCCGCGCGACGGCTTCCGGCGCCCTTCGGCGCAGGAGAACCCGCTCGGTGCCTGGTACGTCAAGACCGCGGTCAAGGGGACACCTTCCGGCAAGCTGGCCGGCCGCCGCGTGGCGCTCAAGGACAACGTCTGTCTCGCCGGCGTACCGATGATGATGGGGGCGGGCTTTCTCGACGGCTCCGTTCCCGACATCGATGCCACCGTTGTCACGCGCATCCTCGACGAAGGCGGCGAGATCGCCGGCAAAGCAGTGTGCGAGTACTACTGCGTCTCCGGCGGAAGCCACACGAGCGCCACCGGCCCGGTGCACAACCCGCGCAAGCGCGGCCACTCCGCCGGCGGTTCCTCGTCCGGCAGCGCGGCCCTGGTCGCGGCTGGAGAGGTGCCGATGGCGATCGGCGGCGATCAGGCCGGTTCGATCCGCATCCCCGCAAGCTTCTGCGGCATCGTCGGGCTGAAGCCGACCTACGGGCTCGTGCCCTATACCGGCATTGGCCCGCTCGAATTCACCCTCGACACCGCCGGGCCCATGACCGCAACCGTCGCCGATAACGCGCTGCTGCTCGAAGTCATCGCGGGACCGGACGGACTAGACCCGCGCCAGCACCGCGCGAAGGTCGCCCCCTACACCGCGGCGCTCGACGGCGGCGCGGGCGGCCTGCGCATCGGCGTGCTCAAGGAGGGCTTCGGGCATCCGAATTCCGAGCCCGACGTCGATGCCGCGGTGCGCGCGGCGGCCGAGCGCTTCCGCTCGCTCGGCGCGCGCGTCGAGGAGGTGTCGGTGCCCGAGCACCTGAGCCTCGGCTATCCGCTGTGGGCGGCGATCCGCGGCGACGGTGCTTGCATCACGCTCTTGGAGATGACCGGCTTCGGCGTGGGCTACGAGGGTGTCTATCCGCTCAGCGTCATGCGCGCGGCCATGGCCTGGCGCGAACATGCCAACGAGTTCGCCGACACGCTCAAGATCGCCTCGCTCTTCTCGCGCTATAGCGTCGATCGCTACGGCGGCCTCTACTACGCGAAGGCACAGAACCTGCGCCGGCGGCTGCGCGCGGCCTACGACGCGGCGCTGAGCTCACACGACCTGCTGCTTCTGCCGACGACGGTGCTGAAGGCGACGCCGCTCCCGCCGCAGGGCGCAGGCCCACAGGAGGTGACACAGCGAAGTTGGGAGGCGACGCGCAACACCTGTCCCTTCAACGTCAGCGGCCACCCGGCGATCAGCATCCCATGCGCGAAGCGCGACGGACTCCCGGTCGGCATGATGCTGGTCGGCCGGCACTGGGAGGAAAGCACGATCTACCGCGCCGCGGCCGCCTTCGAGCGCACGGGTGACTGGCAAACGTTCTGACACGAACCACCGGTCCGGACGGTTTCGGTACCGACCTCGCGGCGGTCGCATGATTTGACCGAGATCAAAGCCGCCCTGCCGCATTCTCTTATCCTGCGCGCTCACGCGCGGAGGCCCTGTCATGCCGACATTCGTCATGCTGACCCGCTTGAACCCGGACGCGGTTCGCTCGCCGCGCGGGCTCGAAGAACTTGAACGCAACGCCATGAAGCGCGTCCGGGAGGAGTGCCCGGATGTGGAATGGCTCTGCAGCTACGCGCTGCTCGGTCCGTACGACTACCTCGATGTCTTCATCGCCAACGACATCGACACCGCCGCGAAGGTATCGGCGCTCATCCGAACCTTCGGCCACGCCCACACGGAAGTCTGGGCGGCGACGGAATGGGATCGGTTCAAGGAGATTGTTCGCACGCTGCCGGGCCCGGGCTGAGTGCACCGCTTGAGCGCAGACAACGACGACTGCGGCTTCGAGCACCGAGGAGAACCGACGATGAGCGATACGGCGGCGAGAGTGCCGGTGAGAATGAAGAGGTCAAAAACCCATCGCACCCGATGGCCGCGTGAATCGCGACCGATGGACGGGCTGCGCGGCCAGATCGATCGGTTGCTCGACGACTTTCTGCGCGGCTACTGGCATATTCCCTTCAAGCGCTCGGCGATCGACGTCGAACCCTACTGGCGAGGCGAGATCACGTTCGGCACCACGCCCGCAGTGGACGTGGTCGAGCGCAACGACGGCTACAAGCTCACGGCCGAGCTACCCGGAGTTGACCCTGGCGATGTCACGATCCGGTTTGCCGACGGCTCGCTCACGATCGAGGGAGAAAAGCGAGAACCCGACGAGGACAAGACGCTCGATCACTTCCTTTCGGAGCGCCACTACGGGAACTTCCACCGCTCCTTTCGAGTGCCCGATGGCGTGGACGCCGAGAAGATCGAGGCGAGTTTGAAGAACGGCGTGCTCACGGTGCTGCTGCCGAAAACGGCCGAAGCCCGCAAGCAGGAAAAAAGGATCGCCGTCAAAGCGGACTGATGGGCGCACTGCCATCCGCATCGCTGCAATTTCGCCAAACGGAGCCGGATGTGCTCGACACACTGCAGAAGATGGCCTTTCGGGCGCCGCACGCGGACGGCGGTGTCTCGCTCGAGCAGTGCATCGGTCGCCGGCGCTCGGTGCGCGGCTTTCGCGGGCGTGCACTGACCCGCGACGACCTTGGCCAATTGCTGTGGGCAGCGCAGGGCCTTACGGCGGCGGACGGACGGCGCAGCGCTCCGTCGGCCGGCGCGCTTTATCCGCTTGAGCTCTATGCGGCGGTCGGCCAGGTGTCTGCGATGATTCCGGGCGTGTATCGCTATTTGCCCGCCTCGCACGAAGTGGTGCCCGTGGCGCGCGGGTTTCAACGCGAGAAGCTCGCAGACGCCGCGCGCGGTCAGGACTGGATCGCGACCGCCGCGATCATCATCTGCATCGCAGCGGTATTCGGACGGACCACGGCAAAATACGGTGCCCGGGGGCGCGGATACGTCTTCATGGAAGCCGGCCACGCTGCACAGAACCTCTTGCTGCAGGCCGTCGCGCTCGGTCTCGGAGCGACGATGGTGGGGGCGTTCAGCGACGAGAGCGTGGCGCGTCTCCTGCATCTCGAAGCGGACGCGACGCCGCTTTGTCTCTTGCCAGTCGGAGCACCGTGACGCTCGCCTCGATCAAATCCACAACCAAGGTGCGCTCAGACAAGCAACCTGCCATGCAACGCATCCCGCACGAGCTAGCCGACGAATTCCCCGCGGAAAAGCAATTGATCGAGCGCCTGACGAAGACCAATTACGCGTTCCGGCGCCTTGCTGCGGCCTATGACGAGGTCAATCGCCAGATTTGGCGCATCGAGTCGGAACAGGAGGTCACGAGTGACGAAGTGCTGGAAAAGCTGAAGAAGCGGCGCTTGTTGCTCAAGGACGACATCGCCGCGATGCTGGCAAAGGCGGAACGGCGAATGTAGCGCGGCGAAGCGTTGCGCTCCGCCGCGCTGAGCGCAGAGCTCGCGCCTGGTTCGTTGATGCAGGTCAACAGTGAGTGGGCACGATTTCGCGATGTCGACATTCGCCGATTGACGCCAGCAACCACGATGTCGTCGTTGGGTCGAGGGGTTGTCATGGAAAGCACAACATTCCGCAAATGGCTCGCCAAGCAAGGGTGCCGGTTCGATCGGGGCGAGCACCGTCAGCGCCATGAGGGCCCCGTGATGGTGACGGTACATCGCGCCGACCGCACGACGCAAATTCCGCTTGGCGGCTCGCGCAAGAGGCTTGACCCGCGTGTTGTCAAACGCGCGTGCGAGGACCTGGGTCTCGACTGGTCGCAACTGCCGGGGCCAAAGAGCCGCGTTTGAGGGCGATGCAGCGCCGGCCGTGCCGCTGCGCTGCCATCGGGTCGAGCGAGGCGCCTACGGGGCCCAACCGCGGAGCGGCAGAACGATCAGCGCGGACGAACGTGCGGTAAGCGCCAAGCGCTTCAGCCGTCAGCGCCTCAGCGCCAGCCGAGGGCTGGCGCCACGTGCTTGAGGATCGCCTCGATGACATGGGCGTTGTAATCGACGCCGAGCTGGTTCGGTATGGTGAGCAGGAGCGTATCGGCCTCGGCGATCGCCTCGTCCTTGGCAAGCTGCTCCACCAGCACGTCCGGCGCGGCGGCATAGGTCCTGCCGAAGATGGCGCGCGTGTTGTCGCCAAGGTAGCCGATCTGGTCCTCGTCCTCGCCGCCACGGCCGAAATAGGCGAGATCGCGGTCGTCGATCAGGGCGAAGATGCTGCGGCTTACCGACACCCGCGGCTCGCGATTGTGCCCCGCCTCCTTCCACGCCGCACGGAAGGCGCGGATCTGTTCGGCCTGCTGCACGTGGAACGGCTTGTCGCTCTCGACCACCTTGAGCGTGGAGCTCTGCAGGTTCATGCCGAGCCTGGCCGCCCAGACCGCGGTGGCGTTGGAGCCTGCACCCCACCAGATGCGTTCGCGCAGGCCTTCTGAAAACGGCTCAAGCCGCAGCAGGCCGGGCGGGTTCGGAAACATGGGGTGCGGGTTCGGCTGCGCGAAGCCCTTACCCCGCAAGAGCTCCAGAAAGACCTCGGTGTGGCGGCGCGCCATTTCCGCGTCGCTCATCCCCTCGGGTGGGGCATAACCGAAATAGCGCCATCCGTCGATCACCTGCTCGGGCGAGCCGCGGCTGATGCCGAGTTGCAGCCGCCCGCCGGAAATGAGATCGGCGGCACCCGCGTCCTCGACCATGTACAGAGGATTCTCGTAGCGCATGTCGATGACCGCGGTGCCGATCTCAATGCGCCGGGTCTTGGCGCCGACCGCCGCGAGCAGCGGAAAGGGCGAGGCGAGCTGGCGGGCAAAGTGATGCACGCGGAAGTAGGCACCGTCGGCGCCGAGCTCCTCGGCCGCCACCGCAAGCTCGATCGACTGCAGCAGCGCATCGGCGGCCGAGCGCGTCTGCGAATGCGGGGAAGGGGTCCAGTGGCCGAAGGAAAGAAAGCCGATTTTTTTCATTCACGCCTTCGAAGGAGAGTGGATGCGATTGCGCTGTCCTAGCACTCGCACGTCGCCGCGTGCAGGGCCCCTATCGGAAGTCGTTCCGGGGAAGGCCAAAGATGCCACCCCCAATCCGTGACCTGCAGCGTTCAACATCAGCCCGAGACCCCTTACAGAAGAGTGGGCCGGCGCTCGGTGGATTGCGCATGACGTTTGAACGTTTTGAGCGCGATTTCGATCGGAGAAGCGAGGCGGCCCCCTCCTGGCCCCCACCCTGCGCAAGCGGAGGGCGGTGACTGCGGCACAACGCACCGACCGCCGATGACCGCGCCGGCCGGCCGGGCGGCTCGAGTTCGATCGCGCGGCCGTGCGCGAGTAGCGCCAGCTCGGCGCCGGCCTCGAGCCGCACGCGCTTCGTCATCTGCGCGAGCGCATCGCCGGCAGCGACGACCCGCGCCGCTTCGGCCGTGTGCTGACCGGAGACCGCAAGGACCTGTGGCGTTATCGTGGCGGCCAAATCCGCATCGGCGACGCCATCGAGAACAACCGTCCCGTGGGGCTGGTGGTGACCGTCAGCCACCGCCCTCGAGGTCTATCGGGGAGCGGCAAAATGGCAGCCCATCTTTCCCGGAGGCCGCAAAGCGCCAAGGTGGGAGTCCAAGCACACAATCGGACCTTGCATCGGGATTGCGGCTTCGCACCACCCAACTCTGTCCTGGGGGACTTGAGCGAACCACCGGCCGATATCGGGTAAGTTCGCGATCAGTGGCGCGCCTTGGCAATGACCACGTCGGATTACTCCTCCTTGTAACCATACGCCGGGACGTTGCCGGTGGCGCCGTAATACTTGTAGGGGAGGAATTTTCCCGTCATGCCGATCTTGACGCGATCGCCCTTGGGGTCCGGCTGACGCTCGATCGTCATGTCGAAGTCGATCGCTGACATGATGCCGTCGCCGAATTCCTCCTCGATCAGTGCCTTCCAGGCCGGCCCGTTGATCATGACGAGCTCGTAGAAGCGGTAGATGAGCGGATCGGTCGGCGGCATCGGCACGCCCTGCCCGCGCATCGGCACCTCGTTGAGCAGCGCCTGTTCGCTCTGCGACAGTCCGAACAGCTTCGCCGCCGCCTGAGCCTGCGGCTTCGTCAGCTTGTGCTGGCCGAGCAGCGCACCGGTCACCAATACCGGCGAGGCACCGCCGATCTCCTCGCAGATGTATTTCCAGCTCCAGCCCTTCTCGCGCTTGATGTCGAGAATCTTCTCGGTCAGGTCGGCCCGCTTCATGCTGATCTCCTCAGGTTGGCGTTCGGTCTTGCGATTCTGCACAGCGCCTCAGCCGTGCCCCGCCGACCCCGGAGCGTTCGGGACCGTGGCGTTCCCGGGTCTGCGGTACATCGTCTCCTGCAGCACTGTGCCCGGGACGCTCGTCATGACATCCTGCACTCCCGGCCGCACCACCGGCACGTTGCGCGGATCGTGGCGACCGCGCGCCTCGGCGGCGAAGCTTTTCGAGCGGCTGACGAGAAAATCGATGATGTGGTTGCGCACGGCGTAATAGAGCGGGTGCTTGTGCACCTCGCTGCGGACGCGTGCCTTTGGCAGCGGGTTCTCCACGATCTCGGC
>Ga0073934_10004331_pt1 | contig 23899 bp, 24 predicted proteins | sample LarsenN4metaG_FD_76834 | JGI IMG/M metagenome (GOLD analysis project Ga0073934, IMG submission 76834) | Hot spring sediment bacterial and archeal communities from British Columbia, Canada, to study Microbial Dark Matter (Phase II) - Larsen... ... | reverse complement strand
CGATCGGCATCGCCGGCATGGACCGCGTGATGCAACACAACGTACTCGCGATGAGCGGCAAAGCGGTGGAAGCCTCCGGCGATGTGAATACGCTTCTGCTGGACAAAACCGGCACCATAACAATCGGTAACCGGCAGGCGGTGGGGTTCATCCCGGTGAACGGCGCCAGCGAGTCAGAGCTCGCCGAAGCGGCTCAACTGTCGAGTTTGGCCGACGAGACCCCGGAAGGCCGTTCCGTAGTAGTTCTTGCAAAGGAGAAGTACGGCCTGCGTGGACGCGAACTGGCACATCACGAGGCGCACTTCATTCCGTTCTCTGCCTACACACGCATGAGCGGTGTCGACATCAACAGCAGTCATCTGCGAAAGGGCGCCACCGACTCGATTGCGCAGTTTGTTAAGGACGAAGGCGGGTCTGTGTCATCCGAACTGATGGAAATTGCCGCGCGCATTTCGCGCCAGGGCGGCACGCCACTCGCCGTAGCTAATGGCCGGCGGGCGTTGGGAGTGATCCATCTGAAGGACGTGGTGAAAGGGGGTATGAGGGAGCGGTTGGCACAACTTCGCGTTATGGGAATCCAAACCGTGATGATCACAGGCGATAATCCGCTCACAGCCGCGGCAATCGCAGCCGAAGCCGGCGTCGACAACTTCCTGGCGCAGGCGTCTCCGGCCGACAAGCTGAATTACATCAAGAAAGAGCAAGCGGAAGGCCGGCTGGTGGCCATGACCGGGGATGGCGCCAACGACGCGCCAGCGCTGGCTCAAGCTGACGTTGGCTTGGCGATGAACACAGGAACGATGGCGGCGAAAGAAGCCGGCAACATGGTGGACCTCGATTCGAATCCCACCAAGCTGATTGAGGTTGTAGCAATTGGAAAGCAGCTGTTGATCACCCGCGGCGCGCTGACCACGTTCTCTATCGCCAATGATGTGGCCAAGTACTTCGCAATCATTCCTGCGATGTTCATGGGGATCTACCCGGCGCTCGGCGCACTGAACATAATGGGGTTGCGGAGTCCTCAGAGTGCCGTGCTATCCGCGGTGATCTTTAATGCGCTGATCATCATCGCGCTGGTTCCGCTGGCGTTGCGCGGCGTGAAGTACCGTCCGCAATCGGCAGGTGCGCTGCTGCGGCGCAATCTGTTGATCTACGGCCTGGGCGGCATTATTGTGCCATTCCCCTCAATCTGGGTCATCGATCGGCTGGTAGCTTCGCTGGGACTTGCGTAAGGAGATTGGAAGATGTGGAATCAGATGCTTCCCGGAATCCGAATGACGCTGCTTTTCACCGTGCTGACGGGCTTGATTTATCCGGGTATCGTGACCGGGCTCTGCCAGATATTGTTCCCGGCGCAGGCTAATGGGAGCCTGATCACCCGCAACGGTCAAGTGATCGGTTCGGCGCTGATCGGGCAGAATTTTTCGCGTCGCGAGTACTTTCAGCCGAGGCCTTCCGCAGCGGGGAGCGACGGCTATGACGCCACCGCTTCTGGCGGCTCGAATCTCGGGCCAACCAGCCAGAAACTCGTCCACCGTGCGAAAAGCACGGTCCTGGAGCTTCGCGCTGAAAATCCCGCCCATACCGGCACACTACCAGCCGATCTGGCTACTGCCAGCGGCAGCGGGCTAGACCCGCATCTGAGTCCTGCTTCCGCGAAATTACAGGTCAGCCGGGTCGCCGGCGCCCGCAGCGCGCAACCCGCAGACATTGAGAGGCTGCTGGGCCAGTTCATTGAGGGACGAGATCTCGGCTTCCTTGGTGAGCCGCGAGTAAACGTGCTCAAACTCAATATCGCGCTGGATGAGAAGTTCCCCCTGAGATATTGACAGAAAGATAGAAGGAACCATGAAGTTCTCCGTTCTAGCCGCCTGTACGTCGAACACTCTCTTGTTGTGCGCGCTCGTTCCCGCACAACAACTCACCGATCGCGAGAGGTTTCTGTTGGAAAGGATCGCCTCACTGGAGGAACGGCTTACCGCGCTGGAGAAGAGGATTGGGGTATCACCTGTACCGGTCGTTCAGCCGGTTCAGCCAATGCAGGCGTTGCAGGCCGAGAGTGCCGCGGCGACGGCTGAATCAGCGAATCCATGGCTCAAGGACACGACGATCAACTTCCACTTCGATGGCTACTACGCTTGGAATACCAACAGACCGGTGGGGCGCGTCAACCTCCTACGTGCTTATGACGTAGCCGCCAACAATCTGAGCATCAATCAGACCGGTGTGGTCGTCGAACGCACTCCCGATGTTGCCGTGGGCAGGCGTTGGGGCTACAGGCTCGATTTGATGTACGGGCAGGCAACCGAGACACTCCAGGGTGGGGCGCAGAATGAACCTCGCCCGCAGGCATTCCGGCCGGTTTTTCAAGCTTACGGCACCTATGTGGCTCCGGTGGGAAGAGGGCTGAACGTCGACTTCGGGAAGTGGGCAAGCGCACTTGGTCCGGAAGGCAATTACACGAAGGACCAAATCAACTACTCGCGCAGCTATTTCTTCAGCTTTCTACCCTTCTACCACACCGGCTTCCGGGCAGTATATCCGGTGAACGGCAAGCTCAGCTTGGGCTACTGGCTGGTGAACGGCGTGAACCAGACTGAGGACTTCAACGGGTACAAGTCGCAGTTGGCGCAGGCTGTACTCAAACCAGCCGGCAACTTCACCTGGACGATCAACTACTACAACGGGCGGGAGCAGCGTGATCTGGTTCCCTCTCTGAACACCGGCATACCCACGATCCCAAGCCAGCCGGGACTGTCGATTGCCCCGGTACGCCCAGCGCTGAACGGGCGCTTCCACGTGATCGATACGTACGCGTTCTGGAACCCTAAGCCTGAATTGACGCTCGGGGGCGAGTTCGACTACGTGGTCAATCGCGTGCAGGCGAACGGACCGCCGCAACGGATCACAGGCGGCGCGGCTTATTTCAAGTATCAGTTCACGCCCAATTTCTTCCTTGGCCAGCGGTACACGAGATTAGATGACGCCGCCGGGTTGTTCAGCGGGTTGCCACAAAACTTGAATGAAGTGACGTCGACCCTGGGTTTCCGCCGGTCGACGGTTTCGAGACGCGGCTGGAATACCGCAGGGATTTCTCGAACGTGCCGTTCTTCTTCGAACGCACCTTGGGCTCGCTATCGAGGCACCAGGACACGTTCACGCTTGGATTGTTGTGGTGGTTCGGCGGCAAGACCGGCGGCTGGTAACCTTTGTGGCGAACCAACGGATGCCCGAGACCGGAAGGCGCAAGCCGAGCCCCGAGGAACTGCTGCGGCGAGTAGAGGCGGAGGAACGCCACCACCGGCGTGGGAAGCTCAAGGTGTTTCTCGGCTATGCCTCCGGCGTAGGGAAGTCTTATCGCATGCTGGATGAGGGTCGGCGGCGCAAGATGCGCGGACAGGATGTCGTGGTAGCGTCCGTGCAGCCGGATCCCACGCCGGAAGTTCTGGCGTTACTGCAAGGCTTCGAAACAATCCCGTCGCGCATAATGGCCGCCGGCCAGGCAATCGATATGGACGCAGTAAGACGGCGGCGGCCCAGTGTTTGCCTGATTGACGGACTCGCTTACAGAAACCCGCCGGGCAGCGCGAATCCGGAGCGATGGCAAGATGTGCAGGAGCTTCTCGATTGCGGCATCTCCGTCATCACGACGATCAACCTGCAGTACATCCGCGAGAAGCAGCCACAGGTGGAAGCGATCCGCGGCAAAGTTGTAACAGACTCGGTTCCCGCGAGCTTCCTGTTGCGCGCTGACGACATTGAAGTTGTGGATGCCCCGCCAGAGTACGTCAGTAGGCGTGCCGCCGAGGCTCCAGTTCCGGACCGGCACGCATTGGAACATGCGTTGTCCAAGCTGCGTGAGATTGCGCTTGTTTTTGCCGCTGAGGTCGTCGATTCGCAGTTGGACGATTATCTGAAGAGTCATGGCGTAACCCAGACCTATGGCACACATGAGCGCATTCTCGTCTGTATTACACCGCGCTCCAATGCGGCCCTGATGATCGGGCGGGGCCGCGGGCAAGCCGACCGGTTTCACGGTGCGCTGTTTGTCGCCTATGTGGAACAGGCCGAGCTTACGGCCCACGACCGTGCAACGCTTCAAGCGAACCTCGATGCGGCGCGCAAGGCGGACGCCCATATCGAGATTCTCCATGGAGAGGATCCTGTCGCTGCAATCCTTGAGTATGCAACGCGGGAGGGGATCACGCAGATTTTCGTCGGGCACAGCCAGCGCTCAGGGTTCTGGGATCGCTTACGGGCGAATCCGGTAGAGCGTCTGATTCTGGAATCCAGCGGTATCGATGTCCGCATTTTCCCCCAGAAAGAGGCCTCTTCAGTAAGCTGAATGCATGGACGATCCGGGCCGTCCCCGCCAGGGCAGGCTGAAAGTGATTCTCGGCTATGCCGCAGGCGTGGGTAAGACCTTCAAGATGCTGGAAGAGGGTCAGCAGCTGAAAGGGCTGGGGCACGATGTTGTGATCGGTTATTTTGAGCCGCACGGCCGGAAGGACACGATCGCCAAGACGCAAGGACTTGAATCTGTTCCGCGGCGGGTAATCGAGTATCGTGGCCGTTCCTTCGAAGAAATGGATACCGAAGGAATCTTGGCTCGGAAGCCCGAGGTCTGCCTGGTGGATGAGTTCCCTCATACCAATATTCCGGGATCGGAGCGGCAGAAACGCTGGGAGGACGTACAGGTGCTGCTCGCCGCCGGAATCGATGTGATCACCACGATGAATGTGCAGCATCTGGAGAGCCTCAATGACCAGATTCATGAGATCACGGGTGTTCATGTTCGCGAGACTTTGCCTGATTGGGTGCTAAAGACTGCAAGCGAAGTGGTGCTGGTAGACCTGACCCCGGGGGCGTTGCTCAACCGGCTCGACCGGGGGGTGGTTTATGCTCCCGACAAGGCGCGGCAAGCCCGCGAGAACTTCTTCAAGGAGCACACTCTCGCGGCATTGCGCGAGATGGCGATGCGCCAAACCGCACATGAAGTGGATTTACGACACTTCGATCAGGTCGGGCATCGAGGGGCGGAACCAGAGCGGGCGTCAGGGTTGGAACATGAGCGCATCCTGATTCACGTTACCGGCGCTCCCACTTCAGTGGGATTGATCCGTCGCGGACGGCGAGTCGCCGACTACCTGCGCGCGGACTGCTTCGCGGTCTCCGTAGTAGGTTGTTCAGGAATCGAAGGCCTTCGCCCCGAACTACGCGAGACCCTTGAGCGCCATCTCGATTTCGCGCGCAAACTCCATATTGAAACTCGAATCGTGGATGCCGAAGACGAAGCCGAAGCGTTAGTTGAGTTTGCTCGATCTAATGGTATTACCCAGATCTTCTTAGCCAAGCCTGAGCGCAAGCGCCTGTTTCGGCCTCAGGCAAGACAACATCTTGCGCTCAGGGTGATTCGATTGGCGCGCGATATCCAAGTGACCGTAGTGGCGAACCGCGGCGCGTCAGGCGCCTGATTCGCCGGAGCTAACCTACAGCACGGTGTACTTGTCCGCCTTCGTGTCCCACTTTACCTTCTTGCCCTGCTTGTAGCTGATTACGGACAGGAAACCGGCGATGGCCGCGTCGTAGCCTGCCTGAACCGGGGCGATGACCTTCTCCTTGCCCTCGACCGCGTTTAGCCAGTTGCGGATGTGCGCTTCGACAGCGAGGTTGTCGTTGTTCGGAATGGTGACGGACATTTCCTTGCGCTCTTTCACGTGCGCGGGAATTCCCTGATAGGTTTCCGGATAGAAGTTCAGCGTCGAGCGGTTGACCACTTCGATGGTGCCCTCGTCGCCCATGAACTGCTCGCCATAGCCGAACTTCGCGTTCCCGAGATAGCAGGAGTAGTTGACGTGGAACTTGTCAGAGTAATCCAGCAGAACGCTCCAGGTGTCAGGAACTTCGCGGTCGTCGTTGACTGTCCAGCGGTAAACGCCGCCGGAGGCAAGCACCGTTTCCGGGAAGCTCTTGTCGAGAACGTAGGCGGTTACGTCGGTCTGGTGCACCATCAAGTCGGTGGCGATGCCGCTTGAATAGTCCCAATACAGGCGCCACTGGAAGTAGCGGTTCTTGTCGAACTCTCGTTTCGGTGCCGGACCGAGGAACTTGGCCCAGTCAGCATTTTGCGGCGTCGCGTCGGCGGGCACGGGATAGCGCCACGCGCCTGCGCCCGTGGGCAGAGCATTGCGATACCAGAACGCCCGGGTGTAGTGACAAGGGCCGATCAAGCCCTGGTGGATCATTGTGCGTGCCATCTGGTAGAGGCTATTCGAGCGGTTCTGCGTGCCGACCTGAATCACGCTCTTCGACTTGGCCGCGGCCTTCATGATTTCCTGCGCTTCTTCGACCGTGTGGGCAAGCGGCTTCTCCACGTAAACGTGCTTGCCTGCGGCGATCGCGTCCAGAAGCATGCGGTGATGCAGGTGTTCCGGTGTGGCGATGACTACAAGATCGATAGTCTTGTCGTTCAGCAAGTCGCGGTAGTCTGCGAATGTCTTCGGAGTCTTGCCGCTCTTTGTCTGAATCAAGTCCTTTCCGCGAGCGAGGTTCGAGGTGAACGCATCGCAGACTGCGGTAACGTCCATGCGGCCGGCGTTACCGGCATAGGCGCGTTCGGTCAAATACCGTCCGCGGCCGCCGGCGCCGATCATACCGATCGACATTTTGCTGTTCTGGCCGAGGGCGGGCGCCGCTGCGGCCGCTGCCATGGCGGCGGTCTGCTCTAGCAAATTGCGCCTGGAAAGGATCTCGCTCATCGTTTTCTCCTTGGAAAAACTATCTAAGAGATCAGCATATATCAGACGGGCTGGTCTGCTGGCGGCGGCGGTTTCCGCCGGCCGGCCGCAGGCACTCGCAGATTTGGAGATCCATGGGAAAATAAGATTAAGAAAACATGAACGCGCTCAAGACAACTTTGCTTCTCGGCGCACTGAGCGGACTGCTCCTGCTGGGCGGACAGGCGCTCGGTGGCCGGTCTGGTCTGATGATGGGTCTTGTGCTGGCCATCGGAATGAACTTCATCAGCTACTTCTTCAGCGAGAAGATCGCGCTGATGAGCCATGGAGCACAACGACTTAGCGAAACCGAACACAGCGACATCTACTGGCGCGTCGCCCCGCTCACCAAAAGGCTGGCAGACCGCATGGGTCTGCCGATGCCGAAGCTATGGGTGATTCCGGAGCAGTCGCCGAACGCATTCGCCACCGGGCGAAATCCGCAGCACTCCTCCGTCGCCGTAACGCACGGACTGCTGGGCATTATGAACGAACGGGAGTTGGAAGCCGTCATCGGTCATGAACTCGGCCACATCAAGAACCGCGATATCCTCATCAGTTCGATTGCCGCGACGTTGGCCTCGGCGATCACGTTTGTCGCCCGGATGGCGTTTTTCTTCGGTCCTCGCAGCGATGACGATGAAGGCGGAAGTCCGATCGCCGGCATTCTGATGCTGTTCCTTGCGCCGATTGCGGCGATGTTGATCCAAATGGCTATTTCGCGAACGCGCGAATTCGGAGCCGACGCCGCCGCGGCGAAGGCGATGGAGACTCCCGAGCCGATGATCGGCGCACTACAGCGTCTGGAAGGCTGGTCGAAGCAGATTCCGATGGAGTCCGCGTCCCCTGCACAGGCTCATATGTACATCATCAAACCGTTCAGCGCGGGCGGCATGTTGAAGTTGTTCTCCACGCACCCGCCAACCGAGGAAAGGATCGCGCGGCTGCGTAGCTTGCGCGCAGCCTGATTTCGATTTGAAGCATCACACTGAGGCCTTCCCCACGGTGCGCGTCAACCGCAAGGCGGAGGGGAGGGCCGCCTCCGGGCACCCCTGGATCTTCGCCAGCGACATCGAGGATCGCGGTGGAGCCCAGCCAGGGGATACCGTCAAGGTAGTCGGCCCGCGCGGGCAAGCTATTGGAATTGCGCACTTTAGCTCTACCTCTCAGATTACGCTCCGTGTTCTCGGCAGGCGCCTCGAAACGACCGATTCAGCTTTCTTTCAGGCACGGATCGGAGAGGCTCTTGCGCACCGGAAGCGAGTCGTAACCGATTCCGAGGCATTTCGGCTCGTTTATTCCGAGGGCGACCGGCTGCCCGGCCTGATCGCCGACTATTACAATGGCCATGTAGTTCTGCAACTGCTGACGCAGGGGATGGACCGGTCTGCGGACACGATCGTGGCTGTTTTGCAGAACCTCCTCAACCCAAGATCGATCGTGGCGCGCAACGATGTGCCCGTAAGGAAGCTGGAGTCACTGCCACTCGAATCGCGCGTACTTTTCGGCGCGCCCCCCGATAGGGTCGAGTTCCGCATGAACGGGCTTGTGCTGCAGGCGGACCTGGTACGGGGCCAGAAGACCGGCACGTTCCTCGACCAACGCGAAAACTACCTTGCAGCCGCCCGCTTTGCGCGTGGAAATGCGCTCGACTGCTTCAGCTCGACCGGCGGATTTGCACTGCACCTGGCAAAATCGTGCGAACGAGTCGAGGCCGTGGATTCCAGCGCCGAAGCTCTGAGGATTGCCGGGGCGGCCGCGGAAGCGAATGGAATCAGCAACATTCAGTTTCGCGAAGCGAACGTTTTCGATTTGCTTTCCGGTTACGCGGGAGCGCGCCGCCGCTTTGGCGCCGTCGTGCTGGACCCTCCCGCGTTCGCCAAAAGCCGGGCGAACCGGGACGCTGCACTGAAGGCTTATCGCGAAATCAACTACAAAGCCCTGCGTCTGATTGAAACAACTGGGATTCTGGTCACCTGCAGTTGCTCGCACCACGTGAGCGAATCGGATCTTTTGGAGACCGTGGCCGCTGCCGCGCTGGACGCCGGGAGAACGTTGCGCGTCCTGGAGCGTCGCTCCCAGGGACAAGATCATCCTATCCTGCTTACGGTACCGGAGACACTATACCTGAAGTGTCTGATTTTACAGTGCTTAGATTAAATCGAGGCGTGTCGTAACTTACCGGCGGTGAGGCGTCGAACCTGTTCGAGCAGCTCGCCCAAACTGAACGGCTTCGCCAGAAAAGCGGTGTTCGGAGGCAATCGGTTGTCCGTTTCCGCCAGGCGTTCATGGCCGGAGATCAGGAGGACGCTCAACGCGGGAACGATTCCCGAGATCTCCGCCGCGGTGGACAGTCCGTCCCCTCCGGGTACCATCACGTCGGCAATCAGCAGGTCGATCCGCTCGCGCTCGCGGCTGGCGATGTTCAGCGCCTCCGGTACATCGCTCGCTTCGAGAACCTCAAAACCCTGCCGCCGCAAGGTTTTACGGACTAAGGCCCGAATCCCGGGCTCATCTTCGAGTAACAGCACCACCGAACCGAGTTCTGTGGTTTCCGCAGGCGCAAGGTCCACACCTTTTTCCGAAGCGGGCAGGTGGATGACAAAGACCGGGTCTTCCTCGTAGCTCCCCTCCCAGGAGATCCATGCCCCCATCCGGAACAGCGCGCGCGAATGGAGAGTCAAGCCCAGCATGGATTCACCGCGACGGTCGCGATGGCCAGGAAAGGGCTCGAGCAGCCGGTCGCGTGCCTCTTCATCGAGGCGTAATCCTGGGAGAGCAGTCCGGATCAGGGCCTCGCCGTTAGTTCTGGATACGGAGATTACAGCGTCGGTGGGTTCCACCAGTTTCAAGAGGGCGATCAGAGTGGTTTCCAGGAGGGCCGGATCGCCCGTCGCACCGACGATGCCGGTCCCCGGCGACAGTCGGAGCGTACAATCCGGACTCAGTTGAGACGCTATCCGTGGCAGGGCTTGCTCCGACCAGGCTGACGCATCGAAGGTGTAGCTTTCCCCAGCCGGCTGACGGGTTAAAGCGTTTAGTTGCTCCGTCAGGCGACCCAGACGCTGGGCAGCACCCACGATCTCGTCGACATCGCTGCGGCGCGAATCTGCCGGGCCAAAACTGTCGCGGAGTTCTTCGGCATAGCCGCCGATCACCATCAGAAGGTTGTTCGCAACGTGGGCCACCTGGCTGGAAAGCCGCTCCAGCGCCTCGCGACGTTTGCGATCGACGATGCGCTGCACGTCTGGAAGCATTTCCAGTGCGGGCGCGGGCTTGTCCGGAGCGCCTTGGCTTGCCGGGAAGCTCTCCACAGCAGTGATCAACAGTTCGGGAGTGTCCCCTTCCTGCCAGCTGTAGGTACGTTGCAGGTGAATATTCCACTCCGTACCGCCCACAGTAACCTGGTTCAACTGGGCCGGTTCACCGGTTTCAATAACGCGCGCAGCGGTGGTTTCTACTTCGGTGTGCGGAAATACTTCACGGAGCCGAATGAGGGAAATGTCTCCGGCGGGCAAGTCGAAACGGCGCCGGAATGCGCGGTTTGCGGCCACGACGCGTAAGTCGTCGTTTGCAATTCCAACGATGACGGGGAGGATCGAGAACAGATCCTGGTAGTAACGGCGCTCGGTCTCCACGAGCGCCAGCAGACGGGCCACGTCCGCGGATCTCCAGTGGTCATAATCTGCTCTCTGCATCTGGACTCAACGTTGGGAGTGGTCTTCTCCCGTCCCCTAGTGTGTGGGCGAATATGTCAGCTTGGCAACGCATCAAACGCACTATCTTGGTGCAAACAGTGCCAGTACAAACGATTGAGGGTAAGCCAGTAAGGTGAACCTTATCACCAGCGCTTCGGAGGCCACCTGGAGGTACGCATTCGCTACAACCCGAAACAGTACCTCCCCCTTTTGCGGCAGATTGACAGCGTCAACGGCCCCGATAATAAGCAATAAGGTCAAGTTGAGGCGGAACTTTGCCTAAGGCGCGCAGGAATCCGGAGACTTGGCCGCGATGATGCGTAGCGTGGTTTACCAGGTGCAGGATGATCTCCGAAATCGTGTTCTGCCAATCACGGCCACTCATATCCTGGTAGGCGATGACGCGATTGGGGTCCGGCTGGGTCTCAAGCCAGCACTTCCACTCTTCGAGCACAGGTACCCACATCGACTCGAGGTGCTGCAGCGACTGCTGGTCCGCTGGTGTACGGCCTGGAAACCGCCTGCCGCCGACACGCTCCAACCAGACGCTGTCGGCCAGATAGATGTGGTATAGCGTACCGAGAACGCTCTTATCAGCGGTGCCGAAGTCGCGCGTCAATGACGCGGAGTCGAAGTCTCTGATTGCGTCCAGCAGCCGCTGGGTTGCCCACATTGTGTAGTCCAGGTGCACGGCCAACACTTGAATGTGAGCCGGAGGTCTGTCAGCGTCAGGAGCGGGCATCATGGCTGAATTATGCCCCGAAGCCCGATCCGTGCGCCACTCGCTACACTAGTCATGAGTGTCTACACAGCCCAAACCGCGAATCCATGGAACCACCATTCTGGCTGTACGCCGCAGCGGCAAGCTGGTGATGGCCGGAGACGGGCAGGTTACGCTTGGTTCCGAGGTAATGAAGAGCACCGCCAACAAGGTGCGCAAGCTGCACAACGGGAAAATTGTGGCGGGATTTGCCGGATCGACGGCCGACGCATTTGCTCTCTTTGCGCGTTTCGAGACGAAGCTGGAGCAGTTCAATGGCAACCTTCCGCGCAGCGTGGTGGAACTCGCCAAAGACTGGCGTACCGACCGCATCCTGCGTCATCTCGAAGCCCTTTTGTTGGTCGCTGATGCCAACAATACGTATATTCTGAGCGGGCAGGGAGATGTGATCGAACCGGACGAGGCGTGTGCTTCCATCGGTTCCGGCGGCGGCTTTGCCAAAGCGGCTGCCGTCGCTCTGCTGGAGTCCACGGATTTGCCTGCGCGCGCGATTGTCGAGAAAGCGATGGCGATTGCGGGCAAGATCTGCATTTACACCAACTCGAACGTTGTTTACGAAGAACTGGGCTGAACCGCAATGGTAATTTATCTGCCGACTGGCGCTGACGAAGACTCCCCGCTGCTCGACGAGTTGACTCCGCGGGAGATCGTGCGGGAGTTGGACAAATACGTGATCGGCCAAGCCGATGCCAAGAAGGCTGTCGCGGTGGCGCTACGCAACCGTATCCGGCGCCAGAAGCTCGATCCTGACATGGCCGATGAGGTGATGCCCAAGAACATCCTCATGATCGGACCCACCGGAGTGGGAAAGACGGAGATCGCGCGGCGGCTGGCGAAGCTTGCGAATTCGCCGTTCCTCAAAGTCGAGGCGAGCAAGTTCACCGAAGTAGGGTATGTCGGGCGCGATGTCGAGTCGATGATCCGGGACTTAGTCGAGATCGCGATCGATATGGTGCGTGAGGAGAAGCTCGAGGAAGTCGGGGAACGGGCTGAGCGTAACGCAGAAGAACGCATGCTTGACCTCCTGATGCCGCCGCCCTCAGAGCCAACTGAGTCGGTGGAACGCACGCGCGAGAAGTTGCGCGAAAAACTGCGCGCCGGGCGGCTTGACGATCGCATGGTCGAGATTGAGGTGAAAGAACGGGGCCCGACGTTTGAGATTTCCACGGCCACGGGTATCGAGGAGATGGATATCTCGCTCAAGGAATTCCTCCCGAATTTCCTTGGCGGTCGAACGCGAAAGCGGAGGGTTCGCGTCGCGGAAGCAATGGAGTACCTGATCCAGGAAGAAGAGCAGAAGCTGATCGACATGGACCAGGTGACCCGTCTCGCCATAGAGCGGGTGGAACGGAGCGGGATCATCTTCCTGGACGAGGTGGATAAGATCGCCGGGCGCGAGGGCGGCCACGGACCCGATGTGTCGCGCGAGGGAGTGCAACGCGACATTCTGCCGATCGTCGAAGGCACGACTGTAAATACCCGTTACGGGTTCGTGCGCACGGATCACATTCTGTTCGTAGCCGCAGGAGCATTTCACGTCGCAAAGCCCGCGGACCTGATTCCGGAATTGCAGGGGCGGTTTCCGATCCGTGTGGAGTTGAAATCGCTGAGCGAAGAGGACTTCATTCGTATCCTGAGAGAGCCTAAGAACGCCCTGGTGAAGCAGTACGTGGCTTTGCTCGACACGGAAGGGATCAAGCTGACGTTCACCGATGATGCCATTGAAGAAATGGCCAGACTGGCGGCGCAGGTGAATCAATCAGCGGAGAACATCGGCGCCCGCCGCCTACACACGATTATGGAGAAGGTGCTGGAAGAGATCAGCTTCGAGGGTCCCGACTTGAAAAAGAAGAACGTGCGGATCGATGCAGCTTACGTGCGGAAACAACTGGCGGACATCGTCAAGGACCAGGACCTCAGCCGCTACATTCTATAGGCTGATGCGGGACCGGTTCACGACACTAGGCTGGCGAGGGCGGGTGAGCTTGCTTGGGCTGGTCCTGCTCTGCGGCTGTGGCTACGTTGGGGACCCGCTGCCGCCCGCCTTGCTGATTCCCGTTCGGATCGACGATGTCCGCGCAGTGCAGCGCGGAGAGTCCATCGTTGTCGCCTTCACACCGCCCCGGCTGAGCACGGAACAACTGGTGCTCTCCAGCTTGAAAGCTCTGGAGATCAAGATTGGCCCTCCGCCCGTGGGCGAGTTCAACCTGTCTCAGTGGGCGGATGGCGCGCAGAGCGCTGCGGTGGCTCCCGGCGAAGGCGCGGTGGAAACAACGCTCCCCGCCAAGCCGTGGGTAGGACGCGAGGTGATCATCGCTGCCAGGGGGGTTGGACCGAGCGGACGTCCAGGCGAGTGGTCCAACCTCGTAGTGCTCGCAGTAATGGAACCGATCCCCGCGCCGGGCGGGTTGTCCGCCGCCAATGCGGCGCGCGGGGTGGCTTTGTCCTGGAATGCCGGCCCAGCGCGCGAGGGCATGCAGTGGCGGGTGTTCCGCCAGGGACTGGACGAGAAGTCACTCGCGCCAGTCGCGGTAAGCCCAGTGCCCTCCTGGGAAGACCCAACCGCAGAATACGGGAAACAATACGAGTACGCGGTCCAGGCGTTTGCTCCAGCCGGCAGCGGTTTCGCCGAAAGCGAACCTTCTGCCGTGATTCGGTTCACGCCAAAAGATGTCGTTGCGCCCGCCGTACCAAAGGGCCTGCAGCTTGTGGCGGGACAAAAGACGATCGAGCTGAACTGGGATCCGAACTCTGAAGACGACCTGTTTGGCTATCAGATCTGGCGCGGCGATGGGGATGGCGGGATGAAGAAGCTGGGAGACCCCGTTCTGGCGCCGTCCTTCAGTGATCGCACGGTGGAACCCGGGAAACGCTATCGTTATTCGGTGAGCGCCCTGGACCGTCAGGGAAACGAAAGCAAACCATCAGAATCCGTGGAAGTGATTGCCCAATGACCAGATTCGTACGTTATACGCTTGACCCGTCGCTGCCATATCCGGCTCCCGACGGCCGGCCCGGTGTGATCCGCGGCACGCTAAGCGGAGATGAGGTGGTGTCTGAAGCGGATGGCACACGCCACGCTCTTTCCGCCGTGCGGCTGCTGCCCCCGGTTTCGCCGACCAAGATCGTGTGTGTCGGACGGAACTACGCGGATCATGCCAAAGAGCTGGGGAACGAAGTTCCCAGCGAGCCGCTGATCTTTCTGAAGCCGCCATCTTCTCTCAACGCTCATGGCGCTCCGATTCTTTACCCGCCTATTTCCAGACTGGTGCATTTTGAAGGCGAGCTGGGCGTCGTCATCGGGAAGCGGGCGTGGCAGGTGTCCGAAGCCGAAGCGCAGAATTATGTCGCAGGCTACACCGTGGTGAACGATGTCACTGCGCGCGATTTGCAAAGAAAGGACGTCCAGTTCACACGGGGGAAAGGGTTTGACACGTTCTGTCCTTGCGGCCCTTATTGGGTTCCCGCGAACGAGGTGGACTTCGATACGCTTCGTGTGCGTACTTTAGTGGATGGAGTTGTGAAGCAGGACGCTCCCGTGACGGACATGTTGTTCCCGGTGCGCGCGATCATCGCGTTTGTCACTCAGTTCATGACGCTCGAGCCTGGGGACCTGATCGCTACAGGTACGCCTCCGGGCGTCGGTCCGGTGAACGTGGGGTCCACAGTGACGGTTGAGATTCCGGGAATCGGCAAACTGGAGAATCCTGTAATCGCAGCCTGACGTGCAATCATCAAATTTAGAGGATGGGCGGGATGAAGATATTTGTCGATACTGCGAATCTGGAAGAACTACGTAAGGCGGCGGCGTGGGGCGTGGTGGATGGCGTGACCACAAACCCATCGCTGATCGCAAAAGAAGGGCGGCCGATTGAGGAGCAGATCCGCGCGATCTGCGACATTGTTGACGGCGACATCAGTGCCGAGGTGGTTGCGACGGCAGCCGACGAAATGGTCCGCGAGGGACGTGAACTGGCCAAGATTCACGACAACGTAGTGGTCAAGTTGCCGCTCACCCGAGATGGGATCAAGGCTTGTTCCACGCTGAGCAAGGAAGACATTCGCGTCAATGTGACCCTGTGCTTTACGCCGGCGCAGGCGTTGCTCGCAGCCAAGGCGGGAGCTTATATCGTCAGCCCCTTCGTGGGGCGTTTGGACGATATCGGACAGGTTGGGATGGACCTGATCCGCAGCATTGGAATTATCTACCGGAACTACAACTTCCGCACGCAGGTTCTGGCTGCCTCCCTGCGATCGCCGCTTCACGTCGTTGAAGCAGCAGAGGCTGGCGCGGACATCGGGACCCTGCCGTTCAAGGTCCTGGACATGCTGTTCAATCATCCTCTCACCGATCGTGGGCTGGAGCAGTTCCTGAAGGATTACAATAAGGTTTTCGCTGAGACTGCGGCGACACGATAGTTCCAGAGCTGCTTGTTCCTTCTGCAAAGCGACAACCGTATTCTGTTTGCCATAGCGGGCGCTGCCCTGAGCGGCAGCGCATTGCTCTGGTGGGCGCTCGCGCGCAAAGGCCCACCGCTTGACCGGGAGCGCCGCCGCCGTCTCAAGGTCAATCAACACAAGCGCACAACCGAGGCTTTTGTAACGGATTTCGAGGACGGCGTTTTGCACTATCGTTATGAGGTCCGCGGCGTCACATATTTCGCGTCTCAGGAGACTTCAGGCTTGGAAGCTTTGCTTCCGGAAGATCACAACACCCTGATCGGACCGGTGAGCGCGAAGTACGATCCTCGCAACCCTGCCAACTCGATTGTCTTGTGCGAGGATTGGTCAGGACTGGGTAAGAGAGTGTAGAGTCACTTCCGACGAGAGGATATCAACCATGGCATTGAGAATCACGTTGAGGAACGCAATTCTGGGCGGAGCGGCACTGCTGATGCTGGGAGCCGGAGTAGGGTTTGCGGCGAACAAGTATGGCAAGCCGAAGTCCATCATTCATGTCGTTACGCTGTACTACAAAGACGGCACGACGGACGCAGAAAAGCAGGCCGTTCTGGCGGGAGTCGAGAAGATGGCAGCCGAAATTCCAGGGATCAAGAACGTGTGGCTGCGGAGCATCAAAGTTCAGGGCGGCTTCCAGGAGAAGCAGGCCGACGGAACGCTGAAGCAGCGGCGATTCACGGATGCTTTCGTGATGGAGTTCGAGAACGAAGCCGCGTTCAAGGCGTATGACGACCATCCCGCACACCGGGCTTGGGAAAAAGTCTATACACCGGTGCGTGGAGTGAGTAACACGCACGACATTACCAACTAGCAACTCCATCTTCAGATGGAGCCCGTAACCTTCCTACACTGGTGGGGGAGGCGCGTTTTGAAGCGAATCAGCGTGGCGCTCAGTTTAGGGCTTTGCCTGGCTTGGCCCGGTCTGCGGCTATCTGCTCAGGAACCGAGCAAGAGCTTCACCCCTGAATTCACCGGCCGTACAGGAGACAAATCCGAGGGCTTCTGCTCGCTTCGTCTCGTGATCGGTGGCGAGACCGAAGTGGTTCTACAAGGGAACAAGGTCACTCTCAGGGCGATTCGGGGAAGGCTCGGCTATAGTGTTCACTCCGTCTGTTCGGAGCCGTTTCCGGGACGAGTCCCGGATTGGTTCATCTTTACCAAGCAGTCCGGGCGGGGCCAGGCGGTACTGCGTGAGGCTCCTCTAGGCGACCTATCGCGGGTCGTGGTGCGGGTCTTCGATCAAGCTCAGGACAACGACGAGTATGTTTTGATGTACCGCTGGCGGCCCTAGCTGCGTTTTCCGGGTTAAATCACAGGTATACTTGCACTTGAGCACGCCCAGAAGGTCTGGGGCGGCTGAGGAGCGGTCCGATGAAGCTCACAATCGAGAGCGCTGACGTCGTTCGAGCCGAAAAACTTCAGGAAGATCTGCGCCAACTCGGCTACGAGTTGCGCGCGGAGGAAGTCGCTGACAACGGAAGCCACGTTTTACATCTGGTGCTCAGCGACGACGGCGCCAATCGTTCCGCAGATGAAGGGGAAACCCAGCGCGCCAAACTCGAAAGCCTGACTACTCTGGCGAATGGCATCGCTCATGACTTCAACAACTTGCTGGCTGCAATTCTGGGCAATGTCGAGCTGGCACTGATAGAGGCCGGCTCGTCTTCCTCGCTGCGTGAGAACCTGGAGCAGGTACAACGTGCCTCCCGCCACGCTGCTGAGCTGATCCGTCAATTACTTACGTATACCGGGCGGGCATCGGGCGAGTTCCGCGCCGTGAGTTTGAATGAACTCGTCCGGGACATGACCGAGCTCCTGCGGGTTTCAATTGGCCGTCGAGCAAGTTTTCAGCTGTTCTTCGGAGACAAACTACCTTCTTTCTCGGCCGATCCGACACAGATTCGCCAGATTGTGATGAATTTGTTGATTAACGCGTCTGAAGCGATGCCGGAAGAGGGGGGCGTGATCATCGTTCGCACGACGGAGAAGCGGATCACCGCGAATGAGGTGGGGCGCTACCTGCCTGCTGGGGTAGTCGCACCGGGGCTGCATATTGCGCTCGAAGTTCAGGACAACGGATGTGGCATGGATGCGGAGACGCGCGCGCGCATCTTCGACCCATTCTTCACCACAAAGCGTAAAGGACGGGGCTTGGGGCTTGCGGGCGTGATGGGTATCGTTCGAGCACATGGAGGGGGCATTACCGTAGAGAGTGAGCTAGGTCGAGGCTCGCTGTTCCGCGTACTCTTTCCCCTAAGAGACAGGGAAGAGGTAGTTTCCCCCGATTCCGTTGAGAAAAAACTCCCTGGCGCATACTAATTATCTGCTGTAAGAAACGGCTGGAAAGTTACGCGATATTCATCGCTTTTCGCTTGACACCATAGGAGTGCGGGCGCATGATTAGGGCTAGAGCCAGAGCTGAAAATCTTCGCAATTTGGTCGAGGTTTTATGCGTACGCGAATCTCCCCTGCTACCTCCGAGGCCGGGGCTGATCGAATCGTTACCGTGCTGGCTGTCAGCCCGAATGAACGGGACCATCACGCCCTGCGACAAATCTTCTCCAAGTCCAACTGGCAACTGTACGAAGCTCGCACTCTCCGTAGTGCGGTCGCTTTAGTGCAGCAAAAGCCTATTCCTGTAATGATCTGTGAGGCAGACCTTCCAGACGGCAACTGGAGAGACGCACTCAGCCTGCTGAACCGGAGTGCCGATCCCCCATTGCTGATCGTAACCTCGCGCGATGCGGATGAACGCCTGTGGGCGGAAGTCCTCAACTTGGGTGGTTACGACGTGCTTCCGCAGCCGTTCGATCTCCCTGAGGTGATTCGCATTCTAGGACTAGCATGGAGGCACTGGAAAGAGAGCAACCATTCCGGTACTGTGGCCGCTTCACCGGCGCCGCTTTCCTTTGCCGTTGCCGGATAACCGCCGGCGCGCCTATTTTGCAGTGTCTTGGAAGACTCGCCCGGCGGGCGGAGGCGTGACTTGCGCCAAAGATCCGCGGCTCGCAATTCCTCGCGGCGCGTGAATTCTTTACGCAGCGACTTCAGGGAGGCGAATGGTAAAGCACGCGCCCGCTGTCTTCTTCCTGTTTGCAGCGGCGACGCTACCCCCGTATTGCTCGACGATCGAGGCGACAATGTGCAGGCCCAGACCGCAGCCCTTGGTGGTCTTCGTTGAGAAATGCGGTTTGAAGATATCTGCAAGGATGGCGTCGGGGATGCCGGGTCCACTGTCGAAGACGCGGATCTCAAGACACTCGCTTTCCTGGCGGGCGGTCACTTCGATGCTGCCACCCTCGCGCATCGCCTGTGCGGCATTGAGGAACAGATTCATGAACACCCGCTCCCAGTCCGAGGGGGCGCCGCGCAGCCTGATGCCACTCTCCACTTTGGATGTTACCTTGATCTGCGGGCCGTCCAGCGTTCCCAGGAAATCGAGAATGAAACCTGCCGCGCGCTCGACAATGACGTTCAGATCGGATGTTCTGCTTTGGTCGACGTAGGCGCCAACAAGCCGCCGTCCGCGTTCCACGCTCCGTTGTATTTTTGCCGCGATGGTGCGCGCCTTGTCTTCGCGCGACAGGATTTCGGCTGCCTCCTGAATCGTCTCGAAAATATTGTTGAGGTCGTGCACAAGACCCGCAAGAGTCAGATCATCCTGCACCTTTTCGCGCATGGAACTCCCCTGTTATGAACCCAACTGTCGTATTGTGTCCCAAAACTCGGGGAAAGACACGGACGCTGCTTCTGCGTTTTCGATCGAACTTCGTCCGGAGGCGCGCAAAGCGGCAACGGCGCCCGCCATCGCGATGCGGTGATCTCCGAAGGAATCCAGATTGGCGGCCTGGAATCGCTGGCGCCCTGGGATGTGGAAGCCATCGGGCGCGGTCTCGATCTGAACTCCCATGCGGCGGAGGTTTTCGGCGAGCGTTTCGATACGATCAGTCTCTTTGACCCGCAACTCGGCTGCGTCGCGCACGGTTAAGCCCTGCTCACTTGCTGCTCCCAGAATGGCCAGGACGGGAATCTCATCGATAAGCGCTGCGGTCCACTCTTTCTCAATCACGCCGCCCTTGACTTCGGAGCTCCTTACCATGAGATCGCCGACCGGTTCCCCGTGGCGCATACCCATATCGAGGATTTTGATCTCGACGCCAGCGTTAACGAGAAAGTCGATCAACGTCGCGCGGGTCGGATTAAGGCCCACGCCGCTAAGAATGATGCTGGAACCGGGAACGATGGCTCCGGCGACCAGAAAGAAAGCGGCAGCGGAAAGGTCCCCGGGTACTGTCAGTTCGCGCGCCACAAGGCGTTGGCCCCCGGTGAGGGCGACGTAGCCACGCCCGCTTTGCACTTCGACTCCGAACTCGCGTAGCGCCACTTCGCTGTGATCCCGGGTTCGCGTAGCCTCGCGGACTATGGTTGTACCGTCGGCGAAAAGACCCGCGAAAAGGACGCAGCTCTTTACCTGCGCGCTTGCTACCGGAGGCGTGTAGTCGATTGCGCGGAGCCGCGAGCCGCTAATCTCCAAGGGCGGATATTGACCTTCGCGAGCCATGATCCGCGCGCCCATCTCAGACAAAGGCTGCATGATGCGCTTCATCGGACGGCGCGACAGGGACTCGTCGCCAAGAATTCGGGTCGTGAACGGCTGCCCTGCCAGGAACCCGGAAAGCATGCGGATGGTGGATCCGGAATTGCCGGCATCTAGAGCCGAAGCAGGCTCGCGGTAGCCATACAATCCGTTGCCCTTGACGCGTACTTCGCGGCCGTCCACCTCGACGCCAACTCCGAGGGCTCGGACACAGGCCAGGGTCGAATGGCAATCCGCGCCTGAAGAATAATTGGAAATGCGCGTTTCGCCCTCGGCGACGGAGGCTAACATCGCATAACGATGCGAGATGCTTTTGTCGCCGGGTAACCGCACTGTGCCGTTCAGCGCGCTCGATGGGGCTATGGTCTCTGTCATGATTGAAGCTTGGGTAGCCCGCCGCTGTTGCACTACAACCATCGGGGGCTCAAGAATAAGAAATCCAGCCATGCCCGACCGGCATGGCCAACATTCAGTGTAGCGGAGTCAGGGGGTGCTTCCGGATGAGAAGACGCGATTGGCTGTTGAGTAGCGCGGCATTGCCGGCCGCAACGCAAGCGGTTCAAGGGGCCCAGGCAGGAACGGGCGGCGGCCCCAGAAACATCGTCATCTCCAGCGCAAACGGTCTTAAGTGTTGCGCCAAAGCAATGGAGATGCTGAAGAGCGGCGCCGACACGCTGGACGCGGTCGTAGCCGGCGTCAACATAAATGAAGAGGATCCGGAGGACAACTCCGTCGGCTACGGTGGCCTGCCGAATGAACAGGGGGTGGTCGAACTCGACGCCAGTGTGATGCACGGTCCGACGCGGCGCGCCGGGTCCGTGGCGAGCATCCGCAACATCAAGACTCCCTCCAAGATCGCCAAGCTGGTGATGGAGCAGACCGACCACGTGATGCTGGTGGGCCAAGGCGCTCTTGATTTCGCCAAGGCGTGGGGGTTCCAGGAAGAAAACTTGCTCACTGAAAAGTCGCGGCTGGCGTGGATTGCATGGAAACAGTCGCAGCGCGACCGCGGTGGCAACAATAACTGGACCGACGGCTTGGACGCTCCACCGTCAAAAGGGTCAGCCTATTTGCGCCGGATGTTCCCACATGCCGACGATGCCATGATCGCCTGGGCCATGGAGATGGCACAATACCCGCCTACCGGAACGATCAACTGCCTGGCGCTCAACACAAAAGGAGAGATGTCGGGCGTCACAACCACCAGCGGCCTGGCTTGGAAGATACCCGGCCGCGTCGGAGATTCTCCAATCATCGGCGCAGGGCTGTACGTGGACCAGGAAGTCGGTGGAGCCGGGTCCACCGGCCGGGGCGAGGAGAATATCCGGGTAGCGGGTGCGCACACGATCGTCGAGAACATGCGCCACGGCATGAGCCCGAAAGAGGCCTGTCTTGATTGCCTGAAGCGCATCGCGAGGAACTACAACAACGACCGCGAGCGGCTGGCTAAGTTCGACATCAACTTCTATGCGCTGCGCAAGGACGGGGTGTATGCCGCTGCCTCTTTGTGGAGCGGGCGTGTGCGGAACGGCCGTGTGACTGCGGCACGCTTCGCCGTGAACGATGGCGCCGAGAGCCGGCTGGAAGACAGCGCTTACCTGTTGGAACGCAAATGACAAAAGTTGAAGTTCACTACGATCTGACCCGTCCACTCACTGATGAGCTGATGGACGCCATTAGCCGCGCACACGGATTCTATGGCCTGCACAAAGTCCAGGTGGAACCCTCCTTGAACTCGCTGCTGGTGGAATACGATGCAAGCCGCCTCAAATTGACAGACGTGGACCGAGCGTTACTTTCGGCCGGATTGCCCGTACAACGGCGGCTGAACTCCTAGCCGGGACGTGAGCTATGCCGCCGGCCTTCCACGCGTAGAGAGGTGGAGGACCCATGACGGCAACGGTACAGAACATTCCGCCCAGCGCATTTATGCAAGCGGCGATGGGTATGCAGCATTCCAGCGTGATTCGCGCCGCAGTGGAGTTGGACATCTTCACTACGATCCACACAGGGCGGAGAACAGCCGCTGAACTGGCGGCTGAGACTGGTGCATCGCCGAAAGGCATGCGAGTGCTATGCGACGCGCTGACGATTCAAGGGCTTCTGCTCAAGAACGACGGCGAGTATAGCCTCAGTCCTGAAGCAGCCGTTTACCTGGACAGGAATGCTCCTTCCTGGATCGGATCCGTCGCGCTGTTCCTCACTTCAACGATGATGACCTCCGCGTTCCAGCATTTCACTGATGCCGTGCGGCATGGCGGCACGGTGGAAGGCCGGATGGGTAGCATCGAGCCGGATCATCCGGTCTGGATCGAGTTCGCCCGCTGGATGGCGCCGATGATGACTCCTCCGGCACGAGCATTGACTGAGCTTGCTGGCCCAGTCACGAAAGTGCTCGACATAGCGGCCGGCCACGGCGTCTTTGGAATCGAGTTCGCGAAGGCCAATCCCACGGCGGAAGTCCACGCACTCGATTCCCGAGGCGTTCTGGACCTTGCGGAGGAGAACGCGGTGCTGGCCGGCGTAGGCGAACGGTGGCATCGAATCGACGGCAGCGCGTTCGATGCGGACTTTGGCGCCGGCTACGACGTGGTTCTGTGTCCCAACTTCTTCCATCACTTCGACCGCGAGCAGTGCGTACAACTTGCGCGCAAGGCACACGCAGCCCTGCAGGCGGATTGCGGCCGTATGCTGACACTGGAGTTTGTGCCTAACGATGATCGAGTGACTCCGGCACAGTCTGCATGGTTTGCCACCATCATGCTGGCGACCACGCCGCAAGGGGATGCCTACACGTTTTCCGAGTATCAGCAGATCTTCCGGGAGGCGGGATTCTCCCACAGCGAACTGGCCGCGCCGCGCGGTGCAGCACAGCAGGTGATAATTTCGACAAAATAGGCAGGATGTGGCCGCAGCCCTCCTCGCCTGTCGGCGGCAGTCTGGCGCTTTCAGCGCTTGCCGCTTCGCTTCCGCTGTTTACCTTGCTGTATCTGCTGGGCGTTCGCCGAAAGCCCTCCTGGATTGCCGCCCTGAGCGGGTTGGCCGCGGCAGTATTGGTGGCGCTCCTGGTGTATCGAATGCCGGCGACGCTGATTGCAGGTGCGGTGACCTATGGAGCAGCGTTCGGGCTGTTTCCCATCTCCTGGATCATTTTCTGGGCGATCTTCCTGTACCGGCTTACGGTCGAGACTGGGCAATTCGAGATCGTCAAAGACTCCATCGCGGCGGTGACCTCGGACCGCAGGTTGCAGGCGCTGCTGATCGCATTTGCGTTTGGGGCGTTTGTCGAAGGAGCTGCCGGCTTTGGAGCTCCCGTGGCTGTTGCGGCAGCGATGTTGACCGGAGTTGGCTTCAGTCCCTTTTATGCGGCTGGTATTTGCCTGCTGGCGAACACGGCGCCGGTGGCATTCGGTTCTATCGGGATCCCCGTGGTCACACTGGCCGGGATAACCGGGCTGCCGCTGCAGGCCTTAAGCGGAACGGTAGGGCGCATCTGCGCTCCGGTGTCGCTGTTCATACCTGCGTACTTGATTGCAGTGATGGGAGGCGCGCGCGGGTTAGCCGGAGTGTGGCCAGCCGCTTTCGT
>Ga0073934_10004330_pt1 | contig 23901 bp, 20 predicted proteins | sample LarsenN4metaG_FD_76834 | JGI IMG/M metagenome (GOLD analysis project Ga0073934, IMG submission 76834) | Hot spring sediment bacterial and archeal communities from British Columbia, Canada, to study Microbial Dark Matter (Phase II) - Larsen... ... | reverse complement strand
TTCAACTCCTACTCGTACTTTTCTCAGAGGCACATTACCACCGGTCTTCAATTCCTCCGTTGTCGGCTGAAGCGCAAAGGCGGCGTAGGCGATTTTTGACCATTCATTAATCGGCTTTAGTCTCCTGTTCTCAATTCTGAAAATATCCTCGCTTTGACCTTGGCTGGTGATTTTGACTGCGATTGAAACTTTCGATTGCGCCGCTTTATTGCCGCCGCTGCCAAAAATGAAGTTTTCGCGTTCGTAAATGTCTTTAAGCGAGCCGGTAGAGCGCATTGCCCGCCACCAGAAACGGAGTTGTCCGCGGACGGAGGTTTCGCGGATTAATTTAGAGGGGTCATTTTCGCGTGCAACTATACCGCCACCGAAAAGCGGTGTTATAACCTTGTATTTTCTTGTCTGGTGAATTCGTTCGTTTGTCGGTTTGATACTATCGGCTTTAATGCTCTCGCTTGCCTTTTCCAATTCTTTTGGTAGTTTGCGTTTCATTTACTGATTGCCTCCCCGATGGAAATTTCTTTGCCGTCCCAGGTGCCCAGTGCGGCCAGACCGAAGCCGTCGTGCCGGTCGTGTTTTTCATCGCTGACACAGCCAAACCAGTATTTATCGATCCAGCGGTTGATGCGCTCGTGGTCATCCTCGAAACGAAGGAAAAAGACACTGCCCGCAGGGCACAACCGGCGCGTCGGCCGCGGTTTCCCGAGTTGAAGGCTGAACCCCGAGACAACCCTGTAGCCCTTGACTGCAGCGGCTACGAGTATCGGCTTAGATCCCTTGGCATTTTCGGTTAACCATTTCGGCCGCCATCCGCGTTCGAAGAGAGCCGGCGTAAGCAATATCATTCGGCAGGCTTTGTTCTCGAGAATTGATTCGCGAATTTCCGGCGGACACGGCGGAAAAGAATTTTCCGGCGCACGCAGCCAAGCGGTAAGCCGCCGCTCGCTTCCGAAAGGCGCAAGGCCTTCATCGACGATCGCCTCATCGTCGCGCTGCAATGTATGAATAAGCATCCCATAGCGATTTCCGTCGCGGGAGCCGAAATCAAGCCCGAGCGTTTCAAAAAGCATCCGGTCAACTCCGGCTTTTGCTTTGCGGTCAATTTCGACATGTGTTCTGCGGTCTAACGCCGGTCCATTAGTGCCAAGCCTCTTTACGTTCACCTCGCGACTGTCAGACCCGGCAAGCCAGGCGAGGTAATCGCTCCAGTTCCAGAATCGCGGGGACCGTTTATGAGGTTTAGCGGCAGTCTGTTTCACCATGCCGCAAATGCCGGCCTCCGGCGCGTTGGTAAAATATCCGTCGGGGATAGCGATCGGCCGCAAGGGAATTATTTCTGTCGTGTTGGAAGCATTTGAGCCATCTGAACCGGTTCCTGCCACGATAACTGCGTCGGCCGGTGCCGGCGGAAGAATTTCGATTTCGCCTGAAATGGACATTCTGGCAAAAAGCGGACCCTTAACCCGAACGGCGGAAAGTGCGCGCTTTGCCAAAACATGTCCGCGTCCTCCGCTAAATTCGCCTGTATCACCGCCGGCCATGCTTAGCATAGTTCGCGCCCGTGCAACGCCGGTTGCCGTTGAAGGAAACGGGAAGTCAAGACTGCGAGCTGACGCTCCGCCGCCGCGGCCAAACTGGCGTCCGTCGCGTGCGATTATTGGTTCCAGCGGCTCGATAAACCAAAAGTCTTCTCTCATTTACTGTTTTTCCCTCCTTCTTCAATTTCTGCGCCGCATTTGGCAAACATTGCGGCTATAACGAGCTCGTCGGCCAGATCTAAAATTGTCTTTGCGGAAATCGTCGTGCCATTAGCCGAGGGCATGATTGCTTCGATTAACTCTTTTTTCCGGTTCGATTCGGGTCCCTCTTTGTCTGTTGATATTTTTCTCGCCAGGATTCGGCGGGTTTCCAGGCCGAGTGCCGCGGACATCTCCGGCAAAGGCACGCTTTCGCGGACCAGGTTGAGTCTGCCGCAGAGATCGCGGAGCTCATAGGCCGCCTGATGTGATAAGTTGCCGCTGCGTTCATATTCCATCAGTTTCTGCATTCGGTTGATAAATGGCCCGGCTTTGCCGCATATCGTTCGCGGCGCGCCGCCGCGTTTGTCCAATGTAATTGCAATTGCGCCTTTGCCGGGAAAAGCTTTTGCAATGGCTTCGGCGCTGCGGGCCAACTCCAATGCGTCGGACAACGGCTCAATGTAATGCTTTACTACAATACCGATACTCATTGTCGGCAAATTTTCGTTTGGGAGAATTGCTTTAAGACTTTCAGAAAACACCTTCGAAAGTTCAGATGCGCATTTTAGCGTCGTATTTAGCGGCAAAAAGGCAAGAACATCATCACCGCCCGCGTAAACCAAACGCCCGCAGGCCCTCTCAACAATTCCTTTTGCTTGATTAGCAAATTCAGCGAGTTTACGCGAAAAATCCTGATGCTCGCGTTTAGATTTTATGGAAGCAAGGACTTTTCCCATATCGTCGCCATCGGCAAGTAAGATGGCGTAGTAGGGGCTCGGCACATCAGACTTTGCCGCCTTAAGAATATCTTTCAGTTTCTCTGTGATTTTTTTAACAACCTCTTGTTGCTTTTCCGTATTTTCATCACCCGCATAGTATTCAGCGGCAATATCATTTATTTCGGATTCAAATAGGAAACGACCATCGAGGAAACTTTTGTCCCCGTGTCTTATTTCGAAAGATCTCTCTTCGGGGAAATATGTTTTAAGCACTTCAATGTATTCTTTGATGTCGGATAATTTACCTAAGAAAGGTAAAGCGGCGAAATGAGATGTTCCCGGAAAACTTTCCGATCCTCCATGTCTTAATTTGTAAAGGCGTTTTAGAAGTCCGGGTGCGCAGAGCTGTTCGCCGTGTTTTAAACCAAGTTTTCGTCCCAGATTAACATCCTTGTCGGGTAAATTAATGACAGCCTCTCTCTGACCGTCCAATGACGACTTGGGCTTGCTGCTGCCCCATGTTACCGGGCCGAAATTTCTTAAAGATTTGCGGGCAGAAAGAAAATAATCAACCGTTTTTCTTGATTTGCCGTGTTGGCTTTCATCGTAAGGGACTGCGGCCAGGTAAATTTCAAGTATGTCCTCGATCTGCCTCTCTGCATCCCTAATATCCAGTGAATTTTCTGCCCATTTTTTAGGATTGCCGTTTTCGTAAATTATTTCTTCCCAAATCTTCTTCAGTTTCTGTCTTACTGCCTTTTCCGCTGCTTCTCCTGCCCTGTCAGGCGAATCTACAATTGCAAGCAGCTTATTCGGTAATGAATCATTACCTGAATTGCCATCCAGGACAGGGAATATGAGTTCGCCATTCATATTCGAAATTTTTTCCGCCGCCGCACCGGCTAGTTCGCTCAATAATTGCGAACCTGCTGCCAGGTCGCGGGTCTTTCTGGCTGCGGATATGAAATCCTGAACGGGCCCTATGGAAATTGCGAGCAGGTAAGCCATTTATCAAACCTCCATCTTTTTTTATCAATTCCGTATGTACACAAAAATCTCACCGGAACTGCGGTCTGGCAGGCTTGCCAAATCACGTACAAACTACCTGGGGAGACTCAAAGTGCATTTTTGATGTATTGTGTAATTGAATCGGCCAGGAATTAACCATTTGCCGATTTGACAAATAACTGATCTAACCGTGCCGGAAATCTGGTTACAAAGAACTGAAACTCAAAATTGGGAGCTGTGTAAAAATCTAATGGGTTTTATATTTGCGGCGAATGTTACACTAAACCGGAAATTTGCACAAGAGGACAAATCCAAGTGAGCACGTCACCGTGTTTTCAAAATCTGTACTGACTTGTTATGAAAAAAATGATGAAAGCAATTGTGGTTCACGAATACGGAGAACCGGAGGTAATGCACCTAGAGGAAGTTGAAGTTCCGAGACCTGGCCCGGGACAGGTTCTTGTACGCGTTTACGCCATCGGTGTCAATCCGGTGGATACTTATCTACGGAGTGGACTTTACGCTTATGCGCCTAAATTGCCTTATACTCCGGGGAAAGATGCTGCCGGTGTTGTAGAAGATATCGGGCCTGGTGTTGAGCGCTTTAGTCCCGGCGACAGGGTTTATACTGCGGGTTCGATTTCCGGCACCTATGCGCAATACACCTTATGCGACGAGCAGCAGCTTGGCCGTCTGCCGGAAAATGTAAGTTTTGAGGAAGGCGCGGGAATATGGACGCCATACGCAACAGCCTACCGGGCATTATTTCAGAAGGCCCGATGCCAAAGTGGCGAAACCGTACTTATTCACGGGGCTTCGGGTGGCGTAGGTATTGCCGCGATTCAGTGGTCTAAAAATGCGGCACTTCGTATCGCCGGAACCGCCGGTTCCCCGGAGGGCTTAAAGATAGTTGAAAGTGCCGGAGCCGATGCCGTCTTCGACCATTCGAATGAAGATCATTTCTCCGAAATAAGGGAATGGTCACAACACGGCGTAGCGGTTATTATCGAAATGCTCGCAAATAAAAATCTTGAGCGCGACTTTGAATGTCTTGCAATGTATGGTCGAATCGTAGTTGTCGGGAGCCGCGGAAGTCTGGATTTTTCGCCTCGTCAAATCATGACAAAAGATGCGGTGATTTACGGAATGTCTCTATTCAACGCAGCCGCGGATGATCTCAAGGAAATCCATCATGCAATATATGATGGATTGAGTGCCGGTTTTTTGAAGCCATACGTCGGGCGCCGCTTCGCCCTTGCCGATGCAGCTCAGGCGCACCACGAAATCATTGAGAACAAGGCTTTAGGCAAGATTGTGCTTAACGTCGAATGACTACAAAGTATCAAAATGGATCGGCGATAAAGTCGATTCCTCTTAAATCCTGTTCGACCGAAATGAAAATCGGGTTTTCGCGGAAATTATATTTCTTTGCCCGCACTGCAAATACATATGATTGTCCGCTTTCCAGGTCCGGTATTCGATAAAAGCCGAATGTATTCGTTATTACATATCTCGGCTCGGTGAGGTTTCCACCGGTTACCTCAATCAGAGCGTTTTTAATCCCACGTCCGTCTGATGTTACCACACGTCCCTCAACTGTTGCCGGACCTGCAGATAGTGGCAGCAACAACAGCGATGCCGCCGACACAGAGCCGGTATCTGCCTGCCAGCAATCACGAAAACGCAAAATCCAAGTACCGTTGATCTGTGCTTGCGTCAGGCCGGCAAATGTCGAATTCATATTTGTAAATGGCGGGCCGGGATTGTCGTTGGCAAATGGTCCGGCTGCCTGTGTGCGGTAGGATCCCCCCGGCACATTTGCATTATTACCAACTCCGGCTGCCGCTGCCCAAAAGTTAGATGTTGCAGTATCCAAAAAAGAATATGTAGCACCTAGATTTGAACTATCGCCGGCATCGGTGTTTGAATTCGAACCTACAAAAGAAAACAAAAGATGTGCGGCACCGTTTGGAGCAATCAGCGTTACTTCTAGATCTCCTACAAAAGTGTGTGTAGCAGTGAAACTTACCGAAACGGCACCAAAATTTCCCGTAAAGCCCGCGACGTTAAACTGCACGTCACGCGGCGTTCCGCAAGATCTGCTGTTCGAAGGGCCATCAGGTATAGCACCGGTATTTGTTCCCGTATAGGTCGCCGCCATGAGCGCGACCGATGTCAGCAGAACAAATGAAACAACAAAAAAGGTTTTCAAAGCGATAGCAGATATAACAAGTAATTTCCGGTGAATCAATTGTAGTTCTCCGGACGTCCGCCGAGAAACGTTCGTAAGCATAGTTCAGCAACTCTCCGATAAGATTTGTCAAAAAGGGTCAGTTTAAAGTTGGGGATGGGAGGAAGTTGTTGGGAGTGACCCGATGGCTAATTAAAAGATAATTCAAATTGACCGAATATGTCAACAAAGTTTTTTATTGTTTAACATTATCGGCATATTTATATCGGACTCTAACCGGACGTTGTTCTCCGGTCAGGATTGATTATTCCCCGAGCACCTCGAAAACCTGCAGAGCGTAACGGACATTTCCAAAAGGAGCTGAAACCTGGACCCCTGCAATCAGATCCCGGACTTCCTGAAGCGATTCGCGGGCAATCGCAATTCCTTCTTCACGGGCGAATTCTTTTCCTTTTTCAGATGCAATCCGCATCCTTTCCATTATTTCAGGAGTTACATTCACTCCGGGCACTTCATTGTGCAGAAACTCTGTGTTACGGTAGCTGACAAGCGGCCAGATACCGGCAATAATCGGAATTCTTACGTGCTCAATTCTTTTCAGAAATGAACGCAATTGATCGGTATCAAAAACGGGCTGTGTAATTGCATATTCCGCACCGGCTTCAACCTTCCACTCAAACCGTCTTATTTCTTCTTCGAGGTTAATTGCACCGGGATTGACGCCTACGCCTATGGAAAAGGCTGTCGGCTTTCCAATCGGATTGTTTCCGATATCCAGCCCATGATTGAGCTTATTAACCATGTTGGTGAGACCAATCGAGTCAATATCGAAAACTGCGGTGGCGTCGGGATACGGCCCCATTTTTGGCGGATCGCCTGTGATAAGCAAAAGGTTTCGTATGCCCAGAGCGGCCGCGCCGAGCAGGTCAGACATCATTCCGAGTAGATTCCTGTCGCGGCAACAGTAGTGCAATACGGCCTCGATACCGACTTCTTTTTCCACCAATACGGCAGTTGCCTGCGCGGACATTCTGGTTTGTGCACGCGGCCCGTCGGGAATATTTACGGCATCTACTCCGGCTTCCTTTAGCAGCCTGATTGAATCCAGCGTTTGAGCGGCGTCGCATCCTTTTGGCGGCAGCACTTCGACGGAAGTTACAAATTCACCCAGGGCAATCTTTCGGGACCAGCGTGATCTATCAACAGGGTCAATTACACTGACATCAGGCGGTTTGATTTCAGAAAGACGGATAACCTCATGCCGATCAGCCGTTTTCTGACGACGCGGCGAGATGGAACGCACCGAATCGGAAATCAATTTGATATGTGCAGGTGTCGTCCCGCAGCATCCGCCGACAAATCTTGCCCCGGCCTGGACGAAGCGCTTTGCGAATTTGGCCATATATTCAGGCGAGCCCATATAAAACTGACGACCCTGAACATCGCGGGGCAGCCCTGCATTAGGTTGGGCCGAAAGCGGCCTTGAAGTAACCGAACGCATCATTTCCAGCGCGGTCAGAATATGATTGGGACCCATTCCGCAGTTGAGCCCGATTACGTCTGCCCCCAGTTCATCCAGGCGTGCCGTAAACACTTCCGGTGATGTGCCGAATGTGGTGTTGCCATCCATTTGGATCGTCATTTGAGCAATTACCGGAAAATCGCCGAGTTCGCGGACGGCACGAAGCGCCTGCTCTATGACCGGAAGTTCGGAAAACGTTTCCAGTATAAAAAGATCTACTCCGCCCTCGAGCAATGCCTCCGCCTGTTCCTTGAACAAATCCTTTGCCTCGTCAAACGAAGTCGGGCCGAATGGCTCTATCCTGATTCCGAGCGGTCCGATGGCGCCGGCAACAAGCACTTCATCACCGGCTGCCTCGCGGGCAAGTCGTGCAGCGGCAATGTTTATATCACGCAGTTTTTCTTCCAGACCGTATTGGCGTAATTTATGACGTGTTGCACCGAAAGAATTGGTTTCAATTATGTCTGCACCGGCTTTTACATATTCATCATGTACTTCACGGACCAGATCCGGAGCAGAAAGATTCAGTTCATCATAACTTCGGTTAATATAAACACCTTTATCATAAAGCCGCGTACCTACAGCGCCGTCAAAGACAAAAACGGCGTCCGATTCGAGCAATTCCCTGAACTTTCTCATTTTATTAACACAAACCTTCTTGCAGATTATGTAGCCAATCCGCAAAAAACCGCATAAAGAAAAAATCTCGCCAAACAGCGAGATTCCGGTCTGACTTCAAGAATTTGGCTGTTTAGCAGTTTATTTAACGTGGTCGCAAGTCGCAATAACTCACCACGGGTAATAAATGAATAATGAGCCGCCGGGCCGTAAGTGTCAAGTGCAAAAGCAAGGCTATTTCTTTTGACAAAAAGGGCAGAAATATGTCGTCCGGCCGCACTGACGCAATGATTTAATTTTTGCACGGCAATTGTGGCAAGCCTGGCCTTCCCGTGCATAGACCAACCATTCTGCCCGATTGGTTTCACTATAGTTTTGTGTCACGGGGCGAAGCGAAAAGAAATCTCTTCCCGGAAGTTCTGAAATGGCTACACTTACGGTTTCTAAAATTGCCTGATACAAGCGTCGACTGCGGACGGGTCCAATCGAAGATGTTTTGGTAGCCGGATGAATGCCTGCGCGAAATAATGCTTCTGCCGCATATATATTGCCAAGCCCGCAGACTTTTGTCTGGTCGAGAAGAAATTCCTTGATCGGCCTCTGCGAACGGCGCAGCAAGAAGCGAAAATCATCAAGGTGGAATGTTTCCTGAAATGGCTCGGGAGCAAGCGACGCCAGCTCGTAAATTGCAGATATATCATTTTCTCGGGATAAAATCATCCGACCGAAATGTCTCTGATCAGAAAATACAAGGAGTTGCTTTCCTTGCAGTTCAAAAAGTGCGTGAGTATGTTTCGGCAGTTCTTCATCGGCCGCCAGAAGGGAAAATTTCCCGGTCATTCTCAAATGAACTGCAAGAATTTGTTTACCTGAAAGTTTAAAAATCAGAAATTTTCCACGTCGAAGAACGGTGGTTATAGTTTTGCCGCTTAATTTTTCGGAAAATTCATGCGGCGAAACCTTAGGAGCGAGCCCCGGGCGCAGCAGCTCTGCTCTAATAATCCGTTTGCCTGCAATATTTAATTCAAGTTGGCGGCGAATGAATTCAACTTCAGGAAGTTCCGGCATCGTAAAATCGTTAAACCAAGTGCTTAAATTACCGAATAATCAGGAATTACGGCACGATCACCGAGAACGGAACCTGCTCCTATTTCAGAATTACGGCCGATATGTGCTCCCGAACCTACAATTGCTCCTTTTATGGCAGCGGCAGTGGCAATGCGGGCATATTGCCAAATAACTGAATTCTCGATAATTGCCTTTTCCTCGATTTGGACGCCGGGCCCGATTATGGATTGGATAATCTTTGCTCCCGGTTTTATAACGCAGCCCTCTCCGATCAATGACACATCATCCACATAAGCCTTCGTCGCAACATCTGATGAAGCAATGCGATGGCCGTTAAGGTTTCCCACCTTACCTTTGATAATGTCCAGGTTCGCTGCCAAATAATTTCCATGTGTGCCAATATCCCGCCAGTAATTGTCTGTCATCGTATAAGCAAAGAATTTTTTCCCCGCGGCTAATAGCGCAGGGAATATTTGGTACTCAAAGGAGGCATTTTCTCCAACAGGAATCTCTTCGGCTACGCTTGGCTCCAATACGTAAATGCCTGCATTGATTGTATTTGAATCATCGGCAGATTCGCCGGGCTGTGGTTTTTCACGGAATTCCAGAACCCGATTATCATTGTCGGTTAACACAAGCCCGTATTTAGATGCATCTTCAACTGTAGCAAGTGCGATAGTAGCTTCTGCTTCTTTCTCGCGATGAAGCGACAAAAGTGATGAGATGTCCAGATTTGTCAGAATGTCTCCGTTAAGTACGATCATTTGCTCAGGTTCCGGCCCTGCAGCAAACCGATAGGCTCCGGCCGTTCCCATCGGGGAAGGTTCGGTTACGTAAGAAATCCTTACGCCAAGGTCCCGGCCATCACCGATGATGTCTTCTATGCGATTTGGCTGGTAGCCGAGCGAAAGCGTAATGTCTTTGATACCGGCCTTTGCCAGGATTTCAATTTGGTAGAGCAGGAATGGACGATTTGCAATTGGAACGATTGGTTTTGGTGTATAAACGGTCAGCGGCCGCAGCCGTGTTCCTTTACCACCGGCAAGGATTAAAGCTTTCATAAATGCTTTTATATTTTAACCTAAATTTCAAAGCGGACGAATTTGCCATGAAAACAAAATTTTCGACAGTTAATGTTAAACATTTCTCAACAATGTACAAAAATAATTGACAGAATTTGAATCAATATGCTAGTTTCAATAATGCAGGTTGACTGAATTTTCCCACCTGTAAGTGTCTTTTCATTACGTCCTCCGGAATATCTTTCGGCAACCTGTTTCTGCTTGGCTTCGATTTAAATCGCGATGGTTTTCGATAAAACAAAGGCAATGCGAAATGCCGAGCGTTTCCTCGCACAAGGCAAGATTCGTCTGGCAATAACCGAATATAAACAAGTCGTAGAAAATGATCCGCGTGATTTCGTAACGCTGAATCTTCTTGGCGATTTGTACACAAAGGTTTCGGAGACTACATTGGCAGTAAAATGCTACATGGCAGTTGCCGAATACTATGCCAAGCAGGGGTTTGACCAGAAGGCTATCGCCGTTTACAACAAAATTGCGAAGATTCAACCCAATTCGCCTACCGTTACGGAGCGTCTGGCCGAGCTTTACAGATCTAAAGGTGCATATGCCGAGGCCAAATCCCATTACGTTATTCTTGCCGAAAGCTATCAGGCCAAAGGAAGAATCACGGAAGCACTTGCAATCTGGAAACAGATTGCACTGCTCGATGTCAATAATACAGAGGTATATGAGTCAATCGCAGAAGCCTATCTGAAAGAAGGTCAGGATACCGAAGCTGCAGATGCATTTTCGGAAGCAGGTCTTCGTTTTGCCAAAAAAGGAATGCACGAGCGTGCCCTTGAGGCCTTTCACCGTTCGTTGGAAATTGATCCGTTGGGTCAAAAAGCCCTGCTGGGATGCGTAGAAGAATCATTCTTTCTTGGCCGACAGGCCGAAGTTATTAAGCGGCTGGAGAATCTGCACTCAAAATATCCGGCAAACCGCGACCTTGTTTATCTGCTGACTGACTGTTATTTATCTGCCGGAGAATCAGAACGGGCAGAGAAAACGGTAATAAAACTTGTTGAGCAGGAGCCAGCAAACTATCCCAAATTCCTGGATGTTGCCAGGCATTACATTGAAAAGTCAGACATGGACGGAGCGTCCAGAGTACTTTCAATGGCATCCGAGCATCTTCTTGCCGGCGGACAGGCTCTGGAGTTTGCTGAAATCGTAAGAAAAATTCTTGCTTATGACCCGGAAAATCTGGAAGCGGTAAGGCTGCTTGTTCGTTTTGTAACATGGCAGCGGGACGAAAATGCTCTTAAGGATGCTCTCAGGCAGCTTGCGGATCTCGGCAGAAAGTTCGGCTGTGTCGAGGATGAGCGTTACGCGCTTTCACAGCTTGCATTATTGATGCCCCATGAATCAGCTTTTGCCGAACGCCTCAGAGAAATCAATTCCGCAGGCGGTTTCGAAGATATAGAGCCGACAGCAAACGGACTTTTCGACCAACGCTTTTACATAAACGGACACTCGTCTGTGGCGGCGGTATTGGATACGCAATCAAATGCTGCTCCTGTTTCTGCTGCGATCATTGCCGATTCATTGGCGCAGATTTCGGAATCCGATATTTCTCTTGACACAGGCCGGCTTGACGAAAATACAGGTTCGGAAGCTGGAAATGATTTTCAGGAGCCTGAATTATTCGAATTATCGGAAATTGACGAATCGCCTGAGGCAAGACTGCGTCGGGAGTGTGACAGCATAAAGTTCTATATCGAAAGTGGTTATGCCGAATTGGCGGCAAAGGCTATAGAGGAGCTTCGCGCCGAATTTGGCGAAACCGACGAAATTCGTGAGCTTCGCTCGCTATTGGGCGGTGCCGGCGCGCTCTCTAATGCCGAAGATAGCAATACCAATGCGAATTCAGGTGTTTTCAATTTAGATGAATTTCGCAGTGAACTTGGTCTGGTTGATGACGAACCTGAAGCAAATGATTCGGATTTTGACACGCAGTATCAAACGGCAATTGCATATCAGGAAATGGGTCTCCTGGAACAGGCAATAGCCGGTTTCCAGGAAGCGGCCTCAAAAGTTCGCCCGGATGACGGCACGCGGCGGTTTTTCCATTGCGCAAATCTTCTCGGACATTGTTTTATGCAGAACGGGATGCCGAAACTAGCCACCCGATGGTATCAAAGGGCACTTGAAACACCGAATCTTGGTACCGAAGAAAAGCTGGCACTTTGGTATGAGCTGGGAGTCGCAGCCGAGGCGGACAATGACTTTGAGGCAGCTAACAGATATTTCGAGCAAGTTTATGCCGAGGATGTAGATTTCCGCGATGTAGGCGAAAGGTTGAAAAATCTTATTGCCGCCAGGTAATTGTGCATATAGAACCTGATTCAGGTTAGTTATATTATAATGACGGTATGGTTGAACGCCTGACCGTCATTTTCTTTATCGCATTGTGTCTTTTGCTTGGTGTTTATCTGATTTTAGCACCATGGGATCTATTGTTCGGCAATTGGTCGGAAAATTATCTTCTCGCTGTTGTTACCGATAATTCCGGGCTCGATATCATCCGAAGGACGGTAGTCTCCAATTGGTTTCGGGGAGCTGTTACAGGACTCGGTGTAGTCAATCTGTTGATTGCTTTTTGGGAAGCTGCGCATTTTGAACAGAGCGTAGCGATGCTGCGCGGCGGGACATCAAATGATAAACGGCAGTAAATGCGTTCGCATGTTGATAACGCCCGGGGATTGCCGCGACGAGAATCTGGCAGCGGATTCGGAGCGATTGGAGTCGCTGGCGGTCAATGCCGCAAATGAAGGGATCGATTTTTTTCAATTAAGAGAAAAAAGACTCTCCGGCAGATCACTGTTTTCAATAACGAAACGACTTGTATCAGCTACCGGCGGCCGAATTGCAATTATTGTTAATGGCCGGTTCGACGTTGCCCTTGCGGCCGGAGCGGCCGGCGTCCACCTTCCCGGAGATTCTTTGCCTGCTGATGTTGTGCGTGGACTGGTTCCCAAGGGTTTTATCCTTGGTGTCAGCGCACATACTCTTTCCGATATTGATGCCGCGAATTCGGCAAGCGCGGATTACGTTTTGTTTGGACCCGTATTTTCGACGCCTGGTAAAGGCGTTCCTTTGGGCATAGAAGTTCTTCGTAGTGCAGTTAAGCGTTCGGAAAGCGTTCCCGTAATCGCCGTCGGCGGTATTAACGCCGAAACGGCAAATGATGTACTCGGGGCCGGAGCGGCCGGTTTTGCCGCCATTCGTTATTTTCTGGAAACCGTCAAGTGCTGAATATGCAGAAAGTTGTAATGTCAATTGCAGGATTGGACCCATCGGGCGGCGCAGGTATTCTTGCTGATGTGAGGGCGATTTCGGCATTCGGCTGTTTCCCGGCGGGATGCGTAACTTCTATTACCTTTCAGAACACGACCGGTGTATTCGGTGCCGAGAATGTACCGGCTGAAATTTTACGTCGTCAGATATTACCGATTTTGCAGGATTATGAAGTTGCCGCTGTTAAGACCGGAATGCTGCCGACGGCCGAAACGATTTGCGTAACCGCAGAATTGCTCAAGGATGCAGGTATCCCGGCTCTGGTAGTTGATCCTGTCGTGAGATCCACTTCCGGCTTTGATCTTATAGACGATACTGCTCTTCGTGCGCTGATCGCCAATCTTTTTCCGATTGCCACATTAGTAACCCCAAACATACAGGAAGCCGAACGGATTACCGGCATTGCGATTGAATCGCGGGATGACATTGCACTGGCGGCGGAGATATTTCGCGGCCTGGGGGCACAAAATGTTTTGATAAAAGGAGGACATCTGAGATTGGAAAATTCAGGTGAACCAAAGCGGCACTATCGCGAGGCGGTAGATTTTCTATACGTTGGTGATGAATTATTTGAATTCAGGGGTGAATACCACGAAACCAATGCGACACATGGCACCGGATGTGTGCTTTCATCCGCGATTGCTGCCAATCTTGCAATCGGTTTGTCATTGACAGGCGCCGTAGAGACGGCAAAGCGGTTTGTAAATGATGGTATTCGTAATGCCCCGATGCTTGGTAAAGGTTTTTCGCCAATAGCCATTAGGCCTATTTCGCAATCGGAACAAAAACGGGAGATTGATACGTAACACCAAAGACAACACCGGTCCGTGGGCTGTTGCGCGTCAGGCCGAAAAGCGCCGCAGTATCGAAACGAAGGCCGGAGGCTTTGATTTGCGTGCCGAAACGAAATTGACCAATGCTTTCCGTGCCGATCGGTGCAGTGCCTTTTCTGGTATTTAAGCGGCCATTGACTTCGCTTACCAGATGAATCCGTTTATTCAGACGAAAGTTTCCCGCCAGGCCATACAACAGCACGTCGTTTTGCGTAAATGAGGCCAGAGGTGCGGAGAGTATTCCCAGCCCTATGTTACCGTAAATATTCGCGAGCGGTGCCCGGCCGGCTTTTTTCCCAAACTTTTTCTGAAGAAGAAGCTTGGAGAAAATATTGATTTGATTTGTGCCAATGCCTCTTGACTGGTCAGTATTAGGCATTTGGAATCCGAATTTGAATCCTACGGCAGGCAGCGATTTCGTTTCGTTAGTAAGTTTAACCTTTGCCGAAACAGTAAAATCGTCGAAGTCATTAGTAGAATTACCCGTTATCCGTAACGGAATGGACGACGGCCCTTGGGAATTGATTGCGAGAAAGTTTTGGATAGTGCCTTCGACCTGGATTTCAACATTAGAAGCAAAGCCGGTACGCAGGCGGATATCTCCGACCCGTGTCATGTCGCCGCGAAGGCCTGAGAGTGGAAATTTGGCATTCTGGATAAAATCCACACCGACCGAAAGCTCGATCGTGCCTTGCGGTGTAATGTCAACGTCGTCGGTAATCAAAGGCCTTTGCTGCGCGGCGGCCGGATTTGCAGCACAAATCATTGCCAGCAAAGGAAAAAAAATATATGCGGCGAAACGTTTCACAAGTGAAATTCTGGCATCAAACCGAAAAAATGTAAACAACCGCAACTGCCGTTTTGGACAACCTGCTTCAAACTTGGCAAAATTGCATTCGGGAAAGATTTGGCTTTCTTTCCCGGAAGAAAACGAAATGTCGGATTCAGGCAGGAGATTGGTTGCCCGTCGGTTTTTTATAGGTGGTCTGGTTCAGGGCGTGGGCTTCCGTTATTTCACCCAAAGATCTGCTGCAAAGCATCAGGTAAAGGGTTACGTGAGGAATCTGCCGGACGGGAGAGTAGAAATTTTTGCCCAGGGTGAGGAGAGGGCGGTAAACTCTTTTCGTGACGACATTGCTGTCGGTCCGGCATTTGCCAAAGTCGAGGAAATCGAGGAAATTGTGCTGGACCCTGATCCGGGATTTACTGATTTTCGAATTGAAAAGTAGTGATTGCCAAACGAATTGGATAATATTGATTTATGGAGAATCTTAAAAAACTTATTAGAGAGGTGCCCCATTTCCCCAAGCCGGGCATAAATTTTTACGATATTACAACACTTCTGAAAGATGCGGCAGGTTTTGAAGAAACAATTGATCAGATGACGGAAACATGCCGCGGCATGAATATCGATACTGTCATCGGCATAGAGTCCCGCGGTTTTATTTTTGGTGCCCCGCTGGCGTATCAGCTCGGCGTGGGTTTTGTGCCGGTCAGAAAGCCGAAGAAACTTCCGGCAGAGAAAGTTTCGGTTTCTTATGATCTGGAGTACGGGCAGGATACTCTCGAGATGCATCGCGACGCAGTCGGCGAAGGTCATAAAGTGTTGATTGTAGATGACTTACTGGCCACCGGTGGGACGGCAAAAGCCGTCGTGGAATTGGTAGAGGGCGTTGGCGGCAAAGTAGCGGGACTGTTGTTTGCCGTAGAACTCACCTTTCTCGGCGGCAGAGAAAAACTAGCGGGTTATAACGTCAAATCTTTGGTCCGGTATTCGTCATAACCGGCTTCAGCAGCAAAAGCTCGTTATCTGTCTGCCAAAACAACCTTAAATGTGCTCCCGTAGCTCAGTAGGATAGAGCGTTCGCCTCCTAAGCGAAAGGTCGCTGGTTCGAATCCAGCCGGGAGCAAATCCCTTAAAAATTTATACTTTAGGGGTATTTTTTCGATAATTTGTAATTTTCTGGAAACGGGTTTCTAATGAAACTTTGTATTATTTGAACGGAAGTAATTTGTGACCAGGCACAGTGGCAGACAAAAATGCCAACTGTTTTGCATCGGGCTGACCTTTCGATTTCTCAGGATAAGTCTTTGAGAACCGCGTTCTACCGGCGCGGTTTTTTCATTTTTTACTGATTTTTTGTTTTATCCGGCTTCAATCCCGCGTATTTAAGCATCTTCCGATCAGCCGTCGATGCGGGCTTTTGCGCTTTCGTCTTCCGTATGTGTTAAATTTGCTTCGATGCGTAAAGTGCTCACCGCTGCCGAGATGCGGGAAGTTGACCGCCTGACGATTCAGCAAACCGGCATTTCATCGGCTGTTCTGATGGAGACGGCGGCAAATGCCGTTGTGCGCGAAATCCTCCGGTTGTTCAATCAAAACATCTCCGGCAAACGGTTTGCCATTCTTTGCGGCAAAGGGAATAACGGAGGTGACGGACTGGCAGTAGCCCGACTTCTTTACCTTCTTGGCGGGCAATGTCGGGTTTTCCTGCTTTTTCCTCCGGACGAATTTTCTCCTGACGCTCGTGCTAACTATCACATTCTGCACAATTTAACGGCTGAAGATTCCCCTTTTGGCGGCAGGATCGGCATTGAAAGGCTTTCGGTTAACAACAAGCCGGTCGATATTTTCGAATCTGCGGATTGTATCATTGACGCAATCTTTGGCACCGGACTTACAAAACCGATTTCCGGTTTTGCGGCTTCACTCTCCGAAAGGGAAAGAGAAATCTTTAAACGCAACCGGCGCCCTGCGGTTTTGTCGATTGATGTACCTTCAGGACTTTCTGCAGAGCGTACGGAGTCAGCCGACGAGGCCTTTATCGCTGACCTGACGGTTACTTTTACCTCTCCCAAGCCGGAAAATGTCATTGCGCCTTTCTATCGTAACAACGGGAAACTTGTGATTGCTGATATCGGCTCACCGAATAAATTGATTGAAAAACAAAGCTCAAAAGTATTTTTGCTTGAAGCGTCTGATGCCGTTCAATGGTTGAAATCATCCGAATATACCTATGATTCCTATAAAAATCGCCGCGGCCACCTGGCGATTATTGCCGGCTCGGCAGAATATTCCGGCGCAGCCGTTTTGGCAGCCACCGCCGCAATGCGTTCCGGTGTCGGGTTGGTAACATTATTTGTACCGGAGGGAATTTCCGGCAAAGTTGCACCACGTCTTTTACCGGAAATAATTATTAAAACATTGCCGGATAATGGTTCCGGCGGTTTTGCAAGTTCGGCCGCGGAACTTTTTCTTGCTGAATCAGACAAATTTGAAGCCGTAGCCGTCGGATGTGGGCTCGGGCTGGATTCAGAGACAAAAGTTTTTGTCAAAAAACTGCTTTCCGAATTGAAAATACCCGTCATTGTTGATGCGGACGCCCTGAATGCCTTTGCTCCGCTCGAAGATGCATCTGTGATCAATGCAAAGACCGCAGTCCGCATTTTAACCCCGCATGAGGGAGAATTTCGCCGTTTATCAGGTATTGAAGGTCATTTACGGGACCGAATCGCCGCGGTCGGGGATTTTGCAATGCGGAATTCGGTAATTTTGGTACTTAAAGGAGAGCGTGTGCTTATCGGCACGGCTGACGGTCGTATATTTGTTAATCCGACCGGTAATTCGGGCCTTGGTAAAGCAGGAAACGGCGATACGCTTACAGGTCTTTTGGGAGGCTTCATTGCTCAGGCAGCGGCTTTAGGTCTGGATCCTGCGGAAACAACGGCAGCGGCCGTTTATTTTGCCGGCACAGCCGGCGATATTGCCCAACAAAAATACGGAAAAAGGGTTATGACTGCTTCGGACGTCCGGGATGCATTTACGGATGCATTTAGGAAATTTAGCAACTGAAAATAATTGTTTAACGATGGAAAAGGAGTTTTTATGTCCTTCGCCGGAAGAGACCGCCGAACTGGCTTCGAAGTTTGGCAAATTTCTCTCAGCAGGCGATGTAGTTTTGTTTACAGGCGATCTGGGTGCCGGCAAAACACTTTTCGTGAAAGGGATTGCACGGGCACTCGGAGTTAGCGAAGAAGATGTTTCCAGCCCGAGTTTTAGCCTTGTAAACCGTTATTCAACAGATAATCTGGATTTATTTCATATTGACCTCTGGCGTCTGAGCCCAAATGCGGACTTTGATCTGGAGATCGGTCTTGGAGAGATACTTGAAGCCGAAAACGCGGTTGTATTGATCGAGTGGGCGGAACGCCTTGGCTTATATCCGGTTTCCGGAAGGGTTTTTTACATTCAAATCAAAGGTGAGGGTAACGATCCGAGACAAATACGCATAATTTCGCATCGGGAAGAAGGAGCCCAAATTCTGAAAGAAATTGTAGAGTGATAATTATTGTAGAAAAAGAACTTAGACGATTGTCTGTGTTACAGGAAAAGAGTCCGGAGCCGGTTCGCAGTTTTCCGGTATCACTGGGTTTTTCGCCTGTCGGTAAGAAAACCGCTGAGGGCGATGGCAAAACGCCGGAAGGCATTTACCACATAGCCGTAAAGAATCCAAGAAGCAAATATTACCTGTCTCTGGGGCTCGATTATCCGAATTACGAAGATGCGATTGCCGCATTCCGAAATGGAAAGATTGGCATAAATGAGTACAGGGAAATACTTGATGCGCATAAAAATGGCAGTTTACCGCCACAGAAAACAGCGCTTGGAGGTGAGATCTATATTCACGGAGGCGGCTGCGGAGGTGATTGGACAAAAGGATGTATAGCTCTTTCAAATCCGGACATGTTACGGTTATTCGAGTTAATGCCAATCGGCACTCAGGTAACGATTGTTCCTTAAAATTTAACATCAATTAAATCGCAATTGCCTTTATACTATTAAAGCCGTTTATGGTCCGACCCAGGAAGATTACCGAAAAAAATCCCCGAACAATTAACCGAAAGCGCAAAATCCCGGCCAATTCAACACAAAACCGTGAATCCCGCTACTTCAATCGGGAACTAAGCTGGCTGGAATTTGATCGTCGTGTCCTGGAGGAGGCAATGAATACCGGGCACCCGCTTTTGGAGCGTCTGAAATTCATTTCGATTTTTTCCTCCAATCTGGACGAATTTTTTATGATTCGTGTTTCGGGGATAAAGGAGCAGATAGAGGAAGGCGTAGTCGAATTATCTCCCGACGGACTTACACCAAAAGAACAATTGAGCGAGATCAGAAAAAGACTGCAACCGATGCTCCGTTTGCAGTCAGATTACCTTTCCGGGGAGCTGCTGCCGCAATTGTCTGCGGCCGGAATTTCTATTGAACCATACGTCGAATTGTCGTCGCGTGAACGCAAGCGATTGGATAGGTACTTTCATAACAACATTTTTCCGATATTGACGCCGCAATCCGTAGATTCCAGCCATCCTTTTCCGTATATTTCGAACCTGAGCCTGAATCTCGGCCTTTTCATCGAACCTGACAGGCGTTCTTCGGTAAAAAATCTGCGCCAATTATTCCGGCAAAAACGTTTTGCCAGGATCAAACTACCGCCAACCGTTCCGCGTTTTATCGCAATAGATGAAACAAACCGCCGCTTTACATTACTGGAAGAAATTATCGTCGCCAATGCAACGCAGCTTTTTCCGAATATGAAGGTTACGGAGGGGCACCTGTTTCGGGTTACGCGTGATGCCGACATTGAAATACGCGAGGATGAAGCCGGCGATCTGATGCGAACCCTGGAACGGGAACTGCAACGCAGGCGTTACCGCTTTCCGGTGCGGCTGGAGGTAGCCGCATCCATGCCGGAAAAGATGCTTAAATTGCTTACCAAGGGCATAGGTCTGGATGAAAACGATGTTTACCGCACCAAGGGATTTGTCGGTATACCCGATTTTATGCAGCTTTATTCCCTTGATCTCCCGAAACTGAAGTATCGTCCGATTACGGCCGTGCATCCTTCGGTTCTGCTCGAGCGCAAAAATATGTTTGGCATAATCAAAAAGCACGACATTCTTCTGCATCATCCGTACACCGCATTTTCAGCGGTCACGGATTTTGTTGAGCAGGCAGCCGAAGATCCGCGTGTTCAGGCTATCAAGATTTGTCTTTACCGCACCGGAAAGGATTCGCCTATAGTCCGCTCTTTGATCCGTGCCAACCAGCTCGGGAAACAGGTTACCGCACTGGTGGAATTAAAAGCACGATTTGACGAAGAAAACAATATAGAATGGGCAAGACGGCTGGAAGATGAAGGCGTACATGTAGTTTACGGTATTAGCAGCCTTAAAACTCATTCCAAGGTGCTTATGGTCGTCAGACATGAGGGAGATAAACTAATCCGTTACGTACATATCGCTACAGGTAATTACAATGGAATTACGGCGAGGCAATATACGGATATAGGACTTCTTACCGCTGACCCGGCAGTAGGTGATGACGTTACCGATTTATTCAATTTTCTTACGGGTTATTCCCTGCAATCGGAATATGAACGGTTACTGGTTGCACCGGTAAATCTAAGGCAAAGGTTTATCGGGCTGATTCGAAACGAGGCGGATTCAGCCGGGGCTGGCCGTCCGGCAAGGCTAATTATTAAAATAAATAGCCTTACGGATACGGAAATCATAGAAGAATTATATGCCGCATCCGCGGCCGGTGTCAGCATCGATCTGATAGTACGCGGCATCTGCTCTTTGCGGCCCGGCGTCAAGGGATTATCCGACAACATCAGAGTACGTTCAATAGTCGGTAGATTCTTGGAGCACAGCAGGATTTATTACTTTGCAAACGGAGAAAATGGAGGGCCTGCGGTGTTTATTGGAAGTGCGGACTGGATGCAACGAAATTTCGACAGACGTGTCGAGGTAGTGGCACCCGTAATGGATGAGACCAAAAGGAAATATCTGGTCGAAGATGTACTTGCGGCATATCTGAAAGATACCGTGAATGCAAGGATTCTGATGCCGGACGGCAAATATCGGAAAATAAAGAAGTCTGAAACCGCTGAAACCTTTGATTCTCAAATCTATTTTGCCGGCAAGGAAATACCGGTTTAGGCGGCGGTCGTGCGTTCGAATCTGGCTTCGGCTACTCCGTTAACCATTTTCCCGTATTTTATTGTCAATCGCGGATAGCCATGCGGCTCGCGCTCGCTCTCAATCAACCCAAGACGCTTTTCGGCGCGGTCAATATCTTCCAAAGTGCCTTCAATTTCCATATACAAGCCAAACGGAAGCTCATCCAGCACAACCTCCACGTCGTCCAATCGCCAGTATTTACGGCGTTTTTCGTAAACCGCAGTTAAACGGTAGCCTAGCCGCTCGATTATCTTCTCGGTCGCTTCAACGTCAGAAACCTGTGTTTCGTATTCGATTTTTTGCTTAGTGCCTGATTCCGTCCGTACTTTTTCCTTGTAAGTCAGGACGGTAAAATCACCGATTTTACGCAGTCTAAGCGTTGCACCGCGTTCGTCCATCTGTCCGCCGCGGTGTTGGTAATTTACCTCGAAAACTTCTTTTTCAAATCTTGCGCCCAGCGAGGAAAGACGCTTTAAGATTTCCTCAAGCCTGCGTTGGCTGAGATGATATTTACGCTCCGTTTCGATATTCATCGGGGATATAAAATATAAAAAGCCTTAAGATTCAAGGTCCAATGCGAGTTTAAGTTTTTAATTGACCTTACTGCAAGCAGAAAGCAATAGCCAGCCCGGACTTGACGAAATTCGGCCTGTGACCGATACTTGAAAAAAAGGTCAGGATTTAACGTCCGGCCGGATATAAAGGAATTTAGAATAAGAGAGGTTATTATTTAATGCCATATCCAGAAATAATGATTCACGGTATGCGTACCGAATTGGCGCAGATTGGTTTCGAGGAAACCAAGACACCCGAAGCCGTAAAAGCAGCTATCGAAAATACTCCGGGCACGGTAATGGTAGTCGTCAATTCCGTTTGCGGATGTGCGGCAGGCGGCGTGAGGCCGGGAATCGCGATGGCTCTGTCAAATTCTTCAGCAAAACCGGATAAATTGATTACGGTTTTTGCCGGAGCCGATATCGATGCGACGGAAACAGCCCGCGCGTATTTTGAAGGTTATCAGCCGTCTTCTCCTTCCATTGCTTTTTTGCAGGGCGGTAAACTGGTGAAAATGTTCGAACGCAAGGACCTGGAAGGCCGTCATCCGGCAATTATTGCCGAGCAGCTCACGGCAGTTTTCAATCAACTGTGTTCGGCACAGGCTGAAGCAGCAAAAAATTGATTTCTGCCCCCTCTGACATTTTATTTATCAGCCGTACCTGTCCGGTGCGGCTTTTATTTTTACTTTTATCAAAATCCTTGCCACAAAAAGCCGGAAGCCTTAAAATACGAATTGCCTGCACTAACGATCGGCCCACCCGATTATGTCAATAAATCAACGGCAACATATAAGATTTTCCTTGGATATCCCGGCTATTCTGACTACTGCGGATGGACGTCGCCATTCAACGATTCTCCAGCAAATAAGTATTGGCGGCTGCTTTACCGAATGGGAAGAAAATATCTACGCCGGCGATGAATTCAGGATTGAGATCGAATTGCCGAATAAAAACCGTCTGCCGCTTCGCTGCAAAGCTCTTTATCGTTTCGAAAATACGGGAATCGGGGCGAGATTCCTCGATATTACGGCGTTTGAGCAGCGCCTCATATCGGAAATAATCAATCACCGAATTGAGCAGGAAGGGATTCCGCTTGTCGTTGATCCATTCCGTGCACCGAAAAAATATATCGGTGAGGAAGATTATCCGGAGTTGACGGGACTAAAGCGCCGGCGCGAAGAAATGCTCGATGAAGCAATGTCGGGCGGGCCGGCGGAGTGATTATACTTTTATTCGCGTGACAAGACGCGGAAAATCCAAGAATAAATCGGCCGCCTCGCAACCAAGCATGTGATTGATCTCAGAGGGCGAAAACGCGCCGCAGCTGATACCAATCCGGAAAAAATTCAAAGTTCCTTCAGCCGAAGCGGCATCGTCAAAGACATTATTTGTAACGCTGGCGGTAGCTGCGGCGAATAGAAAACTACGCAGCCTTGCGGATTGCTCTCCGGCATTTCCAAGAAAATAGTCGTAAACGGCCGCATATCTGGCCGGCAATTGATTCGGGTGCAGATCCCAGCTTTGAAAAAAACCTTCCCGCATTGATTGCTTTACGTTGTTGAAGTGTCGTCTCCAGGCGGAATGAATTGCCGAAACATTTTCCTGCTTTTGTTTTTTGTTCAATCTTTCGCTGCGGTGAATCGGTATCGGCATTTGGATTGTTACCGAATCTACCAGCCGGATCGATGAAGCGGCAAGCGCAGCCTGCAGAAGGTTTCGTGCGAAAATGCAAGCCGGATGACGTATATCCTGATCGGCGGCGCTTATTCCCAAAAGGGAAGTATAATCATATGCTCCAAAATGTACGGAACGGCATCTTCCGCGGGTAGCGGTTATGAATTTTCCTATGGCAACCTTGCCGTCGCGGTCAAATATTGTTTCAGGCGTTTCAGCCATCAGCTCAATTCCGATGGCGCCTTCTTTTAGTCGAAACCGTCTTTCGATGTTCGAAAGATAACCGGTCAATGACCTGACCTCCGCAACAGAACGGATTTTCGGCAGAGTAATTACAAAATGTCCGGGCAGAGCATTGCCTTTATCAATCAATGTGTTGACAAATAAATCAATCGTTCTTTTAGCCCGGGCTATGGTATGTCTTGAAAACGGACGGACGCGGATACCGCAAAACGGCGACATCTGTCGGAGTTTGAGCGCTTGGGAAAGTTCCCGTGCAGCGTTGACTGCCGCTTCGTCTTCTTCTCTTTCGGTTCTGTATCCGAAGCCATCTTCGAAATCTATACGAAAGTCTTCGATTGGTTC
>Ga0073934_10004329_pt1 | contig 23902 bp, 28 predicted proteins | sample LarsenN4metaG_FD_76834 | JGI IMG/M metagenome (GOLD analysis project Ga0073934, IMG submission 76834) | Hot spring sediment bacterial and archeal communities from British Columbia, Canada, to study Microbial Dark Matter (Phase II) - Larsen... ... | reverse complement strand
TCGCTGAACGCGGGGTGGAAGTCGCTCGTTGCCGTCGTGTCGACGTTCGTATGCCATTCGGCCACGACCAGGACACGGCCAACCCCCGCTTCGCCGATGTCGGCAGGCGCGCCCAGAGCCTTGCCGTAGAAGCTGTAGATGCGCGCCTCGACGCCGACCTCGCGCAGCGCCTTGACCAGCAGCGTGAGGTCGTTGCCCCAGTTGCCGGTGAGCACCGCCTGCGCGCCGCTGGCCTTGACCTTCATCGCATAAGGCAGGAAGTCCTTCACGCGGCCGATGGGGTGCAGTTCGTCGCCGACGATCTCCACGTCGGGCCGCGCCGCGGCGATGCGCGCTCGTGCCTCGCGGCGCACGTGCTGGCCGAAGCTGTAGTCCTGCCCGATCAGGTAGACCTTCTTCACGGCGGCGTCGGCGCGCAGCACCTCGACCAGCGCGGCCAGGCGCATGTCGGCGTGAGCGTCGAAGCGGAAGTGCCAGAAGCTGCACTTGTCGTTGGTGAGCACCGGATCGACCGCCGAGTAGTTGAGCAGCAGGGCGCGCGCCTCGGGCGAGCGGTGGTTGTGCTTGTTGAGTGCCTCGACGAGCGCGGACGCCACCGCCGAGCTGTTGCCCTGGGTGATGAACGCCACGCGCCGGTCCAGCGCCGCGCGCAGCATGGCCAGCGACTCCTCGCTGCTGCCCTTGCCGTCGAACCGCAGCAGTTCCAGCGGACGAGCGCCCCCGGGCAGACGCACGCCACCGCGCCGGTTCACGCGCTCGACGGCGAACAGCAGGTTGCGGTGCACGGCTTCACCGGCGTTGGCAAACGGGCCGGACAGGCCCTCGATCAGGGCGATGGGGATGGGCGGGGCAGCGAGCGGCTGGGCCAGGAGTGGCGTGGTCAAGGCAGCCGCCGCGAGCACCGTGACGGCGCGGGCGAGGAGTCGGATCATCGAAGACAGGAAGGGCGGTCGAGCTGCGAAAGGCCGCGGATTCTAGGCGGCGTGCCGCACCACCTCGGCCAGCGGCCAGCGAGGCTTCACGCCGAAGGCGAAGTCGCGCGTCGGGGCCTGCGCGCCGGACTGCAGGCGCAGTGCCGCGGCCAGCGCGATCATCGCGCCGTTGTCGGTGCACAGCGCGAGCTCCGGGTAGTGCACCCGCACCCGCCGTTTCGCACAGGCCTCGTTCAACTGCCGGCGCAGCGACGCATTGGCGCCCACGCCGCCGGCCACGACGAGCCGGTCGAGCCCGGTCTGCTTCAGCGCGTTGACCGACTTGCGCACCAGCACGTCGACGATCGCCTGCTGGGTGGAGGCGGCGAGATGGGCCAGGTCCTGCTGGCACACGTTGGCCCCGAGACCGGCCAAACGCGTGCGCACCGCCGTCTTCAGACCGGCGAAGGAGAAATCCAGGTCGCCGCTGTGCAGCAACGGTCGAGGCAGGTCGAAGGTCGAGGCGTCGCCGAACTCGGCCAGGCGTGCCAAGGCGGGTCCGCCGGGATAGCCGAGCCCCATCAGCTTGGCCGACTTGTCGAAGGCTTCGCCGGCAGCGTCGTCGATGGTCTCGCCGAGCAGTTGGTACCGCGCCACGCCGTCGACACGCATCAGCTGGGTGTGTCCACCGGAGACCAGAAGCGCGACGAACGGGAGCTGGGGCGGGTCGGCCGACAGGAACGGCGAGAGCAGGTGCCCTTCGAGGTGATGGATGGGCAGTGTCGGCCGATCCAGCGACGCAGCCAGCGCGCAGGCGACGCCGGCGCCCACCAGCAGCGCGCCGGCCAGCCCCGGCCCCTGCGTGTAGGCGACGACGTCGATGTCCTGCAGCGTGCGGCCGGCCGAGGCCATGACCTGTCGCACCAGTGGCACGACGCGCCGGATGTGGTCACGCGAGGCCAGTTCGGGCACCACGCCGCCGTAGGCCCGGTGCATGTCGATCTGTGTGTGCAGTGCGTGCGCCAGCAGCGCCGGGGTGCCCTCGCCGCGGGATTCGACCAGCGCCACGCCGGTTTCGTCGCACGACGACTCGATGCCGAGGATGTTCATGCGCCGAGTCTACGGCGCGGCCCGTCCGCCCTAGGCCAGTGCCGATGCCCTCATCTTGCGCTTGGCCGCGCACACGGCCGTCTGCCACGGCAGCTGGTACACGGCAGTGTTCAGGCACAGCATGCGAACCGCGTCGTCGACGGCCACGCCCTCCTCGTCGACGAAGCAGGCGTTGGAGACGATCGACAGCGGGTCGGCGATGGCCACCACGTCGGGCATCACCTCGCGCCAGTCCCACGCGATGCCGAGCATCGAGTCGTGCGTCTCGAAGCCCCACAGCAGCTGCCCGTAACGCAGCGGCTTCTCGGTGTCGTCCACGTGGACCGACATGCCCAGGTGGCGCAATCGCCTGACGGCTTGCTGCCAATCATCCAAGGGCGTCGGAACCGTGGGCCACGTCACGATTTTCCAAGCAGGTATCGTCATAATGCGCTCGTCTTCTGTTGGAACGTCTGCAGTGTCGTCTGCTGGAGTACCCGCCTCAAGCTGTCAACCCTGGTAGCAAACGCGTCCGTTCATGAGACTTCAACGGTTCCTCGATGTCAGCCAGTCGTGCGACGTGGAGACGTTCGAGCGCCGTCTCATCGGCTTCGCCCACGAGTTGGATTTCGGCATCGCCACCGCCGTGCTGGTGAGTGCCGCACCGGGCCAGGACCCGATCATCGTGAGCGTGGGCAACACGCCGGAGTCGTTCAAGGAAGCCTCGCACAACGCCAGCGACGTCAAGCGTGACCCGGTGATCCGTCGGCTGAAGTCGCTGAGCGTTCCGTTCATCTACGACCAGGACCTCTACGTTGACGAAGGCGCGGCCGACCTGTGGGAACAGCAGGCTGCCCATGGCTACCGCACCGGCATCGCCGTGGCACTGCACCTGCCGGGGCACAAGCACTTCCTGCTTGGCGTGAACCGCGAGGAAGCGCTGCCGCGAGAGGACGAACAGCTCACCCGCATGCTGGCCGACCTGCAGTTCCTGGCCGTGCATGCCCAGGACGCGGCCCAGCGGCTGCTGGTGCCGCCGGACACCGACCTCGATTCGCCGCACCTCACTCCGCGCGAGCTCGACATCCTTCGGCTCACCCGCGATGGCAAGTCGGCGTGGGTGGCCGGGCAGATCCTCGGCATCAGCGAGCACACGGTGAACTTCCACCTGCGCAACATTCAGCGCAAGCTGAACACCACCTCCAAGCACCAGGCCGTGCTGGTGGCGATGCGACACGGCCTGATCTGAGATCAGGACCGGCGCCGGCGCGCCATCCCTACAAGCGTTTGTAGCTAGCCAACTACATCACGCTTGCCCAGAATTTCTCTCGTACCGCGCCGGTTGGCGCACCTTACGGGAGACTTCCATGAGCCGCATCGTCATCGCTGATTCGCTGAGCATTCCTCGCGTCGGCTGGTAAGGGCGGCTGTCGCCCGCGGCACGCCGCAAGCGCCGCCGTCGGTGATTCGCCCCCTCAGCTGATCACTTCGCATCATCCGGACGGGCGCCGCAAGTCGGCGCCCGTTTGGCTTTTGGACGCACCAGCATCTGGTTACCAAGAGGCTGTCGGAGAAACGACGAAACCGGCGGTTCCGCCCTACCGCGCCGCCGACGCCGCGCATACGCTCGGGATTCGCCGTGTCGGCATGCACCGGCACATCGCCCGCTTCCGTCGTTGGCCCATGAAAGAGTACCGCCTCAGCGCCTGGCCCGATCTCGGCCCGCAGCACCAGCGCACCGCCTACCGCCGCATGCTCAGCGACATGTCGCAGAGGCACATGAGCGTGGCGGAACTGTGTTCGCGCAGCGGACTGCCCAGATCGGCGGTACTGGGCTTCCTCGGTCTCCTGGCGACCCGCGGGCTTCTGGTCTCGCGTGAAGCCTCTCGGATGAACTGGCCGCTCTCGCTGCGGCCCTTACGCGAGTGGGTGCGCCGGGCCCGCCTGCTGAGCCCACGGGGAGCCCGCAGGGCCTGACGGATGCCGGCACGACCGCCGGCTTGGCTCGAATGTTGCAAGAGCTGGGCATGCCCCAGCCGCGCCCGCTACGCATCGTCATCGTCGCCCCGGAAGTCCCCGACCGCGATCTGTCCGACGCCCAGACCGAAGGCGAGCTGGAGCGCGCCCGCAGTCTGCGCATCGGCCTGATCGAGAGCGACTACAACATCGTGGCGGTGCTCCCCGCCGACCCTTTCCTGCCCGAGCGGCTGGCCCAGATCGCGCCCGACATGATCATCGTCGACGCCGAGAGCCAGGCGCGCGACACGCTCGAGCACGTGGTGATGGCCACACGCGACGAGCGCCGCCCCATCGTGCTGTTCACCAACGACGACGACACCAGCCAGGTCGGTGCGGCCATCGCCGCCGGCGTGTCGGCCTACGTGGTGGCCGGCCTGGCGCCAGAGCGCATCCGCCCGGTGCTGGAAGTGGCCATGGCCCGCTTCCAGCACGAGGAATCGCTGCGCCGCGAGCTCGCCGAGGCGCGCACCCAGCTCAGCGAGCGCAAGACCATCGACCGCGCCAAGGGCATCCTGATGGCGCGCCACTCGCTGACCGAGGACCAGGCCTACGCGCGCCTGCGCAAGACGGCCATGGACCGCGGCATGAAGCTCGCCGAGGTGGCGCAGCGCATCGTCGACGTGGCCGACCTGCTCATCTGAGACGGGCCGCACTGCGCGGGTGCGCGGATCGGCCGCGACCGAGCGCAATTGGTGCACAGCAGCATGAAAAGCGCGGCTTTGCCCTGGCACGGCGATTGCGTTGCTCTGACCGACGGGCCAAGGACGGCCCGGCACGATCACCCAGGCGCATCAAGGCCGATCCGCCGCGGTGGGACGACGACGTCCGCACGAACTCCGCCCCGCCGGGCCGAGACGTGTGGACGTTTTTTTTCGACTGCACATCAGCCTCCACGCCATGACCCACACGACGAACCGGAAGATCCTCATGAGCCGCCGAACCCTGATCAAGGCCGCTGCCGCCGGCGGCGCCACCGGACTGGTGCCGGGCCTGCAGAGCGCCGTCTACGCCCAGGGCTCCGACAAGCCCGAGAAGGAGGAGGTGAAGATCGGCTTCATCCCGCTGACCGACTGCGCGTCGGTGGTGATGGCCTCGGTGCTGGGCTTCGACAAGAAGTACGGCGTGAAGATCATCCCGACGAAGGAAGCCTCCTGGGCTGGCGTGCGCGACAAGCTCGTCAACGGCGAGCTCGACATGGCGCACGTGCTCTACGGCCTCATCTATGGCGTGCACCTCGGTGCCGGCGGGCCGAAGAAGGACATGGCCGTGCTGATGACGCTGAACAACAACGGCCAGGCGATCACGCTGTCGAAGAAGCTCGCCGACAAGGGTGCGGTCGACGCGGCCAGCCTGGCCAAGCTGATGAGTACCGAGAAGCGCGAGTACACCTTCGCGCAGACCTTCCCGACCGGCACGCACGCCATGTGGCTGTACTACTGGCTGGCCAGCGTCGGAGTGAACCCGATGAAGGATGCCAAGGTCATCACCGTGCCCCCGCCGCAGATGGTGGCCAACATGCGCGTGGGCAACATGGACGGCTACTGTGTCGGCGAGCCCTGGGGCCACCGCGCCATCGCCGACGGCATCGGCATCACTGCCGTCACCACCCAGGACATCTGGAAGGATCACCCCGAGAAGGTGCTCGGCACCACCGGCGACTTCGTCAAGAAGTACCCGAACACCTCCCGCGCCGTGATGATGGCGATCCTCGAAGCCAGCCGCTGGATCGACGCCGGCCTTCAGAACAAGAACAAGATGGCCGAGACGGTGGCCGACAAGGCCTACGTCAACACCAGCGTCGACGTGATCAACCAGCGCATCCTGGGCCGCTACCAGAACGGCCTGGGCAAGACCTGGGACGACCCGAACCACATGAAGTTCTTCAACGACGGCGCGGTGAATTTCCCCTACCTCTCCGACGGCATGTGGTTCCTCACGCAGCACAAGCGCTGGGGGCTGCTCAAGGAGCATCCGGACTACCTCGCGGTGGCCCGGCAGATCAACCAGATCGACCTCTACAAGCAGGTGGCCGGCGCGATGAAGATCAGCGTGCCCGCGAGCCCGATGCGCAGCAGCAAGCTGATCGACGGCGTGGTCTGGGACGGCAAGGACCCGGCCAAGTACGCCGACGGGTTCAAGGTCAAGGCCTGAACACCACCTCACCAGGAGAACAGCATGGTCAGTGCCGTGTTCCATTCCCCGCTGCGCGCCAGCGAGGAACTCGAGTCGTCGCGCGCGGCCACGCCGGCGACAGCGCCCTCCCCCGCGCCCGCGCAGCCCGCTCCTGCCGAACGCCCGGCTCGTCCACCATTCGACTGGCGCGCCCTGTGGCTGGCGGTGATCCCGCCGGTCTTCGGCATCGGCCTAGTCGTCGGCATCTGGGCGCTGCTGACGATGAAGGGCGGCAACTTCCCGACCCCGGCGGAGACCTTCGCCCAGGCCGTTCAGCTGTTCTCCGATCCCTTCTACCGCAACGGCCCCAACGACCAGGGTATCGGCTGGAACATCCTGTTCTCGCTGGAGCGCGTGGCCATCGGCTTCGGCATGGCGGCGCTGGTGGGCATCCCGCTGGGCTTCATGATCGGCCGCTTCGCCGTGCTCAACCGCATGGTCTCGCCGCTGATCAGCCTGCTGCGCCCGGTGTCGCCGCTGGCCTGGCTGCCGATCGGCCTGCTGGTCTTCAAGGCGGCCAACCCGGCCGCCATCTGGACCATCTTCATCTGCTCGATCTGGCCGATGATCATCAACACGGCCGTGGGAGTGCAGCGCGTGCCGCAGGATTACCTCAACGTCGCCAAGGTCCTCAACCTCAGCGAGTGGAAGGTGATTACCAAGATCCTGCTCCCCTCGGTGCTGCCCTACATGCTGACCGGCGTGCGCCTGTCGGTGGGCACGGCCTGGCTGGTGATCGTGGCCGCCGAGATGCTGACCGGCGGCGTGGGCATCGGATTCTGGGTGTGGGACGAGTGGAACAACCTCAACGTCAAGAACATCCTGATCGCCATCGTCGTGATCGGCGTGGTGGGCCTGCTGCTGGAGGCGCTGCTGGTCAGCATCGCCAGGCGCTTCAGCTACGACGAGCACTGAACTCGAGGACACTGCCATGAACCACTTCATCCAGGTTCAGAACGCCGAGATGGTGTTCACCACCAAGAAGGGCCGATTCCATGCGCTGCGCGAGATCGATCTCGACGTCGCCCGCGGGGAATTCATCACCTTGATCGGCCATTCCGGCTGCGGCAAGTCGACGCTGCTCAACCTCATCGCCGGGCTGATCCGCCCGACCGGTGGCGTGCTGCTGTGCGACAACCGCGAGATCGCTGCGCCCGGGCCGGAGCGCGCGGTGGTGTTCCAGAACCACTCTCTGCTCCCCTGGCTGACCTGCTTCGAGAACGTGCACCTCGCGGTCGAGCGCGTGTTCGGCCCGCGCGAATCGCGCACCGAACTGAAGCAGCGCACCCAGGCGGCACTCGAACTGGTGGGCATGGCACATGCCGCCGCCAAGCGGCCGCACGAGATCTCCGGCGGCATGAAGCAGCGCGTGGGCATCGCCCGCGCGCTGGCGATGGAGCCCAAGGTGCTGCTGATGGACGAACCCTTCGGCGCACTCGATGCGCTGACGCGCGCCAGGCTGCAGGACGAGCTGCTGAAGATCGTCGCCCGCACCCACAGCACCGTGGTGATGGTGACCCACGACGTCGACGAAGCGGTGCTGCTGTCCGACCGCATCGTCATGATGACCAACGGCCCGGCGGCCACCATCGGCGAGATCCTCGCCGTGGACCTGCCCCGCCCGCGCCACCGCGTCGAACTGGCCGAGGACGCCCGCTACATGCACTACCGCAAGGAGGTGCTGGACTTCCTCTACACCCGCCACGGGCACGTGGAAGCAGCCGCCGCCTGAAGCACGGGCACGCTGCTTGCTAGGTCTTCCGCGACGGTTGGCAGAGCAACCGTTGCTGTCTCCTCAGCAGGGCCCAGCCCTTTGCAGACGCCCCCGCGCCTCAAGGCCCGGGGGCGACTTTTTCTCAGTGCTTCTCTTTGGCGTGGTTGATCGAGTACTTGGGAATCTCGATCGTGACATCCTGGTTGGACAGGATGGCCTGGCACGACAGCCGAGAGGTCGGCTCCAGCCCCCAGGCCCGGTCGAGCAGATCTTCCTCGCTCTCGTCCATCTCGCCGAGCGAGGCGAAGCCTTCGCGCACCACCACGTGGCAGGTGGTGCAGGCGCAGCTCATCTCGCAGGCGTGCTCGATCTCGACGTCGTGCTCGAGCATGGCCTCGCACAACGAAGTGCCCGACGGCGCCTCGATCTCGACGCCCTGGGGGCAGTACTCGGGGTGGGGCAGGATGCGGATGATGGGCATGGTCAGATTTCCTCGACGCGCCGGCCGGACAGGGCCTGGCGGATGCCCCGGTTCATCCGCGCCGCGGCGAACGCTTCGGTGGACTTGGCCAGGGCCTCGACGGCTTCGTCGATTAAGTGGTGGTCAGCGCCTTCACGCGCTTGCTCCACCGCGGCGAGCTGCGCCTCGATGGCAGAACGCTGGGCGGCGTCGAGCAGGTCGCCGTCGGCCGCCAGCGCGGCCCGCGTGGCCAGCAGCAGCCGCTCGGCCTCGACGCGCGACTCGCGCAGGCTGCGCTCGCGCATGTCGGCTTCGGCGGTGGAGAAGCCCTCGCTGAGCATGCGCGCGATGTCCTCGTCGGCCAGGCCGTAGCTCGGCTTGACGGTGATCGCCGACTGCACGCCGGAGTGCTCCTCGCGTGCGCTGACGCTGAGCAGCCCGTCGGCGTCGACCTGGAAGGTCACACGGATGCGCGCCGCGCCGGCCACCATCGGTGGGATGCCGCGCAGTTCGAAGCGCGCCAGCGAGCGGCACTCGGACACCAGCTCGCGCTCGCCCTGCACCACGTGGATCGCGAGCGCAGTCTGGCCGTCCTTGAAGGTGGTGAAGTCCTGCGCTCGCGCGGTCGGGATGGTGCTGTTGCGCGGGATGATGCGCTCGACCAGGCCGCCCATCGTCTCCAGCCCGAGCGACAGCGGAATGACGTCGAGAAGCAGCAGTTCGTCCGCACCGGCGTTGCCCGCCAGCGCATGGGCCTGGATGGCGGCACCGAGGGCCACCACCTCGTCAGGATTGAGGTTGGTCAACGGCGCCGTGCCGAACAGTTCGCCCACGGCCTGCTGAACGCTTGGCATGCGGGTCGAGCCGCCGACCATCACCACGCCCTTGACCTCGCCCTTGCCCACCTTGGCGTCGCGCAGCACCTTGCGCACCGCAGCCAGCGTGCGCGCCACCAGGGGCTCGGTCAGCGCGACGAACTCGTCTCGGGTGACGCGCACCGAAAGCTCGCCGCTCGACAGCGGGCAGGCCAGGGTGGCGTGGTCAGCGGAAGAGAGCTTCTCCTTGGCGGCGCGCGCGGCCGCGAGGACCGCGCGCTTGTCTTGCGGCGTCGAGGCCTCGCGGCCCGCACGCGCCAGCGCGTGGGCGGCCAGCGCGGCATCGAAGTCGTCACCGCCGAGGGCGGAGTCGCCACCGGTGGCGATCACCTCGAACACGCCGGCGGACAGGCGCAGCAGCGAGATGTCGAACGTGCCGCCGCCCAGGTCGTAGACGGCGTACAGGCCCTCGGCACCGTGCTCGAGGCCGTAGGCGATCGCCGCGGCCGTGGGCTCGCTGATCAGCCGCAGCACGTTCAAACCGGCGAGCTGTGCGGCGTCCTTGGTGGCTTGGCGCTGGGCATCGTCGAAGTAGGCCGGCACGGTGATCACCGCGCCGAACAGCTCGTCGTCGAAGCTGTCCTCGGCGCGCTGGCGCAGCGTGGCCAGGATCTCCGCCGACACCTCCACCGGCGACTTCTCGCCATCGACCGTTCGGATCTTCAGCATGCCGGGCGCATCGACGAAGTCGTACGGCAGCTTCTCGCGCTGGGCGATGTCGGCCAGGCCGCGGCCCATGAAGCGCTTGACCGAGACGATGGTGTTGCGCGGGTCGAGCGCGGCCTCGGCGAGGGCCGCCGCACCGATCTGCCGGCCACCGCGCGGCAGGTAGCGCACCGCCGAGGGCAGGATGACCTTGCCCTGTTCGTCGGGCAGGCACTCGGCCACGCCATGGCGAACCGCGGCCACCAGCGAGTGCGTGGTGCCGAGGTCGATGCCCACGGCGATGCGACGCTGGTGCGGGTCGGGCGTGCCACCCGGTTCGGAGATCTGGAGCAGAGCCATGCTTCTATTGTCCCAGCGCCTCGAGGCGGCGGTCGACGTCCTCGGCAAAGCGCTCGACGAACATGAGGGCTCTGACCTGCTGCGCGGCCGCGGCCATGTCGGCGCGCTCGTCGATGGTGACTCGGAGGGTCGCGAGCGCTTCGTCGCGATGCGCCGCCACCTGATCGGACAGCGCCTCGACCTGCGCGAGCGTCGCGGCTTCCTCGAGCGTCTCGCGCCACGCCATCTGCTGCATCAGGAAGGCGCTCGGCATCGCGGTGTTGTTCTCGGCATCGACGCCCTGCCCCGCGAGCTCGCACAGGTAAGCCGCCCTCTTGAGCGGATCCTTGAGGCGCTGATAGGCCTCGTTGACACGCACCGCCCATTGCAGCGCCACGCGCTGCGCGGCAGCGCCTTCGGAGGCGAATCGGTCGGGATGCACTTCGGCCTGCAGCCCGCGCCAACGTGCGTCGAGCTCGGTGCGGTCCTGCGCGAAGCGACGCGGCAGCCCGAACAGCGCAAAGTCGTCGTCGTCGAGCTTCATGCGAGCAGCATCTCGGAGTCGAAACGAAGAAGGCGCGGCTGCGAGCCGCGCCGTGGTGTGATGGGCGAGCCGCTCAGACGCGGAACGACTCGCCGCAGCCGCAGCGGTCCTTCTCGCGCGGGTTGTGGAACTTGAAACCCTCGTTCAGGCCTTCGCGCACGAAGTCCAGCTCGGTACCGTCGATGTAGGGCAGGCTCTTCGGGTCGACCAGCACCTTCACGCCGTGGCCCTCGAACACGATGTCCTCGGGCGCCAGATCGTCGGCGTACTCGAGCTTATAGGCCAGCCCGGAGCAGCCGGTGGTCTTCACGCCCAGGCGCACGCCGATGCCCTTGCCGCGCTTGGCGATGTAGCGCGTCACGTGCTTGGCGGCGCGTTCTGTCAGGGTGACGGCCATGTCGCTCACTGGGCCTGAGGGGCAGACTGCCCCGACTTCGCCTTGTAGTCGTTCACCGCCGCCTTGATCGCGTCCTCGGCGAGGATCGAGCAGTGGATCTTCACAGGCGGCAGCGCCAGTTCCTCGGCGATCTGCGTGTTCTTGATCGTCAGCGCCTCGTCGAGTGACTTGCCCTTGACCCACTCGGTGACCAGCGAGCTCGAGGCGATCGCCGAGCCGCAGCCATAGGTCTTGAACTTGGCGTCCTCGATCAGGCCGGTGGCCGGGTTGACCTTGATCTGCAGCTTCATCACGTCGCCGCAGGCCGGGGCGCCGACCATGCCGGTGCCCACCGTCTCGTCACCCTTCTCGAAGGAGCCGACGTTGCGCGGGTTCTCGTAGTGGTCGACGACCTTTTCGCTGTATGCCATGGTGCTGCTCCAACAACTCGTTCTTCAGTGTGCCGTCCACTGGATGGTGCTGATGTCCACACCATCCTGGTACATCTCCCACAGCGGGGACAGCTCGCGCAGTTTGGCCACGCGGTCTTTCAGCGTGCTGACCACGTAGTCGATCTCTTCCTCGGTGGTGAAGCGGCCGATCGTCATGCGCAGGCTCGAGTGCGCCAGTTCGTCGGAGCGGCCCAGCGCGCGCAGCACGTAGCTCGGCTCCAGGCTGGCCGAGGTGCAGGCCGAGCCCGACGACACCGCGATGCCCTTGATGCCCATGATCAGCGACTCGCCCTCGACGAAGTTGAAGCTCATGTTCACGTTGTGCGGAACGCGCTTCTCGGGGTGGCCGTTGAGGAAGGTCTGCTCGATGTCCGACAGGCCGCGCAGCAGGCGCTGCTGCAGCGAGCGGATGCGCTCGAGCTCGGTGCCCATCTCCTCGCGGGCGATGCGGAAGGCCTCGCCCATGCCGACGATCTGGTGCGTTGGCAGGGTGCCCGAGCGCATGCCGCGCTCGTGGCCGCCGCCGTGCATCTGCGCCTCGATGCGCACGCGCGGCTTGCGGCGCACATAGAGGGCACCGATGCCCTTGGGGCCGTAGGTCTTGTGCGAGGCCAGGCTCATCAGGTCGACCGGCAGCGTCTTCAGGTCGATCGCGACCTTGCCGGTGGCCTGCGCCGCATCGACGTGGAAGACGATGCCGCGCTCGCGACAGATCGCGCCGATCGTGGCGATATCCTGGATCACGCCGATCTCGTTGTTGACGAACATCACCGAGGCCAGGATGGTGTCCGGCCGCAGCGCCGCCTTGAACTTCTCCAGGTCGAGCAGGCCGTCTTCCTGGACGTCGAGGTAGGTGGCCTCGAAGCCCTGGCGCTCCAGCTCGCGCACCGTGTCGAGCACGGCCTTGTGCTCGGTCTTGACGGTGACGATGTGCTTGCCGCGCCCCTTGTAGAACTGCGCCGCGCCCTTGAGCGCGAGATTGTTCGACTCGGTGGCGCCGCTGGTCCAGACGATCTCGCGCGGGTCGGCGCCGATCAGCTCGGCCACCTGCTCGCGCGCCTTCTCGACCGCCGCCTCCGCCTCCCACCCCCACGCATGGCTGCGCGACGCCGGGTTGCCGAAGTGCTCGCGCAGCCAGGGAATCATCGCGTCGACCACGCGCTGGTCCACCGGATTGGTGGCGCCGTAGTCCATGTAGATCGGGAAGTGCGGGGTCATGTCCATGACGGGAGGCGAAGACGGGGTCTGCTTACTTCGTGAAGGCGTTGCCGAGAGCGAACACCGAGTTCGGCGCCGTCACCTTGATCGGCTTGACGACCGGCTGGCTCGAGATGGCGCGCTTGACCGGGTGCTCCTCGATCGACACGCCCTTGGCGATCTGCTCGTCGACCAGCTTCTTCAGCGACACGGAGTCGAGGAACTCGATCATCTTGGCGTTCAGGCCGGCCCATAGGTCGTGCGTCATGCACTTGCCGCTCTCCTCGCCCATGCAATCGCCCTTGCCGCCGCAGCCGGTGGCATCGATCGGCTCGTCGACGGCGACGATGATGTCGGCCACGGTGATCTCCTCGGCCTTGCGGCCGAGCGAGTAGCCGCCGCCGGGGCCACGGGTGCTCTCCACCAGTTCGTGGCGGCGCAGCTTGCCGAACAGCTGTTCGAGGTAGGACAGCGAGATCTGCTGGCGGGCACTGATCGCGGCCAGCGCCACCGGCCCGGTGTGCTCACGCAGCGCCAGGTCGATCATGGCAGTCACGGCAAATCGGCCCTTGGTGGTCAGTCGCATCTCAAATCTCCTAAAGCCGGCAACGGCACGGGGGTTCTGGAAACTGTCCAGGCAGTCGGCTCTCGAACGAGGCCCGGTTAATCCCGAGCACTTTGGTCGAGTATACCTGAAACCGAGCTTTTCGGTCGGGATCGGTGCCGAAAGTTCCCCTCACGTCGCCGGGGTCTGCCGCCGGATCAGTTCGAGCAGCCCGTCGCAGGCATCCTCGACGAGATCGAGCACCTCCTCGAAGCCCTGCGGCCCGCCGGCGTAGGGGTCGGGCACGACCGGGCTGTCATGCCGGCGGCAATGCTCGGTCAGGCGGCCGAGCTTGCGCTGGTGAGCGGACGGGCAGCGATCTTCGAGCAGCGCGAGGTTGTCCCAGTCCATGGCCAGGATGAGGTCGAACTGGTCGAAGTCGGCGTCGACCACCTCGCGGGCGCGCAGCGCGCTCAGGTCGTAGCCGCGCCGGGCCGCATGATGGGCCGAGCGATAGTCTGGCGGCGCGCCAGCGTGCCAGGCATGCGTGCCGGCGGAATCGACGCGCACGGCGTCGTGCAGGCCGACCTCGCGAAGCTTGTGGCGCATGACCGCCTCGGCCGTCGGCGATCGGCAGATGTTGCCCATGCAGACGAACAGGACGCTGGAGATCATGGACGGGATTGTCGCCGCCCTGCCGACATCCCCGCCGGTCGCATGGCAAGCTCGGGCCATGAGCGAACCCACTGCCGAACGCTGGTGCGTCGACGCCGGCGATGCCGATGTTGCCCTGCTCGACATCCCGCCCCATCTCTCACGAGCCCGCCGCTTCGAGGTCGATGTGCGCTTCGTCGTGCAATGCCCCGCGCCGGCCGGCGAGGCCTGGCATGCACTGACGGTGGAACTCGACGGCCGCCAGCACTGGAGCCGGCGCATCGCCACCAGCAACCCGGCCCAGACCGACAGCCTCGACTTCCATTGCCGCGTCGAGGTGTCTGCAGGAGCCTCCCTGCGGGTGCGCGCGCTGGCGAGCACGGGCGGTGGCGCGCTGCGCCGCCAGCTGCGCATCGAAGCCGAAGAGTCGTGAGCAGCGCCTCGCGCTGAGCCCGCTCAAGGCCCTGCCTTGCGGCTCGCCCAATCATGCGTCGATGCGTGACGGGGGAGAACCAGGGTGAGTGCCGTCTTTGCCGACCGTGAGGAAGCTGGCCGGCTGCTGGCCCGTCGGCTGGCATCACGGCCCCGCCAAGGGCCGCTAGTCGTGCTGGCGCTGCCGCGCGGCGGGGTGCCGGTCGGCCTGGAGGTGGCGCGTGCGCTGCATGCGCCGCTGGACCTGCTGATCGTGCGCAAGATCGGTGCGCCCTGGCAGTCCGAGCTGGCCGTCGCCGCGGTGGTGGATGGCCAGCCGCCGCAACTGGTCATCGACGAGGAAACGAGTGCGATGACCGGCGCCGACGCCGACTACATCGAGAAGGCCCGCCTGAAGGAACTGCGCGAGATCGAGCGGCGTCGCCATGTCTACCTCCAGGGCCGCACGCCGGTGCCGGTCGCGGGCGCCACGGTGATCTTGGTGGATGACGGCATCGCCACCGGCACCACGATGCGTGCCGCGCTCCAGGGACTGCGGCAGATGAAGCCGAAGCATCTGGTGGTGGCCGTGCCGGTAGCCCCGGCCGACACGATCACGGCGCTCGCCAGCGACGTCGACGAGGTGGTCTGCCTCGAGCAGCCGGAGTTCTTTCACGCCATCGGGAACCACTATGCCGACTTCCACCAGGTGCCCGACGACGAGGTGATCGCCGCGCTGCGCGCGGCCGAGACGCCGGCGCGTTGCTCACGCCCCGGTGATACGTGATCCCCCCATAGGCCAGCGCAGCCTGAGCGGTCCTTCCGTCGCGCGCTCGACGCTGGTGCCGAAGCGGGCCTGCCCGCCGTCGAAGACGTCGGCCACCCAGTCCCGCGACGCGGCGTCGGCACGCTCCAGGCGAAAGCGCCGCAGGCGCATCGGCACGATCTGTACCGACTGCACGGCGCCGTCCCCGGCGAGCCCGACGCGAAACAGGCAGCCGACGTCACTGCGCAGCGGGCCATGCGGGGCGATGCCCTCGTAGTCGTTGAGCAGGTCGCCGCAGCCGTAGACGATCAGCCGGCCTCGGTGCACCTCCAGCGGCAGCGGGTGGTGCGAAGAGTGGCCGTGTACGAGATCGACCGTGCCGGTCTCGATCAGCCAGTGCGCGAAGCGCCGGTGCGCGTCGGGTACGTCCAGGCCCCAGTTGCCGCCCCAGTGGATCGAGAGCATCGCCAGGTCGCCGCTGCGGCGCTGGCGGGTGAGGTGGTCGGCGAGGCGGAGGGCAGTGGCCTCCGACAAGTCGGGCAGCAGCGCCAGCCCCGATCGGCCGGCCTCGGCGGCCCAGTCGGCGGGCACGCCGCTGCTCTCGGTCGCACAAGCGAGCAGCAGCAGACGCCGCCCCTGACCCGCCGCCAGGACCAGCGGCGCCCAGGCCTGCGCCTCGCCGGTGCCCGCGCCGGCCGTGCGCAGCCCGGCCGCGCGCAAGGTGGCCAGCGTCTCGGCGAGGCCCTCGCGCCTCCAGTCGAGCACGTGGTTGTTGGCCAGCACGCAGGCATCGAACCTGGCCGCGGCAAGGCACTCCACGTTGTCGGGATGCATGCGGTAGTGGATCCCCTTTCCGGGCCACGGCGTGTCGGAGCGCGTGACGGCGGTCTCGAGGTTGACGATGCGCAGGTCGGCATGGCGCAGTTCGTCGAGTGCATCACCCCAGACGTAGTCGGCCGCGACGCCACGCGGGATCGCGCCGTGAACCTGCTCGGCCAGGCGCACGTAGTCGCGGGCGTCCTTCACGAACTCCTCGTGCAGCGCCGGATCGCCCGGATGGGCCAGCACCTGGTCGATGCCGCGGCCGGTCATCACGTCGCCACCGAGCAGCAGCGTCAGCGGCGCAGCCATCGCCGCCTCATCCCTTGATGCACACCCGCGGCGCGAGGCGCGCCACCTTGCGCGCCAGCAGCAGCTCGTCGTCGGACGCCCGACACTCGAGTTCGATGGCGCGGCGCAGCTGCAACTGCGCCGGGCCGGTCACCATCGCGGTGAGCACCAGGGCCGCCTGCTCGAAGACGCCGGCCTCCGCCCCCTGTTCGAAGCGTTTCCAGTGATCCTGCACTGCACTCACCATGGCCCCTTGTGCGCCCGAATGACCCCGGCCCGATTGATCCCACGCAAGCGCGCGGCGGGTCGGCCGGCTAAGGTCGCATCCGCACCTACGCCGCGCATGAGCTCCCCTGCCCCGCCCCGCCGCTTCGACGTCTGCAACGGCGACGCCGACGGCCTTTGCGCCGTGCGCCAATGGCGCCTGCACGAACCGGCTGCGGCCAAGCTGGTGACCGGGTTGAAGCGCGAGATCGCGTTGCTGCAGCGCGTGCCGGCCGATGCCGCCGACGAGGTGCTGGTGTGCGACGTCTCGATGGAGCGCAACCACGCTGCGCTGCTCGTCCTGCTGGCGCGCGGCGTGCATGTGCGCTGGTTCGACCACCACGCCGCCGGCGACGTGCCGGCCGACCCCGGCCTCGAGGCGCACCTGGACTTCGGCGCCGACATCTGCAGCAGCCTGCTGGTGGATCGCCACCTCGGCGGCCGCCACCGCGCCTGGGCACTGGCGGGCGCCTACGGCGACGAGTTGACGGCGCAGGCCAACCGACTGGCCCTGGCGAGCGGCTTCGATGACGCGCAGCGTGCGGCCCTGCAGCGCTTCGGCCGCGCGATCAACTACAACGCCTATGGCGAAGAGGCGTCCGACGTGCACCTGCACCCCGCTGAGCTGTACGCGGTGATGGCTCGCCACGCCGACCCTTTCGAGCTGCTCGCGCGCGAGACGGTGATCGATGAGATCGACGCGCAGCGCGAGGCCGATCTGCGCCTGGCGCTGGCCCTCGCGCCCGCGTGGCAGAGCGAGCGTGCCCGCGTGGTGCTGCTGCCGGACGCCGCCTGGAGCCGGCGCGTGTCGGGCGTTCTCGCCAACGAGTTGGCCACCGAGCAGCCCGCTCAGGCCCAGGCGGTGCTGAGCGTGCGGCGCGGCGGCGACTACCGCGTCAGCGTGCGCGCGCCGCGCGACGCACCGCAGGGCGCCGCCGCGCTGTGCCGCGCCTTCGGCGGCAGCGGCCGGGCCGCCGCCGCCGGCATCGATGCCCTGCCCGCGGCCGAGCTCGACCGCTTCATCCAGGCCCTCGCCGCTGCCCGCTGGGAGAACCCACCATGCTGATCTTCGGCCTCGACCGCGACGAGCCCCTGGCCGGCGCCATCGCCGCCGCGCTCGACGAGCGCCTCGCGCCGCACGAGGATCGCGCCTTCGAGGACGGCGAGCACAAGTGGCGGCCGCTGGCCGACCCGCGCGGCGACGATGCCTACCTCGTCGCCAGCCTGCACGGCGGGCCGCGCGAAAGCCCGCAGGACAAGCTGGTGCGCCTGCTCATGATGGCCGCCACGCTGCGCGACCACGGCGCGGCGCGTGCCACCGCGGTGGTGCCCTACCTCGCCTATGCGCGCAAGGACCGCCGCACCAAGCCCTTCGACCCGCTCGCGCTGCGCTACCTCGCGCAATGGGTCGAGGCCTCCGGCGTCGCGCAACTGATCGCCCTGCAGCCGCACGACGTGGCCGCGTTCGAGAACGCCTTCCGCTGCCCGGTGCGCGCGCTCGACGCCCACCTGGCCTTCGATGCCGTGGTGGACGAACTTGCCGGCGGCGCCCTGGGCGGCCTCGCCGTCGCCTCGCCCGACCCGGGCGGCGTCAAGCGCGCGCAGCTCTGGCGCGAAGCGCTCGAGGCGCGCCTGGCATCGCCGGTCGGCTTCGCGATGGTCGACAAGCGGCGCAGTGCCGGCGTGGTGAGCAGCGAGCGCCTGGTGGCTGGCGAGGTGCAGGGCCGCACGGTGCTGCTGCTCGACGACCTGATCGCCAGCGGCGAGACGATGCAGCGTGCCGCGCAGGCGCTGCGCGGCGCCGGCGCGCGCCAGGTGCTGGCCTTTGCGGCGCACGGCCTGTTCGTCGGCCGTGCGGCGCAGGCGCTCGACGACCCTGCCATCGCCCGCGTGGTGGTGACCGACAGCGTGCCGGCCTTCCGCCTCGCCGCCGACGCGCCGCTGCGCCGCAAGCTGCACGTGGCCTCCAGCGTCACGTTGCTGGCCGACGCGATCCGGGAGAGCCATCTGGCCTGGCGGCGCTGAACGGCGCGCCCTGCTCGAACGCCTGCAGCGCCACCCGCGCGCGATCGACGTAGCGCTGCGCCTGCGCCGGCCAGCGCGCGGGCGTGCGCGGTTGCGGGTCGAGCAGGTGCGCCATCGCCAGCCGGGCACGCAGCAGCGCGCGGGCGGCCGCGTACAGGTGCAGCAGTGCATCGGCCGGCCGGTCGCCCAGCGCCCGCGCGCAGCCTTCGACCAGCCGCGGTCCGACCCAGGCGGCGCCGGCCAGCTCGCACTCCAGCGAGAGAAAGCACAGTTCGTCGAACGGGTCGACCTGGCGCAACGCGGCGTTGAATTCGAGGCAGTCGATCACCACCGGCGGGTCGAGCAGGGCCACGTGCTCGGGCCGCAGGTCGCCGTGGCCGTCGACGACGCGGCCGCCCTCGGCGCGCAAACGCAGCAGCGGACGCCCCGCCGCGAGCGCTGCGCCGAAACGGTCCAGCGCCTCGGACGCACCGCGCAGTTGGAATTGCGGCCGCAGCAGCACCTCGCGGTCGACGGCATGCTCGCGCTCGAAGCGGGCGAGGTAGGCGGCCGGATCCGGCGGAATGCGCACCGCCTGTCGATAGAAGGTGGCCAGCACCTCGACCAGCGCATCGACATCCGCCCCGCCCAGCATGCCGGCCGCGAGACGTGCGTCGAGCATGCGCTCTCGCGGCAGCCGCCGCATCCACACCAGCCAGTCGACCGTGGGGCCGGCAGCCGGCTCGCCCTCGCCGCGCAGCACCAGCCGGCCTTGCGCCGACTGCACGGCCATCAAGCCGCGGTAGATCCCCGGCGCGAGCCGCCGGTTCAGGCGCAGTTCCTCGCGGCAGCAGGCCTCGCGGGCGGCGAGCGTGGAGAAGTCGAGGAAGGGGTAGCGCACCGGCTTCTTCAGCTTGAGCACCTGGTCGCCGACGAGGAACACCCACGACATGTGGGTCTCGATCACCTCGACGCCCGCAGCGCCCTCCACGGTCGGCACCGGGCTCAGCGCGGCAGCCCCCGGCCAGCGGCGCCGGCCATAGGCGTGCGCAGCACGCTGCACGGAAATGCGATCTTCATGACGGACTCCGTGACAGGTGAAGGGTGAACCAGTCGGCAGCCAGACGCGCCACGGCGTCGAGCGCGCCGGGCTCCTCGAACAGGTGCGTCGCGCCGGGCACCACGGCCAGGCGCTTCTCGCAGTGCAGGCCGCGAAGCGCCTCACGGTTCAGGGCGAGCACCTCGACGTCGTCACCGCCGACGATCAGCAGCGTCGGCGCGCGCACCGCACCGAGGACGGGCGCGGCGAGGTCCGGCCGGCCACCGCGCGACACCACCGGGGCGACGTCGTCCGGGCGGGCCGCAGCGGCCACCAGCGCCGCCGCCGCGCCGGTGCTGGCGCCGAACAGGCCAAGCCGCTGCCCGGCCAGCGACGGCCGCGCACGCAACCAGTCGATCGCGCCGACCAGTCGCTCGGCCAACAGCGGGATGTCGAACACGAGACGACGGTCGTCGGCCTCCTCGGGCGTCAGCAGGTCGAACAGCAGCGTGCCGAGACCTTGCGCGTGCAGCGCCGCCGCCACCAGCCGGTTGCGTGGGCTGAGCCGGCTGCTGCCGCTGCCGTGGGCGAACGCGACCACGCCACGCCCGCCCGGCACCTCGACAAACTCGCCGGGCAGCGCCAGCGCACCGATGCGGACGGATTCGGAACCCATGACCGGGCCAATCTAGGCGGGCGGACGGGCGCCGGGTTGAGCCGCCCCAAAGGCAGGCCGCGCAAGCGGCGGCACAAGCGCGCATGGACTGTCGCACTGCCGCCCTGAGCTACGCCGCCCGCGGCTGGTCGGTCATCCCGATGCAGCCGCAGGCCAAGTGTCCGATGGTGGCCTGGCGAGCCTTCCAGCAGCGGCGCGCCGAGCCGGGCGAGATCGAGGCCTGGTCTCGGCGCTGGCCGGACGCGAACGTCGGCATCGTCACCGACGCGGTCTCCGGCCTCGTCGTGATCGACGTCGACGCGCGCCATGGCGGCGCCGACAGCGTGGCGGCCCCGCCGTCGCTGCACCCGAGCGGCCGGCACTACGCCTGGCTGAAGGGCCGCGCGCCGGGCGACCTGCCGCTGGCGACCTTGCCGCCGCACTTCTTCGCCCCGGCCGACCCCGCCCCCGGCGGCCATGCGCCGGCGCACTGGCGGCACCTCGTTGGAGAAGACATTGAGGAAGGCCGCCGCAACGACACGCTCGCTTCACTCGCCGGCCACCTGCTGTGGCGCGAGGCCGACCCGGAGGTGGTGCTGGAACTGCTGCTGGCGTGGAACCGCGCGCACTGCCGTCCGGCGCTGCCCGACGACGAGGTGCTGCGCACCGTGCAGAGCATTGCCCGCCTGCACGAGCGCGCCTGACAGCCGGCCTGCTCAGGCAGTCGGGCCGCGCTTGGCGTCGCGCCGGCGGCGCTCCCAGTCCTCGATCTGGCGCTCCAGCGCGGCGAAGGCCTCGTGCATGGCGACGACCGGATCCTCGTGGCCCTGGCGGCCGCCGGCGGAGAACTCGCCGTCCGGCACACGCACGTGCAGCTTCACGCGGTACTCATGGCCCTGGCGGTGGCGGCTGTCCTGCGATTCCACCGTCACCTCGCAGCGCGTGACCTCGCGCGTCCACGGCCCGAGGCGCTCGGCGCGGCGCCGGATCTCGGCCTCCAGCCCGGCCAGCGGCACCATGTCGCGGAAGTGGATCTGCAGCGGTATGTTCATCGCATCGGCACCGGTTCTCTCGACGCTGCCAATCTAGCCCCCACCCCCGCGGCGGCGTTGAGCGCCCTCAAGCCTCGCCCGCCCAGGCGGCGTTCAGCTCGCGCTCCAGTTCGACCTCGCGGCCACCGTAGCGCGGCGAGAAGTGGAACGGCTCGACCCGGCGCGCGCCGAGCTCGCGGGCGATGCGGCCCGCCTGCGCCGCGGTGAGGTGGTTCTTGCGCGCAGCGTGGTCTGCGTTGGCCTGCAGGAACACGCTCTCGATGAAGAGGTCGTCCACGCCGGCCAGCAGGGCCTGCAGCGCCTGCCGGTTGGCGGCGCTGTCGCGCAGCTCGGTGACGTAGCCGATGCGTCGCCCCGCGCCCGGCTCGCGCATCACACCCGCCAGCTCGCCGAGGCGGCGCACCTCGGTATGCTCGCCCGCCGCGTCGCGCCAGTGCAGTTCGATCGGTGTGTCGGGCGGCTCGCCGCGCGCCAGCGCTTCGCGCAGGCGGCGCAGCCAGGCCCCCGTGGCGAGGCCGAGCGACGCGAGGCGCGCCCGATCGACGCGGCGCCGCGGCTTCTCCTCGAGCGCGAAGGCGAGGCAGGGCATCTCGTGGTCGACGAAGCAGGCGCGCACGCGCAGCAGCGACTCGTCGTGGATCACGTCGCCGGCCGTCGGGAAGACGGCGTCATCCGTGCGGGCAAAGCCGTTGCGGCTGGAGAAGCTCGCCCGCCGGCCCAGCCCGCCGAGGCCGATCTCGCGCGCCTGCAGCTGCAGCGGCACGGCGTAGCGGTGCACCACGTTCCAGCTGTACGAGCGCAGGCGGTGCTCGAGCTGCGCCACGAAGTCCGGCCCGCCGGTCAGCACCAGCCGCTCCTTGCGGCCCAGCACCACACGCAGCAGTCCGTCGAAACCGGCAAAGTGGTCCATGTGCGTGTGGCTCACGAACACGTGCGACAGGCGCAGCATCAGGCGCGGCGGCAGGCGGCTCAAGTCGCCGAGGTCGAACAGCAGTGCGCGCCCCTCGTCGCGCAGGTCGACGAGCAGGGCCGGATCGCCGAAGCGGTCGTTGACGAGGCGGGGTTCGAACAGCTGACGCATGTCGGGAGGACGACGCCGCAGTGTCCGCGGCCGGCGCGGTGGCCGCGGTTGATCGAGCGCAAGCGCGGCCACGCCCGTGCTGCCATCGTCTGCAGCGTCCCGTCGAGTGAAGGAGCCAGGCGATGCGCATCGGTGTTCCGCGCGAGATCAAGGTGCACGAGCGGCGTGTCGGCCTGACGCCGGAGAGCGTCGGCGAACTCGTTTCGCACGGCCACGCGGTGAGGGTCGAGCGCGGCGCCGGTGCCGGCATCGGCGAGGACGACGCAGCCTACGAGCGGGCCGGCGCCGTGCTCGTCGACGATGCCGAGGCGGTGTTCGCCGGGGCCGAGCTGATCGTCAAGGTCAAGGAGCCGCAGCCGCAGGAAGCCGCGCTGCTGCGCGAGGGCCAGGTGCTGTTCACCTACCTCCACCTCGCCGCCGAGCCGGCGCTGGCGCGCCCGTTGCGCGAGCGTGGCGTGGTGGCGATCGCCTACGAGACCGTGACCGGCACGGGTGGCCGGCTGCCGCTGCTCGCGCCGATGAGCGAAGTGGCCGGGCGCATGGCCATCCAGGTCGGCGCGCACTGGCTCGAGCAGCCGCAGGGCGGGCGAGGCGTGCTGCTCGGCGGCGTGCCGGGGGTGCCGGCCGCCGACGTGGTGATCCTCGGCGCGGGCACCGTGGGCACGAACGCGCTGCAGGCCGCCGTCGGCCTCGGCGCCTGCGTGACCGTGCTGGCGCGCAACCTGGAGCGCCTGCGCCGCATCGAGGCGGATCTCGGCAACCGCGTGGCCACGCGCTACGCCGACCGGGCCTCGATCGAGGCGTGCGTGGCAGCAGCCGACCTGCTGGTGGGCGCCGTGCTCGAGCCCGGCGCGGCCGCGCCGCGCCTGGTGACGCGCGCGATGGTGGCGGGCATGAAGTCCGGCGCGGTGATCGTCGACGTCTCGATCGACCAGGGCGGCTGCGTGGAGACGTCACGCCCCACCACGCACGCGGCCCCCACCTACGTGGCCGAGGGCGTCGTCCACTACGCCGTCACCAACATGCCCGGTGCCGTGCCGCGCACGTCGGCGGCGGCCCTGAACCATGCCACCCTGCCCTTCGTGCTGTCGCTGGCGGACAAGGGCTGGCGGCGTGCGCTGGCCGACGATCCGCACCTGGCCGCGGGGCTCAACCTCGCCGAGGGGCGCATCGCCCACCCGGCCCTGGCGGCCAGCCTCGCCGGCTAGCTCTTCCCGGGCACCAGCGGCACGACGTTGACGTCGTGCCCGGCCGCGCCGAAGGCCTGCTCGCGCAGCAGCGCGAGCTGGTCGCGCACCCGTGCCGCCTTCTCGAACTCGAGGTTCTTGGCGTGGTCGAGCATCTGCTTCTCGAGCAGCTTGATGCGCTTGGCCAGGTCCTTCTCGCTCATCACCTCGACGGCCGCGGCCTCGGCGATCGCCTTGGCGTCGTCCTTCGCGCTCTTGTCGCTGTAGACGCCGTCGATCAGGTCCTTGATGCGCTTGTTCACGCTGCGCGGCACGATGCCGTGCTCGGCGTTGAAGGCGATC
>Ga0073934_10004328_pt1 | contig 23902 bp, 20 predicted proteins | sample LarsenN4metaG_FD_76834 | JGI IMG/M metagenome (GOLD analysis project Ga0073934, IMG submission 76834) | Hot spring sediment bacterial and archeal communities from British Columbia, Canada, to study Microbial Dark Matter (Phase II) - Larsen... ... | reverse complement strand
TGGTCCACACGTTCTTGCAGGTCACCGAACACGTGTGGCAGCCGATACACTTGTCTAGATTCAGCACCATCGCGATCTGCGCGCGGATCCTCATGGCTCTCACCCCTATGTATCGGCCGTCACTCGGCCGCCTGGGCGGGCGTTGCCGCCGGCCGCTCCAGCCAATCGACGTTGGCCATCTTGCGGACGATCACGAACTCGTCGCGATTGGAGCCGACGGTTCCGTAATAATTAAAGCCGTAGGATTGCTGCGCATAACCGCCGATCATGTGCGTCGGTTTCAGCACCGTGCGCGTGACCGAGTTGTGAATGCCGCCGCGTTGACCGGTCTGCTCAGAGCCCGGCACGTTCACGATCTTCTCTTGCGCGTGGTACATCAGGCACATGCCTTCCTTCACGCGCTGGGAGACGACGGCACGGGCATTGAGTGCGCCGTTGGCATTGAACACCTCGATCCAATCATTGTCTTCGATGCCGGCCTTCTTCGCGTCGGCCTCGCTGATCCAGACGATCGGACCGCCGCGCGACAGCGTCAGCATCAGAAGGTTGTCGGTATAGGTGGAGTGGATGCCCCATTTCTGATGTGGGGTGATAAAATTGAGCACGACCGATTTGTTGCCGTTCGGCTTGCGGTCAATCACCGGCTTCACCGACTTGGTATCGATTGGCGGCCGATAAACGCACAGGCCCTCGCCAAAGGCCCGCATCCAGAGATGGTCCTGATAGAGCTGCTGCCGCCCGGTAAGTGTGCGCCACGGGATCAGTTCATGCACATTGGTGTAGCCAGCGTTGTAACAGACCTTTTCCGACTCCAGCCCGGACCAGATCGGCGAGGAGATGATCTTGCGCGGCTGCGCGACGACATCGCGAAACCGGATCTTCTCGTCCTCCTTGTGGAGAGCGAGATGGGCGTGCTCCCGGCCTGTCGTTTTCGACAGGGCCTCCCACGCCTTCACCGCTACCTCGCCATTGGTTTCAGGCGCAAGCGCAAGAATCACTTCGGCAGCGTCGATGTCGGTTTCGATCTTGGGGAGGCCTTTGGCCGGGCCATCGGGAACTGAACCGTTCAGCCGGGCCAGAAACTCGACCTCGGCTTCCGTGTTCCAGTTCATGCCCTTGCCGCCATTGCCAAGCGTCTTCATCAGCGGCCCGAGCGAAATGAACCGGCGATAAAGATTCGGATAGTCGCGCTCGACCACCGTGACTTGCGGCATGGTCTTGCCCGGAATGGGCTCGACCTCGCCACGCTTCCAGTCTTTGACGTCGAGAGCCTGCGCAATCTCAGCAGGGGTATCGTGAAGGATGGGTGTGAGCACCACGTCTTGCTCGACGCCGAGCACTTCGGGCGCAACTTCCGAGAATTTGCGCGCGATCGACTTATAGATGTCCCAGTCGCTCCGGCACTCCCAGACCGGATCCACCGCTGCGGTCAGCGGGTGGATGAAGGGGTGCATGTCGGAGGTATTGAGGTCGTTCTTCTCGTACCAGGTCGCGGTCGGCAGCACGATGTCGGAATAGACGCATGTGGTGGACATGCGAAAATCGAGCGTGACGAGGAGATCGAGTTTCCCTTCGGGTGCCTCGTCGTGCCAGACGACATCGACGGGCTTCTGGCGCCCGGCCTCGCCGAGGTCCTTGCCCATCACGCCATGCGTCGTGCCAAGCAGGTGCTTGAGGAAATATTCGTGACCTTTGCCGGAGGAACCGAGCAAATTCGACCGCCAAACGAACAGATTGCGCGGCCAGTTCTTCGGATTGTCGGGATCTTCGCAGGACAGTCTGAGCGCGCCCGACTTGAGTTCCTGAGCGACATAAGTCTTGGCATCTACGCCTTTGGCGGCGGCTGCTGCTGCGATTGTGAGCGGATTTCGTTCGAGCTGCGGCGCCGAGGGCAGCCAGCCCATACGCTCGGCACGCACATTATAATCGATGAGCGAAGCCTCCCAGGGCCCCGGCGGGGCGAGGGGTGAAAGGATCTCGCGGACATCGAGTGTTTCGTAGCGCCATTGATCGCTGTGCGCATACCAGAACGAGGTCGAGTTCGGCTGGCGAGGCGGACGCCCCCAATCGAGGGCGAAGGCAAGCGGAAGCCATCCGGTCTGCGGCCTTAGCTTTTCCTGACCGACATAGTGCGACCAGCCGCCGCCCGACTGGCCCACACAGCCGCACATCACCAGCATGTTGATGACGCCGCGGTAGTTCATGTCCATGTGGTACCAATGGTTCATCGCCGCACCGATGATCACCATCGAGCGTCCATTGGTCTTCTCGGCATTGGAAGCAAAGCCGCGCGCAACCGCGATAATGTGATCGCGTGGCACACCCGTGACCCGCTCGGCCCAGGCCGGCGTGTAGGGCATCCCCTGATCGTAGGACTTGGCGACGTTGCTGCCGCCAAAGCCGCGATCGACGCCATAATTGGCGAGGAACAGATCGTAGACCGTGGCGACGAATGCTTCTCCGTCGCCAAGCGTCAACCGCTTCACCGGTACGAGCCGCTCCAGCACGCTGTCGTGCTCGGTCGAGGTAAAGTGTTCATGGGCGACGTTGCCGAAATAGGGGAACGCCACCTTGACGAGCTTATCGCTGGCCCCGGCAAGTGACAGCCGAAGGCGCGTCTCGCGACCCTGACCATCCTTTTCCTCGAGATTCCATTTGCCCTTCTCGCCCCAGCGGAATCCCACCGAACCGCGCGGTGCAACGATCGTATCAGTTGCTTCGTCGATTGCGACAGTCTTCCACTCGGGATTGTTGGTCTCGCCAAGCGCCCCTTCGAAGTCCGAGGCTCGCACGAAGCGGTCGGGAACCAATTTGCCCTCCCGCTTCACGAGGCGGACAAGCATCGGCATGTCGCTATAGCGGCGCAGATAATCCGTGAAGTAGGGGACCTCGCGGTCGACGTGGAACTCCTTCAGGATCACGTGCCCCATCGCCAGGGCGAGCGCCGCGTCCGTGCCCTGCTTCACCGATAGCCAGAGATCGGCGAATTTCGAGGCCTCCGAGTAATCCGGAGAGATGACGACGCTCTTGGCGCCGCGATAGCGCGCCTCAGTGTAGAAATGCGCATCCGGCGTGCGCGTCTGGGGCACGTTCGAGCCCCACAAAATCAGAAAACCGGAATTGTACCAATCCGCCGACTCTGGAACGTCGGTTTGCTCACCCCAGGTCTGGGGTGACGCAGGGGGCAGGTCGCAATACCAGTCATAGAACGACATGCAGACGCCGCCGAGCAGCGACAGATAGCGCGAGCCGGCGGCGTAACTCACCATGGACATGGCTGGGATCGGGGAGAAGCCGATGACCCGGTCGGGACCATAGGTCTTCACCGTATAGGCATTGGCCGCAGCTATGATCTCGGTGACTTCATCCCAATTCGCGCGCACAAACCCGCCGAGTCCGCGTCTCTTGACGTAAGCTGCGCGCTTCGCTGGATCCTCGACGATGGAGGCCCAAGCTGCGACTGGCGTCTTCGTCAGGCGCGCTTCTCGCCAAAGCTTCAGCAGCCGCGAGCGCACCAGCGGATATTTCACGCGGTTGCCCGAATAGAGATACCAGGAATAGCTCGCGCCCCTCGAGCACCCGCGCGGCTCGTGATTGGGGAGTTCAGGCCGCGTGCGGGGATAGTCGGTCTGCTGCGTCTCCCAGGTGACGATGCCGCCCTTGACGTAGATCTTCCAAGAGCACGACCCGGTGCAATTGGCGCCGTGGGTCGAGCGCACGATTTTGTCGTGCTGCCAACGCTTACGGTAGCCGTCCTCCCAACGCCGGTCCTCGTGGGTCACGATGCCGTGACCGTCGGCGAACTCGTCGACGATTCGATTGAAGAAGGTGAGGCGATCGAGAAAATGACTCATGCCCAGATCAGCCTCTCAGCAGGGTTTCTCCGCGCCCTTGCGCGCGTAAAACCACCAATTGATCCCGATGCAGACGAGGTAGAAGAAGACAGCCCAGTAGAAGAACGGGTTGAACGATCCGAACCAGTCATAGGCGTAGCCAAGCATCAGCCCGGCGGCAAAGGGACCGTAAGCAGCCATGGCGCTGACCCAGCCGATAACGCCGCCGGCTTGGCGCGGTGGAAAGATCATCGGCACTTGTTTGAAGGTCGAGGCATTGCCGACGCCGGAAAAGAAAAACAGTCCGAGCATGGCCGCGAGAAAATAGGGGAACGAGTCCATGGAACTGGGCGCGGTGAAAAAGGTCACTGCGATCGCAGACAGCGTCATGCCGACAAAGGACCACTGGGTGACGCGGGCGCCGCCAATTCGGTCAGAAATTGGACCGCCAATCACTCGGGCCGCTGAGCCGATGAGCGGGCCAAGAAAGGCGTAAGTAAGAGGATCAGGTGCACCGGGTAGTCCGCCATAAATTTGTTTGATCAGAAGCGGGCACGTTGCCGCCATGCCGGAGAATGTGCCGAAGGTCCCGATATAGAGAAATGTCATGAACAGCCCGTGCTTCATCCCAAAAATGTCAAGCTGCTCGCGGAAATTGGCGCGCACGGGCACACTTCTAAGCATCGCCCAGGCGGCAATGCCGAACACCAAGACGAAGGGCACATAGATCGCAACCGCATTCTGTAGCCAAATGGCACTCGTCTTACCGTCGCTGGTGAAATCCTGCGACGTTCCGAGCAGCGAGCCGGCGAGCGCAAGACCGATGATCCAGGGAGTGATGAATTGGACGATGCTGACCCCGAAATTGCCGATGCCGGCCTGAATGGCGAGCGCGGTGCCTTGCAGCCGCTTAGGGAAGAAGAGGCTGGTCGACGGCATGAAGGAGGAAAAGTTTCCGCCGCCGAGCCCCGCTAGGAACGCAAGCAGGAGCAACACCCAGTAAGGGGTGGTCGGATCCTGGACCGCGAAGAACCAACCGAGGAGCGGAACGAGAAGCAGGAGCGTGGAAATGGCGACCACATGGCGCGTGCCGTAGAGCGGCACAAGGAATGTGTGAACGATACGAAGCGTGCCGCCGGCAAGGCCTGGCATGGCCGCCAGCCAAAAGAGCTCAGCGCTGGAAAGGTTGAAACCGACCCCCGGCAACCGCACGACCAGCGCCGACACGACAAACCAAACGATGAAAGCGAGCGTGAGGTTGGCAGTCGTGATGACGAGAGTGCGCCAGGCAAGGTTATTACCTGTCGATTCCCAGAAGTTTGTATCCTCGGGGGTCCACTGGCTGAGCCAGGTCCGATTCGTGGTCCGAGCGGAATAAGCAGCTGTCGACGGCATGAGGTTTGACTCCTACTGGGTCCAGACGCAGCCCGAACCGGCCCGCAGAAGCAAACTTTTGGCTAAAACCTCGCGCTCGACGTTGATTCAGATCAACCAGCCTGCCGAAATCCACTCAAGTTCTGCCTCCCTGCGATTACAGGTTAACCGCGCTGGCGGAAGACCTAGCCCCGTTAGACCAAGCGGACGATGCAGTAGGTTGGGCGAATTGCCGGGAAAGGCTTTACGCCACCACGGCTTCGCGGCGCGCCCCTCCCTCTTTGCTGCTTCTGCTGGGGGATGCCGGAAGCACTGGACCAAGGAGATCCTCCTCCGGCAGATATTGCGGAGCTGCGAGTTCGGGGATGCGTCGCTTCTCGGTATAAAGAATGGCGAAATGCATCCAGAGCAGCGATACGGCCACAATAATGAATAATAGCATGAAACAGCTGGTCCAAATTCCGGTGAGGTCGTTCATAGCGCCGAAAGCGATCGGCAAGACGAAGCCACCCAGTCCGCCGATCATGCCAACGACTCCGCCGACCGAGCCGACATGTCGGGGATAAAAAACGGGGATGTGCTTATAGACGGCCGCTTTGCCCAGGCTCATGAAGAATCCAAGGGCAAAGATCAGACACGTAAAGGGGATAAACCCGATGGCGAGGGTGAAATCGATCGGACCGCGAATCCCGTCAACGATGTAACGCGTTGCTGGGTAGGACAATACGAAGGTACACGTCACCGAGCCAATAAAGGTCCAATACATTACCCTGCGCGCGCCGTACCGGTCAGATAGCACGCCACCCAGAATTCGGAAGATCGAGCCTGGAATGGAGTAGGCGGCTGCCAGCAGGCCAGCGGTGACGATATCGAGGCGGTACACGCCCACATAATAACGCGGCAGCCACAGCGCGAGTGCAACAAAGCCACCAAACACAAAGAAGTAGTAGAGCGAAAATCGCCACACTTGGAGCTGCTTTAATGGCGCCAGCATGGATGTCAGCGACTCGGGCTTCTTGCCGGCAGCTTTTCGCCTTTTCAGCTCGGGTTCATCGTCGGTGCCAAGCCAGAAAATCACGGCCATGACGACTAAGGCCAGAGCCCAAATCTGAGCAACCATCTCCCATCCATATGCGACCATGATCATGCGCGCGACGAACTTGGTCACGGCTGCGCCGACATTGCCGGCGCCGAAAATGCCGAGCGCCGTCCCTTGTTTCTCCTGTGGGAACCAGCGCGACACATAAGCAATGCCGACGGCGAAAGAGCCCCCAGCGACACCGACTCCTAGGGCAGCGATCAAGAAAGTCGTGTAGTCATATGCGAAAGTGAGGAGCCAAGTAGCCGCCGCAGCCGACAGCATGACAAGCGTGTAAACGATGCGTCCGCCGTACTGATCGGTCCAAATCCCGAGCAAAAGTCGAATAAGACTGCCCGTAAGAATGGGCGTTCCAATCAGCAGACCGAATTGTGTGTCGTTGAGGTCGAGGTCCTCTTTGATCTGAACTCCGATGATCGAGAAGATCGTCCAGGCGGCAAAGCAGACTGTGAAAGCCAGCGTACTGAGCCAGAGGGCGCGATTTCTCTGTGCTTTCGAAACTAGGACATGCACCGTAGGCCTCCCTCTTCCACCCACTCTCACGAGAGTGACAAATGAGTATGGGGCCACAACCGAGCCGCCAACGTTGAGCCAGATCAATTGCTAAGAGCGACGCAGAGATCAGTCTCGCGTTGCGCTCGGCTTCGGACAAACCGATAAAAACTGACGTTGATCAGTCTAATGTCTGGCTTTTCAACACCAACATGCAGAGAGGCCTCTGTAAGGCATCGGGGATCATGGTACATTTTTACGCTTTCAGGGGGGGTCGAATGGCCTCACGATCTATTCTTGCGAGCTTTGCGGGAATTGCACTTTGCGTCAGCGGCTCGTTGGCCCTAGCCCAGAACGCAATTTATGATCCTCAATCGGGCTCCGAAACCGGTCCTTACCAGCCCCCGCATACGGGTTTCTTCAACGGCAAGGTCTGGACCGATTTCCGCTACCGCTATGAGTTCGTCGATCAGGGCAATCTGCCGAAGGACGCGCGCGCCTCGACCTTGAAGAACAAGACCGGAGTCGAGTCGGGGTTCTTTTACGGCTTCCGCGCCGGCGTCGAAGGCGAGTTCGTCGTCAATGTCGGTCCCGAAGACTTCAACAACACCATCAACGGCAGGACCCAGTACCCGATCGTCGCCGACGTTCAATCCGCCGAGGTCGATCAGGCCTATCTCGAGTCCCACCACATTCCGGGCGTCGCCCTGCTAGGCGGCCGCTATCTGGAGAATCTCGACAATGAGCGCTTTGTCGGCTCGGTCGCCTGGCGCCAAAACGACCAGACCTTCGACGGCGCCAAGGCGACCATCACCGCCTTTCCCGCCGCGACTGGGCTTTACGCCTATATCGGCAATGTGAATCGCATCTTCAGCGACGAATCGCCCGTCGGCAACGTCGCTTCCAACACACACCTCTTCCATCTTGAGAGCAGGCCTCTGAAGATCGGCACGCTCACCGCCTATACTTATCTGATCGATCTCTTCGATCTCGACCCGCTATCCAATGCCAGCTTCGGCGGTTTCCTCAAGGGCAAGCGGCCTTTGGGCGGCAAGCTGAGTTACGATTACCGCTTCGAATACGCGCACCAGACCGATTATGGCGACAATCCTGTCGACTACGCGGCGGACTATGTGCGGGTCGAGCAGGGCCTCTCCTGGAGCGGGTTCACCACCACGCTCATCTACGAATTGCTGGGCAGCGATGACGGCTTCGCCGCGTTTCAGACGCCGCTCGCCACCGGGCACATCTTCAACGGCTTCGCCGACGTCTTTCTGATCACGCCGCCCACCGGCCTGCAGGATTTCTATGTGGAGGCGAAATACAAGCTCTCCGCCACGTCGGACGGCCCGTTCAGCTCCTTCGACGGGCTTCTTCTCCTGGCCCAATATCACGAATTCCGCTCCGCCGTGCGCGACCTCGACTACGGCTCGGAGTTCGACTTCTACGCCTACATGCCGTTCCGCAACGGCATTTACGCGCAGCTCAAATACGCCAACTACCAGGCTGATGAGTTCTTCACCGACGTCGAAAAGGTCATCTTCGGCCTCGGCTACCAATATTGAGTGGCGACCCGTAGGCCATGGCCGTCGGCCTGATCGGCTTCCTTGCGCCGTTCTTCGGCTGCGTTGCAGTCGCCTACTGGGCCCTGAATTGGGGACCGCAGCAGAGTTGGCTTGCCGGCGGCAAGGTCGTGCTTGCGGACATGCCGTGCGCGACATTGTGGACCTCGCACGTGATTTGAAGGCGGATTTGCTTGTCGTGGGCGCGAGTGGCCATTCGGCTCTTTACGACCGCCTAATTGAAAGTCGAGCCGACGCATTGTGCATCTCGCACCATGTCCCGTGCTTGTTGTAAAGTGAGTCGCGTGCAGACAGCGTTTCGCGCGTTACTCTGGCTCGGGTCAAACCTTGCTCGGCAAGCTGTACGATTTCGGTCGAGCCCTATCGTCAATCTCCCGCAGGTCGCGCCCCCATGTCTCGCGGCCAAGCCGCGCGATGAGCAGGAATGCAAGTCCTGAGGGAACCGCCACCACAAGCGCAGCGACGGCGAAGGAAGGTACTACGCCGAGAATCGGCACGCCTTGCGCAATTAAGCCGCCCAACTTGGAGCAGCCGGCAACCCAGCCCGTCGCGCGCCCGCGAATGCGGAGCGGATAGTTTTCCGTCGTGTAGGGCAAAAGGATCGAGATCACCCCACAAGAGCCGATGATTACCAGTGTCAGCGAAGGCAATGGATCGGCGAACAGCGCCAACCCGCTGCCGCGCAACAAGAAGCCGATAAGCCCGAGCGTCATTACCGCGAGCATGAGCAGCAGCGAGCCTTTTGTGCTCCATGCGCTATAGAGATAGGTCGCGACCAAGATCACCGGCATGGAGATCGCGGTCGACTGCGCGATGAGTGCGCTGGCAGTGCCGACGCTGCGGCCCTCGTCCACTAAGGCGCCCGGCAGCCACAACAGGAGTCCGAAATTGACCAGCCCCCAGGCCAAGGCTGCAAGCGTGAGCGCACCAGTGAGGCCCAGGAATCTCGCGTCGGTCGGAGGCAGATAGGAATGATCCTCCGAGCCGGCGTTGGACGTCGCCTGCACCACGGCGCCAAATCGCGCCAGTACGCGCCGGGCTTCCTCCCCCCGGCCCATTTGCTGCAGGAAGCGGGCCGACTCCGGCAAACGCGGCGATAGCGCAATGAGCAGAAGGCCCGTGGGGAGATTTAAGAACCACATGATGCGCCAGCCGAACTCCGGCTGCAGCAATGCCGACAAATAACTTGCGGCGAAATAGCCTCCCACCGCGCCAATTCCACCGATCAATACCAGCATCCAACCGCGATGGCGCGTGGGCATGATCTCCGCGAGGAGCGCATAAGCGACTGGCAGCATGCCACCCGCGCCCATGCCCATCAGGAGGCACATGAATACGTTCCACCAGAAGTCGGGCATCGCCCCGCAGATTGAGGTGCCAATAAACACGACGGCCGACAGAATGATCGCCGCCCGCCGCCCGTAGATGTCTGCGAGCATCCCCCACAAGAAAGAGCCGATCACCGTCCCTGTAAGGGCGGCGAGCGGTAGCCAAGCCACGGTCGCCTTGTCGATGCCGTATTCGCTTTGCATTCCCGGCGTGACGAAGCCAAGACTCGCGGGCTTCATGATGTCGATCACGAATGCGAGCGCGAGCAGCGCCGCCATACTCCAATGCGCCTTCGTGAGCGACGCATCTTCCGGCGGCGTGATGGTTTCGATGACGCGCTGATCCCTCGGCAGCACCCTCGGGAGCAGCCCGTAGGAGCTCATGCCGATGCCCGCGACGATCAGGGCCATTCCCCAGTACATGCCCGCGTCCATGGGCATGCCGGCAAGCACATAACCGTTGCCGGCGCCCATGGCGTACATCGGGATATGGAGGACAACGCCGGCCGTGACGATCGCACAGCCTAACCAGAACGCGAGCGCGTTACGCCGCTCCTCCATCAACACAATGTTTTTGAGCAAGGGCTTCCCCCAGAGGAAACTTCCCTCATCTTTCAATAATAACACGCCCGCGGCAGCTGCAAGGGCGTTTCGGCTCGGCAGCCGCGAAGAGGCTAGCGCTCGCCCGTGATGCAAGATTATCGGGATGCGATATTGTAGAGTGTCCTATCTCATTGACCACGGGGCGGGGCCGCGGCACGAGTCCGGCTGTTCAGCGAGTCCAAGTTCGAAATCCTTGTGCGGAAGGCAAGATGGGCCAACCATTGCGCAGCATCACGATCGTTGGCGGCGGCACTGCCGGCTGGCTCGCAGCCGCCTTTCTCAATCGCTACTGCCAATCGAAAGATAGGAAACGCAATCTTGCGATAACGCTGATCGAGTCGCCTGCGATTCCCATTATCGGCGTGGGCGAAGCGAGCCTGCCCGGCATGGTCTTGCTACTAAATCAGCTCGGCGTTTCGGAGTCCGAATTCTTCAAGCTTACGGATGCGACCTTCAAAGTCGCGGCGCATTTCATCGACTGGAACCGCGACGACAAGGGACGCCCGATCGAGTTCCTGAACATCCTCAACGCCCCCGGCGCTATTGATGGGCGCCAGCTCGCTGACTATTTCGTTACGTTCGACACGGCACGCGCGGCGCCAGAGGCCGGCCTTGCCTATGTGAGTTCGTTTTCGCCGGTCGTAGAGATCGTGCGGGGCAACCTTGCGCCGCGCCGGCCCGGCGCGCCCGATTTTAGCGGCGAGGTTGGATACACTTATCATTTCGACGCCACGAAGCTTGCCGCTTTCCTGAAAGACGTTGCGACGAGCCGCGGCGTGAAGCACGTCCTGGACGATGTGGACGCCGTCAATCTCGACGAACGCGGCTTCGTCAAATCTCTTACGCTGCGCCGCAAGGGCGAGCATCCTATCGACCTCGTCATCGATTGCACCGGCTTTCGCGGCTCGATTCTTCAGCAAGCCTTAGGCGAGCCTTTCGAACCTTATGGCGACTATCTGCTGAACGACCGCGCCGCTGTTGTGCAGATTCCGCACAGAGATCCCCGCGTCATCGCCCCAACCACGCGGGCGACAGCCTTCTCAGCCGGTTGGAATTTCCAGATTCCTCTGACGACGCGCGGCGGAACCGGCTACATCTTCTCCAGCCAGTTTATCTCCGACGAGAAGGCGATCGAGGAGCTTCTCGCCTTTTACGGCGATCAGGCGAAGGGCTGCGAGCCGCGCATCATTCCCATGCGGACAGGCCGCGTGCGCAATGCCTGGGTCAAGAATTGCGTCGCACTGGGCCTCGCCGGCGGCTTCATCGAGCCCCTGGAGGCCACGGCTATTTTCATGTCTGATCTGGGGACGCGCTGGCTCCAGCACTACCTGCCGACGCAGGATTTCGAGCCCGAACTCGCCGCCGCATATAATCGCCAAGTGCGGCGCGTGTTTGAGGAGGTACGCGATTTCGTGCAGGCTCATTATTATCTCAATAATCGTCAAGATACCGAGTATTGGCGAACGGCGCGCGATGGGGTGAAGCTCTCGGACCGCCTGCAAGAAAATCTCAAAGTGTGGCGTCACACGACGCCTGAAGATTTGGATCTGAGCAGCGCATTTCTCTTCAGCAGTCCGGTTTATACGCTTCTCCTGATCGCCAAAGGCTTCTACAAGGGCGTTCGGTTGGCGCGGGCATCGTCTTTGGACCGCGCGGCTTATGAGCGGTACCGCGACGCCGTGCGCAATGCGCGTCCGGGTCAGCTTGCGGGTCTCATCAGCCATGCCGAGTTTCTGAAAACCAGGGGCGAGGCACCGGTCGACCCGTTCGCGAGTTTGCGCCAAGCCAAGGCGCCGGCCTTCGGACCAGCCAATACGAGCATCAGGCTCCCGATCCAGCCGGCTTATCCGGCTATCCGGCGCAAGCCGAAGCGGTGACCGTCGCTCGCGTCCCTCGATAATTCAATTTCTGGCTCTCTACGGAAACGTGTGGGCAAAAAGAGGCTAGGAACTCCCGCCACCAAATGAGATGTCCTCGGGAGGGAAGGCGCGCTGATCATAGGCGGGAAAGGCCGGATTCTGCTTCTGCAAAGGTGAGATTGAAATCTTTTATGCGGCCGCTCCTGCATCCCAGTTTGGTCAACGGTCGCTACGGCGATCCGGCCCTCTACGTCGAAATGCTCTTCGAAAAGCGCGCGCTTCTCTTCGATTTGGGCGACATCACATTTTTGCCGCCCCGAAAGATTCACCGTCTGGATCATGTCTTTGTCTCGCACGCGCATATCGACCATTTCGTCGGCTTTGACATTTTGCTGCGTGTGCTCGTTGGGCGAGAGAAGACCGTTCATCTCTTCGGTCCGAGCGGATTTATTGATCGCGTGGCGCACAAGCTCCAGGCGTATCAATGGAATCTTGCCGACCGATTCCAGTACGACTTGTGCTTTGCAGTCGCTGAGGTCGATAAGGCCGGTATCGTCCAAGCCGCCCGTTTTCGCCTGAAGAACGCGTTCGCCGCGGAGCAATTGGAGGTGAAGGCTCGGCCGGAAGGCGTCATACATGGCGAACCGACATTTATCGTTTCGGCGGTTGTGCTTGAGCATGGCACGCCCTGTCTCGCCTTCGCGCTGCAGGAACGGGCGCATGTGAATATCTGGAAAAGCCGGCTTGCCGATCTCCAGCTTCCGGTTGGGCCATGGCTGCGGGAATTGAAGCGAGCAGTCGCCCAGGGGCTTCCGGACGATCACAAGATCAAGATTCCGCGAGCAGACCGCTTTCCGGAGGGTACGATGCCGCTCGGCGAGCTTCGGTCTGTCGTCACCATCACGCCGGGCCAGAAAATCGGCTACGTGACGGACGCCGCCGATACGCCCTCCAACCGGCAGGCGATTATTGACCTCGTTTACGGCGCCGACCTTCTCTACATCGAAGCAGCTTTCGCCCAGGCTGATGCCGCTCTTGCAGCCGAGCGTGGCCACCTGACCACCACGGGCGCGGGAGAAATTGCACGTGCGGCCGAGGTGCGCCGGGTCGAGCCCTTTCATTTCTCCCCGCGCTACGAAGGCCGGGAGGAAACCATGATTGCCGAGGTCATGACTGCCTTTTCAAGGCCTTGAGCTTGGTAAGGCCGCTTGCGGCGATGACCTGGTCGCTGCGGATTGATCTGTCGCAATGTGATGGCAAAGAGGGCCGGCAAAATAACTGTCGCCGACGGATGAAGCTGGAGTCCGATATGGCGAACAGCCACGATCTCAAGAAGGCCATCCCGGATGTCGAGGCTTGGTTAACCGGCCTTCAGAAACGGCTCAACTGGCACGATCGGGAAAAGGTCTATCTTGCTTTGATCTCGACGTTGCACGCGTTGCGTGATTCCCTGCCGCGCGACGAGGCCGTCTATCTCGGTGCACAGCTGCCGGTATTGCTGCGTGGTCTCTATTATGAAGGTTGGCATCCATCGGCCCGCATCGCGCGCACGAAGAGCCGTAACGCATTTGTGGAACGGATCCATGAGGGGGTGCATCGCGACCCTGGCATCGACGCAGAGGAGGTCGCTAGTGCGGTGTTTGCATTACTCGCCGAGCGGATCCCGGAGGCGGAGCTCGAAGACGCTAAGGCGGCCACACCGAGTGCCCTACGTATGTTTTGGCCCGACTAGTATCATTGGAGGCTTGAAATGGAGTCCATTGCGATCGATCTGGCACCGGAACAGATCGTGCGCTGGCTTATGGATGAAAATCGTCGCGATGCCTGCGACCTCCTGATTAATGCGACGCGCTCCTACCGGACCGGTGAGCTGAGCGACGAAGAGCGGGGCAGTCTAGACGATGGCGAGGAGGCGGGTCTGAGCGAGAGCTGCGAAGTTGGCATTCTCGAGGTTAGACCCCGTCGCGAGCCCCATCGCTGGGTGCTGCGTATTCGCGTTGAGGACGATATAGGTCCGCGAGTCCCCGAGGACGAGTCGGTCGTTGAGGAGGAAGAAGAGATCGATCTTGACGCGTTTTATGAGGAGTTCATCAAGGGAAATAGAGGCACTGCCGAGGCGACTGCCGAAGTGGATGGTGCTGCAGGCAAGGCAAGTATCAATGAATTTTTGGGAGCTATGCTTAAGGACCTCCACGGGCGCACTAGGCGCGAAGGCAAAAGATAACGGCGGGCACGACCCGAATCAGTTGCTTTGGGGTGATACATGGATCTCTTTGCCCTCGATGCCACGCGCGACTTCGGCCTCAAGGTCGCCAACGAGCTCAATACGGAGCTGGCCGCCCACGAGGAACGTGAATTTGAGGATGGCGAGCACAAAGCGCGACCACTCGTTAGCGTGCGCGGCCATGATGTTTACGTTGTCCAAAGCCTTCACTCAGAGCCCGTGGCCAGCGCCAATGACAAGCTCTGCCGGCTGCTGTTCTTCATCGCCACGCTGAAGGAAAATGGCGCAAGGCGCGTCTCGGTGGTCATTCCTTATCTCGCCTATGCACGCAAAGATCGGCAAACCAAACCGCGCGATCCAGTCACGACTCGCTATCTCGCGCTCCTGCTCGAAGCGGCAGGTGCCGACCTCGTCATGACGCTGGAAGCCCACAATATCGTCGCGTTCCAGAATGCCTTCCGCTGCCAGACAATCCATCTTGACCCGCGAAAGCTCTTCGCCCGGGAGGCCATCGGTCTTATTGGCGACTCGCCCGTGGTGGTCGCCTCTCCCGATCCTGGCGGCGTCAAGCGGGCTCAGCTCTTTCGGGAAACTCTCGAGCTTACCTTGCAGCGTCCGGTGGGCAGCGCCTTCCTAGAAAAGCGGCGGAGCGCCGGAGTGGTCACCGGCGATATCCTGGCCGGGGAGGTGGCGGGCGCGACGGTGCTAGTCATCGACGATCTGATCTCGACCGGCGGGACGCTTGCCAGGGCGGCCAAAGCATGCCGCGAACACGGAGCCGCGAAAGTCTATGCCTTTGCCGCCCACGGTCTGTTTGTTGGTGATGCGAGCGAGGTCATCCGCCAATCAGCTCTCGCGCTCACATTTGTGACCGATACCGTGCCGCCTTTTCGGCTTGCGCCAGACATGCTTGACCGGAATGTCCGCGTTCTATCGGCCGCCAAGCTCTTTGCCCAAGCCATTCGTTGCTGCGAGGGCGAGGGCTCGATCACGGAACTGCTCGAAGGAGCGGCATGATCGCGCGCGATTGGGCCAGCTGGAGATAGCGGCGCGCAAGTGGAACCCACTTCTCAGGCGTGCGCGGATTTGGCTCGAGCAGATGGACGAGCGCGATACGGGCGCGCAAGCAGGCGCGATAATTCCAGTAGAACTCAAGGAGGGGCGGGGCAGGTGTGTCAGCCAGACCTTCTCTGCATCCCTCCATGATGCGTTCGCCGACCCAACCGGCACCGAGGAGTTCGCATTCCAAGGTGAAGAACGTCAACTCATCGAATGGGTCGACCAAGCGTAGCGGCCGGCTGAATTCAAGGCAGTCGATAATGACTGGCGGATCGGAGAGGCATACATGCTCGGGCCGCAAGTCGCCGTGTCCTTCGACAATGCGGCTTTGCTTGACGCGTTCCTTGAGCGGCGCTCTCCCCTCGATCCCCGAACGCACGCGTGCCAAGACGTCGTTCACCTGCGCGCCGTCAAGTTCGAAGCCTGGGTTGCAAAGCACGGCTTCGTTGATGGCATGTTCGCGCGCGAATTGTTCCACATAGGCGGAAGGCGAAATTTCGATCGGAGGAGAGGCTTTGTAAAAGCGGACAAGGAGATCTGCCACGGCGTCGAGTTGTTTGCCCCCGTCGTGCTCGAGCGTGTGTCTGAGAATCGCCTGGTCAAGCATGCGCTCGTCAGGCAGGCGCCGCATCTCGACAAGCCAATCGACGACATTGCCTGCGCCGGCAAGTGCCAGGCGCCCCTCCTTGTCCACCGTCAAGGGAAGCACACCAAGATAGACGTCAGGTGCGAGCCGGCGGTTAAGCCGCACCTCCTCGCGGCAGTTGGTCTCGCGAGCCGCCAAGGTTCTGAAGTCGAGAAAGGGGTAATGGACCGGCTTCTTCAGCTTGTATACGCGATCGCCGGCGGTAAAGACCCACGACATGTGAGTCTCTTTGACATCGACGACCTGCGGGCAACAGGCGTAAGCCTCGCAAGTGCTGAGAAACTTTACCTTCTCGTCGATAGAGACGTCCAAGGCGCGCCCTCGCTCGAACTGGTTGACCGGGTCTCTGACATACTAGCCATTGATTTGTTGACCTCCGTCAAGGCTGCCGGAAGCCTACACGGTCAAGCTGGCTATCCGAACCATGAATGAGTGGAGATTCGGGAAATGGCCCAGACAGGTCGAATGGTTTCCCAAGACCGCCCGCGCCTCGTCACGATTGGCCCCAAACAGCTCGAAGGCGTTCTCTCAGTTCCCGAGCCGGTAATCGGCCTCGTAATTTTCGCCCACGGCAGCGGTAGCAGCCGTCTTAGCCCGCGCAATTCCTATGTGGCGGAGCAATTGCAGGACCGCGCCATGGCAACGCTGCTCTTCGACCTTCTTACCGAAGAAGAGGCGAGCGACCGGCGCAACGTTTTCCATGTATCTCTACTGGCCAGCCGCCTGGAGGAGGCAATCGGGTGGGCTTGTTGTGATCCGGAAACCGCTGGCCTCCCCATAGGCTTGTTTGGAGCCAGTACGGGCTCGGCGGCAGCGCTCGTGGCGGCGGCTGCGAACCCTGAGATTGCTGCTATAGTATCACGTGGGGGCCGCCCTGACCTCGCCGGCGATGCTCTTTCGCGAATTCAGGCCCCAACCCTGTTGATCGTCGGCGGCGCTGATGCCGGCGTGTTGGAACTCAATCAAGACGCCTTCACCAAGCTGAACTGCATCAAGCGCTTGCATATAGTCCCCGGGGCGACCCATCTTTTCGAAGAGCCGGGTGCACTGGATGAGGTAGTCCGGGTGGCCGGCGATTGGTTTGCTCGTCATCTTGGGACGCGAGGGCCATGACACCCTTCGCCAATCGCGAGACGGCCGGCAAGGCCCTCGCTGCAGCCGTTGCTGCCAAGTCTCTCCCTGATCCGGTGGTGCTTGCCCTGCCGCGCGGAGGCGTACCGGTGGCGGCGGAGGTCGCGCGTGCCCTGCATGCTCCGCTCGATTTGGTCATGGTGCGCAAGATCGGCGTGCCGTGGCAGCCCGAGCTTGCGGCCGCCGCGGTGATCGACGGCAAGGATGCGCAGATTGTGGTCAATGAAGAGGTCTGCGCCGAGGCGAATATCAGCCGAAGCGAGATCGACGAGTTGGCAAAGAAGGAGCTGGAGGAGATTGACCGCCGCGCGAAGCTCTATTTGAAGGACCGTCCGCGTGTTTCGATTAGCGGGCGGTCGGCAATTGTCGTTGACGACGGTATCGCCACCGGCACCACAGCCCGCGCCGTTATCAGGGGTCTGCGCCTCAAGCAGCCCAAGTCGATCCTTCTAGCCGTCCCCGTTGCGCCCAAAGAAACCGTTGCCGCTTTGCGCAAAGAAGCGGACGACATTGTCTGCCTGGCGACGCCGGAGCCGTTCTGGGGCATTAGCCTGCATTATATCGACTTTCACCAGGTTCCGGACGAGGAGGTGATAAGGATATTGGAAGCACAGAAAGCGCCGGAACCGAAATTGACGGAGAAGACAAAGAAAGCAAAGAATTCAAAACAGACCGGTGAGGGTGGGTCTCGCGCTGCCTGATCCGTTCAACCTGTTCGGCGCGATATGATGCCGCCAAAGATCGCATCGACCCTTTTGCCATCGGCCCCAAGCGGGGCGGCGAGGATTTCCCCGGACTGTTCGTGAGAAATGAAGCTCGCTGACACCGCCTCGGCCGTCTGTTCCACCCACTCAAATAGAAGTCTGAGCCGTGCCGCGATGCGGTGGTTCTCCAATGTCGACAATGCGGGATCGTGAGCTGGAGGGTTCAAAATCTGCTTGGCCGTATCACCGGCAAATTTCAGGCTCCAATCGTTCTTAGCGCAGCGTTCGAAGAGAAAGACGTGCGAGGCAAGCGGTCCAAGCTGGGCGACATCAATCTCGGATAGGCCGGGAAAAACCCGCTTACCCCGCTTTGTCCGCCAATGGTCCAGCACCATCTTAAGCGAGCGCTCAGTCGCGCCAGCGGCATCGATTCTGGCAAACAGCCGCTTGAGCGGCTCCGGCAAGAGCGCAAGAGTGGTCACCTGGATTCTCCTCGGTTTGCACTAACTAAGCTCAAATCAGGGCCCCTCCTTGATCCGTGTCAATCAAGGGTATCACGCCGCCCCGCGCTTGAGCGAGCTTTCGCGCGGAACTGCGACAAGCCGGCCGTCCCTGGCAGCGACCTGCGTATCGAAGCGCGCGCTCTCGCGATCCAGGGTCGCCTGAAGCCATGCTATGTCGGCTTGGTTTGCATGCTGTAACCGAAACCGGCGTATCTGGTAGGGCAGGATTGTGAGCTCGGACAAGGCCCCATCCTTCTCGAAGCTCGGCAGATAAGCGAGAGCCAAATCGCCGCGAAACTGCTCGTAACCCTCGATGCCCTCATAGTCGGTAATAAAATCGCCGCAGCCATAAAGGATCAGCCTGTCACGATAGATTTCCATTCCGCGCGGGTGGTGGGAGGAGTGACCGTGGAGAAGGTCGCAGGCGCCGGCATCGATCAGAGCATGGGCGAAATCACGTTGCTCGTCGTCGACTTGGTAGCCCCAATTCGTCCCCCAATGGATCGAGATAACGACGATGTCGCCAGGCCTGCGGAGTGCGGCGATGCGCCTGGCGACTTCCTTAGCTGCGGTGGGAGAGAGATCAGATAGCAGGTTTACTCCTGGTTTGGAGGGCATGGCCGCCCACTTGCGCGGGATGCCGCTCGTGATCGTCCCGAAGCCGAACACCAGGACACGGCGATCATTTGGCAGATCGATGATGGCAGGTGCCGCCGCCTTGGCCGCATCGGCACCGGCTCCAGCCACCGCAATGCCTTCCCGTTCCAGCGTCGACAAGGTTTCAAGCAGGCCGACAGTCCCCCAGTCGAGAACGTGATTATTGGCGAGCACGCAGCAATCTACTGCGGCCGCCTTAAGGCAGGCGACGTTGCCGGGGTTCATCTTGTAATTGATGCCCTTCGGCTCGGGGCTGAGGCTCGTTGTAACGCTCGTTTCGAGATTGATGATGCGCGCCGAGGGCTGCGCGGCATCAAGATCGGCGAGAGCATCACCCCAGACATAGTCGGACGGGCATCGTCGTGGGATTTTCCCATGCCGCCGTTCGGCGAGCCGCACGTAATCGACCGCCGAATCCATATAGTGCTCATAGAGGGTTGGGTCGCTCGGATGCGGCAAGATCTGGTCGATTCCTCGACCGAGCATCACATCGCCGCAGACAAATAGGGTAACGCCCTTCTCGCCGGTCGCCATTACTCACCCATTCCGCAAGGGCGGCATGCCCGAAAGCCAAACAAGAATTTGAAAAAGCTAGAGCGGGGCAAAGCACCACGCTTTGCAGCAGATCAATAGGAAGATCGCCGCTGCGGACGGCTTCGAACAGGGCAGGGGAGTGGCCCGGGTCGGGTGTTCAGCCTTTGATGCAGATGAGCGGCCGCAAACGGGCGACGCGTTTGGCAAGGCCCGCTTGCTCGGCGGCAAGCACGACAGCGCCGACATCCTTGTAGGCACCAGGCGCTTCCTCGGCAACGCCGCGCATCGACGGGCTGCGAATGATGATTCCCCGCCCTGCGAGATCATCGACGATCTGGCGGCCGCTCCACGCTCTGAGCGCGGCATGGCGAGACATCGCCCGGCCAGCCCCATGGCAGGCAGAGGCAAAGGACTTTGCCTCGCTGGCCGGCAAACCAACCAGCACGTAAGATCCGGTTCCCATGCTGCCGCCGATGAGAACGGGCTGGCCCGTCTTGCGCAGAGCGCGAGGCAAGTCAGGATGATCTGGCCCGAAGGCTCTGGTTGCACCCTTGCGATGCACAAACAATTTGCGGCTGCTGCCGTCGGCTTTGTGCGTTTCGACCTTGCAGGTGTTGTGGGACACGTCGAACAATAGATCGAGTTCGTTGTTGGGAAAGAAATGCGCCAACACGCGTCTTGCGTAGTGACCGATAATCTCGCGATTGGCGAGGGCGCAATTGACGGCGGCACGCATGGCACCGAGATAGCGCTGACCGACGTCCGATTTGATGGGGGCGCAGGCAAGTTCCCGATCCGGAAGCGCAATCCCCGCCGCTGTCGCAGCGGGCAGCATCTCCCGCAAGAATTCCGTGCCGATCTGATGGCCGAGACCGCGCGAGCCGCAATGGATGGTCACGACCACCTCATCCGGCTTGAGACCGAAAGCTGCGGCGATCTCCTCGTCGAGGATGTCGGTGACGGCCTGGACCTCAAGGTAATGGTTACCCGAGCCTAGGGTCCCCATCTCCCGGCGCTGCCGCTCCTTCGCCCGCTCGGACACGCAGGCGGGCTCCGCGCCGGCCATCTGGCCATGCTCCTCGATGCGTTCCAGATCGCGCATCTCCCCCAAGCCACGTTCGATCGCCCAACGAGCGCCACCTCTAAGCATGGCATCCATTTCCAGGGGATCGAGCGTGATCGCCCCCTTGCTGCCCAGGCCGGCGGGAATCTGCTGGTAAAGAGAATCGGCGAGCTGCTTCTGCACCGGGGCGATGTCCGAAACGTTGAGATGGGAGAGCATCGTGCGCACCCCGCATGAGACATCGAAACCAACTCCTCCGGCCGAGATGACGCCGCCTTCGTCGGCATCAAACGCCGCTACGCCACCGATCGGGAAGCCATAGCCCCAATGCGCATCTGGCATGACATAGACCGCCTTGACGATGCCGGGTAGCGTGGCGACATTGGCTGTCTGCTCATAGACCTTGTCGTCCATGTCGCGGATGAGTCCTTCATCCGCGTAGATGACGCCAGGCACGCGCATTCCGCCGGTCGGCTCTATCCGCCAGGTGGTCTGGTCGACGCGTGTGAAACGAGCAGGATCCATCGCCTTTAGCCGCTAAACATCTATGACGCATGCAGCCGACCAAGTGCCGTCGGGCTCTTGAGTGACCCTGAGAGCCGTGTAGGTTGCACCCTTCGGCTCGCAGGCGGGAGAGTGCCTCGCCTGATCGACTGGCTCGCCCCACATGGTCCCCCTCAGGGTCGCGTCACTGAGCGTAACCTTGTACCGGCCGAAAATCATGTCGCGCACCGCCATTTCATAAATGATCGAATTGAGCCATTCGACAAGAAGCACCTCCACGTCAGGAGCTTCACAAGCGACCGCGACGGATGTTCGGGGTTCGATTTCGGCGTCGGTCACAATACCGGTGAGCGCAAGCGCCGCCTGCTCAAATGCTTCTGCCAATGTCGCGCCCCGCCCACGAATGCCCACGTCGGCATCATGCGGGAAGTGCTCCCACCGGTTTGGCGAAATGTCACTCGTCACCGGCATCAAATCCGTCACCCAATTGGCTGCGCCGAATCGCGCTGAATTCGGATTGCGCTTCAGGGCTTTGAAACATGATTAGCTCCCATTCCGCCCGCAGCTCGTCAAAACGCAGGATGTAGAGGCTTCCGTCTTCGCCTCTCACTTTGAAGAAGCGATCATGGCGGCCATACCACTGATCCAAAGTTTCAACGGCCTCGATTTCACGTCCATCCAGGCGGAACCGTCGGGGAACCTCGACACCGCCATAGCCGCTATGGGTTTCGACATACACCTGCATGATGACATTGCCTCTTCAGGCGCATGGGAAGCAGATCACGCTCTGGGCTAATCTCGCGCTGATCTTGATCAAGTTCCCTCATCGGTTTTGTTGAATGGGGCCACTCCTGAAATTTGTCTAGGAAGCGCGGAACGTTTGTTGAGCCAACCGATAATCTCGGGCCAGACGCGCGCATGTGCCTGCCGCCCCACCAGAATACCGAGATGTTGCAGGCCGACACCGGTCTCCCCCGGATATTTGATGATCCGCACATCTGTTACCGGCGCAGCGTCGATGCACGGCTTGATCGATGTCATAGGAGCAATCTCGTCGGCTGTGTTGACGACAGCAAGCGTAGGAACGGAAAGGTTTGAGGGGCCGACCGCTGTGCCGCAGACCTGTAAATTTCCCCGGCAAAAGCGGTTCTCGCGGAACAACCATTGCATGATCTCGTGTACGAGTTTGCCGGGAAGGGCAACTTCGTCGAGACTCCAACGCTCCACGAGCGCATGAATTTCCAGCGCCTCGCTGTCGGGAATGCTAAGAGCGGCATCCAGCAGCCTCGACCATATGAATGTGCTGGGGGCTGCGAGCGCAGCTATGTATGACAAGAGCGACCCCGGGAAAGGACCGGCTTCCGGCATGTCCGGGGGAAGCAACGCGACGAGAGCATCACGGAATCGGCTCGTTCCCGGCTCAAAGCAGAGCGGCGCGGCAAGCAGCACGAGACCTTGGATGCTCGCAGGGTCAAGAGCACCGAAGATCCCTGCGAGCGTTCCGCCAAGCGAGTGACCGGCGAGACAGGGTCTTTTGCCTCCGGCTTGGCTGGTGATTATCGCCACGCATTCCGATATGGCCTTACAATGCTCGTCCAGGCCGCAGTTTGGCATGCCATCGGCCTCAGGCGTCCAATCGATGAGATAAACGTGGAAGCCTTCCTGCAGAAACCGGCCGATGGCACTCACAGGCGGAGCGATATCCCAGACATAGGGCCGCTTGATCGGCGCAGCGACGATAAGCAGGGCGGGTGACGCGGCTTTGCCAGCATAGTCGCGCAGGCGCCAATAGGCTTCCGAAGCTATCACCCGGTAGGGGCGTTCCTTTGGGCAAAGCCCAAAGGCATCAATGGCTTTGGCGTGTGCTCTGCGCAATATGTCGCCAACAATGAAAGGCGCCCGGTGCAGGGCATTCAGTGTGGCGATTGTCGAAGAGCCTTGGCGTTCTGCAGACATTTCTCTCGGTTTCGTTACGGGCGATTAAGCTCAGCGCACTCCGTCGCTAGTGAGCCTCACCAAAGCAATATGTCATTTGACGCAGATCATAGACGCTTCCGCCTCTTCGGGCTCCCTTGGCAATCTCATGAAACGTTTCAGGGTAGACCGCGTTTCTGCCGAGTCATGTCCATATCGTTGATGCCATGAATGAATCGACCGCAACTCTACCGGCCTCTGCGGCGTCAGCTTCGCCAAGCGAAAGCGAAATACGCACGGCAATGCAGAGGCTGACGGCCTCCGGAAGCGCGGAACACCCGGCCTCGCGAACGGTAATGCCGCCTGTCGATACCAGAGAGCGCGACTCCTATGCCGTGACCGCCATTGCGGATATCACCGACCGCTCGCTGCATGCCACGATAGCGCGCTTCACCAACGGACTTTCCCCTGCCGCGCTGGCTCACGCCTATTTGGATTGGGCAACGCATCTTGCTTATGCGCCGGGCAAACAATTGCAGCTTGTAGACAAGGCGATCCGGAAATCCGTCCGCCTTATAAACTACGCTTGCCGCTGTGCGATGGAGCCGGGGAAGACGGGACTTTGCATCACGCCGCTACCGCAGGACAAACGCTTCGTTGGCGAAGCGTGGCAACAATGGCCCTATAACTTGATCTATCAGGCGTTCCTGCTGAACCAGCAATGGTGGCACAGCGCCACCACCGGCCTGCGCGGGATTTCGAAGCGGCATGAGAACATGGTCGAATTTGGCG
>Ga0073934_10004325_pt1 | contig 23911 bp, 20 predicted proteins | sample LarsenN4metaG_FD_76834 | JGI IMG/M metagenome (GOLD analysis project Ga0073934, IMG submission 76834) | Hot spring sediment bacterial and archeal communities from British Columbia, Canada, to study Microbial Dark Matter (Phase II) - Larsen... ... | reverse complement strand
CGCTGCCATGGCTCCCGATGAACACGAGCCAGCCATCCGGATGCTCGGCGAATTCGTGTGCGGTCTGCAGCGCATTCTCCAGGTTCTGGAGGTCGTCAGCCGTCAGCCCTTCACCGCGTCGGTCGCTGAAGTTGCCAAAGGTCAGGTGTCCAAGATTGCTCAGGGTGGAGATATCGGCGTGCCCCATTTCGTCCGTCGGATTGCGGAAATCTGGCGCGTTGATGAAAACCCGCGTGACCAGCTCCGGGTCGCGCAATCGGGATCGGATGCGCTCCTCGATCTCGGGCAGAGAATTGTTCGTCGTCACCACCAGAGGCAGGCGGTTGATGTAGCGGTAATTGACTATCTGGAACAGCTTTTCCTGCGCCCAGGCGGTTGCGTTCTGGGTCCCGAAGTCGTCCATGATGAGCAGGCGCGAACGGCGGACCTCCTCAAAGCGCTCCTCGAAGGTCGCGTCGGGGTCGGAATACGCGAAGCGCAGCGTATCGAGCAGGTCGGGGACGGTGAGGAAGAGGGTTGGCACGCCGAGATCGACGGCGAAATTGGCGATGGCTGCCGCCAGGTGCGTCTTCCCGCACCCATACGGTCCCTGGAGAAACAGCCATCCCTCCAGCTTCTGTGAGAATTGGCGGGCCTGGTTGTAAGCGAATTCGATCGAGTCTGCCTGCAGTTTTCCCAGCCCGATCCGCCCCCGCGGCTGGAAATTCTCGAAGGTCAGATGGCGCAGCTCGTCCAGGTTGCTGAGCGAAAACAAACGCCGGTGGACCTGGGCGCTGACTTTTGCCCGGCGGCAGGCGCAGATCTCCAGCTTACCAAAATCCGGGTGGTCGAGTGGGACCTCCATACGCAGATAGCCGACCCCGTGGCAGTGCGGGCAGTCCGGGTCGCCCAGCAGGCCCTGCGCCGCCGCGGGCTGGTCAGGCTCAGTGCTCGACGAAATCGGAGAGCTCTCCTTCGACGTAGCGGCGGCGATCCTTTTCAGAATCTCGTCGATCTTTTCGCTCATCCCGTCCTCCTTCCTGCCAGCGCTCCAGGATAGCTGCTACGTAGCTCCACCGGCGGGCGTTGTTCTCCACGGCGATGCGCACTGCATCTTCGATCCAGGCAGCCGGGTAAGACTCCTCTGCGTCGCGCAGGTATTCGGCGATCAGGGGCGTCAGCGGTCCGATATTCTCTTCGTACAGTCGGTAAAGGTTCGGCGGCTCGGGCAAGAGCTCGACCGGCTTGCGCGCATCGCCGGAAGGCCTCCACTCGCCCCGGCTGATGGCTTCCACCGCCGCTCTCCCGCGCGCGGTATTTATGAAGTAAAATCCTTCCTCTCGACCCTCCAGCGCCAGCGTTGCTTCGAGCAGGGTGCCGCGCGCCACACAGCGTCGCAGCGCTGCGTCCAGGACTTGGACAGGATCCCTTGCCGCGGGGTCAAGCCCAACAAGGAACTCCTGGTCGGAGAGGAAGTCCTCCCGCCGGAGATACCGAAAGGCGCCCTCCATGCGGTTCAATCGCCAGAAAGTGTACAGGGTTACTTTCAGCTCCGCCAAGTCGTCGATGATCGGCAGCAGGTCCCGGAAGAATTGTTCCGGCAGGCCGGTCAATCGTGCTTTGCCCTCAGGAAAGCCTTGATATTTTTTCATGGGTTACGGGTGGCGGCGTTCTCGAATTTGGCCAGGGCGCTGCGGAAAACAAGCTCGATCGTACCTGTAGGCCCGTTGCGGTGTTTGGCGATCTTGATCTGGGCCACGTTCGGCCGCAGGGGGTCCGCCTCGTACATATCCGGGCGGTGGATGAACATGACCACGTCCGAGTCTTGCTCCAGGCTGCCGCTCTCGCGCAGGTCGGAGAGCTGCGGCTCTTTATCCGCGCGCTGCTCGACAGCCCGCGAGAGCTGGGCAGCTGCCAGCACCGGCACATTCAGCTCCCGGGCAAGCATCTTCAAATTGCGCGAGATGTACGACACCTCCTGGACCCGATTTTCGATGCGCATCCCGCCGCTCATCAGCTGCAGGTAATCGACCAGCACCAGGTCAAGACGGTACTCCATGTGGAGCCGGCGGCTCTTGGTGCGCAGCTGCAGGGGGGTCAGCCCTGGCGTGTCGTCCAGGAAGATGCGCGTGTCGCTCAGGACCTCGATGGCGTGGGCGAAGAGCGGCCACTCTTCTTCCGTCAGCCTGCCGGTCCGCAGGTGGTGGATATCGATGCCGGTTTCTTGGGCAATCAGGCGCTGCACCAGCTGTTCGTTTGCCATCTCCAGCGAGAAAATGGCGACGTGCTTCTTGTGGGTCTGAGCGGCGTTCTTCGCCGCGGAGAGCATGAACGCGGTCTTGCCCATCCCGGGACGACCGGCGATGATCAGGAAGTCCGAAGGCTGCATCCCGCCAAGCAGGCGGTCCAGGTCGATGAATCCGGAGGGGACTCCGAAGGTGTCCTCCCCGCGGCGCATCAGGGTGTCGATGCGGTCGTAATAATCGCTCAGGACCTGCTGGATCGGCTGGAGATCGCGGGTCAGCCGGCGTTCGCTCACCCCGAAGATGGCTTTCTCCGCCTCGTTCATCACCTCTTCGATACTGGTTCCTTCTTTGTAAGCCACCTTCGCGATCTGGTTGGCAGCTTCTAACATCCGGCGACGCACCGCGGTCTCTTCGACCACCCGCCCGTAGGCCTCGGCGTGCAACGATGTAGGCACGTTGTTGATGAGCGCCGTCAGATAGGCGGCTCCTCCGATCTCTCCCAGCTGTCCCATCTGGTCCAGCTCTTCAGTGACGGTGACGAAGTCGATCGGCGCCCGGCGCTCCTGGAGCCGGTGAAATGCCTGCCAGATCCAGCGATGCCGGATCAGGTAGAAGTCCTCCGCCTGAAGAAAATGAGCGACGTCGTAATACGCCTCGGGGTTGATCAATATAGACCCCAGCACCGCCTCCTCAGCCTCCCGGCTGTGGGGGACGATCTGAGGACCTGGAGAGGTATCGACCTGGGAAAGCGAGATATCACTCATTGTTTTGTAAGGATAGAAAACCGGGGCCGCCCGGCGCGCTCACGCATTGTGCCTGGCTCACCCCGGCGGGACATCGCAACGACGGGCTTAATTTTTCTCTTCGCCGCCTTCCTCTTCATCGCCGCCTTCATCATCTTCCAGCTCGAGCTTCTCGAGGAAATCTTCGAACACGGACAGCCGCTCTTCGCCTTCCTCTGCAGGTTCCGGCTCGCTCTCCGCCTGCTCTTCCTGGAGGTCCTCTTCCGGGACGATGCCGGCCACGTCCATCACCGATTTGGAGACCAGGATCGGTACGTGTGCCCGCACCGCCAGGGCGAGCGCATCGGACGGCCGGGAATCGATGTTCAGCGTCCTGCCGTCCACCTCGGCGACGATGTTGCCGTAGAACGTATCGTCCCTCAGGGCGACGACCTCCACGCGCACCACGCGCGCGTTCAGGCTCGAGAAGATGTTCTTCAGCAGGTCATGGGTCAGTGGCCGGGCGACCTCCACCTCCTGCAGCGCGATCGTGATCGATTCGGCCTCATACACCCCGATCCAGATCGGGAGGTAACGTTCTGCATTCGCCTCCCGCAGGATCACGATCCGCTGCTGGTTCATCAGGCTGACCCGGATGCTATCGATGACCACTTCCAGCATTTCCGACATGTTACGGCCTCCAAATGCAGTTGTCCCTGCTTTATACCACAAATCAGGTTCCTCATCCGTGGACTCGGCCAGGGATCCTCTGCACTGCATTATCGATTATTCTTCTGAAGGGCGAATTCACGTAAGGCTTGATGTGGGGGTGATTCTAACATGGGGCATGCCGCGATGCAACCAGCAACGTGCGAATCCCTGCCCCACCATTGTCACTATTCAGAGTGGAAAGGTAAAATAAGCACCTGTCATCCTGAGTGAGGAGAGATTTGTGGAAAAATGGGCAATTTCTACGCACCAGAAAGCGCCATGTTCATCGTGGCGCACCCCGATGATATCGAGTTTTCCAGCGCCGGGACCGCCGCCCGCTGGGTTAGGGCCGGAGCACGCCTCGCGTACGTGCTGTGCACCAGCGGCGAAGTGGGCATCGCCGAGAAAGGCATGACGAAGGCAAAAGCCGCAGAAATCAGGGAAGCGGAGCAGCTCGCCGCATCCGAAATGGTCGGCGTCAAAGAAGTGATCTTCCTGAGGAAACCAGATGGCATGCTTCAGCCGACGCTGGACCTGCGCAAGAAACTGGTGCGGGAGATCCGGCGCTTCAAGCCGGAGGTAGTGGTGTGCGGCGACCCGACCATCGTCTGGGCTGGAGACGATTACATCAATCATCCCGACCACCGCGCCGCGGCCATGGCTGCTTTGGACGCAGTCTTCCCGGCTGCCGGGCAGCCCAACCTGTTCGAAGAACTCGCAGCGGAAGGGATCTACGCCTTCAAACCGCGCAAGGTCTACGCGACCAGCTGGGGCGACGCCGATCTCTATGTTAACATCGAAGAGACGATCGACTTGAAGATCGCCGCCCTGCGCGCCCACAAGAGCCAGATGAAAGATTGGGACCCGGAAGAGATGATCAGGCAGTGGGCTGCCGAGCGCGCCAGAGGCAAAGAAATGGCTTACGCCGAGGGGTTCCGCGTCGTCACCCTGGTGAGCGATGAAGACTGGGGGAGGACCAACGGGCGGGTGCTCGCAGACGACCCCACCAATTGAGTAATAAAAAAAATTTCTGCAAAGAGGCTTAAAAAGCCTTTTCAATACCCCCTACTCAGGTCAACGCGATTCAATAAAGGTCGACCGTCCAGATACCGCCGCAGGTTCTCTGCGAACAGGTTCACCGCGCGCTGGTCGTAGTGAGGAGAGATCCCTGCAATGTGCGGCGTGATGATGACGTTGGGGAATTTCCACAAGGGGTGATCGGCCGGCAGCGGCTCTTCGGGAAAGACATCCAGGGCAGCTCCGGCGATCCGGTGCTCGCGCAGCGCAGCCGTAAGCGCCTCCTGGTCCACGATCCCACCCCGCGAGACGTCCACCAGGAAGGCTGACAGCTGCATCACCGACAGCTCCTCTTCGCCAATCAGTCTTTGCGTATCTTTTGAGAGGGGGACAGCCACGACCACGAAATCGCACTCCTTGAGCATGGAGCGCAGCGCCTGCGGCGGGTAGAGGCGGTGGACCAGGTCGCCGCCCGGATCCCCCAGCCCTTCCGGCATGTAGCCGTCATCCTGCGGCCGCATCGCGTCGCGTTTTGTCGCCAGTACGGCCACCTCCAAGGGCTGCAGCAAGCGCGCCAGCTCCCGCCCGATGGAGCCGTAGCCCACGATCCCGACGGTGCTCCCCCGCAGTTCCAGCGGGCTGAAGCGCTTCCAGCGGTCTTTCGGCCAGCTGGATTTGCGCTGGTGGTCCATCATGTCGGGCAGCCGGTGACCGAGCGCCAGGATCATCGCCAGGACGTATTCAGCCACCTGGGGAGCCGCTGCCCCGCTGAGAGAAGTTACGGTCACTTCCGGCTGCTGGAGGATCGGTTTATCGAGAACGCTCTCCAGCCCGGCCCAGTGGAACTGTACCCAGCGCAATTTCGGCGCCTGCTCCGGCGCAGGCAAAACGTTGCTCGTGTAGAGGATCTCGGTTCTCCCCCAGGCCTCAGCCGGCACCTCCTCCGGCTTACTTGCCTTGAGCGCGGTGAACTTCAGGCGCGGCGAGACTTCCTGTAACTCCTGTATCAGTTCTTCCGGGAAGGGCAGGGTGATCAGAACCTCGATGGGGGTAGTCATGGATTAATAAAGAGGGTCATAAGTGAAAAATCATAATTACGATCATTATTTTAATTGTAATTCATCCTTGAAGCACAATCTCCCCTAGGTACCCCAATTCCGCCAGGGCAGCCAGCAACTTCTCCTGCGCGCCCGGCCTGACGATCACCGCCGTTGGTCCAAGCGGGTCCCCCAGGAAGCGGGTCGCTTTTGAAGCACGCAGCTTGTGCAAGATCTCCGGCGAACCCACGCGCAACACCACCAGCTGCTCCAGCCTGGCCTGCGTCCCCTGCGCCTCCCAGCGCTCCAGGGCGGTCGCCAGGGCGGGTGGAACGGCGGCCGCGTGCCGCCGCAGCAAAGCCAGCAGATGACCCGCGTTCAATCCCTGACGCCTGGCGCGCTCGAGGGAACCCGGCGTGAGGCGGTATCGATAGGCCGACCCATCCCATCCTTCCCAGTCGCAGAAGCGCGCCACCTGGTACCGGACGGCGCGAGGGACGCGCGCCGGGCAGCGCAGCGCCCCGCGCGAATCGACTTTCAGGGCTTCCTTCTCTTCAGGCAATCCCTGGGGAGCTTTGCCTTTCCAGAGCGCTTCCGCCCACCGGGAGGCCCGGAAGGCGGCAACGGGCTTCCCTTCCTCCGGCGCGGCCAGGTCGAGGACGCCCAGCCAGTGCAGCGGTCCGGTGATCGTGAAGCGCACCAGCGCGCCGTCGACCTCCTCCCAGTGTTCGAAGCCGCGCAGGTATGCCTCCGTGCCTGCCTTGCGGATGAACCAGGAGTCGTAATCGCCAGCCGAGCGCTGGAAATCCGGCTGGCGCTGGCGGATGGCGGCGACAAATGCCTCCAGGCTCCACCAGGTCTCTTTGGGGACGGTCGCCAGGAATCCCAGAATCGACCGCCGCGCCCTCAGCGGATCATTCTCCCACTCGCCCTCCAGGACCAGACCGGGGATCAAGGCGAGCTCGTTGAACGTCGCGCTCTCGAGCCAGGCCTGCACCAGGCGGGCGAGCGCTTCCCCCCGCTTAGCTTCCAGGAACGCGCGCGTCAGCTCAGGCTTGGGAAAGCCGTCGGCGTCGAGGAGGCCGGCGGAGGCGAGCAGGGATTTGAGGAGAGTAGGGCATAGGAAATAGGGGATAGGGGATCGTGGAGAAGGAGAAGGATGAAGGTCGGCAGTCGGAGCGCGGTAGTCGGCAGGTGAAGGTTTCTTAGTGGGCAAAGGAGTTGTTATAAGGGGAGCTTCTTCCAGCGGCAGGCTGAGGCGGAGGGCAGCCAGCAGGGTGCAGGCGTCATCGAGGATGCGATCCGACGCCGGATAGACGTGGGCGCGTTCGGACGGCAGGGCTGCCCGGCCTAAGGGTTCCTGCCCTGCTTCCTGTCCGAGGGGCAGGAGGGGGATCAGGTCATCCGGGATGAAGGCGAACTCCTCCGGCCCGGTTTCGGTGTCAAAAAAAGCCCGCCCGACCAGGGAGCGATACCAGAGCATCTCCGCCGGGGAGGCCGGCTTGCGATGCGGCTGCTCCCGGTCGCGGCGCCCCGGTCCCATCTCGCGCACCTCCCCGTGGCGGCGGGTGAACAGCCCCCAGGGCAGGCGCCCCTGGCTGCCTTGCAGGTCCTGGAGCGCGCGCCGGGCTCCTTCCGGCAGGTCTTCCAGGACTTCAGCGACCCGACCGGGATCCAGCAGGAGCGCCGCCAGTTCCGCGGCCGCCTGGCGCGGGTCGGATGGATCGAATTCAATCCCCCAGAGTTCGGCGACGATGCGGAGGTGGCCTGGATCGAACCCGCCCAGACTCCTGGTGAGATCGGGAGTTTGCTTGCCGTCCGGCATGGTGAAATTGTACACGCCCTGCGATAAAAAGTGCAAAGAGTTAACGATTCTACGGAATTTTCTTGAACAAAAACCTGGTCGAATGATCTTTTCTACAACTTTTCCCCCAGGCATATCCGGCAGCTGGCTGTCGAACGGGATGACGTCTGGCTTCAACCCGGCCGCTTTCGCCAACGCTTCAGAACCGCTCCCGGCTTCGCCAACGACCTCGGTATCTTCGGCCTCCTCAAACAGGATGCGCAGGCTTAGAAACGCCAACTGAACTGCTGAGCGGCGGTGAGAAGACTGAGACGCTGAACTCGGGGAAATGGGCGCTAAACAATCACTTCGAGGGCTGCCGGCAGCACCCTGATCTTCAACTCACGCACGTCTGTCCCGAAACCGGCGAAGATCTCCCCGTCGGCGTGGATGTAGAGCGGGCGGTCGGAGGCGAGCTTCAACTCCTTAATCTTGCCCAGTTTCACCTGGCGGAAGCGCCCGTGGGTGCCTTTCATCACTTCCGGGATCAGGCGGAACATCATCGGGCGAGAGACGCGGCTGATGGCCGCGTAGTGCAGCCAGCCGTCGTCCACCTGCGCCTCGGGCGCCACCTGGAACCCGCCCCCTTCCCGCGGCCCGTTGCAGAAGACGAACATCAGGTAATCTTCCTCCCAGCGTGCGTCATCTGCTTCCACCTGGAGGCGGGCCGGGTTGTGGTTAAGCAGGATCGTCTTGATGACCGCGATCAGGTAGACGAAGAACCCCCGCAAGACCGGAACCCCCCGTGAGTGGATGGTGGCGATAGCGTCGAATCCGATCCCCAGCGTGTTGTCCCAGTACTCGCGCCGCAGGCCGCTCTCGATCAACCCCAGGTCGACCCGCTTCGGCTGCCCGGTGAACGCCCGGCGCATGGCGTCCGGTGGATGGGTCGGCAGGCCGACGTTGCTGGCAAAATCGTTGCCGGTGCCCACCGGCACAATCCCCAGCCGGGGGCGCCGCTCCTCCGGGACCTGCATCAAGCCGTTGATCACCTCATGGGTGGTGCCGTCGCCGCCGACGGAGATGACCAGCTCATATCCATCCTCCGCCGCCTGGCGGGCCAGCTCCACGGCGTGGGTGGGGTAGACCGTCCCGGACCAGTCCGCGCCGCCGAACTCCTCGACAACCGGGCGCAGGTCGGATCCCCAGCGCCAGGCGCGGCCCAGGTCGGCGTTGGGATTGATGATCAGCTTGGTCTTGTGTTTTGGCATATGGACGCTCTCTCAAACAGGTTAGATAATAGCGCAAAGGCGCGAAGACTCAAAACAAGATAAATTCTCGAATCCTTTGCACCTCTGCGTTAAGAAATTTCATACCGATCGACTCAGGAATACCTGTCCTTCAGTTCGGCGACCGGCAGGAATACGCAGCCCTCCTCCGGGTCGCCGAGCCGGGTGATCTCCGCCGGTTTCGTCCCGGCCACCCAGGCCGTATACGCCGCGGCCATCGCGTCCAGCTCTTCAGGCTCGTAGATGCCTTCGAGAGGCAGGATCCCCTGGAGCAGCCGGTGGCGGGTGATCTCCTCGAAGACCAGCATTGGATCGGAAATCCTCAATTTGCGATCGTACAGCGCCAGCTGCCGCTGTAGGCGGCCTTCCAGGGAGTGCTTCGGGAACGGCAGCCGCCCGAGCAGCGCGGCGAAGCAGGCATGCGGGTAGACCTCCAGGTACTGGCGGGCCGCGTTCTTCTGTGGATAAGGTTGGTACTGCAGTTCTTCCAACCGCCGGTATAGAGTGAAACCCTTCCGCATCCAGCCCGGGCAATCCGCCGGGTCCGCGGGCGTCTGCGGGATGATGATGTTGTGCTGCCGCAGCTGGTATTCCACCACCCGGAAATTCAGCCAGCGCCCCGGCCGGGGCGGTGGGACGAGCGCCTGCCGCACCTCCTCGCGATCCATAAAACCCCGGTTGGGGCTGCGCGGCGCGCAGACCGCCACGAAAGCGGACCGCTGCCCCGCGACGAACGCCAGCACATCCCCCATCTCCCCTTTCCCCACCGCCAGAAGGGCCAGCTCGTGGTCCAGGGCGATGTAAACGAAGGGCCTGACGCCGGCCGTGGGGTCGATCCCGATGTAGGTCGTATTGGAATAGAACATGTCTGTGATCAGGCAGGGGCACGGCGGGATCGTTCGGGAGCAGCAACGGGATTTCGCCCTGCTGTGCCTTGAAAAAGGACCGCGCCTCGATTTAGTTTAGCGCAAAAGCTGCCCAGGCGCAATAGACAAAGGATGAATGACAGGGCAAATGCAATTGCCCTGTAGCGAGAGTTGTTATCCCGTAAAAGGAGGGTTAGGGGGTGTGCGTGTGGGGCAAAGCCCCACACGCAACACCCCCTATTACCTCTCCCTGGAGGCAAATCGTCCAAATGCGATTGCCCTAGGATGAGTGATGAATTCAGAGGGATGAACAGATAAACCTCCCGCAGGTTATTTCAATGGAATTCGGCAAACCTGCGAGCGGCATGGCAATAATCAGGGGATCAAATACAGGAAATCTGTCACGGGAAGTAAGCTACACCCGTCTTTGACGGAAGCCCACGCCTGGGCTATACTTATCCTGTTTCACCGCTCCCGGCAGCCGGATTGGAGCGCACGCCTCAAGATCGATTAGAATTTTATGCACCACGGACCCGAACGCACCAGACTATTTTCCCGTTACAGGATTACCAACCCAAAAAGGAGCAACTATGGAAAAGACCGCTTTCAAGTTGACCTACGCCACGATGTTCAACCCTCCGGAAGAGCTGCACGAGCGCTTCGACGCCGCGCTGGTCAAAGTGAAGGGGAACCTGGGGGGAGAATACGGCATGATCATCGATGGGAAGGACCGCTTTTCCGATGAAAAGTTCGAGGACCGCTCGCCGGTGAACACGGACGTCGTCCTGGGTGTCTTCCAGAAGGGGACCGCCCGCGACGCAGCGGACGCCATCGCTGCCGCCCGCAGGGCTTTCCCCATGTGGAGCAGGATGAAGTGGCAGGACCGGGTCGCCCTGTTAAAGAAAGCGGCAGACCTGGTTGACGAACGGACTTTCGAGATCGGGGCGGCGATGGCGATGGAAGTCGGCAAGAACCGCATGGAGTCCCTCGGGGACGTCGCCGAGACCGCCGACCTGATCCGCTACTCTTGCTACCAGATGGAGAAGAACGACGGGTACATCGTCGAGATGGGGCGCGACCCGCTGGTGGGGTACACCGCCCGCAACCTGTCCGTCATGCGCCCCTACGGCGTCTGGCTGGTGATCAGCCCCTTCAACTTCCCGACCGCCCTGACCGGCGGCCCGGCGGGCGCCGCGCTGGCGACGGGCAACACGATCGTGATCAAGCCGGCCACCGATACCCCCTGGGTGGTGCGCCAGCTGGCCGAATGCTTCCGCGATGCCGGCCTGCCGGACGGGGTAGTCAATTTCGTCACCGGGCCAGGCAGCACCCTGGGCCAAGCCCTGATTGACAGCCCGGAAGTCGACGGCGTGACCTTCACCGGTTCCTTCGACGTAGGGATGCGCATCTTCCAGGACTTCGGCAGGGGGCGCTATGTGCGCCCGGCGATCCTCGAGCTGGGCGGGAAAAACCCGGCTATCGTCTCTCGCCACGCCGACCTGGAACGCGCCGCCATCGGCATCTTGCGCTCCGCCTTCGGCCTCCAGGGACAGAAGTGCTCCGCCTGCTCCCGGGTCTACATCGAAGACCCGGTGTACGACGCTCTGGTTGACCGCCTCGTGGACCTGACGGAAAGGCTGACCGTTGGCGATCCCACCGATCGGAACGTCTACATGGGCCCGGTGATCAACAAGAAGTCTTATCAGGATTTCCAGGACTTCACCGAGGAGCTCTCCCAGGCCGGGCGCTTCCTGACCGGGGGCAAAGTGCTGACCGGAGGCGCTTACGACAAGGGCTACTTCTGCGCTCCCACCCTGGTGGCGGACCTGCCCCTCGACCACCGCCTGTGGAAGTACGAGATGTTCCTGCCCATCACGACCGTGGCGAAGGTGAACAGCCTGGACGAAGCGATGGCGCTGGCGAACGACGTCAACTACGGCCTCACAGCCGGGTTCTACGGCACGCCGGACGAGGCGCAGTGGTTCTTCGAGAACATCCAGGCCGGGGTGACCTACGCCAATCGTCCCCAGGGCGCCACGACGGGCGCCTGGCCCGGGTTCCAGCCTTTCGGCGGGTGGAAGGGTTCCGGCTCGACGGGTAAGAACGCTGGCGGGCATTATTACCTGCCGCTCTATATGCACGAGCAGATTCAGACTCTCATCACCTGAGAACCTCTGGGCGCTGAACGCTCGTGAACATTCGCTCATTCCACATGTTAGGGGAGAGGGGAATAAGGGATAGGCCCTATCCCCTAACCCTCTCCCCTCAGCCACTCTTCAACAGTGAAGCTGATCCATGAAGAAGCTCCTCTCCCTCTCCGACGCCATCCAGCAGTTCGTGCGCGATGGCGATACGCTCTACGCGGCCGGGTTCACCCACCTGATCCCCTTCGCGGCTGGGCATGAGATCATCCGCCAGCGGCGCCGGGACCTGGTCCTGGCGCGCGCCACCCCCGACCTGATCTACGACCAGATGGCGGCGGCTGGCTGCGCCCGCAAGGTGATCTTTTCCTACGTGGGCAACCCCGGGGTCGGCTCCCTGCGCATCCTGCGCGCGGCCATCGAAGCCGGACAGCTGGAATGGGAGGAATACTCCCACTTCAGCATGATCTCCCGCCTACAGGCCGGCGCGGCCGGTCTGCCCTTCATGCCGATGAACCCCACCGCAGCGGGCGATCTGGAGCGCGCCAACCCCCAGTATCGCCGCGTGAGCGACCCTTATTCGGGCGGCGAGGTGGTGGTTGTCCCCGCCCTCAACCCGGACGTGGCGATCGTGCACGTGCAGCGCGCCGACGCCGAGGGCAACGCGCAGATTTGGGGCATCATCGGCGAGCAGAAAGAGGCCGCGTTCGCTGCCAGCCGCGTGATCCTCACCGCCGAGGAGATCGTCCCCGTCGAGGTGATCCGCTCGGACCCCAACCGCACCCTGATCCCGGGGTTCATCGTGGACGCCGTGTGCCACGTCCCCTACGCCGCTCACCCCTCCTATACCCAGGGCTACTACGACCGCGACAACACCTTCTACCTGGATTGGGACTCGATCAGCAAAGATAAAGATGCAGTCAGTTCCTACCTCGACGAATGGGTCTACGGCGTGGCAGACCGCGCCGAATACTGGGAGAAGCTGGGTCCGGAGGTGCACGCGCGCCTGAAGGTCGAAAGCCGCCCCAGCGCCGTGGTGGATTACGGGAGGTATTGAACCGCGGAATTTATCCACGAATTACGCTAATTGACACGAATTATCTTTTATATTTTTCGTACTTTCTCATGGGAATAAGAGATGACTGAATTGCTCTTCAAAGAAGAGGTTTATGCTATTGTGGGCGCAGCGATGGAAATCCATCGCGTCCTCGGATGTGGATTTTTAGAGCCAATGTATCAAGAAGCATTGCAAATAGAATTAGCCGAGCGTGATATCCCTTATATATCCCAGCATGAGTTACCAGTTTATTTTATTAATTCGCGGTAATTCGCGAAATTCGCGGATAATAAACATGACCCACCAACCAGACTATTCCTCTGCGGAGCTCATGACCATCAACGCCGCGCGTCTGCTGCGCGATGGCGACGTGGTGTTCGTCGGCGTGGGGCTGCCGAACCTGGCCTGCAACCTAGCCCGGCGCACGCACGCCCCGAACCTGGTGATGATCTACGAGGCTGGCGTCATCGGCGCCCAGCCGGCGCGGCTGCCCTTCTCCATCGGCGACCCGACCTTGGTCAGCGGGTCGCTGGCGGTGTGCAGCATGTACGATATCTTCGCCCTCTACCTCCAGCGCGGCAACATCGACGTGGGCTTCCTGGGCGGGGCGCAGATCGACCGCTTCGGGAACATCAACGCCACCGTGATCGGAGACTACGCGCATCCGAAAGTGCGCCTGCCCGGCTCCGGCGGCTCGATGGAGATCGCCGCCTGGGCGAACCGCTGCTACATCATGACCCCCCACCAGGCGCGCCGCTTCCCGGAGAAGGTCGACTTCCGCACCTCCGCTGGCTTCCTGGCCGGGCGCGCCGAGCGCGAAGCCGCAGCCCTGCGCGGCGCCGGCCCCCTAGCGGTCGTCACCGACCTGGGCATCCTCGAGCCGGACCAGAGCGGCGAGCTGGTGCTGACCGGTTTACACCCCGGCAAGACGGTCGAGATGGCGAGGGAGAACACCGGCTGGGCGCTCGAGGTCGCAATGAAATTGAAGTATACCGAACCGCCAGAAGAAGAGGAGCTGCGGATCCTGCGTGAGGAGCTGGACCCGCAGGGTATATACCTTAAAGGAGATAGGGGATAAGGGAACAGGGGCAGTGGTTCGACCAGCCGCGTTCCCGATCCCCTGACGTTCGATGACCGAACAGCCGGCGCACCGCCCTCTCCTTCACCGCCTCCTCATCACTCCCGGCGAGCCGCGGCTGCGGGCCGGCTGGCGGTTGGTCCTCCAATCCGCCCTGCTGGTCGTCTGCCTGCTCGTCTTCCAGTTCCCGGCGGTGCTGGTTCTCAGCCGACTGGGGCGGATCTCCAGCCCGGTCCCCCTGATCACCTCGGTCCTGATCTCCTCCCTAGCGATCACCGTATCCGTCTTCATCGCCCGGCGTGCCCTCGACCGGCGCTCCCTCGTCAGCCTTGGGTTGAAGCGGGACCGGAAGGCGCTCCTCGACTGCGTCTTCGGGTTCACCCTGACCGCTTTGATGATAGGGCTGGTCTTCATCCTCCTGTGGGGGTCCGGCTGGTTGAGAGTGACCGCCTTTGCCTGGGAGACTCGGGGTTGGTCCCTTGTACTCCTATCGACCGGTCTCATGCTGCTCATCTTTACCCTGATTGGCTGGCAGGAGGAGCTGCTCGCCCGCGGCTACTGGCTCCAGAACCTGGGCGACGGGATTAATCTGCGTTGGGGCATGCTGCTCTCTTCGGCGCTGTTCGCCCTGGCGCATGCCGCGAACCCCCACGCCACCTGGGAGGCGATCCTGGGCCTGTTCCTCTCCGGGCTTTTCCTGGCGTTCGGCTACCTGCGCAGTGGGCAGCTGTGGCTCCCCGTCGGCCTGCACCTGGGGTGGAACTTCTTCGAGGGCGTGGTCTTCGGCTTCCCGGTCAGCGGGGTGGTATTCTTCCAGCTGGTCCAAACGCACGTCAGCGGGCCGCCGCTCGTCACCGGCGGGGCATTCGGCCCGGAGGCCGGGCTTGTGCAGCTCCCCGCGTTGCTGCTCGGCGCGGGCTTCATTCATCTCTATACAAGGAGCCGAAAAATCCAGGGGACGGTGGATAGGGAATAGGGAACCTCGATTATCCCCTACCTCCTATCCTCTAATCCCTGCTCCCTTATGGCCTTCTTCCTCGCCTTCATCCCGATTGCATCGATCCTGGTGCTGATGGTCGGATTCCGCTGGGGGGCGGCGCGGGCAGGCGGAGCGGGTTACCTGAGTGCGCTGCTGATCGCCGCCCTCGCCTTCGGCGCAGGCCCACAGCTGCTCGGGTACGCGCACACCCGCGCGCTGCTGCTCAGCCTGGACGTGCTCTACATCGTCTGGGCGGCTTTCCTGCTCTACCGGGTGGCCGACGAAGCCGGCGCGATCCGGTCCATCGGGCAGGCTCTCCCGCACCTGACCGCCGACCGAGGCATGCAAGCCCTGGTCATCGGCTGGGTCTTTGCCTCCTTCCTGCAGGGTGTAGGGGGGTTCGGCGTCCCAGTGGCGGTGATCGCTCCCATCCTGGTAGGCCTGGGTTTCACGCCGATGATGGCGGTGGTGATCCCTTCTCTGGGGCACGGCTGGGCGGTCACGTTCGGGTCGTTGGGGTCCTCCTTCCAGGCCCTGATGGCCTCCACCGGGCTGCCCGCGGAGGTCCTGGCCGCCCCGTCGGCGCTGTTCCTGAGCGCCTCCGGCCTGCTGACCGGGCTGCTCGTCGCCCACGCCGCGGAGGGATGGTCAGCCGTGCGCCGGCTCGCGCTGCCGATCGCCGTGTTCGGGATCGTGATGGGTGCCGTGCAGTACGTCACAGCTACCGCCGGGTTGTGGAACATCGCCGCCTTCTGCGCCGGGGTCGGGGGACTGCTCTTCGCCGTGCCGCTGGCCCGGCGCTTCCGCGGCCAGCAGGGAGAGAACGGGGACCTGGACCGGCGCGGCCTGGAGTTCGCCGTCTCCGGCTACCTCGTGCTGATCGCTGTCACCCTTGCAGTCCAGCTGGTCCAGCCCCTGAACGAATTCCTGGGCCAGGTGGCGATCCGGGTGGATTTCCCGGAGGTGCGCACGGCGCTCGGCCACGTCACCCCGGCTGGTCCGGGCAGGACGATCCCGGTCTTTCGGCACGCCGGCGCGATCCTGGCTTTTTCGTCGGTCCTGGCTTATCTCATTTATCGGCGCGCCGGCCTGTACACCCCCGGAGCTGCCAGACGTATCCTCTCCGGAACCTTGAGAAAGGTGCTGTCGTCCAGCGTAAGCATCGCCTCGATGGTGGCAATGGCCGTCATCATGGAGAACTCCGGGATGACCGAGGCGATGGCGCGCGGCCTGGCGGGCGGCGTGGAGCGGTTGTACCCCCTGATCGCTCCATGGATCGGCGCGCTGGGGGCGTTCATGACCGGCAGCAACACCAACTCCAACGTCGTCTTCGGCGCCTTGCAGCTGCGCACTGCCCAGATCCTGGGCTACACCGCCGCGGTCATCCTGGGAGGGCACACCGCGGGAGCCGCGCTGGCCTCGGTCATGGCACCCACCAAAGTGGTGGTCGGCGCGAGCACAGCCGGCATGGCCGGGAAAGAAGGCGATATCCTGCGCGGGCTGATCGGCTACACAGCGCTGCTCGTCGCGTTGATCAGCCTGCTGACCCTGCTGGCATTGTGGTTCGTCTAATTCGAGCGAGGGAATGATTTGGCTGACCTGAAGAACAACCTTCGCAAACGGCAGTTCCAGCTGCACCTGCTGGCGCTGCTGCTCATATTTGTCCCCGCGGCGGGGACGTACTTCGCGGCGCAGAGCGGTTCGGACGCCCTGGTCTGGGTGCTCATCTTCATCGTGGTGCTCGGCAACCTGGTGGCCGTGGTCGTGCCCTGATCCGGGACTCAAGGGGTTTACGCTGCGAGAGGCGAAGAAGAAATCTTCAACCACCAGGGCACGAAGACACAAAGGAGATAAAGGAAAAACTTAGCGTCATAGTGTCTTCGAGGCAAAAGCCTGCTGCCTATTGAGTGCGATGGAAGATTTGATCGTGTCTTTCAAGAACCGTTTCGGTTCGCTGCCCGAGCTGGTCGCCCGGGCGCCGGGGCGTGTCAATCTACTGGGGGAGCACGTCGATTACAACGGCGGGCCGGTCCTGCCCGCCGCCATCGACCGCGCGGTGACCCTGGCAGCCAGGCGAAACGAGGGGGACGTGGTCCGCCTCCACGCCCTCGACTTGGGAGAAGAGGTGCAGTTCGACCTGGCGGACCTGGATGCGAAAGTCGACTTGGAGGGAAAAGCCTTACCCGGCTGGGCGCGCTACCCCGCCGGGGTGGCCCGGTCGCTGGCGCAGGAGGGCCTGCGAGTGACCGGACTCGAGGGGGTCTTCACCTCTGACGTGCCGATCGGCGCCGGGTTGAGCTCGTCCGCTGCCCTGGAGATCGCCTTTGCCGTCGCCTGGGAGCAGCTCGGAGGCTGGGAGGTCAACCGCATGACCCTGGCGCGGCTCTGCCAGCGCGCCGAGAACGAGTACGTTGGCGTGAACTGCGGGCTGATGGACCAGTTCGCCAGCGTTCACGGCGTGGCAAGCCACGCACTGTACTTCGACACCCGCAGCCTGGAGTGGGAGGCCTTACCGCTGCCCGCTGGAACGGTATTGATCGTCGCCGACTCGGGAGTGCGCCGCAGCCTGGCTGACTCCGGCTACAACGAGCGCCGGGCGGCCTGCGAGCAGGCAGTAGCGCTGCTGAAGGCTTTCCTCCCCAAGATCGAGAGCCTGCGCGACGTCTCCCCGACCGAGTTCGCCGCGCTGAGCGAATTCCTGCCCGAGTCAACTCGCCGCCGGGCGGAGCACGTGGTCAAGGAGATCGCCCGCGTTCAGTCGGCGGCCGTCGCCCTGCGCAACGACGACCGCCAGTCGTTCGGGGCTTTAATGTATGCCGGGCACGCGAGCCTGCGCGACCTGTACGAGGTCAGCACGCCGGAGCTGGACCTCCTGGTCGAGATCTCGCGGACATTGCCGGGCTGCATCGGGGCGCGCCTGACCGGGGCTGGTTTCGGCGGATGCACGATCAATCTGGTGGAGGCAGGCGCCGCCGGCGATTTTATCGAGGGCCTGATGGCGGGATACCGAGAGCGCACGGGACGCCAGGCGCAGGTCTATCTGTGCAAGGCGAGCCAGGGGGCAGGGGTAACGTTGATTTAGAAACGAATCTGTACTCTAAGCTATCGTTCCGGACAATCGGACAAATTCGCGGTAAAATCGATTGTCGGAGGAACGGAACATGTCGCTCTCACCGGAAATCAAGATTGATCGTGAGCGCCTGAGCGTGCTCGAACTGGCCAAGGCGTTGGGAAATGTCTCAGCTGCTTGCCGGCAACGCGGCATGTCGCGCAGCCAGTTCTACGAGTACAAACGCCGTTTTCAAACCCATGGCATCGAAGGCCTGGTCGACCTGCCGCCGATCCACCACTCCCATCCGTTGACTACACCGCCGGAAGTAGAGCAACGCATCCTGGATGTCAGCCTGGAGCATCCCGCCTGGGGCTGCAACCGGCTGAGTGACCAACTCAAACTGGAAGGGATCAACATCAGCGCCATCACCATCCAAAAGATCCTCAACCGCAATGCGATGGGCAGCCGCTATGACCGCTGGCTCAAGCTGGAAGAGAAGATAGCCAGAAAGCCATTCAACTCAGCGGCGAACAGGTTGCCTTTATCGAGAAGCACAACCCGGCGTTCCGCGAACGGCATGTGGAGAGCAACGCACCCGGCGAGCTGCTTTGCCAGGACACCTTCTTCGTCGGGCATCTCCAAGGGGTGGCCAACGTCTACCTGCATACCGTTGTGGATGCCTACTGCAGCTTTGCCTTCGGCTTCCTGCACACTTCCAAGCAAGCCGAACTGCGCAATGATGTCTTGCCGTTTTATCGGCAGCACGGGCTGAGTGTCAAGGCGGTACTGACCGACAATGGCCGTGAATTCTGCGGTAGAGACGGTCATCCCGATGAGCTCTACCTGGAGCTGAATGACATCGAGCATCGCCATACTCCAGTGCGTCGCCCGCAGACCAACGGTTTCGTAGAACGCTTCCAGCGGACGGTAGTGGATGAATTTTTCCGCCTGGCTTTCCGCACTAAGTTGTATGAGACCGTGGAAGCCTTGCAAGCCGATCTGGATGCCTGGTTGGTGCACTACAACTATGAGCGACCCCATCAGGGCTATCGCAACCTGGGTAAACGTCCCTTTGAGCGCATCGAAGAATTCCTGGCTATACAGCATCGCTTCCCGGCTGTTTTGGAACCGCCAGCGGCAACAGGAGATCAGCCCGGAGCGCAGCCGCCGTCAAGGGCGGAGAGCGAAGCGTCCCTTGACGGGGGCAAGCACCGGGCTACACTTGAACCTGTTGCTGGCGGGAGTGGTGGTTCGCGTGAGATTGTTAAGGTGCCGAAGGTTAGAGAAAAAAGCCAACCGACTGTACGGGACGATGGTTAAGAGAACACATCTTCAATGCTTGTGGTGGTTGCGTCTAGCGAAGAGAAAAAAACGCGAGACCGGATTTTTACCGGGGTTTGATATGCTTCTCAGGGCGCCATTACTATGTTCACCAGATCATCACATCGAAGCTCCAGCCCTTTGTGGACGATTCGATAGCTCGAGCCTTCCGCAGTCCACTGCAGAAACCCTGCATCCACATACTCCTTCCACTGCCGGTTGACAAGCTCGCCCTGTACACAAATACCCGGTTGCCCCCAAACCGTTACCTTTTGTTGTGCTGCACCAGGGTCGGGAGTAACAATTGGTTGTTCATCTACAGCAGATTCAATGATCAATTCCCCACCGTTGGAGTAAGCTATCTCTCGTAATGAATCGGGCAGATTGCTCGTATCATATTTCCAAGTCAAAATTACCTTTGGCACCCAATTCAAGTGTACAAATCTAAAGGGGACTTTTACCACTAAAGTTACAAATGTCAGCCGCGCATTGCCAATTTTGCCTGTGATTTCCCAACATCCTTGCGTTGGGAAAATTAGTGTGGTGGGTTGAAATCCACTGTCGCCATATCCTTCCGCAATCTCTCCACGGGGAGCCGATGCGGGCGCATCCAGCCTGCGGCCCTCTATAGTCAGCTTGCCTCGCACCCCACGCCACCAGGGCCACTTCATCGCCAGTGACCCATCTGGCAAAACAGACCCTGGTCCATCACGCGCGAAAATCACCACACCCTCGGACCACAACCAAGTAATTAAGGTGCCATCCTCATTTTGATAGGCAGTGGTCTCGAAGAGATAGTTTTCAGCCGGCGACTTACTGATATTTGGCAGCGACACCGGACAAGTAGCTATGGCTGCCTTATTCAACGGCACATCCGTGTCGAGAAAAGAAGTTGTGGGAAGTTGTGTGGGCGGCATTGTGTCTGTAGGCGATCTCGTGAATTGCAAAACTTGCTTCGATGGTGTCACGATAGCCGTTGGCAATCCCCTGGTTGGTGTCGTTGAGGCAACACTGTTCTGAGAAGCAATTGCGCAGCTTGTTAGTAATGCGAACAATATAGTAATTCCAAACTGCCATGGTAGAAAGCGCATGGCATATCCCTTCTGCTGGTTTTCAATATGTTGAACCCACCGTGCACCAGCGATAGGTTCCAATAAACCTTTATCTTGCATAACATCTCCATAGTTCGGTTGATTCGATAACGTTCCTACTCTACTTCCGGGTAAAGCGAGTCCTTGAATGCGGAAGACCTTCCTGCAAATGGGTCATACCAATATCATTTGACTAACTCGGGTGCAAGCATAGTTGGCCTGGCCCATGAGGCATAGACACCATTGCATGATCCATCGCAAGGTGCCCCAGCCCTTTTGCATTCACAGCATTGCCATGTACGTCCATCTTCATCGCAACAACAATACCAGCACCACCGTCCCGCATCTTGTGCGCCCGGACAGCCCGTCGGACAAGGATGGCTGGGATCATAGCATAAGTTACAGCACTTATAACGCACACTTGCATAAGCCGACGTAGGGAAGCCCAACAGCGCAGCTAGCGTGGCGGCGATGCCTTTCAGGAAATCCCTGCGGCTGACCTGCCTGCCAAGGGCTTCTAACAGCTTTTCTGTGGACATTTCACACCTCCTATAATGGAAACTTCATGCTGTCGTCGATGTTACACATGTGATAAGCAAATTACTCTTACAATGGTATTCCATACGCGAACCATAAAAATAGAACAAGAACCGACCAAACGAGTCCCAACACATGGATACGTTGAAATAGCATGTAGTGTTCAGATATCCCATCCATGAGCTCCGGCGTGGCGTTAGCATTCTCCATTAGCAGGGGAGCTATCCACACGGACAGTGCGCGGCCGAGCCAGTACCAGACAAACAACACCGCCCCGAACACTGGCTCGCCAATGAGGGTTACAACTACGAAAAGTATCCAGATACCCGAAAACGTCAACCAGGTGGTAAATACCATCCCTAGGTCGAAGCCCCAAAGTGCGGCCGCTACGGTGTCCGGAAAGACCTTTGCCCAAAAGTCTTTCGTTTGCCGTCTCACCTGTGGTAAGGGAATGGCAATCCATCCCGTTTCGCGAGCTATGGCGACTCCAGCAACGACAATGGCAGGGAAAATACCGTATCTGCTGACACCCTCGGATAGGAGCAGGTCGCCCAGCCAGCCGATAATCATGCCAACTAACGCGCTGGATAAACCACCGGCCAGAGTATAGGCGGTGAGGTTGGCCAACCACCTCTTTTTGCCACTAGCCACCTTCCCGAGGGGCGCTGTTGCTCCGACGAGCGACAGCCCTCAAAGGCTAACCAGCCGGGTCCAGCCGAGGAGGAGCGCCGGTCCGAAAAGACCATAACGAGGTTCAAAAGCAGTAACCATTACACCCCCTAGGAGTGCGATCGCTGGGACTGACAAAGTCATCCGTCTGACTTTTTCCAATAAATCATCCCGGCGGTGAGGCAGGATTTCAGTTTCGATCACATTATCGGTAGTCATCTCGTCCCGCCTCTGGAACCACAGTTTTGCTTACCCCAGCCATGAGCTCTTCCGGTTTCGCTCTTTCTGGTCTGCCATAGGATTGGATCCGATTGTCAGTGTTAATTATCACGACCATAGGGACGGAGGAGATGGTAAATAGCCGACTGATGCTTTTGTCCTCGTCGGCCACCACCGGCACATCTAGTTCAAATGTTTCAGCAATTTGAGTGCAATCTTCGCGACCTGACTCACAAATCACGATCAGGTTTCCCTCTGCTTTGTGCTTCAAGTATTCAATATCGTTTTCGAGGCTGTCGGCGCAAGCCGGGCAATTGGGGGTGATAAACAATAGCGCCGAAAGCCGACCGGCAAAATCATCACTGCTGACCGGAGTGCCGGAGAGATCTATCGTGCTGAATTGCGGCGCTTCTTGGCCTTGACTCAGGGCTTAATCGATGGAGGCCAAACCGTTTTTCTGGAGTTGATAGACGATTCTCACCATACCAAGCAGGATCAAACTTTGAAGGATCACGAGGATCCATAAAGCGGCATATGATGTATAAAAGAGGATCGACAAATCAGGCATTTTTCCCAACCTACCTCTAGCGCGACTGGTGAAACAAGAAAAATAATTCGTGCACATTCAAAATCCACGACCCTAACAGTAGCAGAAACCCAGCCAGAAACAAGGTTAGCAAGAACGTAGCGCCCCAAGATGTTCCAAGAGTGGGGGATAAAACGTACTCCTGGCCTCCAATGGCCACCACAAACAGGAGGACTGCTAGGAGCATACTCAGGCGGGCGAGTGTGCGAGTTGAGATCTGCTCGCTCGCCTCCCCAAAGCATCCACAAGAGAGCTTCCTCCCCCGCCGCAGGTTGATCCCAATGGCCACGAGAAAAGCCAGAAGCATAATTGCAGCGAGGGGTGCAGCAATATTGAATAGCCAGCCCGTCAAGAAAGCAATGGCGGAAAAGGTCTCCAACGTGATCACCACAAAAGCAAACCCATAGGCGAGTTTTTCGGGCAACACTTTGTAATCAACCACGCTTCGCGCAAAGCGGAGTGGCCGGCGCAGTTTGGGCGGGGCTGATAGGAGGAAGACGAGTCCCAAGCTGATTTGAAAAGCAGAAGCAAAAACGGGAAGCAGGGAATTATCAATCTTGCCAGGCATGTTTCCCTCCGTTTGCACCCAGGACCAATATACGCAAATCGAAATCCTCCCAATTCAGATTATTGCTCATCGAGACCAGCCTCCATTTGGTCGACCAGATTTCCGGCCCGCGATCTTTGTGGAAGGACACCCGTCCAAATACTCGCCGGGCGGCGGCAACGTGGTAGGGCACGTTGCTCCCAAAGAGCGGGATGGCACTCCAGTTGGACCAGATCGAGAGGCTGTAACAAGTCCTTGAATTTTCTATTAGAAAGGCAGAACGGAGGAGACCACGGGTCTCTGTCGCCTTTACCTGCTTCAGGACGCGGCGGTAGTCGAGATAAGTGGGCAGCAGATAGCGCGCGCTGCGTAGGCCAAACCTGGTAATCACGCAAAGAATTGGAACCTGGACTGGATGATCGCCTGCCTCATCCAGCTGCAAGGTTCGGGATTGCCCTATCAAGTCCTCTTTCATGATTAATTGTAAGGAGGTATAAAAATATCTCCGTCCCCGCTGTGTCAATCTTTTTGTGTTGTTAAACGGGAATTATCAATTCAAGCAGCTTGTACAGACAACATTATTATAGACTAAATTTATCCGAAATTCAAATTAATGAAATATTTCACAAATATCCGATTCGTGATTAGATAAACCTGTTCAAGATGCAGTTTATTGTTAATCAGCTCGTCTTCAATTTCGCCACCGTCACCCCATCGCCCCCTTCGTTATCCCCGCCCGGTTCGAACGACGCGACGTGCGGGTGCGCGCCCATGGCCTCCCGCACCGCCTGGCGCAATTTCCCCGTCCCCTTCCCGTGGATCACGCGCACGAAGGGCAGTCCTGCCAGGTAGGCAGCATCCAGGAATCGATCTAATGCGTCTAAAGCATCGTCGGCGCGCTGGCCGCGCAGGTCGAGCTCGATGCCGGGGGAAGCGGGCAGGAGTTCTGGAGACGATTGTTCAAGTGGCACACCTTCGACAGTCG
>Ga0073934_10004324_pt1 | contig 23917 bp, 15 predicted proteins | sample LarsenN4metaG_FD_76834 | JGI IMG/M metagenome (GOLD analysis project Ga0073934, IMG submission 76834) | Hot spring sediment bacterial and archeal communities from British Columbia, Canada, to study Microbial Dark Matter (Phase II) - Larsen... ... | reverse complement strand
TGCGGCTTGCGATTCGGATTCTTCGGGTCGAACTTCTGGTTCCAATCCCAAATCTGTACCTGCGGCGTGCCTCGCAAATAGATGCCGCTGTCGGCCTTGGCGACCGTCTTGTATTCGAGCAAAAGTTCGATGTCGCCGAACTCGGCATCGGTCGTCGCATAAGGGCCGGTGCCATCGTTGACGAGTTCACCGTTCTCGACGCGCCAGTGCTTCGGAAAATCGGCGCGTTGCTGCTTGAGGTTCGCCTCTTTCTTCTCTCCTTGCAGTTTGACGGCACTGTGCGGATTGAGCCCAAACCAGCCGGCAAGGTCCTTGCCATTGAAAATGGCTTTAAACCCCGCCGGCGGCCCGGCCTCGTCGGCATGCACGCTCGGGACAAGCGGTACGAGAGAAATACTGATGATCAAAACGTGAAACAGTTGAAACGACCGTTTCATTGCAGACCTCCCAGCACCAAAGCGAATCGCCAATTCGATCATGTCGTCCCACCGGGACGCGCGTCATGAGTGCCGACTCTACCAGAATTTGGTTGCCAGTCGAAAAAAATCGGGAATATTGATGAACCCGGGCCGTCAAAGAAACATCCATTTTGATGAGCGAGAATGGAGCATTGAGATGAAAGTGGCGTCGGATCAACGAACAGAATTGCGACCGCGATGACTGAATCCTGCTGGTAGTAGCCGTTGCGTCTGAGGTTGTCGTTCGGTTTGCAATCGCAGGATCACGGCCGGACTTCTCCGTGACCCTGCGGGACTTCGCAATTCGTCCTCTCGAAACTTAACCCCGCCTCACTTCTTCAACACCTTTTCCAAAAACTCAAACATCGCCTTGGTCGCGGTGTCGTCGGACTTGCCGAGGTCGGCGTTGATTTTTGTGTGCGTGGTTTCGCGGGCGCCGAACAGGGTATTGGGTACGCCGGCTTCTTTCAGCACGTTGCCCAGGCGCTGGGCTTGAGCGCTGACGTCGGGATGGCCGGACACGTACAGGATGAAAAACGGCGGAATGCCTTTGTCCTTGGCGACATGCGTGACGGCGGAGTAGTCGCGATGTTTCGCGGAGTCGTTGCCGAACTTTTCGCGGTGGCCAAACTTGGCTTTGGGAAGCTGATGCGCCCGCCAGCGCGTTTCCGCGACTTCGATGATGGCCGGCACGTCGTACGTATCGCCATCGACCGGCACGCAGGCCTTGATGATGGAAAGCGATAGGCCTTCCGACTTCAGGTACCGGTCATCGGTGCAGATCAGAGCGGCCAACTGTGCCCCAGCGGAGTGCCCCATGACGAGCAAGCGCTTGGGGTCGCCGCCGTATTCCGCAATGTGGTCATGCACCCAGCGGATCGATTTGGCGATGTCCTGAAAAATGGCCGCGATCTCCACGTTCGGCAGGAGCCGATAGTTGGTCGAGACGAAGACGAATCCTTTTTCCATGAACGCTTGCGGTTTGACCTGGACGCTCGACTTGTCGCCGGTCTGCCAGCCGCCGCCGTGAATCCAGAAAACGACGGGCAGATTCTTGGCGTTGGCCGGCGAGTAGACATCGAGCACTTGTCGCCCGTGCCCTTTTTCGACATACGGGATGTCGCGCTTGACCTCTTCGGCTTGTGCGAACGATATGACGGCGACCGCAACCAGGAGAATGCGTGCGTGCTTCATGGCGATGTCCTCATTTCCAGCAAGGTGCTTTTTTGAGTGCGAGGCAGTGAAATTGCCGTCGGTCAACATAGCAATCCAAATGTTGGGCGACGAGGCCGTTCCGGACCGTGAATTGAATCGCAACGCAGACAAAACGCGAGCGTAACTGAGATAATGGCGGTTGGATCTGCCGAAAAAAGTGGAGCGGAAGGGAGTCGAACCCTCGACCTCTGCAGTGCGATTGCAGCGCTCTCCCAACTGAGCTACCGCCCCAGACGTTGCCCTATTCTACGGCGCTGATTCCAATTGAGTAGCCGCCTCAACGGAGTCGCGCGAGCTTGTCCTCGTACTTGCGCGCCAGTTCTTCGTCGTTCAGATCCTTGAATACCTTCACTAGACGCTCCAGCGACTTGAGATGTTCGCTTCGATCCTGATTATAGACGACGTCCACCCACAAATAGGCCCATTCGGCGTCCTTCTTCAGTCCGTTCGCGTAGTAGCAGTCGCCCAACGTGTTGTACGCGAGTGCTCGCAGGTTGGGGTCGGCCGACTTCTCGATAATGTCCTTCAGTTGCGGTTCGACCTTGGTCATGTCGGCGTTTTTTGCCTGGCAGCCGATCTGATAGATTTTCATTTTCACGGCCTGGGGATCGTTGGGCGCCAAGGTGGCGATGGCGGACTCAATGCGCTTTTGCACATCCGCGTACTTTTGAGCGCGCATCAATGCGTCGATCGCCGCGAGTTCGACTTCCTGGCGGGTTTCCTTGGACAGTGCCGGGTTCTTGCTTGTCTCGTCGAAAACTTTTGCGGCTTCATCAAACTTGTCGCAGTTCATCAACAGCAATGCTTGCTGGCGAACCGCGGACAATAGTTGCCAGGCATTGCTATGGGCTTTTCGGAACTTGTCGAAGTCGTCGGCGATCTGAAGCTGCTGCACTTTGTCCGTGGCCAGCGTTGCCTGGATGCTAAGGATCTTGTACTGCATGTGCCGAGCTGCGTTCGCGTATTTTTCGTTCAGCCCCTTCAGGACGGCCTGATAGTCCTTGGCCGCATCCTGCAGCGCTTTGCGTCCGGCCTCGCCGGCGCCGCGCTGCTGTTCCAGCTTCATCGCGCCGCTGAGCGTGATCTTGACGGCGCCGGGCACTTCATACGTGATCTCGACGATGTCGCCGGCCGGGATTTCCCGTTCGGCGCCGACGGAGGGCTTGATCTTGACGCTGTTGACCGTCTCCGCGGAGATCGAGCCGGCAACGGTGGCGAGCTTTTCGGGCTTGGCCGATCGGTCTCGAAACTGAATCGTGTCATCGGCGTTGAGCAACGTGGCCGAACCCATCCAGCCCGCGACGGCGAGCGCCAGCAAAAAACGTCTCATGGAAGCAACCTCAAATTTCAGGTCGTGTGATTGAAAACTGTCCGCTTTATCGATTGCCGGTTGTCTGCGTGGAAGCCGTACGTTCATCGGCGGGGATTAGCGCGACGCCGCCGGCTTCCTTGTATGCCTTGCGAATGATTTCATCGCTTTCGATCCATTCTTCGTACAGCCGCTGCACGGACAGGCCGCCGAAGTCTTTCGTATATTCATCCTTTTCAATTTTGACGATGTTTTCGGCCAGGCCCTTGATACGTTCCAGCCCGACTTTTTGATTCGGGTTCTGCAGATTGCTCCGATACACCAGCCGGTACTGGTAAAACCGTATTTCGAAGTAGGCGGTGCGAATGGCCGCTTCTTCCTTGTTGGCGGGCACCTGCTTCAGCTTGTCGGCAAACGGCTTCTGCATCTGCGACCAAGCTTGCAGGGCCGGCTGATACTGCTCCATATCTTCGAGGATGAAAATGTTCTCACGCCGAACTTCCAAACTGTTGAAGGCCCAGCCTTTTTTGTCCGGCGTGCCGATCATTTGTGCAAGCAGCTTGCGGGCTTCGTCCACCTTTGCCAAACAGGGCGCCATCTTGGACTTGTCGTTTCGCTCTTTGCGCGGCGGCAAGAGGGCCCGGGCCTCTCCTCGCAAGGAGCGCACGAGCGACAATTGCACGAAGTTGTAGGTCCGCTTCTTCTCATCGTCGGCTTTGGCGTCCGGCGGCGGGATCGACTTGAGCAGTGCGGTCGCCTTGTCCGCTTTTTCCAGGCTCATGTAGCCCCGGGCCAGGAAAATCTTCACGTCGCTGGACAGGTCCTTTTGTTTTTCCAAATCGCCGAGAAACGCAGCGAATTTATCGACCATGTCCTTCAGCTTGTTGGGATCCTTGCGTCGCATCGCCGTAATCTGCGCCTGCACGTCGCGTAGCACGGCGACCAGCGGACCCGTGGCTGCACCCTGCCCGGCGCTGGCCTGCTTGAGGAGCTCGAGCATTTCCTGGGCGCGGGGAATCTGTCCTTCCTGCACGCTGCTGCGCAACGTCAGTTGCAAAAGACTGCGAATCGCTTGCCGGACGCGCTCGGCGGAATCGTCCGCCGGTATCTTGTCCTTCTTCAACTGATCGATGAATGGCAGATAAACCTTGGCCGCCTGAACGTGGTCGCCGGCCTGCACCAGGTCATACACCTGCGTGTAGAGAGCGTATATCTGCAGCGCCTGAGCCGCATATTTCGTCTCGGTCTCCTGCGGAGTGCCGGCGAGGATGCCGTATTTCGGCAACTGGGCCAGCATCGCTTTCGCAATCGCCTCGGCTTTCGCCGATTGCTTTTGATTCAGGTAGAGATGGCCCAACTGAAGCTTCGCCATACAGTAGGCCTGGGCCGTTTCCGGATCGGCGGCGCCGGCCGCGAGGTCGGGCATCTTTTCCAATTCGGCGCTGATCTTTTGGAACCACTGGTTCTTGACGGCCGGCGCGACTTTCTCGTCCTTCATCAGGTTGAAGCACGCGATCGCTTGCTCATTCCGCACATAGGCTAGGTTCGTGAAGTTCGGACTGACGCGTGCATAGGCCGTCAGCGCCTCGACATAATTCCCTTCGCGCCCGGCCAGGTTCGCCAGTTGATAACGTGCAAAATCGGTTGGCCCGTCGTTCGGCCAGGTCTTTTCCATGAACTCGGCGAGCCGGCGAATCTGCCTTCGGTCCGCTTGCAGCTCCTTCTCGCGATCTTCCTCTTCGACGTCTTGCTTGGTCGCCGTCTTTCCCATGACGTTCACATAGGCCTGAAGGGAGTAGAGTGCCGCGTTCGCGCCGCGGCTGGAGCGGGTCAACGATCGCGCCAGATGCTCGCCGAGAATCGCAGCCTGGTGATTGTTCCCGACCACCAAATGCGAGAACAACAGGAGCAGGCGGGCATCCAGGATGTCCTTGGGCAAATCGGTCGGCTTGACCAGCGTCAACGCGCGCTCGATGGCGCGAATCACTCGCTCGTGCCGGGTCTTGCGCTCCTTTTCGAGATCGACCTCGTCGCCGCCCGGTTCATTCTTGTTCTTGTCGGCCGCGATTTGGTTGAGCTCGGCAAGTTCAACCAGCGCGATCAGATAGCATTCGTCAAACGTGTTCAGCTTGGAAACGTCCCGGTCGCGCGCTCGCCGAAAGGCAATGCCCAGGATGCAGAGCATGCGTTGGTTGGTGGCGCGTTCCGTAAATTCGTTTTCGACGTCGATGAGATCCTTGTACAACGCCGATGCACGAACGAGATAATTCTCAGCAGTCGCAGTGACGCTTTTCAACTTGTTGGTTTTTTCATCGACGACGATGCCGCTTTTGGCCTGGTTTTGCAGCGTGAATGCCAGGAGGAACTTGGCGCCGAAACCTTCGGGAGTATTGTGATACGCGCGATAACGGTTCAGCCAGTTCTCCAGTTCCGACTGAATTTGCGACGTGGCGACGCCCTGGCTGACCAACATCCGCACGCGAAAATACGCCGCAATTCGCTGCGCCTGTTCGACGTGCGGTCCCTTTTCTTTTGCGATGAGATCGTACTTCTCGGTCGCCTTCGGATAATCCTGTGTCTCGGCCTCGCAGCGCGCCAGCCAGGCACGGCCAACCCAGGTCATCGGATTCTTGGAATCGCCGTCGGCCAGCTTCTGCAAGACCTTCATGGCGCGATCGACCGCTTTGTTCTTGTCGAGATTCGCCTTGTACGTCTGCGATATCAAAAACAGGTTGACGCCCTGCTCGAGCTGCGCCTGCAATGCGGCCTGGCTCAATTCCTTGGCGACGGCCCGATCCTCGGGCGTTGTCGGATTCTCATATTTGGCCAGACTTTGTTGCAGTTGGGTGCCTGCCGCTTCCAGGCGCTTGGCAGCCTCTTCAAATAACGTCCGGGCCTGGTCTTTGCCCTTCTGCTGTTGGGCAGCGTCTTCCTGGCGATTGGCTCGGGTCAGTTGCTCTTTCGCCTGCGACGCGATCAAGCGGGCAATCTCGAAATTGGCCTGCGGGGCCAGCGGGTGTTGTGCATTGGTCTTCAGGAAGGCGTCGAACTCGCTGCGCGCCTGGGCTAGAAGCGAAACGCGCTTGCCCTCTTCGCTTTCCTGCAGCGCCAGTTCGAGCCGCGTGCGGGCTCGTTCCAACGGCAGCACGGTCGCTAACTCCGGGCTCGGTTTGCCGGCCGCGACTTTTTCCAGGTACTCCATCGCCAGGCCGGGTTCGCCAGCCGCGCGAAGTCCACGAATCAGATCGAGATGAGGCTCTTCCGAACGGGCGGCGCCGGCAAACAGAATCAATGCCGACACCCCTGCCAACAGACTGAGGCTTCGCATGTTCGTGCTCAACTTACAGAAAGTCGATGGGAAAAATTCGCGGCCGGACATGTAGTACCGGTAACCAGTAGACGCAGCGGGAAGTTTCTTCGTTCCCCGCATTTTCAGACATTCACCGCAACAGTTCAAGGCAAAAAGGAACTGCCGCGCACAAAGCTCCGGAAAAGAACGAAAGCGGGACTCGTGGTGCAAGCCAGCTCTATCGGCGTGTGTCGCTCGATCAAGGCAGTCTGAACAGTACAAAAACATCATTGGTGTGTTTGCTCACGCCGAGTGTTCTTAACCCAATTGAAAAGCGGCAACGACTACCACCCCCCACGTTTGCCGTGCATCGCATTGCATCGCATTTCTTTTTTTCCCTTAACCGTGGTCGCTTGTCCCCGAAACGCGCGGAATTTGGCACGCGAAACTCGCCGCACAACTGCACCGTATTTAGCAACGGCCCGACATTTGGGGAGCGAAATCCTGTCGGGTACGATCAGCCACATCCATTGTTTTGACAATGAGTTGCGGACAAAATTCAAAAAAAAACTGCTCGCCAATTTAGGAATTTCATTGACTCGTTAACGGACTGTCAGTAACTTCATTTTATTGAGATTGCATCTCAATATCATTACCACGGGGAACGTAGGGGTGTGTTATGTGTTGGCAGCGCCGGGTCGGTTTCACTCTCATTGAGTTACTGGTCGTCATCGCGATCATTGCGATCTTGATTGGTCTGCTCTTACCGGCGGTTCAGAAAGTCCGCGAGGCCGCGGCCCGCATCAAGTGCCAGAACAATTTGAAGCAAATTGGCCTGGCCTGTCACAATTATGAGAGCGCAAACGGCCGGTTCCCGGCCGGCGGCAACTACCCGATCGGTGCAACCGGTTCGGCGTGGTCCATCCATGCGGCCATTCTGCCATTTCTGGAGCAGGCCAATCTGCAGAACCTGATCGACTTCAAGCAGCCGTACAACGTGCAGCCGAATGTCACCAAAACTCGCGTGGCGATTTATTTTTGTCCCAGTGACTCGAACGATCGGCCCCGGCCGGACGGCGCCGTCACGCATTACCCGATCACGTATGGCGCGAACATGGGGACGTGGTTTGTCTACGACCCGGTTTCCGGTCGAGGCGGCGACGGCGCATTTCCCATCAACCAGGGCGTGCGGATGGTCGAGATTTACGACGGCACCAGCTCAACCGTCGGCTTCGCGGAGGTCAAAGCCTACACGCCCTATCTTCGTGACAGCGGCAACCCCAGCGGCGCCAATGTGCCGCCGCCCAGCCCTGCCCAGGTGACAGCCTACGGCGGCAACTTCAAAGTCGATTCCGGCCACACCGAATGGGTCGACGCCCGCGTACACCAAACCGGCTATACGCACACCTTCCCGCCGAATACGCAGGTGCTCTACTCAAATGGCGGCGTGATCTACGACGTCGACTTCAACTCCAGTCGCGAAGGCACGACCACCAATCGCATCACCTACGCAGCAGTCACTGCACGCAGCTATCACACCGGCGGCCTGGTCAACGTGGTGCTGATGGATGGCTCGGTCCGAAATGTTAACAACTCGATCTCCCCGGCAATCTGGTGGGCGCTCGGCACGCGCGCGGGCGGCGAGGTGATCGGCGAATACTAACACGCCTCCGGTTGCGGCAACTCGTACGAACCCGCGAATGAACCATGAAGAATTGAGAATGAACCGACCGGGAATTTGCTCCCAGCGCTTGTTCTCGGTTCTTCATTATTCGTAATTCATTTTTCATACTTCGTTTTTCGGCACGGCTGTTGCTTGACGTGAAGCGGATTGTCGCATACAGAATGTTAATTGCGGAGCCGTCATCGAATTGTGCCATGCTGAGGTGATTGCTCAGCATCTGCCGCGCAGCCGAAATGGTGGTTGCGCTTTTCTTGAACCGGTGGAGGTGCACATCGGATGGCCGCACAGGCGGAACGGACGATCGAAGAATTCCCCCTGATGGAACGATGGAAGATCCATGACGCGGCCGACACCTACGGCGTCCGCCGCTGGGGAAAAGGTTACTTCGGCGTCAACAAGATCGGCCACGTCACCGTTCATCCCGACAAGCGACCCGACCACAGCATCGATCTGAAGGAATTGATCGACCAACTGCAAGCGCGCGGAATCCAGCTTCCCATTCTGCTGCGCTTCACCGACATCCTGCGGCACCGCGTCGGCGAAATTGCCGAAGCGTTCGGCTTGTCAATGAAAGAATTCAGCTACCAGGGCAACTACTGCTGCGTGTATCCGATCAAAGTGAATCAGCAGCGGCACGTTGTCGAAGAAATCCTCGACTTCGGCAGGCCGTTCAATTTCGGCCTGGAAGCCGGCTCGAAGCCCGAACTGCTCGCCGTATTGGCGCTGACCAACGGCTTCGACACGCCGATCATCTGCAACGGCTTCAAAGACGATGAATTCATCCGCATGTCGATGCTGGCGCGAAAGATCGGCAAACAAATCATTCCAGTCGTCGAGAAGTTTTCCGAACTCGAATCGATTGTCAAAAACGCGACGGAGCTCAACGTGCGGCCGGCCATCGGCGTGCGCGTCAAATTGGCGTCGCGCGGCGCCGGTCGTTGGAGGTCCTCGGCGGGCTACCGGTCCAAGTTCGGCCTGACGCTGACCGAAGTCCTGGAAGCCGTCGAATACCTCAAGCAGCGCGACATGGCCGACTGTCTGGAACTGATGCACTTCCACATGGGCAGCCAGATCACCAACATCCGCAAGGTCAAGGAAGCGCTTACCGAGGCGGCCCGCATCTTCTGCGAGCTGTATCGCATTGGCGGCGGGTTGAAGTACCTCGATGTTGGCGGCGGGCTCGGCATCGACTACGACGGCTCGCAAACCGACTTCGAATCGTCGGTCAATTACACCCTGCAGGAATACGCCAACGACGTCGTTTTTCGAATCAAGTCGGTTTGCGACGAGTGCAACGTGCCCCATCCGACGATCGTCTCCGAGTCCGGCCGAGCTGTCGTCGCCTACCATAGCGTGCTGGTGTTTGACGTGCTCGGCGTGTCGAATTTCGACGCCTGCACCGCACCGGAAGAATTGCCGGCCGACGCCCCGCAGCCCATCCAGGACTTGTACGGCATCCATCGCGACCTTTCGAAGAAGAACTGCCTCGAAGGCTACCACGACGCTGTCCAAGCCATCGACGAAACGCTCAATCTTTTCAACCTGGGCTATCTCAGCATCGAGCTGCGGGCGCTGGCTGAACGGTTATTCTGGGCCGTTGGTCGAAAGCTTCAGCGCATCGTCCGCGACATGGACTATGTGCCCGAGGAATTGAACGGCTTGGAGACCATGTTGTCGGATACGTATTTTTGCAACTTTTCGGTCTTTCAGTCGATGCCGGACTCGTGGGCGATCAAGCAACTATTCCCGATCATGCCGATCCACCGGCTCAACGAACCGCCCTCGCGCCAGGCGGTTCTCGGCGACATCACGTGCGATTCCGATGGCAAGGTGGACGCCTTCATCGACCTCCGCGACGTTCGTCATACCCTGCAGCTGCACCCGTACGACGGTTCTCCTTACTACCTCGGCGCATTTCTGCTGGGCGCCTATCAGGAAATCCTCGGCGACTTGCACAATCTCTTCGGCGACACCAACGCGGTGCACGTCAGCCAGGACGAGGACGGCACGGTCAACGTGGATACCGTGATCAAAGGCGACACGGTTCGCGAGGTGCTGCATTATGCGCAGTACTCGGCCGACGAATTGAGCTCGATGATGCGCAAAGACGTCGAGCGCGCCGTCAAGCAAGGGCGCATCTCGCTGGAGGAAATGCGCGAGTTGCTGAAGTTCTACGACAACGGTTTGGAGGGATACACGTATTTGGAGGAGGGGTAGGGAGACTTCGAACAGCTGTGACTTTCACCCCCACACCGCCGCCTCTTCGCCGTCGAGCCTTAGCGTCAAGCACTTCGCGCTGCCGCCGGCTTTCAGGAATTCATCGAGCGTTACGGAAATCGGTTCATAACCGCGCGTTTGCAGGTCGGCGGCGAGCGTTGGGCAGTCGCTATTGGTGATGACTTTTTTGCCGACGACCACTGCATTGCAGCCGAAGCGAAATGCGTCGTGCTCGTTGACCGCAAGCAATTTCGGAACATGCGATTCGATGACTCGCCGGCCATAGCCGTCAAACGCTTCCGGGTACCAGAGCGCTTCGCCCGGCGCGAGCGGGCAGAAACAGGTATCGAGATGATAAAAGCGTTGGCTGACCAATTCGACCGGCAAGACGCGCTTGCCGATTCGTTCGCCGACCCACTGGTGGGCATGGACGTCGCTGCGCGTGCGATAACCGGCAAAGAGAATTTCGCCGCAAAAAAGCGCGTCGCCGGCGCCTTCATGGTAGTTGTGCGGGGGGAACTCTTCGACCTCAAAACCGTGGGTGCGAAACCATGCTTCGAAATGCGGCGCCTCCCTGGCCCGTTCCGGATGGCGAAAGCGCGAAGCGAAAAAGCGATTCTTGAACATGAGCCCGGCATTTGCCGTAAACACGAGGTCAGGCAGCCCCGCAATCGGCTTGAGCAATTCCACGTGCACGCCCAGTTGGCTGAGCGTCGTGTAGAGCGCATTCCATTGTTTTTGTGCAGTCTCCGCGTGACTGCCTCGCGATCGGCTCATCCAGGGGTTGATCTCATATTCGATGCCGTAATAGTCCGGCGGGCACATCAATATCTGTGGAGCAGGCCGCATGACCAATCCTTTGAGCGGTGAAAAGGCGATCTTTCCATCGGAATTATACGTGAGCGCAAGACACAGAAATGCAGAATGACGAACGAAGAATGAAGAACGGAGAACCGAGAATGACGAATTGAAATAACGGCTCGCTGTTTACGCTGTATCGGCAACTCTCACTGCCCTTGAATCACACTAACGAGCGTTCATTCTTCATTTCTCGTTCTTCGTTTTTCATTCTTTATTTGTTCCGCTTGCAAGTTTGTAACCAAGTTGATCAAGTCGCGGTCCTGGCAGTAGATCGCATTTGGAAATTTCTGTCGCGTGGCGGACACTTTGTCCGGGGCGCCGCCGACGAAGATAATTGGAATGTGCTGACGCTTCTTGGCTTCCCAAAGCCATTCCGCGATCGCCCGGCCATGCGACGGCAGGCGGTCGAGGGAGAGCACTGCCAGATCGGGCAATTCATCCTTGAGACTGGGCGGCGACTCCGTGCTGAAGTGACCGGTCACTTTGAATCCTGCCTTCTTGAGAGGCGCCATCCGTTCTTTGAGTTCCGCTTCGTGCCAATGAAGATAGAAGATTCTCATCGGTGGCTCTCGTTCGATATCGCCGCACTTGCCCGTTCGGCAAGAACATCGACCAGCCGGTCGTGCCGGCCCAGCGGTTCGGCGAGGACGAAGCGAATCGCTGGGTAGCGTTCGGCCAGCCGGTTTCGAGCCGCCGAGAGGTCGCGCAACACGTGGACGCCGGCCGAAAGAAAATAGGGTAACAGCACGATTTGTGTCACGCCATGTTGGATGCATGCCTCGGCGGCGGCGTCGATGTCGGGCGCCGCCAGTTCGAGAAATGCGGGCTGCACCACGCTGAACGGCCCGCGGCTTCTCAAGGCGGCGGCGGCCCAGTCCGTATCGGCGTTGGCCGGTGCCTCGCGGCTGCCATGGGCGATCAAAATGACGGCGGTGTTCACGGTAGACTCAATCCGGGCACTTTCGTTGTTCCTGTCCTATCATGTTAAGTATTCGCCAATCGCAAGGCCGTCGCGGACACGGGAATGATTGGAAAGCAACTGGGCCGCTGGATCGTAGACCAGGAACTTGGCGGCGGGGCCATGGGCAAAGTATTCCGGGCTCACGCTGCCGACGCGCCGGAGGAGGTGCGCGCGATCAAAGTTCTGGCGGCCGATCTGGTCCGAGACAAAGTGGCCCGCCAGCGATTTCAACGCGAAACCGAATTGCTTTGCAATCTGGATCATCCGAACATCGTGCGCTTTGACGGCGCCGGCGTCGAAGGCGAAACGCTCTATTACGTCATGGAGTACATTTCCGGCAACGACTGCGAATCGCGCTTGCGCGAAATCGGACGCTGGCCCTGGGCGGAAGTGCTCGATCTGGCGATTCAAGTGACGAAGGGGCTGAAGTACGCACACGATCACGGAGTCGTCCATCGCGACCTGAAACCGGCCAATCTGTTGCTGCAGAAAGTCGATCCGGACAGCACGAACGGCGCCGATGCCGATTCCGTCGGGTTTCAGGTCAAAATTGCCGACTTCGGTGTCGCTCGCGCATTTTCGCATCAGGGCGAAATCACAGGATCGGGCCAGTTCATCGGCACGGCGCTGTACATGGCGCCCGAACAGGCCGCCGGCAAACCGGCAACGAAACGCAGCGATTTCTACGCGCTCGGCTGTGTTTTGTACACGTTGTTGACGGGCCGGCCGCCGTTCAATGGCACGAGTCTCGCCGAGATGGTGCACAAGCACCAGTTCGTCCAGCCGGAGCGCGCAAGCCGGCTCTTGGTCGATTTGCCGCACGATCTGGACGACTTGATTACGTTGCTGTTGTCCAAAGACCCGGCCAAGCGGCCCGCCGACGGCTCGGTGCTGCTCAAACGCCTTGAAAGCATTCGCGGCAAGCTAGTCCGCAAGCACAATCTGGAAGATACGGCGTTTCGCGAGACCGGGTCGAAGCCGGAATTTGTGCTCGGCAACGAACCGGCGCCGCCCGCCGAAATCCGCGAAGAACCATCGTGGCGGCGAATCGGCAAGCCGGTCGCACTGGGCCTCGGCCTGCTTCTCTGCATTGCCGGGATTGTTTATGCCTTCGTTCGGCAACGACCCAGCGCGGAGGAACTTTATCGAAAAGCCGAGCCGCTCATGGCATCGGACAACCCGGCCGATTGGGAGCGTGCCTGGAATGAATACCTGGAGCCTCTTAACGCACGTTTTCCCGATCACGCGCATAAGTCGGAAGTGGAATCGTTTCGATTGATGCTCGACAACCTCGCAGCGGTGCGGCGGCTCGGCACGCGTCAGCGCTTCTCGACGCCGCGCAGCGAGGCGCAGAGGTTTTTCGAACTCGGCATCGCTCGCTGCCAGGCCGGCGACATTGAAGGAGGCCGAAAAATCTGGGAGCATCTCGTTCAGGCGTTTCACGGCATCGAGGCGGAGCATCGCTGGGTGCAGCTGGCGCTGCTGAGCCTGAACCAGGTGCACCCGCCCGCGCATGATGTACGCGGCTCGGCTGCCGTGCGATCGGCCATGGAGCGCGCGCAGCGCCACGCGTCCGAAGGTCAACTGGAGCAAGCCGACAGCATCTGGCAAGGACTGGAGGCTCTTTATCGAAACGATCCTGCCGCGAAAGAACTGCTCGAAGAAATCCGCCGCGAGCGCGCCCGGACTTCGACGAACAAGCGACCCTGAACTCGCTTTGAGGTAAATATGCCCGCGACGGTCAGCGTGCCCCAAATGTGCACCGCCCTGGTGAGGAACCGTCTGATGTCGGTGGACGAGGCACGCACGGCCTATCAGCAATGGCAGAATGAATCCGCCGACGTCGAGGATGCGGATCGCTTTCGGAAGTTCTTGGTTCAACGTGAATTCCTGACGGATTATCAGGCGACTCTCATCGCCCATGGCCGGTCCGAAGGCTATTTCATCGACAGTTACAAGATTCTCGATCGTATCGGTCAGGGAAGAATGGCCGGCGTCTATGAAGCGCTCTCTTCCAAGGGAGCGCGAGTCGCAATCAAGGTGTTGCCGCCATCCAAGGCCCGAAATCCGCAATTGCTGGCCCGCTTCGAGCGCGAAGCGCGCATGGCTTTGAAGCTCGACCACCCGAATGTCGTGAAGACGCTCGACGTCGGAAGCTACAACGGCCTGCACTACATGGTCATGGAGTGCCTGGAAGGCGAAACGTTTGACGAGGTTATCAAAAGGCAGAAGAAACTGGCCGTAAGGGAAGCGGTCCGCGTCGTTCACGAAGCGTTCCTCGGCTTGCAACACATTCATGAACGGGGCATGATCCATCGCGATCTAAAACCGGCCAATCTCATGTTAGTGCCGATGGGCAACGATAAGCCGCCGAAGGTGACGATTCTCGACATCGGCCTGGGGCGGACGTTGTTTGACGAAAGCGCTGAAACGGAGAAACAAGAGACACAGATTACGCAGGAGGGCGTGCTGTTAGGCACACCGGATTACCTGGCGCCGGAGCAGGCGCGCGATGCGAGGTCGGTGGACATTCGGGCCGATATCTATTCGCTTGGGTGCGTTTTGTACCATGCACTCGCCGGCCAACCGCCGTTTCCCGACACAAATATGCTCAGCCAGGTGATCCGCCATGCGACCGAGCAGCCGCGTCCGCTGCGCGAACTCAACCCCGAGGTTCCAGACGGATTGCAACAAGTGATGAACTTCCTGCTGGCCAAGGACGCAAATCAACGCTATCCCACACCCGAGCGTGCCGCAAAAGCGCTGCAGATTTTCCTGCCGATCGAGCCGAGCGTCACGCCCATAACCGAGGTCATGCCGACCGTGAAGCCTGAATCGAAGCCCGTTCCGCCGCAAAAACCGGCCGCCGCCAGCGACGTACCCGTGGGCCGGCTGGTATCTTCCAAGGTCGAAAAGCCGCAGCCGCCGCCGATCAAGAAGGAAGAAACCAAACCGGCGCCCGCGAAAAAGGAGGAGGCCAAGCCTGCCGCTGCGGGTGAATTCGATGTGGAACTGGTGGCGATACCGTGTCCCCCTCCTGTGCCGCCGAAAAAGCCTGGCGCTCAACGCAGCTTGCTGGATATGGATCGGCGCGATTTCATCATGTTCGGCGGCGGCATTGCGAGTGCACTGGTGACGATCCTGGCTACAGCAGGGCTCGTGCGGCTGGTTCGCAGCAAGCCGCCAGAAAAGCCGAAATCGGAAGAGAACTCGCAGGACAAGTAGGCGGCCTACTTCGATTCCACCACCTTGCAATCCGGTTCGGAGTGGATCGGCCCGAGCACGTTGTCTTTCAGCGTGCAATCCTTCAAGTGCACTTCGCCCCGGCGATAAAGGTCGATCCCATGCCGGGTGTTGCAGTGGATCGCACAGTCGATCAGTTCAACCAGCGAATGGGCCGTGATCTCGATTCCTGACGTGTGATTCAAAAAGATTTCGCAGTTCTCAAGTTTGCCGCGGCCGTTGTGATAGAAATACAGACCGCAACTGGTTTGATGGTCGTGGATGCGGCATCGCTGGAACGTTGCCGCCGCGTCTCTCGAAATCTCGGCGCCGGTGCTGCCGTTGCGCCAGATGTCGCAATCCTGAAGTTGAGCCTGGCAGTGATTCACCAGAATCAAACCTGCCGCCCGATTCATCTGAATCCGACAGCATTTCAAATTTATCGTCGCCTGCGTGCGGCCATCGACTCCAGCCAGCGCGTTGCCGATCAGGTCGCAGTCGTTGACGTTCACGGTGGCCTTATTTTCGGCAACGATTCCGGCATTCAGACTATCGCCGATGCGGCAGCGCTCGAATGTGATTTGCGACGCGCTGCCTTCGGCATAGACCACAGCCGCCGACGAAGACTGGTTCGAGAGCAGGCAATCCCGCGCCACGACCGAACCCTGTCGAACATGAATGGCATTCGCGTTGCCGCCTTGAATCGTTAGACCGAGCAGGGCAATATTCGGGGCGGCCGCCTCAATTGCCGCCTGCGCATTCGCGGTGATCACGACCTGGTTCGGCGAGCCGTCGCCGCGCAGAGTGACCGGCTTGTCCAACACAATCGACTCGGCATACTGTCCGGGTCGCAATATGACCTCGCCGCCAGGCGCCACGGCCGCAAAGGCTTGCGACAGGCTGGCGTAGTCTCCTGGCTGGGTCCCGACCGTGACGCGTGCCGGCTGCTCTTTTCGCATCACAAGCTTCAATGCCAGTGCGGCCGACAAGACCGCAAAGGCCAGCGCGATTGCAATCCAAATGCGCTGGTGTCCCCGTTGCGCGGAGTGACGTTCGAACCGTTCGGGGCCTGGAGCGGCCGCGGAAGGTTCCCGCCGCTCGATGACCGTTTCAAATTGATCGGTAGCTTTCAGTGTGCGTTCGTGAATCGCCAGCAATTCCGCCTCAACTGCCGCAGCGCTGACCGGCCGCTTTTCCGGCTCTTTCGACATCAGACGTTCAATCAGGTTCGCGAGCCCTTCGGGCAGATCTTTTTGTGCCGGTGTCACTGGGGCCGGCGAGTGCAATTGGAGCGACACCAGCGCGCCCAACAACGATTCGCCTTTGAGCGGTGCTCGCCCGGTGGCACACGCGTAGAGAATGCAGCCGAGGCTGTATAAGTCGCTACGTTCGTCGCCCGTCTTTCCATTCGCCTGTTCCGGCGACAAATAGGCCAGCGAGGCCGGAACGGCATCGGCTGCGTCGCCGGTGACCACCGCCGGTCGAAACAGCCCAAATTCGAGGATCTTCACGCGTTGTTGCGGCCCTTCAAGCCAAATGCATTCCGGCCGAAGGTCGCGGTGGAGCAGTCCATGACGATGAGCGGCGGCCAAACCGGCCGCGATCTCGCGGCCGATGCGCGCCAACTCGGCGCCGCCCAATGTTGTTTGACGCCCCAACAAATCCGCCAGCGACTCGCCTTCCAAGCGCGGCATGACCAGAAACGGCAGTCCTTCGCATTCGTCCACGTGATACACGGGAACGATGTGATCGTGCGAAACCCCCGCCATCGCCTGCGCTTGGCGGAGAAAGCGCCGCCGTGCTCGTTCGTTAGCGGCAAGATCGGGATGAAGGACGTGCAGCGTCACGCGGCGATGAACGGCATCTTCAGCGAGCAGAACACTTCCGTGTGCATCGGTGAATAGCAGGTCCAAAATCGGATAGGCGCCGAACCGGCCAATCTCGCCCGGCGCTTGGGCCGGCTTTACAAAGCGCGGCAATCGCTGGGCATCGGAACCCATCGGCCGGTAGGAGTTGGCCTCCGCGGCGTCGATAAACGCACTCAACCAGCCGCCGCCTTCCGCGACGACCGTTCCCTGCCCCGATTTGAAAAGCAGCAATTCCGGATCGCTCTTCGGGTTCTTGAATTCGGCAGACGATTGACATTGTTCCAGGGCCGACTGGTTACACGAAACACATTCCAACAGATGTTGCCTCAGCCAATCGATCGCTTCGCCGCTCGGCGTGCTCCGCAACGACTCGCGCACGCTCGGCCAATATTTGCAACTGTTGTCTGCCACGATCAAACCCTTACACCGGTCGCGAACCGGCGCTTCTTGTTGCCCGACTCATTTGCCGGCAAAGAGAGCGAACGCTTCCGCTACTTGCCCGTCCTTGACGTCGCCGTCATGCAAGTAGATACCATACCGGAGCTTCAATATTTCACCTTTTGCGAGTTTCACCAACTCGGTCTGCCCTTTGCGGCCCGGGAATCCGGCGTGAGCCCGGCCAAACGGGTTGGCGGCCATCAGTCCATAACCGCGTGCATGCCAGCAGGCACGATGCTTGTTGGCGGGATCGTCGAACACCGCGATGCCAGCGATTTTGCCATCCACTTCACCCGAGTAATCGCACCAGTCGGCGAAGTGGCCCCAGCAGGCTTTTTCTCCGCTTTGGCCGGCCGAGTTCACCATCTGGCTCTTGGGATTGCCGGCGGTGAGCCGCAATTGATCGCTGACGCGAACGCCGAACGACCCTTCTTTGGTGTCGCCGAAGGTGATCGGGCAAACGTTGGCAGTCAGTTCCGTCTCGACAATCACGAGAAAACCCTTCGCCGCCTTTCGCACAACTATAGTGCGCTTTTCGTCCAGAATTTTCTGGCCGTCCGAAGTTCTCCATTCGTTCCTGGTCATCAGCGCGCCGTCTTTGCCTTCCTCGATTCCGGTTGTAACGATTTTTCCGTGGCCCTTGTTTTCCGACCAGTAATCGACGCCGGTCACTCCCTTGATTCTGGCGGTCAATTCGATCCCCTCCGGGATGACATCGCCATGGCAGAACCATGCTGATTTCTGGTGTACGTGATCTGTGGTCTCCTTCGGCGCTCCCTTTTCCATCGGCCAGGCACGCGTCACGTGAACCCCGCCCGGCGTCGCCATCGGCCAAAAGTACGGCTTGGCCACCTCGGCCCCGTGGTGATAGCGGGCGACGAGAACCTCTCCAGCCAAAAAATCGACCGTGCCCTGGCCTCGCTTCATCGTAATCGCAGGTTCGGCGGCCACGATCAACGCCGGGCTGGCCAACAGCAAAACAACAAGGTGTCGAACGTTCATGCTGAACCCTCGAGGAATGTATCGGAATGTCAGCGAATGACTTGAAAATAACACGGCCTCTCCCGCGGCGAAATGGAAAAGACGAAAATCAAAACGACTTATCGTGTGATCAGGACCGGCATTCCGCATCCTTGAACAGCTTGTACTCCAGCGAGTCGCACAGCGCCAGCCAACTGGCTTCGATAATGTTCTCACTGACGCCGACCGTGCCCCAAACGTCGGCCTGGTCGCGCGATTCGATCACGACCCGTACGCGGGCCGCAGTTCCTTCTTTCGCGTTGACCACGCGCACCTTGTAATCCACCAGCGACATCTGCGACAGGTTCGGATAGACCGGCAAAAGAGCTTTCCGCAAAGCGCCGTCGAGCGCGTTGACCGGGCCGTCGCCCTCGCTGACGGTATGCTGCAGCGAATCGCCAACGCGGACCTTGACCGTCGCCTCGGTCACCGGCGTCGCTTGGCCGTCATGTTCGATGTTGACGCGATAGCTGAGACGCTCGAACCAGGGAACGTACTGGCCGGCGGCTTTCTTGACGAGCAAGTCGAACGACGCTTCCGCTGCCTCGAATTCGTAGCCGGCATTCTCCAGATCCTGCACCCGAGTGAGAATCTTCGTCATCAGCGCTCGATCCTGGGTGATGGAAAGCTTGGTCGTTTTGGCGAGGATCGTGGACTGCCCCGATAGTTCGCTCAAGAGGATGCGGCGTTCGTTGCCGACTTTTTCCGGATTGATGTGTTCATACGTGCTGGGATTGCGAGCGACCGCGTGAGTGTGCATGCCGCCCTTGTGGGCAAAAGCGCTCTGGCCCACGAACGGCTGATTCGGCCGGAAGTTCATGTTCGCCAGTTCATAAACATAGCGAGATAACTCGGTCAACCGGGCGAGGCTTTCGGGCAGCAGCACGTCGTGGCCGTATTTCAAAGCAAGATTGGCTACGACGCTGACGAGGTCGACGTTGCCGCAGCGTTCGCCGATGCCGTTCATCGTGCCCTGAACCTGGGTCGCGCCTTTGTGGACGGCCGCGAGCGTGTTGGCCACGGCCAGGTCGCAATCGTTATGGCAGTGGATGCCGACTTCGACGCCCAGTTCGCGGCGCACGCGTTCGACCGCGTCGCCGATCTGTTCCGGCATCGAACCTCCGTTCGTGTCGCACAGGATGACGACCGCCGCGCCGGCCTGCTGCGCTGCCTTCAAAGTTGCGATGGCGTAGTCGGGATTATGGCAAAAGCCGTCGAAGAAATGTTCGGCGTCATAGAACACCTCGCGGCCGGCTTGCCGGCAAAACGCCACCGAGTCGCCGATCATGCGCAGGTTTTCTTCCAGGCTGGTGTTGAGCACTTCGCGCACCTGCATGTCCCAGGTTTTTCCGACGATGGTGATGACGGGCGCTTCCGATTCGATCAGGGCGCGCAGGCAGGTATCTTGTTCCGGCCGCGTGTCGCGCCGGCGCGTCATGCCGAAGGCAACGACCCTCGAATGCTTGAGCGGCAGCTTGCGCACCTCGCGGAAGTACTCCGCGTCTTTCGGATTCGACAACGGGTAGCCGCCCTCGATGTAATCGATGCCGAACTCGTCGAATCGTTTGGTCAATAGCAGCTTGTCCTGCAGGGAAAAGTTCACCCCTTCGCCCTGGCTGCCGTCGCGGAGTGTCGTGTCATAGATGGCAATTCGCGGCATGATTCAGTTCCAAAAAAAACAAAACGGCCCCGGAGCATCTCACTCCAGGGCCGGCTAGAAGTCGATTGATGAATCGCCTGGAGTTATTTCCCTCTCAGTCCAATGCGCACTCCCTGCGCGGCGATAATGGCGATCGGAAAACTCGAGCGCAGCTGCAGCACGGATTGCACTCACCAAAAAGAAAACCGGATACACTAGTCGAATATTAGCCTATTTCTTTTTCTTGCGCATGGCAAAGCGCTCTTTCATGATCCGGTAGCGAGCGGTCGCCAACGGCGAATAGCCGCTCGCCAGCCCCTCTTGTTCCGGCTCCTTGGTATGGTCCGTGCGGCCAAGAGGCGTTTCAGCAGGCTTTGACTCCTGCGTTTCGACTTTTTCCAGTTCAAGCTCTTCCGGCATATCTATTCATCCTTTCACTGCGCGGGCGAAGTAGTTCGCCAACATCTTACCCAGGCGAAAAGCAACGCTCTGCATAACGCCGACAATTGCCTGAATTCGGGGATGCTCAACTTGTTTTTCGGTTTCTTCCGGCAACCCCTCGGCGGCATAGTCGAAGCCGCCGTCAAGGTTCAGGATACCAAATACGGCGCCGTCGAGGTAGGAATCGAGTTCGTGGTAGTGCAATCCTCCGACGTTGACGGTGGGATTGGCCGCCACCTCACGTGCATAAGAGCCGCTGGGATCCATGATCGGCATGGCAATCAACCACGAACGATCTTTTCGCGTTAAGTCCTGCATCTCCTGCTTGACGCCAAACTTCTTCGCGGGATCGACTCGTGCGCCCGGCGCAAAGAGGGTGGCGAATTGTTTTAGGTTGCACATGATCGGCCGTCGACGCGTGAAGCTGAAGCCGACCAGGCCGCAAGAGAACGGGAACGAGGCCTCGGCATCGGTATCTTCCGGTCCGTCCATATTGGCCCGGTAGCGCAAAACCAACTGATCGAACTCCGGAATGAAAATGTTGGCGCGGAACTTACAGCGCGCGTTCGTCGCATCATTGAAAACGGCCTGCGCCTGTTTCAGCAGCGACTGCAAAACATCTTCGATTTCGTCCGAGTCCGGCAACTGGAATGATCGGCCCTCGAGCTTGCGGGCAGCAAACTCTCGGCCGCGTTCAAACATCGTGCGAATGACGCGCTCATCGATTTTCTCGACCGCCAAGACGCCGCCGGGACCGTTCGTGTCGGCAAACGGTTGTTCGATGGGCACCGAGCGCGAGATCATGTTGGCGAGTCGGCCTTCGAGCTCAGTCCGGGCGGCGCCCGTCGCCAGCGCGAGGATGGCTTTCAAGAAGTTCGTGGAGTCGTGCATTTCCTTGGCGAAATGCGGGCGCTCGCCGTCGGTCAGGCGCAGCCCGATATGAATCCACGGACGCAGCGCCACTTCGTTGTACTTTTCCAACTGCAGGAGCCGCTGCCGGAACGCGTCTTCGAACACGAACGCAGGAAAGTTGCAGATCACCCCGCCATCGATATAGCTGGCGTCGTGATTGGGGTATTCCACTTCGACCGGCTGGAAGAAGAACGGAAACCCCGCCGATGCCCGAACCGCCCGCGCCACCGGCACGAAGTCGTATGTCCGGTTCGTCGAATCGAACAAATCCAGCTTTCGCGAACGCAGGTTGGTCGCGGCCAAAAACAGCGGCGGGAACGGCAAACCGCGCACGTCTCCCAAAGCGCGAAAATCGCCGAAGGTGAGCAGTCGGCCGTTCGGTTCGTCCAGCGGAGGCGCGGGCGCGATTAGCTTGGCCTGGTCGATCGCCCGGCGCAACAATCGATCAATTTCTTTTTCAAAGTTCCGGCCGCTGAAAATTCCGCGCCTTGCTACGATGCCGCCGATCTGCTGTAGATCCTGCACGAAGCGAAAGCCGGGGCCAAGCCAGATCGGCAAGCCGTACAAATAGGCCGGCAGCATGTAACAATGCTTGAGCCACGTCCGCCAAGCCGATTCGCGCTCGCCCTCTCCATTCGAGCGGAACAGTCGCCGAAACCACGCGAAGTACCCGCTCAGTCGGCGGCCCCAGTTTTGAAACGACTGGTATGCAAGGCTGCCGTCAAATGGACCGACCAGGTTGACCAGGCCATTCTGCACGCGCGACAGTTCGACAAAATGGTCGCGCACCTGATCCGGTTCCAGGCCGGCCCAGTAGAGCGTGGCGACAATCGCGCCGGCCGACGTGCCCGCCAAAGCCACCGGCTGGATGTCCGCGTCAAGCACCGCTTGAAGTTGACCCAGCAAGCTCAGCCCGTAGACGCCGCCTCCCTGAATCGTCACCACGGCGTTCTGATCGAAACTTGCGTTGATCGGCGGCATCAAGCACCTGTTGCAGATTCGCAGAAATGTTTCGTGGTGCTGGTGGTGTGATGATAACGAGTGCCGGCAGTATTTCCACGTCGAAATTCCGCCGTAGATTCTCAACCCGGTCCAAACACCGGACACGTCAGATGCCGCTTCCAGTTTTCGTCATCGCGATGGGGAAAATCGCTGCGGAAGTGCGTGCCGCGCGATTCCTGGCGCTGGAGGGCCGAGTCGATCATGAGCCTGGCGACGGTGAGCATGTTTTGCAATTCCCAGCCGGCGCGGTTGTCGAATTCGCGGTCGAGGACGTAACTACACCAGAATTCAACGTCGCGCTGGGCCTCCACGAGCCGGCTCTGCTCGCGGACGATCCCCATGTGCCGGACCATCAGCGCTCGCAGCGAGTTGGTGATGTCCGCGATGTCGAGCCGTTCGCCCGTGGCTTCAGGAACTCGCTGCCGAATCGGATAAGCGGACAGCCCGTTGGGCGATCGGGCCGCCTCGGCGGCGGCGCCGCGAGCACAACTCGTCCCGAACACGAGACCTTCGAGCAAGCTGTTCGAGGCAAGCCGATTGGCGCCGTGCAGGCCGCTCGATGTGACTTCGCCGGCGCCCCACAGGCCCGGTAGCGTTGTTCGGCCATCGGCATCGACGGTGACGCCGCCGATCATGTAATGCGCCCCGGGGCGAACCGGAATCAGGTCCTTGGTAATGTCCAAACCGAAACTGCGGCAGACTTTGTCGATGCCTGGAAAGCGCTGGCGCACGTGCTGCGGGTCGAGGTGCGACAAATCCAGATAAACGTTCGGGTGCTGCGTTCGTTCCATGCGGCGAAAGATCGCCTGCGAAACGATGTCGCGCGTCGCCCGCTCGGCACGCGGATCCTCGGAGAGCATGAAGCGTTCGCCGTTCTTGTCGCGAAGGTACGCCCCTTCGCCGCGCATCGCTTCGGTGATGAGCGAGCGGGCCGAGCCGGCCACGTAGAGCACGGTGGGATGAAACTGCATGAACTCCATGTCGCGAAGTTCAGCCCCGGCCCGCCAGGCGGCCGCCATCCCGTCGCCGGTCGCAACCGGCGGATTGGTCGTTTCGCGATAGACCATGCCCGCGCCGCCCGACGCGAGAATCACCTGCTTGGCCCAAAGCAACAACTTCTGTCCGCCGCGATCGACCACGACGCCGACGCAGCGGCCCTGCCAGGTCAACAGATCGAGCGTAAACGTGTCGTCCCAGATCGTGACGTTCTCCGCCGTTTTTGCCTTTTCGATGATCGCCCGCATGACTTCCCAGCCCGTCGAATCGCCGAGGGCGTGCACGATGCGCGAATGACTGTGGCCGCCTTCGCGGGTCAATGCCAGCCCGCCGGCTTGCAGTTGGTCGAAGTTCGTTCCCCAGCGAATCAGGTCGGCAATCTGCT
>Ga0073934_10004323_pt1 | contig 23922 bp, 16 predicted proteins | sample LarsenN4metaG_FD_76834 | JGI IMG/M metagenome (GOLD analysis project Ga0073934, IMG submission 76834) | Hot spring sediment bacterial and archeal communities from British Columbia, Canada, to study Microbial Dark Matter (Phase II) - Larsen... ... | reverse complement strand
AGCAGGAAGGGCAAGAGCACAGAGGCGCGAAGGCGGAGTAGGAAGGGCAAGAGCGCAGAGGCGCGAAGGCAGAGCAGGAATGGCAAGAGCACAGAGGCGCGAAGGCAGAGCAGGAATGGCAAGAGCACAGAGGCGCGAAGGCGGAGGAAGGGCAAGAGCGCAGAGGCGCGAAGGCGGAGTAGGAAGGGCAAGAGCGCAGAGGCGCGAAGGCAGAGCAGGAATGGCAAGAGCACAGAGGCGCGAAGGCGGAGGAAGGGCAAGAGCGCAGAGGCGCGAAGGCGGAGTAGGAAGGGCAGGAGCGCAGAGGCGCGAAGGCAGAGTAGGAAGGGCAAGAGCGCAGAGGCGCGAAGGCAGAGCAGGAAGGGCAGGAGCGCAGAGGCGCAAAGGCAGAGCAGGAAGGGCAAGAGCGCAGAGGCGCGAAGGCAGAGCAGGAATGGCAAGAGCACAGAGGCGCGAAGGCGGAGGAAGGGCAAGAGCGCAGAGGCGCGAAGGCAGAGCAGGAAGGGCAGGAGCGCAGAGGCGCAAAGGTGGAGCAGGAAGGGCAAGAGCGCAGAGGCGCAAAGGCGGAGTAGGAAGGGCAGGAGCGCAGAGGCGCGAAGGCAGAGCAGGAAGGGCAGGAGCGCAGAGGCGCAAAGGTGGAGTAGGAAGGGCAAGAGCGGAGAGGCGTGAAGGCAGAGCAGGAAGGGCAAGAGCGCAGAGGCGCGAAGGAACCAGGGGAGAGGTAGACGTGGAGGAAGTCGGGTCTTGAATCCACACCCAGCCGAGGAACGGAGCACCCATCGGGGCCTCGAGCCTACTTCTGTCCTCGACGGCACGACTCTTCCGAGACTGTCCGAGCCTACACCCTGGACACCCCGCAACCTCCTGGTACTTGTCGGATGCGGGCTGCTGGCCCTCGTGGCCGCCAACTTTCTGACGGTGACCGGCTACGGGCTGCTGGCTCGCGTGGCGGGTTGGAAGGGGGACCTGGCAAGTCTTCGTCACAACCCATTTTTTCTTCTGAGCCTGCAAACGGTATTTCACGGGTTGGTTCTTGGCGTCATCTACCTCTTTCTGGTGGTCAACCACGACCTCCCTTTCTGGGCGAGCCTGAAGTGGCACAAACCCACGGGCCGCGTGGTGTGGAGGTCCGCCCTGGGGGGCGTTGGCCTGGCGTTTCTCATCCAGTTTGCCCCGCCGCTTCTTCCCGACCGTGACGACTTCCCTCTCCGGAGACTGTTCACCTCACCCGAGGCCGGTTTTGCGATTGCCGCATTCGCCATCCTTCTGGCGCCGTTCATGGAGGAGCTGATATTTCGCGGAGTCTTCTTTGCCTTTTTCGAACGCCTGGTGAGTGTGCCTTTCGCCGTGCTGGGCACCGCGGCCTTGTTTGCCGCCCTTCACGTGCCCGAATACTGGGGTGCGTGGAATCACGTGATGCTGATTACGGTGGTGGGCTTGGCCTTCTCGCTCGCGCGGGGCGTCACCGGATCCGTGACGCCAAGCTACATGCTCCACGTCGCCTACAATGCCACGTTGATGGCTGGACTCTATTGGCAGACTAACCGATTCCAAAGCTTCCCCGGCAATCCTTGGTAGTGAGAGCCTCCCCCTCCAACCTCTGCTTGTTTGCATAATAAATATATTCGAGGGGTATGCTGTTAGGTCGGCGCACCACGAGTGAACTCGATGCCCCGCTCTTCCGAGAGCTGAGACCCGAAGCCTCCCGCCGGAGGAAAAGCCTGCGGCGGTCGTCAATGAACGCCTGCGACGAGGTCTCGCGGCGCTACTGATGAAATCCTCACTGCCGCGGAGGACTTCCGCCACTTTCTGGGCCTGAGCGCCACCAACCCGCTTCGCCCCAAACAGCAGCAGTTCTTGCTCTGCAACCCAGAGGCTAGAGGTGGACGAGCACCCATGTTGCCGGGGGTTCTTGCGGGCAACGTTCTGCCTCCCAGGATGCTGAAAAAACCCCGAGGCTGTCATCCTGAGGAGCCGAAAGCGACGAACGATCTCGGTATTGGGTGGCTTCTACGAATGCCAGGATTCTTCGCGGAGTTTACGCTGAGCGAAATGCAAAGGATCCTTCGCGGGGTCCTGGGTGACAAGCGTAGGGCTCAGAATGACACCGGCCAAGGGTTTTTCCGCCGCCTGCTAGCTATTCCGCCGGCGTTTGATGTCGATCTGGAGGCGTTTGATTTTCTGGTTGAGCGTGGAGAGGGGAATCTTGAATTTCTCCGCCGCTTCGGTCTGGCTCCACTGCGAACGCGCCAGCATATCGAGGATGACGCGGCGTTCGAACGACTCCATGATGTCGAACAACGAACGGCCATCAAAATCCTCGATGGCGAGAGCCGGGCTGGGGTGAGTACCATCCGTGCAAAGTTGCTCGGGAAGAAGGTCGCGCCTCAGCTCGGGCCCGGAGGAGAGAACCACCGCGCGCTCGACGGCATTCTCCAGTTCGCGCACGTTCCCCGGCCAGTTGTAGTCCATCATTATCCGCAAGGCCTCGGGAGTGAAACGCAACCCCTTCTTGTTGTTTTCCTCGCCGTACTTCTGCAGGAAATGATCAACCAGCAGGGGGATATCTTCCTTGCGCTCCCGCAGCGGCGGCAAAGGAATGGTGATGACGTTCAGGCGGTAGTAGAGGTCCTCGCGGAACTTGTTCTCCTGCACCAGGCGTCGCAGGTCGGCGTTGGTCGCGGCGAGGATGCGGACGTCCACCTTGATCGTTTCCGTCCCCCCCAGCCGCATGAATTCGCGCTCCTGGATGACGCGGAGGAGTTTGGCCTGAGTTTCCACCCCGATCGTTCCGATCTCGTCAAAGAAGATCGTCCCCTGGTCAGCCACCTCAAAGAGGCCGCGCTTGGTGGCGATGGCGGACGTGAACGCACCCTTGACATGACCGAAGAGGGTGCTCTCCAGCAGGTCCACAGGCATCGATCCGGTATTGACCGGCACGAAGGTGCGGTCGGCGCGGGGGCTTGTGGCGTGAATCGTCTTGGCGACGAGTTCTTTGCCAGTGCCGCTCTCGCCCGTAATCAGCACGGTGGCGCGGCTGGGGGCCACCTGCGTAATCAGGTCAAAGACCTTTTGCATCTTCTCGCTTTTGCCCACGATGTTCGGCAGGCCGAAGCGCTTGAGGGCACGGCGCAGTTGGATGTTCTCGACCTGCAGGCGGGACTTATGGAGGGCGTTGCGGATTTCAAGCAGCAGCTTGTCGTTGTCCCAGGGTTTGGTGATGTAGCTCTCGGCACCTTCCCGGGAGGCCTGAAAAGCCATCTGGCTGGAATCGTAAGCGGTGATCATGATGACGCCCACATCCGGGCTGTCGCGCCGGATGGACTTCAGGACATCCAGGCCGTTGCAATCGGGCAGGCTGATATCCAGCAGGACAAGATCGAAGAGGCCTTCACTGACTTTTTTCAGGCCTTCTTCTGCGGTCGAGGCGCTCGCCACGCGGTAGCCCTCGGCCCCGAGGAGCTGGGCGAGGCTTTCGCAGATTTCCTGCTCGTCATCAATGATCAGGACGGCGCCTTTAGCCGACATTAACGGGCTTCCTAGCAGCGGGGAATTCGAGGCGGAACGTGGTGCCCTTGCCCGGCGTGCTTTCCACGTCGATCTTGCCGGAGTGCTCACGGATGATTCCGTAGGTCACCGCCAGCCCCAGGCCGGTGCCGCGGCTCGTTCCCTTCGTGGTGAAGAAGGGGTCGAAAATCTTGCTGAGGTGATCGGGCGGGATGCCCACACCATTGTCCGCCACTTCGATGTGCACAGAGGAGTTTTCCCCCTCCGTCACCAGCGTCAGTTCTCCCCCGCGCGGCATGGCATCGCGGGCGTTCATGATGAGGTTCATGAAGACCTGCTGCAGCTTGCCGGCGTTGGCATAGACCGGGGGCAGGGATGAGGAAAGATGGATACTCAGGGAAATATGGGAGGCCCGGAGCATCGGCTCGACGAGGGACAAAGTCTCTCGAATCACCCGGTTGACGTCGATTTCCGCATAGTCGCTCCCGCTGACCCGCGAAAACTTCAGCAGGTTGTTCACGATCTCCGAGGCGCGGAAGGATTGCTTCACGATCTTTTCAACGGTCTTGGTGCGCGGGTCATCGGGCGGCATCTGCTTGTAGAGCATCTGCGCCTGGGAAGAAATCACCGCCAGGGGCGTGTTGACTTCGTGAGCCACGCCGGCGGAAAGCAGTCCGATGGAGGAGAGCTTCTCCGCCTGAACCAACTGATCCTCCAAATTGACGCGTTCGGTGATGTCGTTGAATATCAGCAGGCGGCCAATCACCTGCCCGTCCTTGCCCACGAGGGGGGTCATGGAGACATTCACGATCAAGCGGCGTCCGTCCGGGGTCTGCAAGGCGAACTTGTACAGGTTCAGAGTCTGATGGGAGTCATAGGCGGGCGCGAGTTCGGCGAGAAGTTCGACCGGGAAGATGGATTCCAGCCGACGGCCGAGGGCCGCGGCGGGCGAAAGGCCGTACAACCTCTCCATGGCCGCGTTCCACGCCTGCACCTGACGATTCAGGTCGCAGGCCAGGACTCCCGCATTGATCGAGGCGACGATGTTTTCGCTGAAGTCCCGGAGCGCTTGGTACTGAAGTGCCTTCTGCTCGAGGGATTCGTAGAGCCGCGCATTCTCCAGGGCAATGGCCAGGTAGCTGGAAATGGTGTGCAACAGGTCAATGTCTTCGCTCGAGAGGAAATCGCCCTTGCGCGTCAGGCCCAGCGCCAGATAGCCCAGCGTCCGTTCGTCCACCTTGAGGGCGAGGTAATAGTGTAAATCCAGACGTTCGATGGCCACCTGCGCTTGCGGCGCCACGCCGAAAACGCGCTTGACGCTCTCAAAGAACAGATAGCCTTTGCGAAGTTCCGGCCGCTCGGGATCGAGGAAACTCAAATCCAGAGGTCCGGCGGCGGAAATCCCACGGGATTTGGCGAGGCGGAAGCCGTTGGCATCGCTCCGCAGGAAGATCGCCACGCGGTCCACCCCCAGCGTCTCCGCTAGGCGCGTGACCACTTGGTCGAGCAGGCGGTCCATGTGCAGTTCGGAGGTCAGTTCGCGCGCGAAAGCCAGCAGGGTCCGGCGGTAATCATACCGCTCGGGGTTCAATAGCTTCTCCAGTTGCGCCTGGATCCAGTTAACAATCGGTTGGAAGAGGAAGGCGGCGATGATGACGGCCAGAATCCATCCGCCCCGGCTTGTCGTGGGGAATGTCGTCCGAAACACATCCGCGAACAATGCGATGAGACCGAAGGACAAACCGACGATCGCGGCAGTGGCCAGCGTATAGGCGATGCCCCGCTGAAAAATGATGTCCACATCCATCAGACGGTAACGGACAATGGCGTAGCCAAACGTCAGCGGCATGAAGATGAGGGTCAGGACCGAGAGCTTCATCCACGGGGCCGGAACATAACCCAGGAAATACGGAACGACGTAAAGCGCTACGAAGGGCAGAAACGCCAGGAACGTTCCCCGCGTTATCCATTTCAACTGCTGTTTGACAAGGGGGACATCGGCGCGCTGATAGCTGCGTTGGAGCCAGAAGGCTCCGCCCAGGAAGTAGGCCGCGAGATAGATTAGCTCGACGCGGTCCATCATCCAGCGGGTGACGAGAAGCGGCATCGGCCAAACAAGAACCCCAGCGGCCACCGAAACATGAATCGCCAGCAGGATTAAGCCCGGCGCGTAAACCAGCAACGCCGCCCGAGGCTTCGCTCGGAGCACCTCCGGCGGCTCGGGGAAAGTAAGGCAAAAATGGAGGAACAACGCCGGCTGCAGCAGCAGCGCGACAACGTTCAGCCAGTAAATGGTCCAGTCGAAGAGATTCAATTTGCCGGTGTAAGCGAAGGTGTACAGGACAAACGAGGTGAGGCAAAACACATAGAAGTGCAAGGACTTGGGAGCTGTCCACCGCCGCACCAGGATGAAGGTCCCGATGAGGAGAAAAATCAGACCGACCAACTCCAAATAGAGACGGATGGACTGGGAAGTATCCTGGGGAGTAACCACCAGCTCGGCGCGAAAGCGCTGGCCGCTCCGCACCACTTCGTACGTGACGCGGCTCCAGACGCCGCTGCGGAAGATTTCCTTGACGGCATCCGCCGCGCGACGGATCGGGGTACCATTGACGGCTTCCAGCCGATCACCTGGGGCGATTCCTGCCCGCTCGCCCGGACTCGCCGGCACCACCATCCAGGCCGTCACGCCCTGCGGCGTGTCCACCCAAGAGACGCCGTCGTCCGGGAGCTGGTAGACTCGCCGCTGCTCGAAGTTGAGAACCCCAAACACCACGAGCGTCAGGCTCAAAAGAACCAGAAACACCGTGGTGAATCGGTATGGGAGCGTTCTCATCCCCTAAGGTACTCCAGCACGCTCTGTTCGACTGCCGCTCGATGGCGTCGAGCACATGACCTTCCAACAAAGATACGAAGAGTCAGGCTTAAGTTGTTTTAAATCAGATCAGTAGGAGGGGAGACATTCAGTCGCGCCCCTTCCTATGAAAATACAAACATTCCCTCCCAATTATTGTATCACCTTCTCGCGAACCGTCGTACTTCATGCTGGCACCGTTCTCCTAGGCCAGGAGAGACATTAACTCCTGTTAATTGGAAGGTTCATATGGCTGACCTCTTGCGCTGGGCGCATGGACTAAAACTGCACCGAGAACCCGCCCCGAAAGCTGCGATAAGCAGGTGTGAGCAAGAGCACGTCCTCGCCGGACCGATAAACGGGGACGTAGCCTTGGGAGAAAAGGTTCCGAAAGTCAGCCAGGGCTTCGATCCTGGCAGGCAGGAAGGCAAGGGTGGGCAAAGGTTGCCGGATTTGGACACCAACATAAGGCTCAAGCTGGAGGTTTGCCCGACCGACCGGGTCAACTCCACTCACACGACCCGCGGGAATCCACTGGTAAGAAGTGGTGATCAGGGTACGGCAGCGAGGGAGCCGAGTGGAAACCCGGCCGCCAACCGACTGTGTCTGCCTCGTCCGCAATGTTGAACGCAAGTCCTTCATTGGCCCTTGCGCCGGGGTCCCTACAGTTTCGGCCGCTAGGGCATCGCCCACCGTGTAGAGAACCGAAACCTCGGACCCGTAGCCGAACTTCCGAACCAGGGCGGCACGCAACCCCGAGGAAGAGTAACTGCCCGCATTGAGCGTCACCCCATCGGCAGCGGGATTCGGAAGGTAGTTGCCTGCCAGCCCTTCCAGCACTGCGGAATGGCCGAATCCCCACAGGGCGGCGTTCTCGAACTCGTCTCGATATGCGGCGGCCTCGATGTGCATGTCCTTGCCTATCCGACGGGTATAGCTGATCTCGGCGTGCTTCAGTCTCTCGAGTTGGGGTTGGAAACCACGCATGGTGACGCGCGGGAAGGACGTGAGGGCGCCGATGCGGTCGAGCAATGAGTCTTCCGCATCCACGCGGGCCGCACCATAGCGGACGGCGATCAGGTTCGAGGGGGTTGGCTGGTACTCCGCCTTCAGGAACGGCTGGGAGAACATGGCGTCTCGACCCGCGTTCAAGTAATTCACCTCGAGGCCGGCGGTCAAGACCACACGGTCAAGGAGGCGTCGCGTCTGCGAGTAGCTGGCCGCAAGTGCCTGGGCATGATTGCGGCTTTCACGAGAGTCTCCCGAGGCCATCGGGATACCATCGGCAAAGTTGAGTTGGTGGACCACCAACGCCAGCTCCTGCGGATCCCCTTTGAGGACGTCCCTCCGCAGCATGGTCGCCAACGACGAGGACTGCAGTCCGCTCGCGCCCATTGAGCCGGCGACCAGAAGGTCGGCGTTCTCGGAGAGCGGCCGCATGTAGGCAAGGACGCTGCTGACCCCCGGGTCAGCCGCCAATACGTGGCCCCGCGACCACCCGGGATTCATGGCGATCAGCCGCTGGCTCGCGGGGGAGGGCGCTTTCGCCCCTTTCCCTTTGGACTTGGTCTTGCCCGACTCTCGAAAGCGGAGGACCGGCCGAGTTGCCGAAGAGGTTCGTAGTACCCACTTCCAATCTTCCCCCCAACTCGAGACATTTCCGGAGGGCACACTCAGTCGGATTGGCGCCAAGATGTCACCCAGCACAAAACTTAGCTGCGCACTTCTCCCAGACTCCACCCGGACACCGTTCCGCAGGACAGGGAGGCGCGTGGCAGAAGTCACTTGCAGGGAATACCAGCCGGGCAGCAGTCGTTCCACCGCGAACCGTCCATGCGCGTCCGTGAGCACCCGTTCAACGATCTTGCCGCCCGCCTGCAGGCCCTTGAGCGTGGGGCCCATGATCAGGACCGTTGCCCCCATTAGCGGGGTTCCTTGCGCGTCCGCCACCGTCCCCACGATTCGCCCGTAGTCCCCCCCGCTCCCGCGGCTGGGGAGCAGGCAGGTGAGGATGAAGCTGGCTGTGATAATCGTCCCGGCAATCCCTCGGCCTAATGGATGCAAGCTCATGGGGCTCACTGCACCTCGCTTGGCGAAGTCTTGTCCCGCCCTTGGGGGGACGCGATCGAACGACCCTAGCGCAGCTCGAACGTTGCGGCCGGCGCGACGGTCTGCTTCTTGACGTTGTCGGTGACCTTGATCTGGACCGTGTACTTGCCGGGTTCGAGCAATCGCAACGGCATCGTCTTCTGCAGCGTGACCTGCTGGGAAGCGTTGCTGATCTTAGCCGCCTGTTCGGTCTGGCTCAACAGGGGCTTGCCATCCTTGATGATCTCGTACTGAATATCCGCCTGAGGCTTGCGCGTTTCAGGATCGATGCCCAGGTTGTAAACCTGCATGTAAATCCCCAGGTTCTGGTCGCGGGTGAATTGCTGGTTCACACTGGGCCGCACCTTCGTGCCGCCGATCACGAAGGGTCCCGTGCCCACCTGTGAGGTGGGCAGAGGCTGAATCAGATCGGCCAGAATCAAAGAGCTGTTCGCCAGTTGCTCTTCGTTAATGCGGGGCACCCGGATTCCCAGTTCAAGGGAGCCCATATGACCGTTGAGGTCGTCTTTTACCACCACACTTAGCTTGTACAACCCGGGACGGAGCGGCACCACCTTCTGGTAAACAGACTTGCGATCCACGTACCGTTGGAAGTCGTTCTCCGGCACATCCAGAACCACGGCATCCTCGAACGTCGTGGCCATACGTCCGCTCGGCGTCGTGACCTGGCCGTAAATATCGATGATGGCGTGCATGACCCCGCCTTTGTTCTCGAACTGGAGGTCCCGGTTGGCGACTTGAATGGTAATCGGGGTCAGAACGCTGTCTTCGGTCACCCGGATGAAGTCTGTGCGAACATCAAAGGGCAGGAGCTGAGCGCTCAGGCGCGAGGTGACGACAGCCTTGAGGTCCCTGAATTTCACGGAAGGTGGCTTGAAGATTCGAGCGTAGAGATCCAGGCGAGTAAACGGGTTCAACCGCTCCGGGGTGCCGCCCAACGCCTGGCCAGTGGTCATCATGTCGGTGCGCGTGAAGCGATCTGCTTTGGAAGCCATCCCCATCTGTTCCATCATGGTCAAGCCGGCGCCCGGCACATGGAGCAGGGCGTCTTTCTCGCCCGGGTCCATGGTCAGGCGATACTCCCCGGTCATCGTCGGGTCCACGAATTCGAGAATGATGTTCGTTCCGATTCCGTCGATGTACCGGTAGCGCCACGTCTCGAAGGGATAAGTCGCGGTTTCGCCGCCGCCCTCTTCGGGAGGCCGGATGTAGCTGCCGCCGGAGGGATGCGATTCGATTTCGTCCGGCGGGCCATACATGATGTAAATCCGCCCGCGGTCTGTCTTCCAGCCCGGAATTCCGGAGGCATAGTGCTCGTTGGCGTAAGCGATGCGGCGGTAGTATTCCTCTTTGAACTCGTTCTCCGGGCTGCCCGGATTGGGATTGCGGCGCTCCCAGAATTGCTCGATAAACTGCTCGCGCTCGTCGTCCGTGCTCAGCTTCTTGAACGCCGCTCGTTCCTCGTCCGTGATGATGTAAGGGACTTCTTCCTGAATCCATCGCCGGTAAGCACTTTCCTCTTCCTTTTGGCGGGCCTTTTGGCGGCGGCGTTCTTCTTTGCTGGGTTTTTCCGGCTTTTCATTTTCTTTTTGCGGCGAAGCAAAAAGTGCGCAAGCAGCCCCGAACATCAGCGCCGTCAAGGCGATCAGAACGGAAACTCGGCGGGATATGCTCATACGGCCACTCCCCGATCCACCTCCATGCGGGTCGCGACAACCCAGCACATGATCTTGTGCACTCAGAATTCTAGGTTTGAGGATGCGAGAAGTCAAGCAACATCGTCCTGCAAAATGGCCTGCCGTAACCCACCCACCATCCGACTCCCCATGTGATGCGCCGGCGCTGTTCAGGGTGGCTCGGTTCCGATGGCCCGGCTACTTTTTTTCACTCCGCACGTTCAAGAAGTGGAACACGAGCCTGCCAGTCAGGTTTTTTCCAGGAGGAATCTCTGACCTTTGTTATCAGTGTCTTTCGCGGGCTATGCGGCAGAGGTACAATAGTAACGTAACCCCGCGGGCGGCCGAAATCTGCGGGCAGATTTCTTTGCATGGTAAGAGGCGGATGGGACGTTTCCTGGTGAGCCTGGGTTGGTTAGGCCAGCAGGTGTGTACTCGCCAGCCGGCACTGGAAACTTTTTTCGGCTTGGAAACGTATATAGTACCAAGGGTAATCTCCACCTGAGCGGAGAGCTGCCCCGCGAAGAGGCCCCTTCCGTGAGTTGGAGACGGTGAAAAGCAGAGCCTGAGAAATCTAGTTTGGGTTTCCCGCGGGAACGGCGGGGGAAGGAGCGGAGCGAACGTGCGGTCGGTAACAGAGCTGCAACCTGGAAAACTGGAGGAACGTGAACTGGCGGATACCGATGCCCGTATCCCTCCTCCCCCTCGGAGCAAACAAGGTATGAAGGGCTGGAAAAAGAAACTCCTCATCGGTGGTGGCGTTGTCCTTCTGATCGGTCTGGTGGTAGGTGGAATCCTCTGGAGCCGGCGAGGCGTCGTTAGCGTTCAGACCGGGAAGGTTGTCAAACAAGAACTATCCACCATCGTCACAGCGTCGGGTCAGATTCGACCGTTGACGACCAACTTCGCGAGCGTGAATGCGAACACCTTCGGCAAGATTACGGACATCTATGTAAAGGAAGGAGACCAGGTCAAGAAGGGGCAGCTCCTGCTGCGCACCGAATCCGTACAGCAGGAAGCCGACGTGGAGGCGCAGGAGGCCGCCCTGAGGACCTCTCAGGCGGACGTGTCCGCCGCCGAGGCTGCCGTGCAGTCCGCCTCGGCCAGCCTGAGAACCGCGCAGGCCGATTATCAAACCGCTCAAGCGAACTTCGCGCGCGCCAAAGACGACTATGCACGCGCCCAGGAACTATTCAAGGACAAGCTGATTGCGCAGCAGCTCTACGATCAGCGGTACAACGAATTCCTGGTGGCGCAGGCCAGCCTCCAGGGAGCGGAAGCGCGCGTGGCGCAGAGCAAGGCGCAACTCCAGCAGGCGACCTTCAACCGGGACATGGCCCGAGCCCGGGTAGCCCAAGCGCGTGCCGGCTTGACTCGGGCGCGGGACCTGCGGGCCAAGACCCTCTACACCTCGCCCCTCGATGGGATCATCACCAACCTGCCGGTGCACGTGGGAGAAAACGTCGTTCCGGGCATCCAGAACTCGGTCGGCAGCCTGCTCTTCCAGGTTTCCGACCTCTCGGTCATCACGGCGGAGGTGAAAGTGGATGAGACCGAAATCGTGAACGTCAAACTCGGCCAGCCGGCCGAGGTGACGATTGACGCCATTCGGGATAAGAGCTTTAAGGGCACAGTCACGGAGATCGGGCAGAGCGCCATTGGGCGAACCACCGGGCAGACCATTGGACAGACAACGTCGGGAACGGCGGCGGAGGAGGCCAAAGACTTCAAGGTTGTCGTTACCCTTGAGAATCCACCTCCGGGTTTGCGTCCTGGACTCTCGGCGACGGCCAAGATCACCACGGCCACCCGCCAGGACGCCGTGACTCTGCCCATCCAGGCGCTGGTGATCCGCATGCGGCGGGACCTGGAAGAGGCCGACAAGGACGACAAGGGCAAAGGCGGTAAGGCGACGGTCCAAGCGGCAACTACCCCGCCGCCCACCCCCGGCTCCAGCAAGGAGAAGGACAAGAGCAAGGAGGAAATCCAAGGGGTCTTCAGGATCAGGGACGGGCGCGCGGTCTTTACCCCAGTCGAAACCGGTATTATGGGTCCTACCGATGTCGAGATCTTGAAGGGCCTCAACTCCGGCGAAGAGATCGTAACCGGCAGCTTCAGCGTTCTCCGTTCACTGAAAAACAACGCCAAGGTCAAGATCGATAACCGACCCCAGAAGGTCGGCGGTCCGGGAGCTTCCTAGGGTCGCGACAGACGGCACGGCCCGGGCGGTGGGACGCGCCCCGACCCGAGCGGGGCCGGAAAGGAAACAAGCGAACGATGGCATCCCAAGTAGCGCTCTCGTCCCGGCAGGAACGCGACCTGCCGGCGGATGGTCCCATCATCAAGACCGACGATCTGTGGAAGACCTACGACATGGGCGAGGCCATTGCCGTGCACGCCCTGTGCGGAGTTTCATTCGAAATCGAGCGGGGCGAATACGTGGCCATCATGGGTCCGTCGGGTTCCGGCAAGTCCACGCTGATGAACCTGATCGGCTGCCTCGACACCCCCACCCGGGGCCGCTACTGGCTAAATCAGAACCTGGTGAGCGAGCTTTCCGATGACGAGCTGGCCTATATTCGCAACAAGGAAATCGGCTTCGTCTTCCAGACGTTCAATCTGCTGCCGCGCGCGACCGCGCTGCACAATGTCGAGTTGCCCTTGATCTATGCGGGCATGCCCGCCGAGGAACGGCTCGCAAAGGCCGAAGAGGCCCTGCGTAAGGTGGACCTTATCGATCGCATGCACCACAGACCGAACGAGCTTTCCGGCGGCCAGCGCCAGCGCGTGGCCATCGCGCGCGCCCTGGTCAACAATCCGTCCATCATCCTTGCCGACGAGCCTACCGGCAACCTCGATACGACCACCGGGGAAGAGATCATGCGGGTGTTGGACCGGCTGCACGAGGCCCGGCACACCATCGTCCTGGTGACGCACGAGCACGATATCGCCGCCCACGCCCATCGCATCCTGCATATTCGCGACGGCAAGATCGACCGCGATGAGCGCGTGACCTAGAACTCCGGGGGACGCTTTGGCTACCTTCAGTCAGGCAAATGCAGTTTTTTTCCCGAGCAGCAGACGTCGCCGCCTCGCCAGTCTGTGGGTGACGGCGCGCGAGGCCTTCTGGCTGGCAATCGAGGCCCTGCGCGCTCACAAGCTCCGTTCCTTCCTGACCCTGCTCGGCGTGGTCATCGCCACCACCACGCTGATCTCCGTAATGTCGATCGTCAACGGCATGAATCTTTACATCTCCGAGCGCATCGCCAACTTGGGCGCCAACGTCTTCATTATCCACCAGTATCAGTGGGCCCAGGGATACGAAAGCTGGCTCAAGGCCAGGCGGCGGAACAAGCCCATTCGCCTGGAGGAATACGAATTCCTCAAAGAGAACCTGGCGAATTACAAGAATATCGGCGCCGAAGCCCGCCTCTGGGGCGACAACGACGCGCGTTACCAGGGCAAGACGGTCCACGAGGTGGAAGTGGAGGGAGTTACCCCCAGCATGATCGATATCGGTCAGCAAAAGGTCGGCATGGGACGCTATTTCATGGAGTCCGACAACGACCATAGTGCCATGGTCTGTTTCATCGGCACCGACCTGGTGGATGAGTTCTTCCCCACCGTCGATCCGTTGGGAAAGGAAATCACCGTGAAGGGTGTGACCTTTAAGGTGATTGGGGTGGCGACGAAGATCGGAACCACGTTTGGCCAGAGCCAGGACAAGTTCGTCCAGATCCCTTTGAACACATATCAGAAAGTCTTTGCCGTTCGCCCCCAACTGGCGGTGAGCGTCCAGGCGTGGAATGGCCAACAGATGATGGTCCTCGAGGACGAGGCCCGTGCTCTGCTGCGCGCGCGGCGCCACTTGCCCTACAACGAGGAGGACAACTTCGGGATTAACGCCTCGGAAACCCTGATGAGCGCCTGGCACCGCCTGACCGGGGCGATATTCGCCGTCACGATTGGCGTGGTGGCCGTCTTCATGGTGGTGGGCGGAATCGTCATCATGAACATCATGCTGGCGAGCGTCACGGAACGCACGCACGAAATTGGCATTCGCAAATCCCTCGGTGCCCGGCGGCGCGATATCCTGTGGCAGTTTCTCATCGAATCGAGCGTCCTGGCCGGAACGGGCGGGGGGGTCGGCGTGCTCCTCTCGTTCATCATCAGTTGGCTCGTCAACCTCGTCTTCACCTCCTCGGTGCCAGTCAAAGCCGTCGTGATCGGACTGGCGCTCTCGACGGCCGTCGGTCTTTTCTTTGGCATCTATCCCGCCAGCAAGGCGGCCCGGCTCGATCCGATTGAAGCGCTGCGGACGGAGACCTGAGCGTGGACGTTCCCCGGCATCAATTCCGCGAAAACCTCTTGCTGGCGTTGGATACCCTGCGCACCCACAAGTTCCGCGCCTTTCTGACCATCCTCGGCGTGTTGATCGGGACCACGACCGTGATCGGCGTGGCCTCGATCTTCAAAGGGCTGGACCAGCAAGTCGTGGATGTGGCCGAAGGCTTCGGCACCCGAACGTTGTTCATCTTCAAGTGGGATCCGGGCTTCAGGTTCAACGTCTCGCGCGAAGAATGGATGCGCAAGCCGCTCACTTATGACGACATGCTGGCCATCAAGGAGCACTGCCCTTCGGTCGAATCTGCTTCCGCCGAAACCTTTCGCTGGGGGCCGGACGTCACCACCAGGTATAAGGGTCAGGAAATTGTGGATACGGAGTTCCGCGGCGCCACCCCCGACCACTTCGGGAATATCGGCGCCGAGCTCAAGGATGGCCGCTTGTTCACGGAGATCGACAACCTCCACCGCCGTGATATCGCCGTCGTCGGCGCCGATGTGGTCACGCGCTTCTTTGAGAACGAGGATCCTCTGGGGAAAGTCATCAACACGGATGGCCACAACTTCGAAATCGTCGGGACCCTCGAAAAGCGGAAACAGGTCCTCGGCGACAGCGGCGGCGACCGGATGGTCGTCATCCCCTACCACACCTTCCGCAAGATCTATCCCAATGCCAAAGACAATTTCATCACCGCCCGGGCCTACCCCGGCAAGGTCAGCCAGGCAATGGATGAGGTGCGCAGTCTGCTGCGCAGGCGGCGCGGCGTGAAGTTTAACGAGGAGGATAACTTCGGCATCGCCACATCGGAATCGCTGATCAAGCAGTTCCGCGAAATCATGGCGACCGTCGTGCTCGTTACGGTGGTGATTTCCTCCGTTGGATTGCTCGTGGGGGGCATCGGCGTCATGAACATTATGCTGGTCTCCGTCACCGAGCGCACGCGCGAGATCGGTGTACGCAAGGCCATCGGCGCCCGCCGCAGCGACATTGCGTGGCAGTTTCTGCTGGAGGCTATGACGCTGACGGGGCTGGGTGGGATCCTGGGAATTATTTGCGGGATGACGCTGAGTTTCCTGATCAAAACCTTCGTACCGGTGCTTCCTTCCGCCGTTCCTCTGTGGTCAGTGGCGGTCGGCTTCGTTGTCGCCGTGAGCATCGGTCTGTTTTTCGGGATGTGGCCGGCCTTGAAGGCCGCCCGCCTCGACCCCATCGTGGCCCTGCGGTACGAGTAATTTGCTGCCTCGCATTGCCCCAATCTCGTCTCCCCCGCCGTTTCCGAATTAATTGCCGAATGACTTGTCCGCCCCCCATGTCCGTGGGAGAATCTTCTCGAAGAGATCCCGCATGGCCACACGGACCCCGACCATGCCGGCATTGACCACGCGTGCCCTGATTGCGGCGGGGGCGCGAAAAGCCTTCCGCGAGAACCTCTCGCTGGCGCTCGACACGCTGCGGACGCACAAGTTTCGCTCCTCGCTTACCATTCTGGGCGTGCTGATCGGCACCATGACGGTGATCGCGGTGGCTTCAATCATTGCGGGCCTGGATCGGCAAGTGGTCGAGCTCGCCGAGCAATTCGGCACGCGGACCATATGGGTATACAAGATCGAATTCTCGGTAGGGCACCGGCTGACGCGCGAAGAGCGTCTCCGTAAGCCGTTGGCCTTCGAAGATGGTATGGCCATCCGCGAGCAGTGCCCCTCGGTTGAGGAAGTCTCGGTTGTCCTCTTCAAGGAGATCATCGAGTTCGGCTTGCCACCCACGACGGTCAAGTACCAGGGCCGGGAGATGCTCGACGCCCAGTTCATGGGTGTGACGCCCACGCATTTGCGTCTGGTCAATGCCAGCCTGGCCGACGGGCGCTTCTTTACCCCCACCGACGAGATGCACCGGCGCGATGTGGCGGTCATCGGTGATGCGGTGGTAAAGCGGCTCTTCCCCAACGAGGACCCGATCGGGAAGACGATCCTCGTGGACGGCCACGCGGTCCAAGTGGTCGGCGTCTTTGACAAGTTCAAGGAGTTCCTGGGCGACAACCAGGATGACCGCTCGGTCATGATTCCGTACTCCACCTTCAAGAAGTTCCAACCGATGGCCAGGGAGAACTTTATCACCGTGCTGGCCTACCCGGGCCGAGTGGATGAAGCGATGGATGAGATGCGAGGATTGCTGCGGCGCCGACGCCACGTGAAGCCTTCCGAGCCTGACAGCTTTGGGTTCGGCACCGCCGAGTCCTTCGTCCGTCAGTTCCGCGACATCATGAGCACCGTGGTGCTGGTCACGGTCGTGATTTCCTCGGTGGGTCTGCTGGTGGGCGGGATTGGGGTGATGAACATCATGCTGGTCTCCGTCACCGAGCGCACGCGCGAAATCGGCGTCCGCAAAGCCATCGGCGCGCGGCGCAGTGACATCACCTGGCAATTCCTGCTCGAGGCCATGACCCTCACCGGCTTGGGCGGAATTCTGGGCATTCTCGCCGGCGTTGCCATCAGCTTCCTGGTACGTAACTTCGTTCCTTCCCTTCCTTCGACGGTGCCACTGTGGTCTGTCGGGGCGGGTTTTGCCGTTGCCGTCAGTATAGGCTTGTTCTTCGGCATCTGGCCCGCCTTGAAGGCCGCGCGCCTTGATCCGATCGTCGCGCTGCGCTACGAATAGGCGCCCGAGAGCGCTTGCAGCCATCTCGCCCGCGGGCGACCATGCGCGGCCGACACTCCCATGGCTCCCCAGACCATCTCCAGATGGCGGGGATTTCTCTCCGCCGGCAAAGAAATACATCAACCCGAGCGGGTGGAGGGTGAGATCCTGAGGGTGAGCCCTGTCAGCCTCAATCACGAAATGGTCCTCGGCCGACTGATCGGCGACCGGATTGCGTTTGCCCGCGGACGTGGCATTTCAGGTTTTTCTCCCCCCGCAAGAGTCGCAGCCAAGTTAAGCGCAAGCAGCAGGACTACCTTGAAAGTGGCATGATCCAGATCTGGATTGATCCTGAGAAGCGTCTAATCGAGCTGGTCGAACCCGCCCGCTTCAGTTCTTCCAGGGCCAGGCACCGCTCGTGATTTTCTGCCTTCCCGCCATTCAACTCACTCCCGGAGATCCCTTCAAGATTTAATCCTCTCGACGCGCGGGCCGCGCCTGCCTAGAATAGTCGCTTCGTTTCCGCGAAGGGGATGCTGGTACCGCCGGGAGCGCAATCCGAATTATGTCGAACCTCACGCCGACCCCTCAGCCGACTCCGGACGAAAGGCAGTTCGGATTCCGCCGCCTCGGTTTGGAGTGGCCGCGCTTTACCGACTGGCAGTGGAAAATCCTCATCGTTCTCACCCTGATCAACTTTCTGAACTACTTTGACCGCCTGATCGTCTTTCCGATGTTCCCGCTGTTGAAAGACGAGTTCGATATCTCCGACTTCCAACTTGGCTTTCTCGGCTCGGTCTTCATCATCGTGCACTCGATGGCGGTGCTGCCCTTCGGTTTCTGGTCGGATCGCGGCCCCCGGCAGCGCATCATGGCCTTCGGCGTCTTCTTGTGGAGCGCGGCCACGATGGTTTCGGGTGTGGTGACTAACTTCCAAACGTTGCTGGGGGCGCGCGCGTTGGTGGGGGTGGGCGAAGGCGCCTATGCCCCGGCGGGAACGGCGATGATTTCCGACTGCTTCCCGCGCAGCTTTCGCGCCCGCGTGCAAGGCGTGTTCAACATGGGCATGCTTGTGGGCGGAGTGCTGGGTCTGGCCGCCGGGGGCCTGCTCTCGCAATGGGTCGGGTGGCGCTATGCGTTTTTTTGCGTCGGTCTGCCGGGATTGGTCCTGGCCTTTTCGGCCTACCACCTGAGGGTGCCGGTCGGATTGCCCCCGGAGCCGCCCCCCTCGATCCTCAGCCTGGTAAAAATCCCCGCCTACCTGATGGTGATGGCCGGCGGGATGTTCGTGGTGTTCGCGAGCACGGCGTTCATCACCTGGGGACCGACATTCGCCACGCGCTATCATGGCCTGAGCGTGGCGCAGGCGTCCTCCGGGATGGGCGGTCTGGTCCTGGTAGGGTCGGTGGGTGGGGTGTTGCTGGGCGCCTATTTGGCCGACACGCTTCAGACCCGATGGACGTTCGGCCGCGCCCTCACCATCGGCGGCTCGTTGCTGGTCGGAACACCGTTTCTCTATGCGGTGGTGAGCACCGACTCCAGGATGACGTTCTTTGTTTGTCTTTTCGTGGCGAGTTTCCTACTGACCTGCTATCACGGTCCCGCCACGGCCGTCATTCATGACCTGACCCCGCCGCGCGCGCACAGTTTCGCCTTCGCACTCTACCTCTTCGTCATTCACCTGTTCGGGGATGCGGTGGCGCCGGTGCTGGTGGGCAAGGTCTCCGATGTCAGTGAACTCCGCTACGGCCTGCAAATCGGCGTGGCGGCCAACGCTGTGTCGGCCGCGTGTTTCCTCATCGCCGCCGGGCTGATAGCGCGGCGCGCTCCACGGACTTCATGATCTGGACGATGTCACCTGGGCTCGTGCGCGGATTCATGACCACGAGGCGCAGCACGCGTTGGCCATTGAGCACGGTTGAGCTGAGGTAAGCCTCCCCGCTGGCGTTGACCTTCTCCTTGATCGCCCAATGCAGGCGATCCGACGCCTTCACCGATTTCGGGCGGTCGCGCAGGCCAAAGCAGAAGATATTTGTCTCGGGCTCATGCGCGGGCTCCAGGATCTGCGAGTGCCTGCAGTATTCGTAGGCGGCGTGCGCCACGTCGCAAACCCCGGTGACGAGTTCATCCCACAGCGCGGCCGAGTACGCCTTCCAGGTTAGCCAGACCTTCAGCGCATCAAAGCGCTGCGAACAGGCGATGGTGAATTGCGCAATATCCGGGAATTCTCTCTTCCCGCCACCGAACAAGTACGGCGCGTGCTGCTCGAAGGCATGGCGAAGGCACCGGCCGTCGCGCACCAGGACCACGCTCGAACATAAGGGCATGAAAAGCATCTTGTGGGGATCAAAGGCGATGGAGTCCGCACGATCGATGCCCCGCAGCAGATGACGGTATCGGCGGCTGAACATCAGTCCGCCGCCGTGGGCGGCGTCCACGTGCAACCAGGACCCCTCCCGGCGCGCGATAGCTGCGAGCGCTGACAGATCGTCGCAACTCCCCGTCGGCGTCGAGCCGCTGGTCGCAACAAGGACGAATCTTCGAAATCCTGCTTTTCTGGCGGCGCGGAAGACGTCAGGCGTTGCCTCCGTGTCGGTGCGATGGCGCGCATCGATCGGAACCGTGAAAACCGAATCCGCGCCCAGCCCCAGAATGCCCGCCGCGCGATGGATCGAGTAGTGAGTCTGCGCACCGGCCAGGATCGCCACTTGGGCCTGACCCCGCCTCCAGGCGGCGGGGGCGAGCTGGGCGCGCGCCACCAGCAGCCCGGTAAGGTTCGCCAACGCGCCTCCCGGCACGGAGGAGCCCTCAGCGCGCGCGGGGAATCCAAACAAGCGCTTGAAGCGATTCATGATCTCGCGGTCAATCACCGTCGCCGCTGGCGACATATCCCAGACGGCCACGCTGTTGTTGAGCGCCGCGACCAGCGACTCAACCAGCGCCGCCACCGGAACCGGGGCCGCCACCTGCTGGGCCGCAAATCGCGGGTGGCAGAGATGGAGACTGGAGTCGATGATCTGCGAAACAAGCGGAACGATTTCCTCCGGCGCCATGCGCCGACGAAGCGTCGTCTGGATCTTCTTGAAGAAATCGGGGCTACGCACCGGCCCGCCCCTGCGTGTCAACTCTTTCGCTGCGAGCACGGCAAGGTCCCGGGCCAGCCGGGTAACCCCGCGGGGATCCCAGACCTGGTCCCTTAGCGACTTATGTTTCCTGCTCAGCACGATGTTCGACTCCCGTCAACGATTTCCTCGGCTCGCGGCTGGAGGAAATCTGGATTCTGCCATAACGGTGCTCCGCGACAACGGCCAATTGCTGCACATCGAACCACGCCAAGTCGAAAACCTGAGGCGCAATGAGCTAGGCCGGTCGTCGCCGAATCATTGGGAGAACAGCCGCTTAAGGCTTTCCGTGTAAGGCGCGCGGGCGATGCCGCGCTCGGTGATGATGGCCGTGACATAGCGATGCGGGGTGACGTCGAACGCCGGGTGGCGGGCGGGAACATTTTCAGGCGCGGTGGGGACGCCCGCCCAGTGAGTCACTTCGGATGGAGTCCGCTCCTCGATGGGAATCTGATCGCCCGACGCAAGGCTCATGTCAATCGTCGAAAGCGGGGCGGCGACGTAGAAGGGAATCTGATTCTCCTTGGCCAGTACCGCCAAGCTGTAGGTTCCGATCTTGTTCGCGACGTCGCCATTCGCGGCGATGCGGTCGGCACCGACGACCACGGCGCGGATCTCTCCCTGCTTCATGAAGTGTCCGGCCATGTTATCCGTGATGAGGGTTACGGGGATGGAGTCCTTGGCCAGTTCCCAGGCCGTCAGCCGCGCGCCCTGGAGGAACGGCCGGGTCTCGTCGGCAAGCACATGGATATGCTTCCCGCCCGCCACCGCAGCGCGAATCACCCCCAGTGCCGTACCGTAGCCGCCCGTGGCGAGCGCCCCCGCATTGCAGTGTGTGAGCACCGTTCCTGCATCCGGCATCAGCGCGGCGCCGTGGCGTCCTATGGCTTCGTTGATGGCGATGTCTTCGGCGAGAATGCGTTGCGCTTCGAAGACCATTCGCGACTTCAGGGCGGCGATCATATCCGACTCGGAGCCGTCACAGGGCCCCATCCGCGCTATCCTATCCAAACCTGAAGCGCCTTCGGGCGCCTGGTCCGGCGGAAACGGTCCGGTTTCGAGGAGCGTTTCAAATGCCTCCCGCATCCGCCCCACGGCCCAGAACAGGCTGACCGCCGTGGGGCGAGTTTTCGAGATTGTTTCGGCCATCATTTCAAACTCGGCGCGCAACGCGGCGATCGTTCGCGCGGTGGAGTCCTTCACGCCCAGCGCAATGCCCATTGCCGCCGCCACGCCGATGGCTGGGGCGCCGCGAATCACCATCGAGCGAATCGCCTCCGCCACTTCCTGGTAGGTTCGGCAGGTGACGTACACTTCTTGGGTGGGGAGCTTGGTCTGGTCGATCATGCGCACGCCGTCATCCGTCCACTCGATGGTTCTAAACATCGGTCTCCCTGCTCCGGGTAATCCCCGTTAGAGAACGGGAATTATATCAGCTAGGATCAGGCTCCTGAGGTAAGTGCTCACCTATCTGCCGTCAGCTCCTCGCTTTTGAAGCTTGGCGGGCCGGCCTCCCAAACCCGGAATTGGCTTTCTCGTGCTCGCCCCTTTCCGGGAGACCATCCGCCTTTGCCCCGACTCTTCCGGGAGGCGCCTCTTCCTCCCCGAGGCTGATGCCTGGACCGCGACGTGAACCCTGTTCTCCAATTCTTTGACCCTGCAAGAGCGAGGTACGATAAACTCACTACCCTGCATCCCAGCGAGGAGCGGATATGGCTACATGCGGCATGAGCGAATACGAGAACGCCAGCCCGGAAGTGCGCGCCGTCTATGAGGATATCATGGCGACGCGGAAGACCGACCGCGTCAACAACTTTTGGAAGGCAATCGCCCACGATCCCGTTTTGCTGCGGCGAACCTGGCAGGGCGTCAAGCAAGTAATGGGGGCCGGAGCGCTTGACCCGCTCGTGAAGGAGATGATTTACCTCGCCGTCAGCGTCACCAATCAGTGCGGCTACTGCATTGCGTCGCATACCGCCGCGGCGCGCAAGGCGGGTATGACCGACGCCATGTTTGCCGAACTCATGGCGGTCGTCGGCATGGCCAACGAGACCAATCGCCTCGCGAGCGGCTACCAGGTCGAAATCGATGAGCCGTTCAGGGTGTGATCGCGGTCGGCAGCATCGCGCCGGCTTCTGCGAATTGATGATTGAAGATTGCCGATTGATGATTGAGAAGAAGGATCAAGGATTCAGGATCAGCCGGGAGGGGTCGGGATACGTCGCTCCCTCGATTGAATCGATGACTCAATCCCCCGATGAACCGATGGCCTGATCCCCCCGGACACCCGGCACCTAGCCTCCCCGCTGATAGACGCGGACGTAATCAACGAGCAAGGTCTGCGGGAAAACGCTCGTCGAGTCGGGCGCGCCCGGCCAGTTGCCGCCCACGGCCACGTTCAGGATGATGAAGAACGGCTTGTCGAAGACCCAGTCCGCGCCGGCGGGAAGGTCTGACGGCGTGCGGGTGGCGTAGAGATTGGCGTCCACGTAGAACCGAATGACGTTCCGCTCCCACTCGACAGCGAAGATGTGGAAGTCGTCGGCGAAACGCGCGCCGCCGGCGAGCGTGTAGGCGCTGCTGATGCCATTGGCCCCGGAGTAACCCGGACCGTGCAGTGTGCCGTGGACGATCGCGGGTTCCCGACCGATATTTTCCATGATGTCGATCTCGCCACAGTTCGGCCAGTCCACCTGGGTGATGTCCGCGCCCAGCATCCAGAAGGCCGGCCAGAGGCCCTGACCGTAAGGCAGCTTCATGCGCGCTTCTACCTTGCCGTAAGTCCACTGGTGCAGCCCCTGAGTCTTCAGCCGCGCTGAGGTGTAATCGCGCGGAACGTTGTCCGGGCCGGTGTAGGTTTCCTTGAGCGCGCGGATCGCCAGCCTCCCGTCCTCGATCCGCGCATTTTCGGTGCGGCTGGTGTAAGTCTGGAGCTCATTGTTGCCCCAGCCGCCTCCGCCGATGTCGAAAGCCCATTTACTTGCATCCGGCGACGAGCCGTTTGGCCCGTCGAACTCGTCACTCCAGACGAGTCCCCACGGGCGTGTGTCCGGAGGAGGACTGGGCGCGGGTCCGGCTGCGTCACCGCAGCTACCGAGGACGACGAAAAGCCCTGCCAGGCATCCGAGGACCAAGAAAGTACGCTTGGGAGCCATTTTGACCCTCCCGTCGCTTGCTGAGCGAAACACAAACTAGACTACCACTGATCGCGATTAGCATTGGCGGGTCGCGCGGGGGAGAGTTGATGAATGCAGATTGCCGATGGGAGGGGGGAAGAGGATAGTTACCGCTGACTTGAGTATCAAGCCCACCACGTTCGCCGATCGGGGAGAAACCCATAGCCAAGTTGCAGGGGTACGCAACGACACGGTCGTGCTCTGGCTCCTCTGGGAATGCTTCGCGCGGGGTCGTCCTCCTGCGTCCTTCAAGAACAATTCCGAATTCGGCGAGTGGCTCAAAGCCAAAGGTATCCCCTACGAATTGAGCAGCTATATTTGATCTCCGGGGGCACCGGCGCCGAGCCGCAGTCGCTCCACCTGTCTGTGCCGTTATCCCAGGGAAGTGTAAAGTTTTTGGCAGTTGAGAGGTGACAGCCGTTGTGGGCGCTGTGGGAATGTGGGAATCCGGCGTCCTTGGCCGGATTCCCAAGCGCGGTGGGAACGGTGGAAAAGTCGT
>Ga0073934_10004319_pt1 | contig 23937 bp, 24 predicted proteins | sample LarsenN4metaG_FD_76834 | JGI IMG/M metagenome (GOLD analysis project Ga0073934, IMG submission 76834) | Hot spring sediment bacterial and archeal communities from British Columbia, Canada, to study Microbial Dark Matter (Phase II) - Larsen... ... | reverse complement strand
CTCGCCTACCTCGACGCTCTTCGGCCGGGCGCTGGAGGCGGGCTCAGGTCGAACCTGTGGCTCGCCGACGTGGGCGGGAGCGATCTGCGGCTCCTCTCCGTCGGCCGATTCGGCTTCGTTCGCTGGTCCCCTGACGGCACGAGGATCGCCTACGGGGGTAACGGGAGGATCCGCGTGGTCGATGTGGCGACCGGCCAGGCCTCGCACGTCGCCGACGGCATCACCGCCGAGTGGCTCGATGACGACACCCTCGTCGTCGGGGGCGCCCGAACCTGAACCCCAGACCTTCGAGGCACCTTCCTCGAGCCGCTGAGCGACGAGCGACCCGTGGGCGCCCAGCCGCCTGCGGAGCACGCCTGCTAGAGTGGGGTGCCGGGCGATGAGCCCGCGATCCGCGCCGAGCGACCACCGATGGCGTTCCCGTCATCGCTCGTCATCCCCACGGATCTGGGACGAGCGAGAGGAGTGCGTTGGACACGCCGACCGGAACGCTCGTCCCCACGTACTTCTGCCCGATCTGCGGGATCGGGCTCGACAGGTCCGATTTCGACAAGACACCCGAGGACTACTTCTGCCCGTCCTGCAACTCCCAGGAGACGCCCGCCCGTGGCACGAGACGTGCGGGCTGGGACCTCCCCGACTGAGGACGAGGGGACGGCCATGCGGAAGCACACCTACAGCCGGCCCGTCGGGGGCACCGCCGTCCCGACGTTCGCTCGGAAGCGTGTCTGCGCCGTCGCCGGCTGCTCGACCCTGCTGTCGATGTACAACGCGTCGGAGTCCTGCTGGCTGCACGACTCCACCGGTCCCCGGCCGCGCATGTCGCCCACGCGGTCCTGAGGGCCTTCGCAGACGGCGGGGCACCCACGGGGGTCCGAGACCTGGTACGGTCACACCGAGGGCAACCGATCGCGGTTTCACGCTACGAGCAGTTCCCTCACCCGGCTGTCACGGCCGGCGCCGCGAGGGGCAGCACCCAGGCCCCGACGGCGGAAGGAAGGAGGGATCGCACGTGGCAACAGGAACCGTGAAGTGGTTCAGCGCCGAGAAGGGCTTCGGCTTCATCACTCCGGAGGACGGCAGCGCCGACGTGTTCGTGCACTTCAGCGCGATCAGCGGCGAGGGCTACCGCAACCTGGAGGAGAACCAGAAGGTCGAGTACGACGTGACCCAGGGGCAGAAGGGCCCCCAGGCTGCGAACGTCCGACCCGTCTGAGCATCACCGACCGCGAGGGACCCGGCCGCCCGGCTGGGTCCCTCATGGTCTCCCCTCGACCCGACAGGCCGAGAGCGAGGCGTCGTCGCCTATCGGGCCCAGACGGCCAGGTCCAACCTCGGGAACGCGCTCCTCGCCACCACCCTGAAGGTGTGCACGCACCGCCCGCTGTACCGGAGCCCGCGAAGGACGAACCGGAACCGGCTGCCGCCGTCGGACCACGTGTTGGAGTAGCTGTCGCCGTTGCGGCAGTTCACCGCGATCGACACATCCACGCGGGTGCCGCCGTGGTCGGCGACGAACGCCACCTGGTTGTAGTTCTTCGTCCACGCGCGCAGGGTCACCCGTCCGTACCCGCTCTTGTCGTGGACGAGGTCCCAGGCCTGGGCCGTCCCGGTCCCGACCAGGAACAGCCCGAGCGTCATGACGGTGACCACCAGCTTCCGTGCCATCGCTCCTCCTTCCCGTCGCCCAGATCCCGACACCGCTGAGGGATCCCGCGCGTAGCGTATGCCATGGTGTGGGACGCGCGCCGGAGCGCCGGGCGATCGGCGGTCAGGCCGTCTCGGTCCCGGCGGCGCGCTGGAGGCCGAGCTCGCGGATCGAGATCTCGCGCATCCGGAACTTCTGGATCTTCCCCGTCACGGTCATCGGGAACTCCTCGGCGATCCGGACGTAGCGGGGGATCTTGTAGGTGGCGATCCGCCCCTTGCAGAACGCGCGGATCTCGTCGCCCGTGAGGACGGCGCCCGTCTTGGGCCGGACCCAGGCGCAGAGCTCCTCCCCGTACCGCTCGTCCGGCACCCCGATCACCTGGACGTCTGCGATCGCGGGGTGGGTCATCAGGAACTCCTCGATCTCGCGCGGGTAGATGTTCTCTCCGCCGCGGATGACCATGTCCTTGATGCGTCCGACGATGTTCACGTAGCCGTCCTCGCGCATCACCGCGAGGTCCCCCGTGTGCATCCATCGGGCCCGGTCGATCGCCTCACGCGTCGCGGTCGGGTCGTTCCAGTACCCGAGCATCACCAGGTACCCCCGCGTGCACAGCTCGCCGGCCTCACCGCGCGGGAGGGTGCGACCGGTGGCCGGGTCGACCACCTTGGCCTCGACGTGCGGGTGGACGGCACCGACCGTGGACACGCGACGGTCGAGGTCGTCGTCGGCCATCGACTGGAAGGACACGGGTGAGGTCTCGGTCATGCCGTAGCAGATCGTCACCTCGCGCATGTGCATCCGATCGATCACCTGCCGCATGACCTCCACCGGACACGGCGAGCCCGCCATGATGCCGGTCCGGAGCGAGGTGAGGTCGAAGGCCGGGAACCGCGGGTGATCGAGCTCGGCGATGAACATCGTCGGGACCCCGTACAGCGCGGTGCACCGCTCCTCCTGCACGGCCTCGAGGCACGCCTCGGCGTCGAAGGACTCCGCCGGGATCACCACGCACGAGCCGTGCGTGAGCGCCGCGAGGTTGCCCAGCACCATCCCGAAGCAGTGGTAGAAGGGCACCGGCACGCAGATCCGGTCCTGCGGCCCCAGCAGCTCCCGCTCCCCGACGAAGTAGCCGTTGTTCAGGATGTTGTGGTGCGACAGCGTCGCCCCCTTGGGCAGCCCCGTGGTGCCGCTCGTGTACTGGATGTTGATCGGATCGTCGAGGTCCAGGACCGCCTCCCGCTCCCGCAGCGCCCCCACCGGCGTCTCGCTCGCCCGCTCGAGCAGCTCGTCCCAGGCCAGCGCCCACGGCTCGGGCGCCTCGCCGAGGAGGACGACCTCGCGGAGCCCGGGCAGGCTCGGTCGGACCTCCGCGAGCATCGCGACGTAGTCGGTGGTGCGGAACCGCCGTGCGGCGATCAGCACCGAGACGCCCGAGCGATCGAGGATGAACCCCAGCTCCTGCGTCTTGTACGCGGGGTTCACGTTCACGAGGACCGCGCCGGCCTTCGCGGTCCCGTACTGCGTGAGCACCCACTCTGCGTTGTTCGGGCTCCAGATGCCGACCCGGTCGCCCGCCCGAACCCCCAGCGCGATGAGCCCTCGAGCCACCCGTTCGGCCTCATCGAGCAGCTGCGCGTACGTGTAGCGCAGACCCTGGTGTCGGGACACGAGCGCCTCCCGGTCCGCGTGCGCGCCCGCCGTGAGATCGAGCTGCTGGCCGATCGTCCGCCCGAGGAGCGGCTGCGTCGAGGGACCCGAGACGTAGGAGACCTCGCCCACGGAAGGCATCCTGGCCCCGCGCCGGCGACCGCGGGCGGGCCGAACGGGCGTGCGCGAGCGGGGCGACGGACCCTCAGCGCGCCGGCAGCCCCGAGATCTCGATCTCGCGTCCCTCGAGGCCACGGAGCCAGGTCCGCACGTTCTCCCCGAGCTGCGGCAGGAAGTACCCGCCCTCCTGGAGGACGACCGTCGTGCGTCCCAGGGCGGCCACCCTTCGACCGACCTCGTGGTAGACGGGCGTGGTCAGCGCGAGGTCGCAGATCGGGTCCCGGCCGTACGTGTCGAGCCCGAGGGAGACCACCAGCGTGGAGCCGCCGAACGCGGCGATCGCCTCCAGCCCGCGGTCGAGGGTGGCCAGGTACTCATCATCCGAGCAGCCGGGCGGCAACGGCAGGTTGAGGGTGGCTCCTTCGCCGGGGCCGGCGCCCGTTTCCTCCGCGAAGCCCGAGAAGTACGGGTAGGCGCGGTCCGGATCTCCGTGCAGGGACACGTACAGCACGTCCGCCCGGGCGTAGAAGATCTGCTGCGTGCCGTTGCCGTGGTGGTAGTCCACGTCCAAGATCGCGACCGGTTCCTGGGTTCGCTGGGCGAGCTGCTCGGCCACGATCGCAGCGTTGTTGAGGAAGCAGTATCCGCCGAACATCGAGCGAGCCGCGTGGTGCCCCGGCGGCCGGCAGAGCCCGTACGCGGCGGTCTCGCCCCCCAACGCGAGATCCATCGCGGTGAGTGCGACGTCGACCGCGTCGCGCGCTGCCGCGTAGCTCCCCGCGACCATCGGCGTCGCGGTGTCGAAGCACCAGGCGCCTGCCGCGGCCCGCGTCGTCCTCGGCAGCCGGCCCTCGCCCATCCCCTCGCGGAGGGCGGGCAGCCGGAAGGTATCGGGGAAGATCTCCCGCGCCGTCTCACCCGCCGCCGTCCAGGCGTCCCACGCTCCCTCCAGGTACCGGAGCAGGTCCGGGTCGTGCACGGCGACGATCGGCTCGCTCCCGTGCTCCCTCGGGTCGGCGAACGTGAACCCGCCGTCTGCCTCCAGGGAGCGGCGGATCGCCTCCGCGCGCTCGGGGACCTCGTAGATCGGGACCGTCTCGCCGTCCGAGAACTCGTGCTCGGGTTGGTGCTCGAGGTGCCGCGGGCTGTACACGACGCGCATCGGGCCTCCTCCTGATCCCTCCGCGCCGGATGCTATCCCGCGGCGAGGAGGTCCCGGAGCGCGCGGAAGGCGCGGCCCCGGTGGCTGATCCGGTCCTTCTCCTCCGGCGCGAGCTCGGCCATGGTCCGGTCCCAGCCCTCGGGCACGAAGATCGGGTCGTACCCGAACCCGCCGCTCCCGCGGGGCCTCGTCGTGAGCGTGCCCTCGCACACGCCCTCGGCGCGCAGCTCACGACCATCGGGCCACGCCAGGGCCGCGACGCAGCGGTAGCGCGCCGTCCGTCCCGGCGCGGGGATGCCCTTCAGCGCCGCGAGCATCTGGCGCAGGTTGTCGGCATGCGACGCGTGCTCCCCGGCGTAGCGGGCCGAGCGCGGCCCGGGCCCTCCGCCGAGCGCGTCCACCTCGATCCCGGAGTCGTCCGCGATGGCCGGGAGGCCGAGCGCGCTCGCCACGACCCGTGCCTTCTCCAAGGCGTTGTGCAGGTACGTGTCGTGCGGCTCCTGGACCTCGGGCCACGGCCCTGGGTGCGTCGCCGCGGTGATCCACTCGACCGGCCAGTCGGAGCAGATCGCCCGGAGCTCGCGGAGCTTGTGCTCGTTGCGGGAGGCGATCGCCAGCCGCTCCGGGAACCCCACGGGAGCCTCAGCCGATCGCGTCGCGCTGGATCTCGGTGAGGGCTCCGATGCCCGATGCCGCGAGGTCCAAGATCCGATCCAGGTCGGCGCGCCCGAACGGCGAGCCCTCCGCGGTGCCCTGCACCTCGACGAGGCGCCCGGAGCCCGTCATCACGACGTTGAAGTCCACGTCGGCGGAGGCGTCCTCCTCGTACGTCGGATCCAGCACCGGCTCTCCGCCCACGATCGCCACGCTGACGGCGGCGACCGAGTCGGTCAGCACCCGGTCCGCGACCACGCCTCGGTCCGCGAGCGAGCGCACCGCCTGCGCGAGCGCGATCCACCCGGCGGTGATCGATGCGCAGCGGGTCCCGGCGTCGGCGAGCAGCACGTCGCAGTCGATCGTCACCGTGCGCTCCCCCAGCTGGGAGAGATCGGTCACGGCGCGGAGCGCGCGACCGATGAGCCGTTGGATCTCCTGCGTTCGACCCCCCGGGCGCCCTCGCTGGACCTCCCGGGCCGTGCGCTCGGACGTCGCCCGAGGCAGCATCGCGTACTCACCGGTCACCCAGCCCTTGCCGGTCCCGCGCAGCCAGCGCGCGGACTCCTCATCGACCGAGGCCGCGACCAGCACCTGGGTCCGGCCCTGGCGGAACAGGATCGACCCCTCGGCCCAATCCTGGTAGCCGAGCTCGTACGCGATCGGGCGCAGCTCGTCTGCCCGCCGTCCGTCGGACCGCTCTCTCACCCGTGGACCTCGAGCTGCATGCCCTCGGTCGCCAGCGCGATCGGGCCCTCCCACTCCTCGCCGGCCTGCTCGAGCGAGACCCGGCGGTCCAGGGTCGGCCAGATGTGCGTCAGGATCAGGCGGCCGACCCCCGCCTCGCGGGCGTGGGTCGCCGCCTGACGCGCGGACATGTGGAACGGGAGCAGGTCGTCCCGGTCCTGCCACGTGGCCTCCGCGAGCAGCACGTCGGCCCCCTCGGCGAGCGCCTCGATGTGCTGGGTGGGCCCGCTGTCGCCGGTGTAGGCCAGCACCTGCCCGTCCGCCTCGATCCGGTACCCGAGCGCGGGCAGCCCCAGGTGCTCCATGTGCTCGGTCTTGACGCGGAACGGCCCGATCTCGAACCCGTCACCCGGTGGGACCTCGTGGAACGCGAACGCCGTGTGCATCCCGACCTGGCTGTCGATCGAGACCACGTCGGCGAGCTTCTGCCGGAACTCCAGGGGCACGAAGACCGGCAGGCCGTGCTCGCCGAGCTCACCGTAGAACCGCGCGTAGAAGGTAGGGTACAGATCCACGAAGTGGTCCGGGTGCTCGTGCGTGATCGCGATCGCGTGGATGTCCGCGATCTTGATGTGCTCCTGCAGGTTGGCGAGCGTTCCCGTCCCGGCGTCCAGGTACAGGTTGAACCCGTCGTGCTGCACGAGGTACCCGCTCGTGGCCGTGCCGTCGTTCGGCCACGTGCCGCTGCAGCCAAGCACCGTGAGCTTCACCCCGTCCCTCCGAGCTCGAGCTCCTGCACCTTCAGGTCGCCGATCTCCGGGCCCAGGAACCGCACGGCGAGCTCCTGGAACCGGACCGGATCACCGGTGCAGAGGAACTCGTGGGCGGGATGCCCGTCGTCCCCGCGGGCGAGCCCCTCGTGCAGCAGCGTAGCGTACACGTCCTTGGCCACCTCCTCGGCCGAGGAGACCAGCACCACGTCCGGGCCCAGCTCGAGCTGGAGGAGCCCCGACAGCAGCGGGTAGTGCGTGCAGCCGAGGATGAGCGTGTCGATGCCCGCCGCCCTGAGCGGCTCCAGGTAGCGGCGGGCCGCCGCGCGGAGCTCCGGCGAGGTCGTGTCCCCCCGCTCGACGTGCTCGACGAACACCGGACACGCGGCGGCGTGCAGGGTCGCCTCGGAGCCGACGGCGCGCTGGTAGGCCCCGGTGGCGATCGTGGCCTGGGTGCCGATGACCCCGATGGTCCCATTGCGGGTGGCGCGGATCGCGGCCCGAGCGCCGGGGTTGATGACGCCGAGGACCGGGACGCCGTGGCTCGCCGCGATGTCGCCGATCGCCGACACCTCGATCGAGTTGCACGCCACCACTAGGAGCTTGACGCCGCGCTCGACCAGGTACGCCGCGATGTCGAGCGCGTACCGTCGGATCTCCTCGACCGGCTTGGGCCCGTACGGGAAGTGCGCGGAGTCGCCCACGTACACGATGGACTCGTGCGGCAGCAGATCCATCATCGCCCGAGCGACGGTGAGACCTCCCACCCCGGAGTCGAAGACACCGATCGGCCGTGGGTCGCTCACGCGGCTACCACCACAGCGAGCCCTCCACGCCCTTCTCGGCCCGTTCGAGGTCCGGGGCCCACGCCTCGGTCGAGAGGTACTTCCAACCTCCGTCCGCGAGGAGGCACACGATGTCGCCGTGGTCCAGCTCACGAGCGACGCGCTGGGCCACATGGACCACGGCCCCCGAGGAGATCCCCGCGAAGATGCCCTCCTTGACCGTGAGCTCGCGGGTGGCGCGCAGGGCGTCCGAGGAGCTCACCAGGAACTTGCGATCCACGACGCTCGGATCGTAGATCGGCGGGACGAACCCCTCGTCCAGCGATCGGAGGCCGTAGACGAGATCGCCCAGCTCGGGCTCGGCCGCGACGATCTGGATGTCGGGGTTGTGCCGTCGAAGGGCCCGGCCGTTGCCGGTCAGGGTGCCGCCGGTGCCCAGACCCGCCACGAAGTGGGTGAGCTCCGGGAGATCGTGGATGATCTCGACGGCCGTCCCCTCCTCGTGCGCGAGCGGGTTCGCGGGGTTCCCGTACTGGAACGGCATGAAGTACCGATCGTCGCGCGCGAGTGCCCGTGCGACCTCGACGGACCCGTTGGTGCCCTTGTCGCCGGGCGAGTAGACGACCTCGGCGCCGAACAGCTCGAGCAGGCTGATGCGCTCCTCGCTCGCGTTGTCCGGGATCACCACGGTGAGCCGGTAGCCCTTCAGCTTGGCGACCATCGCGAGCGCGATCCCCGTGTTCCCGGATGACGGCTCGAGGATGGTCTTGTCCGGCGTCAGCTCGCCCGAGGCCTCGGCGACCTCCACCATCTTCTTGGCGATCCGATCCTTCGTGGAGCCGGTCGGGTTCGCGCCCTCGAGCTTGGCCCACAGGCGCACGCCGGGCTTGGGCGACATGCGCGGCATGCCGACGAGCGGCGTGTGGCCGATCGCATCGAAGACGTCCTGGTAGCGCACGTCAGGCAGTATCCCAGCGGAGCTCCCGAACCCGGGACCGCGGCGAGCGCCTCCGCCGCCTCAGCCGCCGGCCACGGCGGGCAGGATCGAGACGGTGTCGCCCTCCTTCACCTCGGTCTCGAGCGACCCGAGGTAGCGCACGTCCTCGTCGTTCACGTAGACGTTGATGAACCGGTGCAAGGCTCCGTCCTCCGTGAGGACGTTCTTCGTGATCCCCGGGTACCGGCTCTCGAGGTCCTTCAGCACCTCGCGCAGCGTGGCACCGTCGGCCGCCACGCGAGCTTCACCCCCCGCGTGCTTGCGGAGGATCGTCGGCAGCTTCACGTTGACGGACACGGTGTCTCCTCGCTCACTCGTCCCGGTTCGGGATGCCGCAGAACGCGTCGTAGTCGATCAGCTCGGTCACGGTCGGCTCCTTGCCGCAGACCGGGCAGTCCGCGTCCCACCGGAGCTTCACGGTCGTGAAGTCCATCGTGAGCGCGTCGAAGATCAGCAGGCGGCCGACGAGCGGCTCGCCGAGCCCGGTGACCAGCTTGATGGCCTCGGTGGCCTGGATCGTCCCCACGATGCCCGGCAGGACGCCGAACACGCCGCCCTCCGCGCAGCTCGGCACCGTCCCGGGCGGAGGCGGCTGGGGGAACAGGCATCGGTAGCAGGGGGTCTCCTGCCCCGGCAGGAAGACGGTGGCCTGACCCTCGAACTGGTAGATCGAGCCGTACACGAGCGGCTTGCCGAGCATCTGCGTCGCGTCGTTCACGAGGTAGCGCACGGGGAAGTTGTCGGTCCCGTCGACCACCACGTCCCACGGCCCGAGCACGTCGAACGCGTTCGCGCTCGTCAGCAGCGCATCGTAGGTCACGACCTCGACGCTGGGGTTGAGCCGCAGCAGCGTCTCCTTGGCCGACTCCACCTTCGGACGACCCACGTCTGCCGTCCCGTGCGCGATCTGCCGCTGGAGGTTGGACAGGTCCACGGTGTCGAAGTCCACCAGGCCGATCGTGCCGACGCCGGCCGCCGCGAGGTACATCGAGATCGGCGAGCCCAGACCCCCGGTGCCGATGCACAGCACCCTGGCGTCGAGCAGCCTGCGCTGCCCTTCGGCGCCCACGCCCGGCAGGATGATGTGCCGGGCGTACCGCTGCACCTCCTCGACCGTGAACTCCCGGGTCACGTGATCGTCAGCTCCTCCTCGGTGATCTCGTCCTCGACGATCCGGAACGCGCGCAGCTCGGGACGCTCCCGATCCGTGAGCGACATCACCAGGTAGGTGGCCTCGGGGTAGAAGGCCAGCTTGACGTCCGTCTCCGAGGGGTAGGCCTCGGAGTGGGTGTGGGTGTGGAAGATGCCCACGAGGTCGAGCCCCGCGTCGTCCATCGCGTCGAAGACCCTCAGCTGCTCCTCGGGGTCCAGCCGGTAGGAGACGGGGCTCGCGTCCATGTTCCGCATCGCGAAGAACCTCACCGGCACACCGTCACGGCCGGCCACCAGCCCGCAGGCCTCGTTGGGGAACTCCCGGAGGCCGTGCTCCACCATCTCCTTGAACATGACGCCGTCGAGCTGTTGCATCTGCACCTGCACCAACGCTACCAGCGCGGTCGTATTCCCAGTACCCGGCTCATCCCAGGGCGCCGGACACCTCGATCCGCCCGGGCTCACCGGCGAGCACCTCGCCCACCTGGGCGAACGGCACGCCACGCTCCTCCAGGGCCCGGGAGAGCCCGGGCCCGTCGGGGGCGGCGATCAGGAGCCCGCCAGATGTCTGGGCGTCGGCCAGGACCAGCTGCCCCGCCTCGGAGAGCCCGCCCCAGTCCACGTGCGGTGCCACGAACGCGTGGTTGCGGCCGGTCCCCCCGGGGACGACGCCGCCACGCGCCAGCTCGAGGACGCCGCCCATCACGGGGACCGCGGAGGCGTCGATCCTGGCCGCGACGCCGGAGGCTCCGAGCATCCGCTGCAGGTGGCCGAGGAACCCGAAGCCCGTGACGTCCGTCGCCGCGAGGCAGCCCGACGCGAGCATCGCATCGGCCGCACGGTCGTTCAGCGTGGTCATGTGCCCGACGGCCGCCTCGATCAGCTCGGGGTCCGCCACGCCGCGCTTGATCGCCGTGGACACGATCCCGAGACCGAGCGGCTTGGTCAGGAACAGGAGGTCCCCGGCACGCGCCGTCGAGTTGCGCACGATCCGCTCCGCGTCGACCAGACCCAGCGCGACCATCCCGTACTTGGGCTCTGGGTCGGTGATCGAGTGACCGCCGAGCACTGCCGCCCCGGCGGAGGTGGCGACGTCGATCCCTCCCTGCAGGACCCGCCCGAGCATCTCGAGCGGCAGGTCGTCCACGGGCCAGTTGACGATGTTCAGCGCGAGGAAGGGGCGACCCCCCATCGCGTAGACGTCCGACAGCGCGTTGGTCGCCGCGACCCTCCCCCAGTCGTACGGGTCGTCGACGATCGGCGTGAAGTAGTCGAGCGTCGCGATCAGCGCGTGGCCGTCGGGCAGCCGGACCACCGCCGCGTCGTCGCCGGTGTCCGCGGCGACGAGCACCTCTGCCGTCACCTCGGGCAGGTGCAGGCTCCCGAGCAGCGACGCCAGGTCCCCGGGTCCGAGCTTGCACCCGCAGCCCGCACCATGGCTGAAGCTCGTCAGTCGTCGATCCTCGCGCACCTGACGAGGATGCCACACCGCCTCGCGTGCGACCCCCCAACGGGCGACGGGCGTCCGGCGTGGCTCACGCGCCCGTCTCGCCGACGCACGGAGGCGCCCCTGCGCCGCAGAGGAGCGCCCCCTCCTCCCCCAGGAGGGCGATGATCTGCTCCCTCGGGAAGAGCTCGACGGCCTGACGCGCCTGGAGCAGGAGGGTGGGCGCGCCGCCCGGGAGGTCGTAGCGGAACGTCACGCATCCCCCGGCGAACGTGAAGAACGTGAGCCCCGAGAGCCGTGGCTCCGAGCTGATGTGGAGCTCGAACCGCCGCACCCCGGCCGGCAACGAGCCCGGGTCTCCCGCCTCCACGGCGCCCGCCGTGTCGCAGGTGCGCGTGAGCTCGACCTGGATCGCGTGGCCACCGGCGCGGTCGGAGTCCAGCCAGAACCGGACCGTTCCGGTCTCCGCGGAGAACCCGCCGTAGCTCCACCCGACCGGCAACGTCGTGATGCATGGGATCCACATCGCGCTCGGGACGGCCTGCGCAGCCAGGATGCCCGCGCTGCCCTGGCCGCACCGGATCTCGTTGGAGGCGACCTCTGAGCACGCCGCCGGGGACAGCAGCGTCAGCAGGACGACGACGGGGACGGCCACCCGCCGGCTCACGTGAGGGCCTCCCAGTTCTGCATGACGATCCCGAGCCCGAGCAGCGTCAAGACCGCGAGGCCCGCGATGGCGCCGACCCGACGCAGGCTCCAGCGCTGGATCGCGATGGGGGCCCGCTCCGGGGCCAGCGATCGGAACCGCGACAGCAGGTCGCGGCCGTCGGCCCTGAGCTCGTTCCGAACCTGTGTCGGGATGGCGACGCCCCTCGTCGCGGCGAACGCCTCGGCGAGCTCGTCCTCGGTGAAGAACGCGCGCGCCCGTCCGTAGACGCGCTCGGCATCGGTCTGCAGGGCGAGCGTGAGCATCATGTTGCCGAGATCAACGGCCTGGCGCCAGGGGGACGGGCGGATCTGGACGAAGAAGACGTCGACCAGGAGCAGCCGGCCATCGCGCACCATCAGGTTCGAGGGCTTGACGTCCCGGTGGGCCAACCCCAGGTCCCAGAAGCGCCGGATCATCCCTAGCCCCTGGTCGATGATGGCGTCGTCGACCTCGGCCTGCCCCAGCTCCACGGCGCCGTCGAAGAACTCCATCGCGATCATGTACTCGCGCTCCGGGGTGATCTCCACCACGCCGTAGGGCCGGGGGCTTGGCAGGCCCTCCTGGTACATGAGGCGCAGCGTGTAGTCCTCGTACTCGACGAACCGGCGGACCGTGCGGAACGTGGTCTCGTCCTCGAGGCCCCCGTACAAGATCGTGCGTCCCAGCTTGTACCAGCGGTCAGCACGGACGTGGTTCTTCGCGTAGACCTTGGCGAACAGCCGACGCGGGGCCGCGCCACCGTTCCCCTCCACGGTGAGGCGCACGGGGGTCGATCCGCCCGAGCCCTCGAGCCCCACCGGCGCGATCTCGCCGACCTCCAGGCCCAGCTGCTCCGTCACGGCTCTCCTGATCGCGTCGCCCCGGCGGCCCCCCACGTCCAGGTGAGCCGTCTTGCCACGCCCGTACGTCACCGGGAACACGTCGTTGGGGCAGAACCAGCGGAACGCCACCAGAGGGATCGTGACGCCGATGACCGCGCCGACGACCACGTCCGTGGGATGGGAGACACCCAGGTAGATCTGCGCGACGCCGAACACCACCAGGACCCCGGCGGTCACGAACTTGGCCACGTCGCGGGACCGGCCGTGGGGCAGCAGCCCGTAGACGACCCCCACGGCGGTGACCGCGACGTCCGCGATCCTCCGCGAGGGATGGGAGAACCCCTCCCATGCCGCGAGCGTGGTCACGCCGAACGGTCGAGGCCTGGTCATGGCGCTCGCGATCCCGTACGAGATCAGCTCCACCGCGAGGATGGAGCCGATGAACACGAACAGGTGCCGCCACCTCCGGAACGCTGCGAGGATCGCCAGGATCACCAGGCGGGTCGCGAACAGGACGATCGGGGAGGCCAGGGCGTCCACCGCGCGCATCGCCCGGGTGAGCCAGGGCGTCCGGAGACGACCGACGGCCGCGACGAGGTCCGACTCGGCGCGCCCGAGCGCCGCCCCGGCGCTGCCCACCAGCGCGATGAACACGAGGGCCACCAGCGCGAGCAGCGTCAGGCCGATCAGGAGCTTGCCGCTCAGTCCGAGCTGTCGCGGCAGGGGTGGCGGCTCCCCCGAGGGACGGCGGCGGCGGCGCCTCGGCTGTCCCGCTCCCCCGTGCTGCTCCCCGACGGGACCCGTGAGCGATCCCCCGCCGCTGCTCCCGATGCCCCGATCCATGGACCCCCCACGCCGGTGCCCCGGGACCGTACCTCAGGGTGCCACCGCCGCGCCAACCCCCAGGGGGTCCGGGCGCTACGAGGGCTCGGGAGCACCGCCCTGCGAGGGGATCACGGGGGCCGCGCCCATCGCGTGGTACCCGCCGTCCACGTGGATCAGCTCCCCCGATACTGCCCGCGCGAGGTCGGAGAACAGGAACACGATCGCGTCCGCGACCGGCGACGGATCGCTCATGTCCCAACCGAGGGGGGCGCGCGCACCCCATCCGTCGGCGAGCTCCTGGAAGCCGGGGATCCCCTTGCCGGCGACCGTGCGCAGCGGTCCCGCGGACACGGTGTTCACGCGGATCGCGTGCGGTCCGAGGTCGCGCGCCAGGTAGCGCGTGATCGACTCGAGCCCGGCCTTCGCGACGCCCATCCAGTCGTAGACCGGCCAGGCGAAGCGGGCGTCGAAGTCCAGGGACACGATGCTGCCGCCGTGCTCGCGCATCAGGGGAAGCATGCCGACCGCGATCGTCTTCAGGCTGAACGCGCTGACCTGGACCGCCGTGGCGACGCTCTCCCACGGCGTGTTCAGGAAGTTGCCGCCGAGCGCGTCCTGGGGCGCGAAGGCGATCGCGTGCAGGAACCCGTCCAGGCGGCCCCAGCGCCCTGCGAGCTCGTCGGCCACGGCCTGGACGTGCTCGGGGTTCGTCGCGTCGAGCTCCAGGACGTCGGCAGGCTGCGGGAGCCGCCGAGCGACCTTCTCGGTCAGGCTGAGGGCACGCCCGAACGAGGTGAGGACGACCTCCGCGCCGTGCGCCTGCGCCGCCTCGGCCGCCGCGAACGCGATGCTCTCGCGCGTCAGCACGCCGGTGACCAACAGCTTCTTCCCCTCGAGCAGCATGGCGCCTCCTCGTCCGTCCGCAGCATGCTAGCGGCTCCCCCCGGCCGAGCGCCCGCCGGCCCAGCCTGGTTGAATGCGGGCTGTGGACCTGCGCGCCATCGCCAAGGCCGACCTGCATCGGCACCTCGAGGGCGCGATGCGCCTTCAGACCCTGATCGACCTGTACCGGGAGTCCGGCGATCCCCTGCCCGAGTCGACCCCGGAGGAGCTCGCGCCGCGGGCGCAGGTCCGCGCGCCGATGCGGAGCCTCGCGGAGGTCCTGGACGTCCTGGAGCTCGTCCGGGGATCCTTCCGGTCCTACGAGGCGGTCGAGCGGATCGCGGCCGAGGCGGTGGAGGACCTGGCGGCGGACAACGTCCGCCTGGCCGAGCTCCGCTTCTCGCCGGAGTTCTTCTTCGGGGCCGCCGATCTGGACTGGGACCGCGCGATGGAGGCGTTGGTCGCAGGCGTCCGCGGCGCCGCCGAGCGCCACGACGTGGCCGTGGGGCTCATCGCAATCTTCTCCCGGGACTTCGGGGTCGGCTCCGCGGAGCGGACGGTGGACTTCGCCCTGCGGCACCGGTCCGATCTCGTGGGCTTCGACATCGCCGGGGACGAGCCCCCCTACCCGCCGTCGATGTACCGGGACGTCGTCGCGCCGATCCACGAGGCAGGCATCCCCATGACCGCGCACTACGGCGAGGCCGGCCCGCCGGAGTACGTGCGCGACGCGATCCTCGAGCTCGGGGCGCGGCGCATCGCGCACGGCGTCTCGGTGGCCCAGGACCCCGCGGTGACGGCGCTCGCCATCGAGCGCGGGATCGTGTTCGACATGTGCCCCACGTCCAACCTCATCACGGGGGCGTTCCCGTCGCTCGAGGATCACCCGGCCCACCGGTTGCTCCGGGCGGGGCTCCGCGTGACCATCAACACGGACGATCCCGGGCTCTTCGGCATCGACCTGACCCACGAGTACGAGCTCGCCCGCGACCGCCTCGGCTTCACCGAGCGCGATCTCGCCAGGGCGACCGCGACCGCCCTGGAGGGCAGCTTCCTGCCCGATGAGGTCCGGGCGGACGTACGGCGCCGTCACTTCGCCTGGGTCGACGAGGCCGGGAGCTAGCCGCGAAGATGCGACGATGACCACCGGGACAGGGGGCGCCGCGTCCGATGCCGATCGCGCGCGCACGCTCGCCGACCGCTTCTGGGACGGCCTCGTGCGCGACGACCCGATGCTGGGGACCGCCGTCGGCGACGAGCGCTACGACGACCGGCTGCCGGACCTGGGGGACGAGGGCCGAGCCCGGCGCGAGACCCACGCGACCGACGCGCTCGACGCCCTTCGATCGATCGACCGCGACGCGCTCGACGAGGACCTGCGGACCACCCTCGACATGCTCGAGGCGATCGCCGAGCGTGAGATCGCCGAGCTCCGACATCGGCTCGACCGGCTCCGGATCGTCTCCCACCTGTGGGGGCCCGGCCAGCTGTTGGCCGAGATCGCGTCGTTCCAGCGGGCCGACTCGCCCGAGCGCCTGGAGCGGCTGCTCGCGAGGCTCTCGGCGACCCCCGTCTTCTACGCGCAGGCCGCCGAGGTGGCCAGGGACGGGATGGCCGCGGGCGTCACGGCGCCACGGGTGGTGGTGGAGCGGACGATCGCCCAGGTGGAGCGCCTGCTCGACACGGCGCCGGAGGACCATCCCGCCATGCGACCGGTGCCGCCGAGCGATGGGGCCGGGCGTGACAGGGTCCGGGAGGTCCTGCGCGACCGGGTCGCCCCCGCCCTGGCCGCCTACCGCGAGGCCCTGCTCGCGTACCTGCCCGCCGCCACCGAGACCATCGGCCTGTCCGCCCTGCCCGAAGGTGACGCGATCTACGCCGCCGAGATCCTGGTGTTCACGACGCTTCCCCTACAGGCCCGGGAGATCCACGAGCTCGGCCTGCGCGATCTCGAGGAGATCCAGGACGAGCGGCGCCGGTGCGCCGCCGCGCTGGGTCACGGGAGCGTGGCCGAGGCGATCGCGGCGCTGGACGCGAGCGGACGGAACAGGGCCGCATCAGCCGAAGATCTCCTGCGGATGGCACGAGCACAGGTGATCAAGGGATGGGACGCGGCGCCCAGGTACTTCGGCCGTCTCCCGAGCGCCAACTGCGAGGTCCGCCCCGTGGAGGCGTTCCGCGAGAGGGACATGCCCTTCGCGTTCTACAACCCGCCCTCGCACGACGGGTCCCGGCCAGGCATCTACTACGTGAACACCTTCGACCTGGGGGGACGGCCGCTGCACCATCTGGCGACCACGACCTACCACGAGGCCAACCCCGGGCACCACTTCCAGATCGCCCTCGAGCAGGAGATGACCGATCGCCCGGCGTTGCGACGGTTCGGCGGCTACCTCACCGGCACGGCGTTCTGCGAGGGATGGGGCCTGTACAGCGAGCGCCTGGCCGACGAGATGGGCCTGTTCGAGGACGAGGCCGAACGCCTGGGGATGCTGGACGCCCAGGCGATGCGCGCGGCCCGGCTCGTGGTGGACACGGGGATCCACGCCTTCGGCTGGACGCGGGAGCGGGCCATCGCGCTCCTCGAAGAGGCCGGGGTGCCATACGTCGACGCGGTCATCGAGACCGATCGGTACATCGCGATGCCCGGGCAGGCGCTCGCCTACAAGATCGGTCAGCACGAGATCGAACGTCAGCGCGCCGACGCCGAGCGCCGGTTGGGGGCTGCCTTCTCCCTCAGGGACTTCCACGACCGGCTCCTGTCCCTGGGGACGCTCCCGCTGCCCGCGCTGCGGCGCGAGCTCGCGCGCCCGGCGGCCTGAACGGCCCCCGCGCTGGTCACGGGCCCCTCCGCCGACGTACCGATGGTCCCCGGCGGGCAGGACCATGCGTCCCATGTTGCCGGCGCGAGCACCTGAGAACGTGTGAGCCATGGAAGCCGACCGAGCCCTCGTCGGTGTGCCCCGGGAGACGTTCCCGGGGGAGACCAGGGTGGCGCTCGTCCCGGCGGTGCTGCCCCAGCTCCAGAAGGCGGGCATGGACGTCGTCGTGGAGTCCAGGGCCGGGGAGGCAGCCGGGTTCCCCGACGAACAGTACGTCGCGCACGGTGCCGAGATCGGCAACCGAGAGCGCGTGTTCCAGGCAGACATCGTGGTCCAGGTGCGGACCTGCGGAGCCAACCCCGAGCTGGGACGCGACGACATCCACCGGTTCCGCGAGGAGCAGGTCATCATCGGCCTGGCCGACCCGCTGGTGTGCCCGGCGGGCGTCCGCCAGGCGGCCGAGCACAAGGTGATCGCGTTCGCGATGGACTTCATGCCCCGCATCACGCGTGCCCAGGGGATGGACGTCCTGTCGTCCCAGGCGACGGTGACCGGCTACAAGGCAGTGATCATGGCGGCCGACCGCCTGTCGAAGATGTTCCCGATGATGACCACCGCCGCGGGCACCGTCCCACCCGTGCAGGTCTTCGTCATCGGTGCCGGCGTGGCCGGGCTCACGGCCATCGCGACCGCCCGCCGGCTCGGCGGGGTCGTCCAGGCGTACGACGTCCGGCCGGCCGCGCAGGAGGACATCGAGAGCCTCGGCGCGCGCAGCGTGCTCCTCCCGCTCCAGCCGGGCGACGCGCAGGACCAGGCTGGCTACGCGCGCGAGCTCGGCGAGTCCTTCTACGCTCGGCAGCAGGAGCTCATGGCGCAGGTCGTCGCCGGGGTCGACGTCGTCATCACGACCGCGCTCATCCCCGGGAAGCGGGCGCCCATCCTGGTGACGGAACAGGCCGTCAAGGGCATGCAGCCCGGATCGGTGATCGTGGACTGCGCCGCCGAGCGTGGCGGCAACTGCGAGCTCACGCGCCCGAACCACCGCAGGGTCACGGACAACGGCGTCACGATCTTCGGGCCGACCAACCTGCCCGCGAGCGTCCCCCACGAGGCCAGCCTCATGTACGCGAAGAACATGAGCGCCTTCCTGATGCTGCTGGTGAAGGACGGCCAGCTCAACATCGACATGGACGACGAGATCGTGCGCGGCACCATGGTCACCCGTGGAGGGGAGATCACGCACAAGCGGGTCATCGAGGCGCTCGGGGAGGTGCAAGGTGTCTGAGATCCTCGAGTCCTCCCTGTACATCTTCGTCCTGGCCTCGTTCCTCGGGTACGCCGTCATCACTCGGGTCCCGGGCCTGCTGCACACGCCGCTGATGTCGCTGACCAACGCCCTGTCCGCGATCTCGCTGGTGGGATCGCTCCTCCTGGCCGGGTCCGGGCAGAGCACGATGGCGACGATCCTCGGCTCCGTCGCGGTCTTCTGCGCGATGACCAACGTCGTCTCCGGCTTCCTCATCACGGACCGGATGCTGAAGATGTTCAAGCGGCGTGAGGCGCCGAAGAAGGCCGACGCGCCCACCGAGGGGGCGAGCGCCCGATGAGGGACGTCATCATCTCGCTCGCCTACCTGTTCGCCGCTGGGTGCTTCGTCCTCGCCCTCAAGTGGCTGTCTCACCCGACCACAGCGCGCAGAGGGGTGCGCACGGGCGAGGTCGGCATGGCCGTCGCGATCGTCGCGACCCTGCTGAAGACCGAGATCGTCGAGTTCCAGTGGATCGCGATCGCGCTCGTCCTCGGCACGGCGCTCGGCATCCCGCTCGGCCTGCTCGTGCCGATGACCGCCGTGCCGCAGCGGACGGCCCTGTCCCACGCGTTCGGCGCCCTCGCGGCCGGTCTGGTCGGCACGGCAGAGCTCTACCTGCGAACGCCCGACATCGACACGACGACGATGGTTGCCCTCGGCCTCGAGGTCGTGCTCGGGTTCCTGACCTTCACCGGGTCCCTGATGGCGGCCGGGAAGCTGCAGGGGATCGTGCGCGACCGGCCCTGGATCTACTCGGGACAGAACCTCGTCAACCTCGGGATCTTGGCTTCGGCGCTCGTGCTGGTCGGGTTCCTCGTGGTGGATCCGAGCTGGACGGCCCTGTTCCCCGTGATCATCGGCATCTCGCTCGTCTACGGCGTGATGCTGGTCATCCGGATCGGCGGCGCCGACATGCCGACGGTCATCTCGCTCCTCAACAGCTTCGCCGGCCTGTCCGCGTCGATGATGGGGTTCGTCCTGGACAACAAGCTGCTGATCATCGCCGGAGCGCTCGACGGGTCGAGCGGTCTGATCCTGTCCATCATCATGTGCAAGGCGATGAACCGCTCGTTCGCCAACGTCCTGTTCGGCGGCTTCGGCGCCGAGGACACCACGGCGGCCGCCGCAGAGACCCGACCGGTCCGCAGCGTCGATCCCGAGGAGACCTCGTTCCTGCTGGACGCCGCCCGCAGCGTGGTCATCGTCCCCGGCTACGGCATGGCCGCCGCGCAGGCCCAGCACAAGGTCCGCGAGCTCTCGGACACGCTGATGAAGCGTGGTGTGGACGTGCGGTTCGCGATCCACCCCGTGGCGGGCCGGATGCCCGGGCACATGAACGTCCTGCTCGCCGAGGCCAACGTCCCCTACGACCAGCTGTACGACCTCGACTCGATCAACTCGGAGTTCCCGCAGACGGACATCGTGCTGGTGATCGGCGCGAACGACGTGGTGAACCCGGCCGCGCGGACGGACACCACCAGCCCGATCTACGGCATGCCGATCCTCGACGTGGACCAGGCCGCGTCGATCATCGTCGTCAAGCGCTCGATGCGCTCCGGGTTCGCCGGGGTCGACAACGAGCTGTTCTACCTGGACAAGACGCAGATGCTCTTCGGTGACGCGAAGACCGTGGTCGGCGAGGTCATCGAGGAGCTCTCGAAGCTACCTGCGAGGGAGGTGGCAGGCGTATGACGCTCACCGAGTCACGGGAGCGGGAGATCGAGCACGAGTGGGTCCGCGCCCTGCGGACGGGGATCGGGCCGGTGCCGGTCCCCCACCGGGGGGCTGAGCTCCTCGAGCACCCGCTCCTGAACAAGGATGCGGCCTTCACCGACAAGGAGCGCGAAGAGTTCCGGCTGCGCGGCCTCCTGCCGATGCGCGTGTTCACGATCGAGGAGCAGGTCGCCCTCGAGGTCGAGAAGATCCGGCGCAAGGACGACGACCTGGAGAAGTACATCGGCCTGGCGGCCCTGCAGGACCGCAACGAGACCCTGTTCTACCGGGTGCTCATCGAGAACCTGGAGGAGTTCCTCCCCATCGTCTACACGCCCGTCGTCGGGCGCGCCTGCCAGGAGTACAGCCACATCCTGCGCAGGCCGCGCGGGCTGTGGCTCACCCCCGACGACATCGATCACATCCCCGAGCTGCTCTCCAACGCCCGCCACGAGGACGTCCGGCTCATCGTGGCCACCGACAACGAACGGATCTTGGGCCTGGGCGACCAGGGCGCCGGCGGCATGGGCATCCCGGTCGGCAAGCTCTCGCTGTACACGGCCGGCGCCGGGATCTACCCGGCCCTGACGCTGCCCGTCTCCCTCGATGTCGGCACCGACAACGAGGCGCTGCTGAACGACCCCTACTACGTCGGGTACCGCCAGCCGCGCCTGCGCGGCCCCGAGTACGACCGCTTCATCGAGGCGTTCGTCGAGGGCGTCCTGGAGGTCTTCCCGCACGCGCTGCTGCAGTGGGAGGACTTCAAGCAGCACAACGCGATCCGGCTCTTGGACCGGTACCGGCACCGCATCACCAGCTTCAACGACGACATCCAGGGGACCGCGGCGGTCGTCATGGGGGGCATCTTCTCCGCGCTGCGCATCCTCGATGAGCCCCTCGGCGAGCAGCGGCTCGTCTTCCTGGGCGCCGGGGCCGCGGGCATCGGCATCGCGCGCCTCGTGAAGGCGCAGATGGTCAAGGAGGGCGTGCCCGAGGAGCAGATCGGGCGCGCGATCGCGCAGCTGGACTCGCGAGGGCTCACCTACCTCGGACGCGAGCCGCTCGACGAGGACAAGGAGGAGTTCGCCCTCACGCCGGAGGTCATGCGGGAGTACGGGTTCGAGTCGGGTCGCGCCTACGACCTCGACGAGGTCGTCGAGAAGATCCGGCCGACGTTCCTGATCGGCACGAGCGGGACGCCCGGCACGTTCACCGAGAAGGCCATCCGGGAGATGGCGGCGCACGCCCGGATCCCGGTGGTGATGCCGCTATCGAACCCGACCTCGAAGACCGAGGCGCAGCCGACGGACATCATGGAGTGGACGCGCGGCAGGGCCCTGGTGTCCACGGGCAGCCCCTTCCCGCCGGTCGTCCGCGGTGAGCGGACGCACGTCATCGGCCAGGCGAACAACGCGTTCGTCTTCCCCGGCATCGGCCTCGGGGCGGTGGTCGCGGAGGCGCGCGAGGTGACCGACGAGATGTTCCTCGTCGCCGCCGAGGCGCTGGCCCAGCAGGTGACCCAGGAGCGGCTGGACGAGGGAGCCCTGTACCCTCACCAGTCCGAGCTGCGATCGGTCTCCCGCGCGGTCGCCGTCGCGGTCGCCAGGTGCGCCCGGGATTGCCGCGTGGGGCGGCACTTCCGGGACGACGAGATCGAGCCCGCGATCGACGCGATGGTGTGGCACCCGGACTACGTCCCGTACGAGCCGATCCCCTGGGACTGACGGGCGAGGCGCACCCGCCCACGAGCGCCGGTTTGAGCGGCCGGTGGACCTCGCCGTAGGCTCATCCAGGACCCCGAGAGAGCGAGGAGCCTGCGATGGAGAGCACCGTGGACCGCGACCGGCTCGCTGAGTTGATGGCGCGCGAGGAGGCGCGCTTCGAGGAGGACCACCCGAGGTCGCGAGCGCTGTTCGAGCGCGCCAAGGCATCGATGCTCGCCGGCGTGCCGATGCCGTGGATGACCGAGTGGGCCGGCCCGTACCCCGTCTTCGTGGAGGAAGCCAAGGGGGCCAGGTTCGTCGACGTCGACGGGCACGGCTACGTCGACTTCTGCCTGGGCGACACCGGCGGCATGACGGGTCACTCCCCCGACGTGGCGGTCGCGGCGATCGCCGAGCAGGCCGCGAAGGGCATCACCCTGATGCTGCCGTCCGAGGACTCGATCTGGGTCGGCGAGGAGATGGCACGGCGGTTCGGGCTCCCCTACTGGCAGTTCTGCCTGACCGCGACCGACGCCAACCGGTTCACCCTCCGGCTCGCGCGCGCCATCACCGGGCGGCCCAAGGTGCTGGTCTACAACTACTGCTACCACGGCTCGGTCGACGAGACGATCATCACGATCGAGGACGGGGTGGCCGGACCCCGGCCGGGAAGCATCGGCCCGCAGGTCGATCCGACCGTCACCAGCCGGGTGATCGAGTTCAACGACGTGGACGCCCTCGAGGAGGCCCTGGCGCACGAGGACGTCGCTTGTGTCCTCGCCGAGCCCGCCCTGAGCAACATCGGGATCGTCCCCCCCGAGCCCGGGTACCACCAGGCCCTCCGCGACCTCACGCGCCGCCACGGCACGTACCTGGTGATCGACGAGACCCACACGATCTGCGCGGGCCCCGGCGGCGCCACGCGGGCCTGGGGGCTCGAGCCCGACTTCCTCACGATCGGCAAGCCCCTCGCGAGTGGGGTCCCCGCCGCCTGCTACGGCATGAGCGAGGAGGTCGCCGAGCGAACCCAGGCCTTCATGGATTCGCTGCCCACCACCGACGTCGGCGGGGTCGGAGGCACGCTGTCGGGCAACGCGCTCTCGCTCGCGGCGATGCGGGCGACGCTCGAGCACGTCCTCACGGAGGAGGCGTTCGAGCGCATGATCCCGCTCGGCGAGCGCTGGACCGACGGGGTGCAGGCCGCGATCGACACGCATGGCCTGCCGTGGACCGTCCAGCGTCTGGGCTGCCGCGCCGAGTACTGGTTCTGCCCCGAGCCGCCCAAGAACGGCGGCCAGGCGGCTCAGCTCGACGATCACGAGCTCGCCAGGTACACGCACCTGTACGCGCTCAACCGCGGGATCCTGCTCACCCCGTTCCACAACATGGCCCTGATGTCGCCGGCCACCACGGAGGACGACGTCGACCTGCACACGAAGGTGTTCGACGAGATGGCAGCGGAGCTCGCGGGCTGATGCCTCGCGCCCGACCCGTCGGGTGATGATCGATCGTCAGTCGCCCCGCTCGCGGAGCGCCTGACGCAACCGCACCTTCCCGCCCCGGAGCGCGCCACGCTCGTAGATCCTGGTCGCGATCGGGACGAGGACGAGGGTCGCTCCGACCGAGAGCGCGATCGAGAGCAGGATCTGCCACGCCGGCGCCTCCCCGAGGACGATGCGGGAGGGCATCACGAGCGGTGAGGACGGCGGCAGCAGCGACGCGACCACCGCGAGCGTGGAGCTCGGATCCTCGTTGGCCGCGATCCCGATGAACAAGGATGCGACGATCAGGATGGACAGCGGGGTCATCGTCGACTGGAGATCCTCCTGCCGCGGGACGATCGAGCCCGCCACCGCGAAGAGCGTCGCGTAGAAGAAGAAGCCCAGGACGAACCAGAACAGCACCACACCGATCACGGCCGCCGAGCCCGCCGGGAACCGCAGCGTCCCGGCGAGCTGGCTCATGACGAACCCGATCGAACCGATCAGGAAGAGCTGGAACAGCCCGAGCAGCCCGATCCCGAGGATCTTCCCGCGGAGCAGCTGTGAGGGGCGAACGGTCGAGAGCAGCACCTCGAT
>Ga0073934_10004317_pt1 | contig 23944 bp, 14 predicted proteins | sample LarsenN4metaG_FD_76834 | JGI IMG/M metagenome (GOLD analysis project Ga0073934, IMG submission 76834) | Hot spring sediment bacterial and archeal communities from British Columbia, Canada, to study Microbial Dark Matter (Phase II) - Larsen... ... | reverse complement strand
GGAAACGCCGCCGCCGCCCTGGCCGCCTACGCCGCCGCCGCCGGCCTGGAGGCGCACATCTTCATGCCGCGCGATGCTTCCCAGGCCAACTACATCCAGGCCCGGGCCTTTGGCGCTCGCGTGACGCCGGTCGATGGCCTGATCGACGAATGCTCGCGGCTGGTGGCCGGCCGCGCACCCGGGGAGGCCGAACTGCGTGTGATGCGGGAGAGCCTGGCGTGGCATCTGGACTATTTCGGCTCTGACCCGTCGCGTGCGGAGAAGTTCGTCCGGCAGGGCGAGGCGCCGGTGGACGCGACGCTCGACCGGCGGGAACTGGCGGCGTATTCCGCTGTGGCGAGCCTGCTGCTGAATCTGGATGAAACGGTGACAAAGGAGTAAGCCGATGTCCATGGAACTGACCCGCCGGTACTTTTTCCATCGCGCCGCGACAGGACTTGGCGCGGCCGCGCTCGGGACGCTGCTGGCGGAGGAAACCCGGCCGGCGGGCGGACTGCCCGGACTCCCGCACTTCGCCGCGAGGGCGAAGCGGGTGATCTACCTGTTCCAGCACGGCGGTCCGTCGCAGCTGGACCTGTTCGATCACAAGCCGGGGCTGGCGAAGCTGCGGGCGACCGAATTGCCGGACTCGGTGCGGCGCGGCCAGCGGCTCACGGGGATGACCGCCTACCAGGCAAACTTTCCGACGGCGCCGTCGATCTTCCGGTTCGCGCGGCACGGCCAGAGCGGAATTGAACTGAGCGAGTTGCTGCCGCACACGGCGAAGGTCGCCGACCGGCTGTGCGTGATCCGGTCCATGCACACGGAGGCGATCAACCACGATCCGGCCGTCTGTTTCTTCCAGACCGGATTTCAGCTCGCCGGACGGCCCAGCATGGGCGCGTGGGTCTCCTACGGGCTCGGCAGCGAGAACAAAGACCTGCCGGCGTTTGTCGTGATGGTTTCGCAGGGGTTGGGCGCCTCGCAGGCGCTGGCCGACCGGGCCTGGGGGTCCGGGTTCCTGCCGACCCGCTACCAGGGCGTGAAGTTCCGGGCCGCGGCTGACCCGGTTCTTTACCTGTCGAATCCTGACGGTTATGAGGCTTCGGCCCGGAGGCGCTTTCTCGATGACCTGGGGCGGCTCAATCAGTTGAAGCTCGACGATTACCAGGATCCGGAGATCGCGACGCGGATCGCGCAGTACGAAATGGCGTTCCGGATGCAGAGTTCGGTGCCGGAGCTGACCGACCTGTCTAAAGAGCCGGATTCCGTGTTCGACCTGTACGGTCCTGACGCGCGGAAGCCGGGGACCTATGCCGCCAACTGCATTCTGGCGAGGAGGCTCGCCGAGCGGGGCGTGCGGTTCATCCAGCTGTTTCATCGCGGCTGGGACCAGCATGGCAACCTGCCGCGCGACTTGCGGAAACAGTGCGAGCAGACCGACCAGGCGTCGGCGGCGCTGGTGCGGGACCTGGCGAATCGCGGCATGCTCGACGACACGCTGGTGGTGTGGGGCGGCGAGTTCGGCCGGACGGTCTACTCGCAGGGGACGCTGACCGAGACGGACTACGGCCGCGACCATCATCCGCGCTGTTTTTCGATGTGGCTGGCCGGCGGCGGGATCAAGGGCGGGGTGACCTACGGGGAGACGGACGATTACTCGTACAACATTGTCGACAAGCCGGTCGATGTGCATGACCTTCATGCGACGATGCTCCACGCGTTGGGGGTCGACCACACGAAGCTGACGTTCAAGTTCCAGGGGCGGCACTACCGGCTGACGGACATCCGCGGGAATGTGGTGAAAGAGATCCTTACGTAGGCGCCACCCTGTCGGCGCCGGTGCGAAGGTCCACCGGCCCTCCCGAGCGGCGTCGACTATGATGAAGCGGAGGAACTGGCGTGGATCGAAGAGAGTTTGTTCGGGCCGGAATCGCGGCCGTAGGGTGGCTGAGCGGCTCCGGACCCGGAACCTTGCTGGCGCAGGCAAGAGAGAAAGCCAGGCCGCTCCACCTCCGCGTCACCGACCTGAAGACCTTCGTCGTCGACACAGGGACCGACGAAAATTTTGTCTTCGTCAAGATCTATACCAACCAGGGTCTCACGGGCTTGGGTGAGGGCACGTTCACCGGCAAGGAGGCCACGGTCGAAAAGGCGATCTGGGAGCACAAGAGATATCTGGTGGGCAAAGATCCGACCGACATCGAGTTCCACTGCCAGGGAATGTTTCGCGGACCCCGGTATCGTGGCGGGCCCCTCATGATGTCGGCGATCAGCGCGGTCGAGATCGCGCTTTGGGATATTCTCGGGCAGGCGCTCGGCCAGCCGATCTGGAAGCTGCTTGGGGGCAAGGCCCGCGACCGGATTCGCATCTATCCCCATGCCGGAGGGCGCACGCCGGAGCAATGCGCCGCGTCATTCCTTGAGCGGAAGAAGGCGGGCTGGACGGCGGCGAAGTCGGGCTTTCTGTCCCCCAACGTCGACAACGTGATGGATCCTGCCAGTGCCGTTCAGGAGGCGCTCGAGCGTCTTCAGGCGGTTCGCGAGGCGGTCGGTCCCCGGTTCGATATCCTGGTCGACCTTCACGGGAAGGCCACGACGCCGATGGCCGTCGAGTTCTGCCGCGGCGCGGAACGATTCCGCCCCATGTTCATCGAGGAGGCGACGCAACTCGAGGATCTGGGAGAATTGGCCCACCTCAGATCGAAGACGAGCGCCCCGCTGGCCACCGGCGAGCGGCACGTCACCAAGTACGCCTTCGCCGAGATGTGCTCCCGCCACCTGGTGGACTACGTTCAGCCGGATGTGGTTCATTGCGGCGGCATTCTGGAGATGCTGAAGATCGCCGCCATCGCGGACGCATTCCGTATTCAGCTGGCCCCGCACAATCCGCAGAGTGAAGTCAGCACGGTCGCTTCGATGCACGTCATGACGGTGGCGCCGAACGCGGCGATCCTCGAGATCGGCAGCGGACAGTCGCCCAGGTGGAAGGACCTGTTCTACGGAGGGCTCGTGGAATTCCGGGACGGCTATGCCTCTCTCCCGGACCGCCCCGGGCTGGGACTCGATCTCGACGAGAAGGTGGCCGCGAAGTTTCCTTACAGGCCGAAGGACTGGCGGACCCACCGGCTGCCGGATGGAAGCATCAGTGACCGCTGACACGCGAAGGTTCGCACTCTTCTGGCTGGCCGCCGCGGCCACGCTGCCGGGGGCCGATCCGCCGCTCCGCATCGGCGCAACGCGCCAGTTGTTCCTTGACGAATACCTGATCGCCTCGAAGAAAAACGTTGCGCTCAAACTGCACAGTCCTATCGCGCGTGAGATCGTTCTCACCGCCGACAAGCCGTGGGAAGGCCAGACGCTGACGTATCCCTGTGTCTTTCAGGACGGCGGAAAGTACCGGCTCTATTACCGCGCCAGCGGGCCGCCGACCGGCACAGCGCAGGATTCGAGCAGCGTGCGGATCATGGCCTGGAGCTACACAGCCATGGCCGAGAGCACGGATGGCATTCACTGGACCAAGCCGGATCTGGGCGTTGTCGAGTTTCAGGGATCGCGGCGCAACAATCTGGTCTGGCCCGTCGATGGCCAGCCGGGCAGCGACCTGTTCCCCTTCAAGGACTCCAATCCGGAGGCGCCGGCCGACGAGCGCTACAAAGCGCTCGCCAATGCCGGAGAGCACCGGCTGCTTGCGCTCGGCTCGCCGGACGGCGTCCACTGGCGTCTCCTCCAGAAGGAGCCCGTGTTGGCCCATCTTCCGCCGGACCCCATGATGGATCCCCCGAACCTCGCATTCTGGGACGGAAACCAGAAGCAGTATGTGGCTTATTTGCGAGCGTGGATCCATTCCCGGATCCGGGGATTCCGGCGCAGCACGTCGAAGGATTTCCGGCATTGGACCCCCGCCGTGATGGTTGACTACGGAGACGGTGAAGTCGAGCACCTGTATACCAACATGACGACTCCTTATGACCGCGCTCCGGGCCTCTACCTGATGTTCGCGAAGCGTTTCGTTCCGAACCGGCGCGCCGATCCGAACTGGCCCGCGGACGGACTCTCCGAGACCGTCCTGCTGTCGAGCCGCGACGGACAGCGCTTCGATCGGACATTCATGGAGCCCTTCGTGCGTCCCGGCCTGGATCCGGCCAACTGGCGCGACCGTTCCATCATGATGGCGCGAGGAATCCTGGAGACCTCGCCGTCCGAGTTGTCCTTGTATTATTTCGAGCACTACCGCTCGGACACGGTGCGGCTCCGCCGCGCCACGCTGCGTCCGGACGGATTCATCTCCATCTCGGCGCCCTATCAAGGGGGCGAGTTCACGACCAGACCCTTCGTTGTGGAGGGCCAGGAACTCGAACTCAATTATTCCTCGTCGGTCGCCGGATCGATTCGGGTCGAGATTCAGGACGAGACCGGAAAGCCGATTCCCGGGTTCCGCCTCGAGGAATCGGCGGAGATCTTCGGCGACGAACTGTCACGCGTCGTGGAGTGGCGGCGGGGACACGCGGATCTGCTTACCAATGACGGCAGGGAGATTCCTTTCAAGCCTTCTTACCTGACCCCGGCGCTGCGAGGACGAACGGTGCGGCTGCGATTCGTCATGAAAGCGGCGGATCTTTTTTCGTTCCGCCTGCGGCCGGAAACAGCGACCCTTCCGGCGCTCTTTCACCCAGCCGGTTCGAGCGGCCGGCCCTGAACAAAGGCGCCGGTCCCGGCCCGCCTAGCGCGACTGGCTTGATTCCGGCCTGGCGCCGAAGCGGAGCGTGACGACACCCGATTTCCCATCGGGGAAGACCGTGATGACAACCAGGCGGTCAAACTCGCCTACCTCGAGCGGCGGGATCTCCTCTCCGCTGAGCTCTTTCACAATCCGGGGAACGCTGGCGCGGTGGCCCACCACGAGCGTCGCCTCGTCTTTCCGAAGCGTCTCACGGATGCGGCGGATCAGTCCGGCGAAATCCTGGGCGTCCACTACGACAGGCTCGACGCCGAACTTTCGCGCGGTCGGTTCGGCCGTTTGCCGGGTGCGGAGAGCTTCGCTCGTGTAGATATGGGTGATCCGGGCGTCGCCCAGCACATGGGCGAGCGTATCGGCCCGGCGGAATCCTTCCTCGGTGATCGGAGGGTCGGGCTCGATTCCGGGCCGTTCGGCATGCCGCACCACGAAAACGGTGGACTGCGCCGACAGACCCAGCGAGCCTAAGCACGTCACGATGAGGAAACGCATCACTTTGCTCATCTTGTTCATCCAGGGATCTCCGCGCCGGCCCGGCCTGCCGGCGATGTGCGTCAGAAAGTGAATCGCAAGGCCATTTGCATGCTTCTCGCCGACGCCACAGAGGTGATCTGGCCGAAGAGAGCATTGTTGACCTGTAAGATGGGGTTCCCCAGCCGGACGCTGTTGGTGGCGTTGAACACGTCGGCGCGGAACTTCAGGCCGTAACGCTCGCGGAACAGGAAGTTCTTGGAGACGGACAAATCCAGGTTCCAGAAGCCCGGCCCGCGAAGTGCGTTCTTGCCGAGGTTGCCGGGCCGGATGGGAGCCCCGCTGGGGCCAGTCGGAATCAGCGTGAACGCCCCCCGGTTCAGGTAGAGGTACCGGTTGGGGCCGTTCACGTAAGGATTCGCGCCATTGTAGTCGGGACGGGACTGGAGAAACGTGCTCGGTTGAAGGACGTTCAACCAGGCTCCATTCGCCACGCCGAGAATTCCCGCCAGCTGCCAGCCGCCGGCCACGTGCTTGAGAACGGACCCCGCCTTGAGCCAGCGGTCGAAGGGCGCTTCGTAAACCGCATCCAGGGTCATGCTGTGGGTGCGGTTCTGGGTGATGGGGCCGTAATCGGCCCGGTAGTTGGTCTCATCCTGCACCTCCGGATCGTTGCCGCCCCAGTAGTCGCCCTGCGACAGGGCCATGTTCCGGCTCCAGGTGTAGTTCACGTTGAAGGCGAGGTCGTGGGACATTCTCTTCTTCAAGGAAGTCTGCCAGGCATGGTAGACGCTGAAATCGGAGGAATCCCGGAGGTTCGACTCGAGCACCGACGGCACCGGGCGAATGCCTGTAACCCGGTCGGGCAGGTTGAAGGTATGCGACTGGTGGATCTTCAAGCCCTTGTTGCCAACGTACCCTGTCTGGAAGACCAGCGTGGGAGTGATCTGGCGCTGGATGTCGAAGGTCCACTGGACTGTATAGGGGTTCGGGTTGTCTTCAAAGAAAATCTCAAACGCCCGGGGGACATTTTCGTTCCTGACCACCGGCAACATCTGTGCGTTGGTGACGGGATATCGCAGATTGAGCCGCGTGATATCGGCTCCGGTGAAGCGGTAGCGGAAGATCACCTTGGGATCGTAGGCCGCCAGCGTGTAGAAGTTTCTTAGGTTGAAGGGAGCCACGGTCATCCCGAATCCGCTGCGGACGACATTCCTGCCGCTCTTGCCGGGGCTCCAGGCGAAGCCGACCCGCGGAAGGATGTTGTTCTTGTCCGCGTTGTAGAACGAGCCCGCGGGACGGTAGCGAGGTGGATTGGCAAAAGCGTTGGACGGGTTGCCCGCGTTGAGAAGCGATCCTTCCTTGTCCCTGAACACGGAGTAATATTCGTACCGTGCTCCCAGGTTGACGATGAGGTTCGGGCGCAGCTTGAAGTCATCCTGGACGAACAATGCGGTGTTCCATGTCTTCCCGTGGAAACGAGGAACGCCGAAAGTGAATTGAACCTGACTGGGCTGGTTGGCCAGAAACGCAGCCGGGTTGGGGTAAGTGAAGACCGGGATCTCTTCGTCGAAGCGGCCCGGGGCCTGAACGAAGTACGCGCCTCCGAACTTGATGGTATGGCGCCCGGCTGCCTTGCTGACCACTTCCTCGATGCTGTAGGTATGACCGGTCAGGGTCAGGAACTCGGCGCCGACGGAAAAGTTGGCGCCCTGCACGTTGAGGCCGGGGACGCCGGCGGCATAGGCCTTGTTCAGGCGCTGAGCGTCCGTGTAGTTCACGCCTCCGCGTGCTTCACTGGTCCAGGTTTGAGCCGAATGAACCCAGCTCAGGCTCGCGAAGTCGGCCGCATAGGTGTAGGACTGGCGATTCGTCGGAAGGGCGTTTGGCTGGTTTCGAAAGGGCCGCCCCCGGGTGTAGCGGCCGAACAAACGGTCACTCGACCGAAGATTGTAGTCGCCCCGGAAAACGAAGTGATTGTCATGGGCTTCGTCGGCCGACGCTCCGCGGAACAGACCACTGGCCGCGCCGGGCGCATAAGGCTCGGACGGGTTCTGGAACAGCCCGAGGATGTCCCGGTAAGCCGGCACCGCGGCGATCGCCTGGTTCTTGAATTCGGGAGTCGGCATCTGCGCGGTCACGATCGCGAAGTTACTCTGCCGGTATCCTTCATAAGTAAAGAAATAGAACGCCTTGTCCCTGACGACGGGGCCGCCGATCGATCCTCCAAACTGGTTGAACCGGATGGGAGGCTTGACGGCCGTGGGAGCGAGGAGCGCATTGCGGGCATTCAGGATGTCGTTCTGAAGATTCTCAAACAACGAACCATGAAGCTCGTTTGTCCCGCCTTTGCTGATGAGGTTGATATTGCCGCTGAACGCGCGGCCGACCTCGGCGGAAACAACGCCCTTGGCGACGTTCACTTCCTGAATGGCCTCCTGGCTGAGCACGTTGATGATGTTGGCGCCCTGAAAAGCGGAAAGCGACGAACTCTCGGAGTCGCCGCCGGCATCCACGCCGTCCACCGTCACCGTGATTCCGACGCCCGCAAGCCCGTTGATCTGGACATACTCCGTCGTGTTGCGGACCATGCCGGTCTGCAAGGTGAGCAGCTGCGTGAAGTCGCGGCGGGCCTGAGGCAGTTCCCGGATCTGCTGCGGCGTGATGTTCTCGGTGATCTGCACGGAGGCGTTCTGAAGAAGGGGCGCTTCGGCGGTCACTTCGATCTTTTCCGCGATGTTGCCGACCTCCAACGTGACCGGATAGCGTATCTGTTGTCCGGCCGTCAGCTCGAGGCCGGTCTGGACGAACGTCTTGAATCCGGGCGCACGGACAGTGATCGTGTAACGGCCGACGGCGAGGAACGTCGCCGAGAACTCGCCCAGATCGTTCGTTGTAACCTGTTGCTCCGTCCCGGTCAGCTCATTGACAAGGGTCACGGTGATTCTGGGAACTCCCGCGCCCGAGCTGTCCTTGACGATTCCGTAAATGTTTGCGGTCGTCCTCTGGGCGATCGCGACTCCACCGGCCAGCCACGTCCCGGTCAAAACCAGCGCGGCAAACTGCAACCAGCTTTTCATCTGCCCCTCCCTCTCGCGAGGCCCTGAACAACCTCGCGGCCCGTCAAGGAAGCTGTCAGGCCATAGTGTAATCGAAACGATCCGCGGTTGCCCGCCGGGTGAGTCGCCCGGAGAGAGACCAGCCTCAAGGAGGACAGCAGAGAGAAAGGAAATCCCCACGCGCGGACCCGCTATCCTGAAATTTCCTTGGCCCGCATCCTGAGATTCCTCAACTACGCCATCGCACTGCTGCTCGCCGCGGCGGTGGGCGTCGTCTACTGGTATGGATACCGCCCCACTCCCGGGACGTCGGGCACGCTGCGGGCGCCGGTGTCGGCGGCCGCGACGGTCATCCGTGACCGCAAGGGGGTGCCGCACATTCGCGCCGGGACGCCCGATGACCTTTACTTCCTTCAGGGCTACGTCACCGCGCAGGACCGCCTTTTCGCGATGGATTTCGCGCGGCGGCAGGCGTCGGGCGAACTGGCCGAACTGGCCGGGGCCGCCGCGCTCGAAAGCGATCTCGAATCGCGGAGGCTCCGGCTTCGACGGCTCGCCCGGATGCACGCGAGCGCGCTCACGCCGGAGGAGCGCGCGCCGATCGCCGCCTACGCCCGCGGGGTGAACTGGTTCCTCGAGCAGAATCTCGGCCGGCTCGGACCCGAGTTCCGGATGCTCGGCTACGACCCCGCGCCGTGGACCATCGCGGATTCGGTGCTGATCGGGCTGGCGTTGCACCGGTCGCAGTCGACTTCGTGGCGCGACGAGGAAACGGAGCGCCGGTTTCGCGAAACAGGCGACCCGGAGAAAGTGAAGCTCCTGTTTCCGGCGCGGCTCGGCTTGGAGGCGCCCGCCGGCTCGAATGCATGGGCGATTTCCGGACGGCTGACCGCGAGCGGAAAGCCGCTGCTCGCAAACGATCCGCACATGGCGTGGACAATGCCGTCGATCTGGTACGAATCGCATTTGACCGCGCCCGGGTTGAACGCCGCCGGAGTGATGATTCCGGGACTGCCCGGCATCGGCATCGGCCACAACGAGCGGATCGCCTGGGGAATCACGAATCTACCCTGGGACCAGCAGGACATGGTGGCTGACAACTCGCCCGTCCTCGAACAGGATCAGGAGATCGTCGCCGTGCGCAACGGGCGGCCGGTGACGGCGGTCGTGAACGTGACCCGGAACGGTCCGGTGTTCGCGACCGAGGGCCGGCAGGCATACGCGCTACGCTGGACGGCGGCGCAGCCCGGCGGCCTCACGTTCGTGTTTCCGGAGCTGAACAAAGCGCGGAACTGGGAGGAGTTTCGCCGGGCCTTGTCCCGCCATGCGGGTCCGGCGTTCAACTTCGTATACGCGGATGTGGAGGGCAACATCGGATACCAGGCGGCGGGACGGATGCCGCTACGCAACGCGGCGGGCGAGTGGGAGTCCTATATTCCGTTCGACGAACTGCCGACCGCTTTCAATCCGCCCTCGGGCCGGATCGTCACGGCCAACCAGGATCCCTTCCCGGCGGAGTACAAGTATCCGGTCGCGGGCGGGTTCGCCGCTCCATACCGGGCGCGGCAGATCGAAGCGCGGCTGGCTTCGAAGAAGGGCTGGAATGCCGCGGGAATGCTCGAAATCCAGAATGACGTCTACTCGCGGTTTTCTCACTTCCTGGCAGGTCAGATCGTCCAGGCGGCCCGGCGGCGGGGTGTGACGAATCCGGATCTGCGCGAGCCGATCGAGGAGTTGGCGAAGTGGAACGGACAAATGGAGCCTGACTCAAAGGCCGCGCTGATTGTGACGCTGGCGTTCCAGCATTTCAGGAGAGCGGTCGCCGAGCGGGCCGCCAAGGGGAAGGGATCGCTCTACGACATGCCCGCAGCCACAGTCGTGATCGAACACCTGCTCACGCGAAGGCGCGAGGGCTGGTTCGCCAACTACGACGAGGAACTCGTGCGCAGGCTGGCGGCTGCGGTCGAGGAAGCGGGGCGGCTGCAAGGCAGGTTCACCACGTGGCGTTACGGCCGCTACAACTTTCTGGTCCTTTCGCCGGCCGTGCTCGGCCAGATTCCGGTCGTGGGCCGGTATCTTCGGGCGGGTCCGGTTGAAATGGGCGGATCGTCGACGACGGTGCGGGTCCAAACCCGCCGTCTCGGCCCGTCGATGCGGTTCGTCGCGGACCTGGCGGATCTCGACGCATCCCTGCTCACCATACCATTGGGCCAGTCGCAACACGTCTTTTCCGGCCATTTTCGCGACCAGTGGAAGGAGTACCTGGCCGGGCGCGGGCTGCCGATGCAGTTCGGGAAGGTCGAAGCGGAGTCGGTGCTCGAGATCCGTCCGGAGGATCCGTAGCCGGCTTCAGGTCCACAGCAGCGGCTCGCACAGGCCCGGCTGAACTTTCGGGGCGCCGCGGCGGGCGGCCCAACAGGCCAGCGCCACCGCGAACACCATGTCGTCGTGCTGTCCCTGCCGCCAGGCTTCGTAGCCGGCGTGATTCTCGCCGGTGATCTTCACCCGCATGGTCCGGAACTCGCCGAGCAGGGTCTCCCGCAGCGGATGATCGGGAACACGAAGGCGCCCCTGCTCGAACTCGAGCAGGAGGCCGTGGACCAGGTCTTTCTTCGGGACCCGGTGGACTCCGTCGTCGAACCGCGCCGTATCTCCCGCCGTGAAGATCACGGGAACCAGCGTAGCCTTGCCGCGAAGCTCCTCCCGCAACATGTCGACCACCGGCGCTCCTACTCCGGTGGCGTCCACGACAACGGTCGTCGAATGGCCCTCCGTGGAAACGTCGAGAATGTCGTTGACCTGTCTGACGATGTCGGGATAACGCGTTCCGAGCGGCAGGCGCTTGAGTCCGCGGATCCGATAGAGATTCACCATCCGCCGCTCGAAGGTCACCGGATCGCGCTCCGCCGATTCGATATCCTCCCGCTCGAGCAGCGCAAGGGCGGTCGGATCCTGGCTCTGGCCCAGGTCCAGCCCGAGGAAGTACGGACTCCGTTGCCTCATGCATCGATACCGTAGCAGCCCGCCGTGCGAAACCGTTCGACGCCTCACCCGTATCTGGTTGATACGGCGAGCTTATTTTTTCTGCAAGCCGCTCTTCCGGGCATTTTCCCGCTGGCGGCCCGCCTTCAGAACAGGTTCCCGGCCGCCGTCCGCGCTAAACTGAAAGCCGGCTCTTATGGCGCGGGTCGTTGTTCTGCTGGCCCTGGCCGCCGCCGCGGCGGCGGCCCCGAAGAAACTCCTGTACATCACGCATTCGGCCGGATTCGTACACGGAAGCATTCCCACGTCGCAGCGGGTGATCGACGCCATCGGCCGCCGGAGCGGCGCCTTTGACGTGACCGTCTCCGAGGATACCGGACTGCTCAACGCGGACACGCTCCGCGACTACGACGCGGTCTTCTTCTTCACCAGCGGCGAGTTGCCGCTGAACGAGGAGCAGAAGGCGGCGCTGCTCGCTTTCGTCCGCGGAGGCAAGGGCTTCGGCGGCGCGCACAGTGCGACTGACACGTTCTATCAATGGCCCGAATACGGCGAACTGATCGGCGGCTACTTTGACGGCCACCCGTGGACCCAGACGGCCTCGATCGACATCGAGGATCCCGATCATCCGGCCACGCGCGGCCTCGGCAACGGGTTCCGCCTGAGGGAGGAATATTATCAGTTCCGTGCGTTTTCGCGGCAGCAGGTCCGGGTGCTCATGACGCTCGACACCGGCAGTGTCGATCTTCGGGCCGAAGGCGTCAACCGGAGCGATGAAGACTTCGCGCTGGCCTGGTGCCGCCCGTATGGCGAGGGCCGCGTCTTTTATACCGCGCTGGGGCACTTCGACGAGACATGGGAGGATTCACGTTTCCAGAAATCGCTCGAAGGCGCCCTTCGCTGGCTCGTGGGCGACCTGGCCGGGGAAGCCGCACCGCGCCGGAGCACGCCGGTGGTCACCCGCATTTCGAACGCGGCGTACGAATCTCCTGAAGCGATCTCGCCGGGGCTGCTCACGGCTATCACGGGAGCGGGGCTCACAACGGGCAGTTCCATGCGATCGGACGCGATTCCGCTGCCGGTGAAACTGGCCGGGACGCAGGTTCGCGTGGACGGCTTGCCGGCGAAGCTCATCTCGGTGAGTCCGGAGAGGATCGTCGCCCTGATGCCGGGCACGGTTTCGGGGACGGCGTCGATCGTGGTCACGACCGCGGGCGGCGGCAGAAGCATCGAAGCGGCCGTGCCGGTGGCGCGCGCGACCCCGGGGATTGTTTCGGTCACCCGAAACGCCAGCCTGCTGACGATTCTCGCAACCGGCCTGGGCCGCGAGACCGACGTCGAGGTCGTCATCGGCCCGGACCGCACGATGGCGTTGTTTGCCGGGCCCGCGCTGGACATGGAGGGCCTCTGGCAGATCAACGCCCTCGTGCCGGCTTCGGTCACAGGCGCCTACTCGGTGAAGATCGTCGTGGCGGGGGCGGAATCGAACGCGGTCGACGGACCACGCTGACGATCCAGGCGCCGCTCGCGGGTCAGCGCAGGCCGGGGAGTCCCGCCATGGAGCGGGCCATCCGGACCGCGCGCACAACCGAGTCGGCGACGGCTTCGGCGGCGGCGATTCCCAGAGCGGTCAGGTCCGCTTTCTCCGAACCATAGGACAGGGCGAAGGTGATGTCCCCGTCGGAGGTGGTCCAGACCGGGGCGATCGTGCGGGCCACGCCGATCGACGCCAGTTGCGCCAGCTTGTTGGCCTGGATCTTGTTGAGCCTGGCGTTGGTGGCAACCACGACGAGCGTCGTGTTCTCTTTCCTGAACCCGCCGCGGGCGCCCCGTTTAATCTGGTAGGCCATATCGGCGAAGTCGGTCGATTGAGGGGACATGCGCGCCCCGGCGATAATGTGGCCCGTTTCCGGGTCGCGCACGTCTCCGAACGCGTTCACGGCGGCGAGAGCCGCCACGCGGACGCCGGCGTAAGGTCCATCCAGCCAAACTGTCGAGGATCCGATTCCCGCTTTCATCGCCTGGGAGATGCCGTACAGTTTTCCAACAGTGGCGCCGGTGCCGGCGCCCACGCATCCCTCCTCGACGGCGTCGCCGGTCGCAGCCGCCGCGGCCCTTTCTCCGGTCTCGCGCGTCGGCCGGGCGGATTTGCTGCCCACCGCCAGATCGTAGAGGATCGCGGCGGGGACGAGCGGAACGACGCCCGCCGTGGTGGGAAAACCGATTCCCTTGCTCTCCAGGAACCGGACGACACCCAAGGCGGCTTCGAGTCCGAACGCGCTTCCGCCGGAGAGGCAGATTCCGTGAATCCGTTCGTTGAGGTGGAGGGGCGAGAGCACGTCGATCTGGCTCGACCCGGTAGCGGATCCCCGTATGTCGACCCCCGCCACAGCCCCCTGCGGGCACAGGATCGCCGTACACCCTGTCATTCCCTCGAGATCCGTCGCATGGCCCACAAGGAGGCCGTCCACGTCCGTAAGTCCCTTCACACTGGCTTATGGTAGCATCGGACGTAGCCGGTGCTTGATCTAATCAAGGGTCCGATTCTCAACCTCCAAACGTTTTTCCAGCTCACCGGGCGTGCGCTGATCAACGTGTTCCGCTCCCCCCACTACATCGATGATATTTTCATCCAGATGGACATCATCGGGTTCGGAAGCCTGCCGCTGATCATGTTGACGGGCTTTTTCACAGGGGCGGTGATCACGCTCCAGATGTCGCGGACGCTCAACCAGTACGGCGCGAGCGGGCAGGTGGGGACCGTTGTGGCGATCACGCTGGTACGCGAACTGGGGCCCGTGCTGACGGCGCTGCTGGTGGCCGGCCGCAACGCCTCGGGCATGGCGAGCGAGCTGGGATCGATGAAAGTCACCGAGCAGATCGACGCCATGCGCGCGCTCGGGACGGATCCGGTGCAAAAGCTGGTGACGCCGCGAATGATCGCAACCGCGACCATGCTGCCGGCTCTGACCGTAATTTCCGACTTCTTGGGCCTGGTCGGGGGGTGGGTGGTCGCCACGATCATGCTGAGCCTGACGACGGGTCAAACCTACTGGTCCACGGCATACCAGGCCCTGGACTACAGCGACGTGGCGCAGGGCCTGATCAAGCCGTTCATTTTCGCCTTCGTGATCGCCCTGGTCGGCTGCCATTACGGGCTTGACACGACGGGCGGCACGCAGGGAGTGGGCCGGGCGACGACACAAGCCGTGGTGGTGTCATCGGTCTGGGTGATCGTGCTGACCTTCTTTATCGGCAACTGCTTCCTCAGCTTCAACTGACCGCATGGCTTCCGTACTCGCGTTCGACAAGGTGACCGTCCGCTTCGACGACAACGTCGTGCTGGACCGCATCACCCTGGATCTCGAGGAGGGCGAAACCTGCATCATTCTGGGCGCCGCGGGAAGCGGCAAGACGATCCTTCTCAAGACGGCGCTCGGCCTGATCCAGCCGGACGAGGGCCGCGTGTGGCTGTTCGGGCAGGACACCTCCACGCTCGAGGAAGACGACTTGCGGGAACTGCGCAGCCGCATGGGGATCCTGTTTCAGGAGGGCGGGCTGTTCGATTCGCTGACCATCGAGGAGAACGTGGCGTATCCGCTGCTCAACCACAAGTCGCTGCGCTGTCCGCGCGACGAGGTGCTGCCTCGGGTCAGCGAGGCGCTTCAGTTCGTCGAATTGGGCCACACGCTGGCCAAGTATCCGAGCGAACTGTCGGGTGGGATGCGGCGGCGGGTGGGCATCGCCCGGGCGATCGTGACGCAGCCGGAGCTGCTTCTCTACGATTCACCCACCGCGGGGCTCGATCCGATCACGGCCAACACGATCATGGCGCTGATCGCCAAGGAGCGGGACCTGCGCAACACCACGACGGCGCTGGCCACCCACCGCTACCAGGACGGCCATTTGCTGGCCAACTATCGCTACAATGCAAAGACGGAGCGCCTGGAAGCGGTGTCGGCGGGCGGGGACCGGGAGAAGCTGCAAACCCGGTTTATCGTGCTCGGCGACGGGCGCATCGTTTTCGAGGGTTCGCAGGAGCAGCTGGAGGCTTCGACGGACCCTTATGTGTCCAAGTTCGCCAAGCCTCTGTCACAATCGGAATGACGTAGCGATATGCCTTCACCAAAAAGAGTCGGATGGGCCCAGCTTCGAGTCGGAATCATCGCCGCGGTTTCGCTGTTCCTGCTCGCGACTCTGATCATCCTCATCACGGGAGAGACGCCGCTGTTTGAGAACCGGGCCACGGTCTACACCTATCTCAGCGATTCGGCGGCGCTGGCCAAAGGCGCCAACGTCCGGGTGAACGGGATCCTGGCGGGCAAGGTGTCCGCCGTGACCCTGTCCGGCTCCACTGAAAAGCGTCGTGTGGTGCGGGTGACGCTTGAGATCAACCAGGATATGATGGCGCAGATTCCGGACGACTCGGAAGCGGCGGTATCGGCCGAGAACGTGCTCGGCAGCAAGTACATCAACATCAGCAAAGGCGTCAGTCCCAACCCGCTCAAGCCCGGCGCGGAGGTCCGGAGCAAGGACACGACAGAATTCGACCAGGTTGTCCAGGGGGGGTACAACGTCCTGGTGTCGATGCAAGGCACGTTGAAACGTCTGGACGCCCTGATCAGCGTGATCGAGCGCGGCGAAGGCAGCATCGGCAAGCTCATCCGCGACGAAGGCTTGTACAACAACCTGAACGGCACGGCGGCGGAGGCGCGCAAGATCATCGGACAGCTGAACTCGGGGCGCGGCACCGTAAGTCGGCTGTTCTACGACGAGACGCTCATCGACGATATGCGCGGCTCGCTTGCCCGGGTCAACGCGCTGCTCGACGGTTTGCAGCAGGGGCAGGGAACGGCCGGCCGGCTTCTCAAGGATTCGGGCCTCCATGACGACCTCCGCAAGACGCTCGGGGAGTTCCGCACCCTGGCCGCCGACCTGAACGCCGGAAAAGGAACAGCCGGAAAACTGCTCAAAGACGAGGCCCTCCACAAGGACTTGCAGGCGACCCTTCACAGGGTGGACCGCATGCTCGACAGCATCAACAAAGGACAAGGCACCCTGGGCCAACTGATGGTGAACCCGCAGCTGTACGAGTCGCTCAACGGAACCTCGCGTGAGATCAACGGATTCATGAAGGATTTCCGCGCCAACCCGAAGAAATTCCTGAGCATCAAGCTCGGCCTGTTCTGATCATCGGCAGTCCGGGAGCAACGGGCCGGTACGGTATTATCGGGAGCGTGATCCGCCTGCTTCATCCCGCGCCCCTCCTGCTCCTTCTGGTGGCGCCCGCCGCGGCCTGGCAGCCCCGCGGTGCGGCGCTGTTCTCCGCCCATTGCGCGCATTGCCACGGCGCCGACGGGCGCGGCGGCGAGCGGGGCCCCGATATCTCGAACCGGGACCTCGCGTCGCGCCCGGACCTGACGGAGGTGATCCGCAAAGGACTGCCCTCAAAGGGAATGCCGGGCACGAACCTGTCCGGAGCGCCGCTGGAGGAACTGGCGGCTTTCGTGCGTCGCATTCAGCCCGGCCGGTCCGGAGCTTCGCGCCCGGCCATCCCGGCGGCGGGCCCGACCTGGGAGCAGCTTGCCCGGCCGCGGGATGGCGACTGGCCCAGCTACCACGGAGACATCGGAGGGAACCGGCACAGTCCTCTGGCGCAGATCACACGCTCCAACGTCCACGCGCTGGTTCCGGCCTGGATGTACTCGTTTCCCGGCTCGCCGCGCCTCCAGATGACGCCGGTCGTATTCGACGGGGTCATGTACGTCACGGCGGTCAACGAAGTACACGCCCTCGATCCGGCCAATGGCCGCCGTTTCTGGAGTTTCCGCCGCCCGCGGACGGCGGGGTTGGCGGGCGACGCGGCGAGCGGGATCAACCGGGGCGTCGCGATCCTGGGCCACCGGTTGTTCCTGGCGACCGACAACGCCCACCTGCTCGCGCTCGACCGCCGCGACGGCAGGCTCCTGTGGGAGGTGACGATGGCCGACTCGCGGGAGAATTACGGGTCGACGTCCGCCCCGCTGATCGCCGCCGGTCTCGTCGTCGCCGGGGTTTCCGGAGGGGATGAGGGGGCGCGCGGGTTCCTGTCCGCGTTCCATCCAGAGGACGGGAAGCTGGTGTGGCGATTCTGGACCGTTCCGTCGCCGGGCGAGCCGGGCTCGGAGACGTGGAAGGGCACGGCGTGGGAGCACGGTTGCGCCGCGACATGGCTGACCGGCACATTTGACGTCTCGCAGAACCTGTTGTTCTGGGCCGCCGGCAATCCTTGTCCCGACTACAACGGTGACGAGCGCGAGGGCGACAACCTGTACTCCAACTCGGTGCTGGCGCTCGAACCCACAACCGGAAAGCTCCGCTGGCACTTTCAGTTCACGCCGCACGACCTTCATGACTGGGACGCGACGCAAACGCCGATGGTGATCGATCACGGGGGGCGCAAACTGCTGGCGCAAGCCAACCGGAACGGCTTCTTTTACGTGCTCGACCGGTCGAACGGCAAGCTCATCTACGCCAAGCCGTTCGTGGAGAAGCTGACCTGGGCTTCCGGAGTCGACCAGAAAACGGGCCGGCCCGTCGTGAATCCGGAGGCTGCGCCGCGGGAGGGTGGAGTGAAGGCGTGTCCGGCCGTGGAGGGCGCGACGAACTGGTTTTCAACGGCGTTCAACCCGGCCACCGGCCTGTTCTACGTCCAGGCGCTCGAGAAATGCACTCTCTATTCGAAGGCCCGCGCGGTTTGGACCCCGGGCCAGTCCTTCTACGGGGGCGACACCAGGTCCGTGCCGGGCGAACGGGGAAGGAAGTTTCTGCGGGCAATCGATCTCGAGACGGGCGAGCGGCGCTGGCAGATCGAGCAGGAAGGTCCGGCCAACACATGGGGAGGCGTACTGTCGACAGCCGGGGGCCTTGTATTCTTCGGCGACGACAGCGGCGATTTCGCGGCTGCCGACGCGGCCACGGGAAAGCGGCTGTGGTCGTGGCCGGCAAACCAGCTGTGGAAAGCGTCGCCGGCGACCTACCTGGCCGGCGGGAAACAGTTCGTGGTGGTGGCGGCCGGAAGCAACGTCCTCGCCTTCGCGCTGCGTTGAGCCGGTTCTTCCGAAGGGAGGTGTAGGAAATGACGGTGCTGATCCTGCTGCTGGCGGCCGCGGCCGCCGCCCAGCAGCGTCCTGTTGTTCCGCCCCAGAACGCGGAGTTCGAAGCGTTGCAGGCGCACTTCGAGCGGCGCGTCGCCCGGAGGCACGAGCAAGCGTTCGAGGGCATCCGCACGACGGCGCAATGGGAGGTCCGGAGGAAACAGACACGGGCGAACCTGGAAAAGATGCTGTGGGGCAACCTGCGGTGGCCCGCGGCGCCCCCTCGAGCCGAAGTCACGCACCGCCAGGAATTCGGCGCGTACCGCCTGGAGAACCTCGTGCTCGAAGTGCTCCCGTCCGTTTTCCTGACCGCAAATCTGTATCTGCCCCGGCACGGCGCCGGACCGTTCCCCGTGGTGCTGTATCAGTGCGGACACGCCAGCAAGGCGTATTACGCACGCCACGGCGCCTGGTTTGCCTCGCACGGCATCGCGGCGCTCGTGATGGACAACATCGAAATGGGCGAAGTGGAATTCACGCACCACGGCGTTTACTCCCACGCGTGGTTCCACTGGTACAGCCGGGGATTCTCTCCCCTCGGACCTGAGCTTTTGAACGCCCGGCGGGCGGTGGACTACCTGGTGTCCCGCAAGGATATCGATCCTTCGCGCGTGGGAGCGACAGGGCGTTCCGGCGGAGGGCTGACGACCTTCTTTCTGGCCGCCATCGACCCGCGGATCAAAGCATCCGCGCCGGTATCCGGCACTCTTTCCACCAACGGCTGGGTGAACCAGCGGCTGGGCGCGCTGCACTGCGACTGCCAGTATCCGGTGAACAGCTACGGACTGCTGTACTCGGAGGTGGGGGCGCTGATCGCCCCCCGGGCGCAGTTGCAATGCAACGCCGACGCGGATCCCGGCTTCCCGATGAAGCCGTTCAACGAACTGGTGGCCAAGATCCGCGAGATCTACGCGCTCTACGGCGCCGCGGACGCGCTGCGGGTGTCGGTCACGCCGGGTGGGCACAACGACGTGGAGGCGATCCGCCTGCCGGTCTATTCGTTCTTCGCCGAACAGTTTCTCGGCGGCCGGTCTCCAGTCCGCGCCGAGGGGCCGGTGGAGATTCCCGACGCAGCCGCGCTCACCTGTTACCGCCGGGGCCTTCCGTTGAACGAGAAGCTGTCGCGAATCGATGAGGAACTGTTTCCGGGGAGGCCCGCTGCGACCAGGGATGCGGCTGCGCTGGCCGCGGTCCTCCGGGAAGAAGTGTTCCGTTACTTTCCTGAGAAGCCGGTTCCACTGGAGCCGCAATGGGACGAGGAGAAGACCGTGCAGGGCCGACGGGTGAGGAAAGTGACCTTCACGGCCTTCGAAGGGCTCCGGGTGAGGGCGGTCCTGTCGCTGCCGGATGAGATGTCGGCGGGAAAACTGCCGGGACTGGTGATCGCCGACCACCGCCGGGGCATACCGGTCTGGGGCAATGAGCAGCCCATCGAGCGCAACCAGTGGGGGCGGCAGGCAGTGTTGCTGGTGGAGACGCTCGACCGGGGAAGCCGCGCGCTCGAACGGAACCTGCGCAGCTTCAGCGACGACGATCCCGTGCACCACATGCGCCGTCAGGCGATGGTGGCCGGGACGACGATCGAGTCCATGCAGGTCTACGAGCTGATGCGGGCCGTGGCGCTGTTACGGACCGTGCCGGAGGCCGACGGCGCGCGGATCGCGGTCACGGGGAAGGGAGAGATGGGGATCAACGCGCTGTATGCCGCGCTGCTGGACGGCGGAGTGGCGCGCGTGATCCTGCACTCCCCTCCGGGTTCCCACCGCCAGGGTCCCCATTACCTCGGCGTGCTCCGCCACACCGACATTCCCGCGACCGCAGCGGCTCTGGGAGGCAAGGTGAGCGCGTATGGAGACGTCCCCTCCGCACTGAAGGCGACCGTCCTGATGTGCGACGGGCCCGGCGCATGCTTCTCCTGGCCTGCGGTCGCGGTTGGAATAGGACCGCGTAGCCGGTGACCCCGGCCGGAGCCTGCGCCCGTCTCGCCCTTCGTTGTTTCTCTACTCCATTTGCATTCAAGAGGATCGCACCAGTGGTCTGGCGCCCGGGACCGCGTCCCGGCTGCCACGCTGAAGGCTGCATATCAAGGGTCTTGACTCCTGGACAGTTTCGACCCCTATTACACGCGACCGGTTCTTTGGCCGGGCAACCCGCGGGACCGGACCGCATACCGCGGAAGCGGCCTAAGATCTCCAGAAGAGCGGAGTCCAGGCAGGCTTCGACAAGTAGCATGCTTCTCATCGGGCGGCCGCCGATTCCGGTTGTCTGAATCAGGCGTGCATGGGGTGGGCTCTCCTGCTCGAACTCGAAGGGCCATCCGGAGACGGGCGGCGGAGACCTGACACAGCTCGCTGCGTTTGCCGAAGTCGGCTTTCAGAATGTGTACCGGAGCGCAACCTGCATTTGCCGGTTGTCGATCTTCGTCGCCGGGATCACGCCGAAGCTCTGTGTGCCGGTCGAACCGTTTGGATTGTCCCAAAGCGGATGATTCGGCAGGTTGAACACCTCCCATCGCAACTCCAGGTCATGGCGTTCCTTGAAGGTGAACTGCTTCTGAAGCGAGAAGTCCCAGTTGATGACTCCCGGCCCCGTGATAACGTTCCGGCCGGTATAGCCAAAGCGGAAATCCGAACCAGGGAAACGGTTGACGAAGTTCGCCGTGTTGAACCACCGCTGAGGATCCTGTTGACCCCGCGGAAGGTTCGTCTTCTGTCCGAAACTGTCCGGCCGGCAGGCGCCGTCTCCGTTCTGGACGGCCCCGGTGCCACAGACCGCCGAAACGGGGAACCCGCTGATCAGCGTCACGATGGAGCCAAGTTGCCACCCGCCGGCGAGGGCGTCTAGAGCCCGGCCGGACCCGGACAGAAACCTCCGTCCCCTTCCGATCGGAATCTCGTACAGAATCGAGTTTGTCAGGTTGTACCGGAAATCAAACGCGGAAAGCCCGCGCGAGTCCCGCGTGTTGTAGTTGTCGGCGATGCCCGAGTCGCCGAACTGAATCCGGTAGGAACTCAGGTCGTCGATCGACTTGCCCCAGGTGAAGGAGGTCAGCACGTTCAGCCCGTATTTGGGCCTGTGCTGGAATTTCGCCTGCATCGCGTGATAGGAGGAGTGATAGGCGCCCTGGATCCATACGCCCGTGCCGCCGAAAATCGGAAACGGCCGGCGCGGATTGATGGCGCCCGGCCCCGGCCGCGCGATGTTGAACGTTCCGGCCCCCTCCAGGTATTGGCCGGACGAGCCCAGATAGCTCGCCTCCACCGACATGTTGCTCGCCAACTGTTGCTGCAAACCGAACGACCACTGCGCCACGTTCGGCCGGCGAACATCGTACTCGTGGCCGAAGTACAGCGATGGAATATTGTTCTCGATCACGCTCAATCGCCGCCAGGTCAGGTTCGGAATCAGGTTATTCGCCGTCTCGTTCCGCCGCACCGTGAACGGAGGGTGGCGCACCACTTCGAAATTCTTGTTCTGAATCTCCTGCACGTAATAAATGCCCGCGCCCGTCCGCAGGACCGTGGTCGGCGTCAGCTGGTAGGTGATGCCCAGCCGCGGAGCCCAGCTGTCCAGCCGGTTCTTCTGGACGCCCCGGCCACGGCGGCCGTCGCGCACGTACGGCAGCGAAGCCGGCGGCGGACAACAATACGGCCCGCCCGCGAACAGATCGCCCTTGCCGGCCCGCACGAAAGTCGGGAACATCGAGTTGTCCCATTTCATGTCGACGTTGATGATGGCGTCGAACTTGTCCACCCACGGCGTGTAGTCTTCCCACCGCAGGCCGAGATTGAAGTTCATCTTCCGCGTCACCTTCCAGTTGTCCTGGAAATAGAAGGCCAGATACCAGTTGCGAAAGTTGGCCAGCGGGATGCCCGATTGCGACTCTGACACCGAAAACAGGCCCTGCATCCAGTCGGAGAAATTGTGCGCCGGCACGATCGGGCTGCCCGCCGGTCCGGCTGAGGAGTACTGTCCGTTTACGGTGAACCTGCCCCGGGTGGTGACGCCGCCCAACTGGTTGAACCGGGTCCGCGTGATCTCTCCGCCGAACTTCATGCTGTGCCGGCCCACCGTCCAGGCGAAGTTGTTGTTGGCCTGGATCATGGTGTCGAAGTTGATGAAGGGCGAATCGGCCGAATTGCCTGTCAGCGTGAAGCCGCCGCCGAAGGTCACGTTCGGAATCCCCCAGTACAGCGGAATGCTCGTGTCGAGCGGAATGCCCAACTGTTGCACCACGTTCTCCCGGCCCGCCTGGGGTGGAACGTTCGAATTCTCAAACCGGCTCACGCCCGCGCGAAACTCGTTCACTTTGCTGGCGCCGATCACCATCGTGTGCGCCAGCAATCCCTGGTGAGCCTGCACGACGACGTCGGTGCCGTGCCGCGGAATCGGCGTCGGGTTGTACTGCTTCTCGCCGGCGTGCGAATAGCGGAAGAACATCGTTGAAGAGGAGTTCTGGACCCAGTCGAACCGCGCGTTCTGTTGATTGTTGTCGGTCGGCCGCCCTTCCGTGTTCACGAAGTTGTTCGCCACGGCCACGGGCGCGTTCACCACGGGAATCCAGTTCTGCTCGAAGAACCGCCGTGAGATCGGCTCGAGCAGATTGGCCGGAATCCGGTTGCCCGGGAAGGGCTGTGAACTCACCACCGCGTTTCCGGCCGCGTTCAGCACCCGGGTCCGGTAGTCGTAAACCGGCGTCGTCACCGCCGAAAAGTCCCCGTTCACCCATGCGCTCGGCGGCACCGTGGCCGGCTGGACGAGCGCCTTGCGCTCGCGCAGACCTTCGTAGTTCACCATGAAGAAGAGCTTGTTTCGGCCGTTGATCAGTTTCGGGATGTACACCGGTCCTCCCAGCGTAAAGCCGAACTGGTTGCGCCGGAACGGCGGCTGCTCTGTCCCACGGGGATTGAAGTAGTTGCGCGCGTCGAAGTACGAGTTCCGCAGGAACTCGAACGCCGCGCCATGCAGTTCGTTGGTGCCGCTCTTGGTCGTCACGTTGATCTGCGTAGCGTTTTTGCCGTACTCGGCGGGCGTGATGCCGCTTTCCACTTTGAACTCCTGCAACGCGTCGAGCGACGGCAGGAAAATGTACGACTGCCAGTTCGGGCTCGTGTTTTCCAATCCGTCGAGCAGATAGCGGTTGAACAGAATCCGCTGGCCCGACACGGTCAGCGTGAACAGGCTCCGCGTGCCTCCCTGCCGCAGCCCCATCACGAATGAGGCCGGAGAAGCCGTCGTCGCCCCCGGCGTGAGCGCCGCCAGTTGCAGATAATTGCGCCCGTTGAGGGGCAACTCGAGAATCCGCGTGTTCTCGATCACGGTCCCGAGCGAGGTGTTGTCGGTCTCGACCAGGGGCGGCGCGCCCTGCACCTCCACCACCTCGGTCACGTTGCCCACCTCGAGCGTGATGTCCAGACGCGCCACCTGCGCCACTTGCAACTCGATGCCAGTGCGCACCTGCGCGCTGAACCCGGCCTTCTCCACGCGCAGCGTGTAGGAGCCGGGTGGAAGCGCCGTCAGGTTGTAGACGCCCGCGCCGGAACTCACCGCCGTGCGTTGCGTATTCGTCGCCGGGTTTG
>Ga0073934_10004315_pt1 | contig 23959 bp, 17 predicted proteins | sample LarsenN4metaG_FD_76834 | JGI IMG/M metagenome (GOLD analysis project Ga0073934, IMG submission 76834) | Hot spring sediment bacterial and archeal communities from British Columbia, Canada, to study Microbial Dark Matter (Phase II) - Larsen... ... | reverse complement strand
TGTGGCTGTGGCTGGCTTGGTGAACCGTCAAATTCGTCATCGCTTACCCGGTTTAGTTGGTTAAGTTTCATCACCGGGGTAGGGGGAGGGCAGCCTTATCCCTTATTACGAATATTATCTACTTGCTACCTTGATGGTTGAGAAAAATTTTTCCTGGACACATATAAAGCTAACAGCAGACCTGTGAAACGGAATTTATCAAGCAGATTTGAAGAAGTTTTTGCGGCTGGCCCTGTACCCGATGCGGCTACGATGCGAACTTTGCCCTTTGGTCAACAGTTGGCCGACTTGTTCTATCCACCGACGATGGGAACTCGCCATGGCGACCCCAAAGGAGCGCCTCATTTACACATGGTGATGGAAAAAATAGCCCTGCTGCTGGCAGACCGCCCCCGCGATATTTTGGTGGATGGGGCCAATCCTCACTGCACTGCCGATTTGTCCTTTTTTGAGCGGAATTATAGCCAACTCTGGTACGGTATCGGCCCGGATGTGGCGACAACAGCCCTCTTTCCGCCCGGTGAACACGGAGCTGTCAAAACCTTTTTGCGCGTGGCAGCCCTTTATCACGACATTGGCAAGCATATCAACACCGACCGTCACCCGACAATTGGCTGGTATCTGGTGTCGTCTATGTACCCCGATGAACGGAACAAGCTCCAGACCATGCTCACCCGAACCGAACTGCGCACGCTGCTAACCATTATCCGCGACCACGATAAATTTGGTGTGCTCAGCAGCGGCGAAGCCTCGCTGCCGCTGCTGGCTTCAACCACCCATCTGATGCAGGAGGAGGTTAAAATCCAGGAACAGCGTTTGACCGCGCTGATGCTGGTCAGCCTGGCCGATATGGCTGCCTCGTTTCCGTTGGATAGTTGTATTGCCGGGACGGTGATGCGCGATTGGAGTCGTTTTACCAGGGCGCTGGAAAACGCCTGGGGCGACCGGGGACGTTTGCTGCCCCACGTAGTCCAGGAAGCGCAGCAGTATGAAAGCACGGTCGAGCGCATCAGGCGTTTGCTGATGACCATCAGCCGGGACGACAGCGGCCAATGGGAAACGATTGACGATAAAGAACTAATCAGCGACATTCTGAAAACAACCTTTACCAATCGGATTGATGTTTTTTGTGAAGATTTTGCTCTGGTGGCCAAACTGGATTACAGTCTGCGCTTTTTCCGGCTGGTGGTGCAGGAGTGCCGCCGGCGGGGTATGACCAATCCTTCGACGATCACGCATGTTATCGTCAACATTCTAAAGGGCATTGTCGAAACCTACGGCGAGATGCTGCACGCCCGGCGCGGGCATTATCGCTTGATTGGGGTTGAATTTAGCAGTCTGGCCCCGGCCCATGCCCCTGAGAAAGCCAAGGCTTTAATCAATTTACTGCTAGAACGTCCCGCCGAAGGGCTGGCCTGGCTGCTATCCGATGTGCCGGCCTGGTACATTTGGGAGTAAACGGTAGACAGCAGACGGGGAAATGGGTCAAGTCATTCTGAGGCGAAGCCGAAGAATCCTCCTGAAACTGTAATAGGATTTGTCGGTTGGCCTGCCAATTTGACAACCTTCTTTTTTCAAGATAGTGTATACTGATATGAAAGCATTTTCTCGTGTCATAATGACATTTGGCCTGGCTTTGGCCCTGGATGGCCTGAGCAAAATTTGGGTTGAACAAACGCTTGAGCTGTACCAACCTATCCCGATTATCGGGGATTTTTTTCGCTTGACTCTGGGTTATAACACCGGAGTGGCCTTTGGCATGTTTGCCAATGGCGGGTCGGGCCCCTTGATTGTCACCGGCCTGGTGATTGTGGGCCTGATCGTTTGGTTTGGGCAAGCCCTGAAATCCGGCCAATTTTTACCGCAGGCCGGCTGGCCGATTGGCCTGCTGCTGGGCGGCGCGATTGCCAACTTTGTGGACCGGCTGATAGATGGCCGGGTGACGGACTTTTTGGATGCCGGTATTGGCGCAACCCGCTGGCCAACCTTTAATCTGGCTGATAGTTTTATTATCATGGGCATGGCCTGGCTGTTACTGGTCAATCACCGCAGCCACCAGCAGCCCAAAGAAACTGAACCGGTCGAATCATCCTCAACCAGCGAATTTCAATAACGTTGACAATTACCCCCAGTTGAAGTATAGTGGGGACTTTGGGAACAATAAACACAGAAGATGGTAGATGGAAGGAAAGATTATCTATCCTCTATCTTCTATCCTCTATCTTTCATTCTTTTTTCAGGAGGACGGTGTGCTTGGTAGAAACAAAGGCGCCCCGGTTGACAAAATAGAAACGGTCATCGGCCCCAATACCAGCTTTAGAGGTAGATTGGTGTGCGATGGCAGCATCCGCATTGACGGGGTGTGCGAAGAAGGGGTCATCGAAACGCTGGGCAATATTGTCATTGGCCCGCAGGCTAAAGTGGCGGCTGATCTGATTGCCGAAAATGTCTCGGTTAGCGGCGCGGTGACCGGCAGCATCAAGGCTTCGGGCCGCCTGGAAATTCTCAGCACCGGCAAAGTCTGGGGCAATGTGGATGTGGGTAGTTTCCTGTTGGATGAAGAGGGCTACTTCCGGGGTAATTTGGCCATGAAAGATGAACCGGAACCGCCTGATTTTGGTTCAATCTCGTATGATGAAGAAGACTCCCCGGCTGAGGTTTCCCCTGAAATGGAGGAAACGCAACCGGCCGAGGTTAAAGTAGAATAGTTGCTGATCCGTTATCCCCGAATTGACTCGAAAGCTCATCCTACCTTAAGGATGAGCTTTTTTTGTCAAAAGCTTAGGGCGCAAAACATAATGATAAGGCGGATGTGTCATTTTTGAAAAAAAATGTTATTATTATAGCGTTATGTTCCGCAAGGATGGAATTCAGGAGAAGGCATCATGCAAGTATTAGGCTTAAACACCTTAGATTTGTTGTTCATTGTGCTTCTATTTGTGGGGGTTTTGGCCGGTTTTGTCAGAGGCGCGGTCTCACAAATTGTGTCGGTGGTCAGTATTTGGCTAGGGTTAGTGGCGACTCTTTGGTTGTATAAAATGCTCAGTGAACAGATTCTGCAACCGGAAACTTCCGGCTTTGGTATGGAGAAAACAGCGGCCGATGTCTTGGCGTTTTTGGTGCTGCTGCTTGTTTTCTTTAACGCCTTTCGATTGGTGGTAAAATATCTGGCCGTACCGCCGGAAGAAAAGAAAAAGAAGATAAAGAAAAAGAGCAAAATTGGTCCGGTAGAGGAAGTTGCGCCTTCAGCCACCCAGCGCTTCGTCGTGGGTCCACTCAATGCCCTGGGCGGTCTGGCAATGGGCTTTATTTTAACCACCGTCTGGCTGGCTTTGCTTTTGGGTGTGATTCAATTTATTTTTCAGCCCACCGACACCACTATTCCCTACTCCGGCTTTTCAAGAGGATTGGTTACCAATTTGAGAACATCAATGCTGCTGCCACTTTTTAACCAGGTTCTGACCGCTATTGTGCAGTCGGTCAGCTTATTTGTGCCGCGCAATGCCGATATTCTCAAAAGTGTTTTAGAGATCATTGCCTGAGGTCATTTCGATAGTATAGGTTGTGGACAAACACCTCGTTACCCTTGAATTTCCCAAAATTTTACATAAATTAGCCTCCTACGCTATGTTCTCGGCCAGCAAGGAGTTGGCGCTGGCCTTGCGGCCCAGCCCCTACCTGGCCGAAGCCCAGGCCTGGCAGGCTGAAACCAGCGAAGCAGTCCATCTGCTCTCGGCCAAAGTAGGAATGAGTGTGGGCGGCTCGCGGGATGTCCGGCCCTTGACTGCACGCGCTCAACGCGGCGCGATCCTGCTGCCGACTGAACTGCTGGAAATCCGCCAAACCTTGATTGCTGCCCGCGATTTGCAGCGCACCATTACCCGGCTGGCCGAAGTCTACCCGCGCCTGGCCGATATTGCCCAACGCATCGAGCCGTGCCCCGGCCTGGTCAACGATATCAGCCAGGCCATTGACGATCACGGCGAGGTTAAAAGCAGCGCCAGCCCCAACTTGGCCCGCATCCGGCGCGAGTTAGAAACGGCCCACAGCCGTTTGATGGAACGGCTCAACCGGCTGGTCGCGTCCAGCCAGTACAACCGTTATTTGCAAGAGCCGCTGGTCACGCAGCGAGGCGGGCGTTATGTTGTCCCCCTCAAAGCCGAATTTAAGGGCAAAATTCAGGGTATTATCCACGATCAGAGCGCCAGCGGGGCCACCCTCTTTATCGAACCGCTGGCGACGGTGGAACTCAACAACAAATGGCGGCAGCTTCAACTGGACGAGGAAGAGGAAATTCGCAAAATCCTGCTGGCCCTGTCGGAACAGGTCGGTGGACAGAGTCGGCTGATTGACCACACCGTAGCCGCCCTGGCCGAACTGGACCTGGCTTTTGCCAAAGCCAAGTACGCCGAGGCGATTGACGCCGTTGAGCCGATCTTATTCAATCCTGCCAGCAGGGGACGCGAAGCGGGGGAGCAGAAGGGCAGAGGGGACGCACGGCGACTCTCCCCTGCTCCCCTGCCCCCCCGCTCCCCTGCTGCTTTTAAGTTGAGCGCGGCTCGACATCCCCTGCTCGACCCGACCAAAGTGGTACCCATTACTATCACTCTGCCTCCTGAAACGCGCATGCTAATCATCACTGGGCCTAACACGGGCGGCAAAACGGTATCGCTCAAAACGGTGGGGCTGCTGGCGGCGATGGCCCAGGCCGGTCTGCGCATCCCCGCCGCCGAAGGCTCGACCTTGCCTTTTTTCGAGCGCATCTTTGCCGATATTGGCGATGAGCAGTCCATTGAGCAAAGCCTGTCCACCTTTTCCTCGCATATGACCAATATTGTGCAGATTTTGAGCGAGTGCGATGCCGACTCCCTGGTGATTTTGGACGAACTGGGCGCGGGCACAGACCCCATCGAGGGGTCGGCTTTAGCCCGCTCCATCCTCTCATATCTGCTGGAGCGCCAGGTGACGACCTTTGTGGCGACCCATTATTCGGAATTGAAAGCGTTTGCCCACACGACTCCCGGCGTGGCTAATGCCAGCATGGAGTTTGATGTCGCCACCCTCTCACCCACGTTCCGGCTGTTGATTGGACTGCCGGGCGCTTCCAACGCTTTTACCATTGCCCAAAGGTTGGGCATTTCGGAGGATATTATCAACCGGGCGCGAGGGCTGGTCAGCGAAGACGCCCAGCAAATCGAGGCCATGCTGGCCGAAATCAAAGCTCAAACCGAAGCCGCCCGGCAGGTTCGCCGCGAAGCCGACGCCGAACGCCAGCGGGCCGAACAGGAAACCGAACAGGTGCAGCGCCGCCTGGCCGAAATTGACAAGGAACGGCGCGACATTCTTAACGCCGCCCGTGAGGACGCCCGCCGCGAAATCAAGGCCGCGCGGGAGGAAATCCGGGCGCTCAAAGAACAGGCCGAGGCAGAGATCAAGGCCAGGCTTGAAGCGGAGATAAAGGCTAAGGCTGAGGCCATCCCGGAGGTTGAAGCAGAGGAGGGATTGGGACAGCTTGAGGCCAAAATCCGGACAAAAATTGAAAGCGACAAGAAAGCCAAGACCAAATCTAAAGCTGACCCCAAAACCGAGGCCCCACCGGCTCTGACCGGCCCGGTGGGTTTGGGCGATAAAGTTTTTATTCCTCAGTTTAATACGGTGGGTGAGGTGGTGGGCTTGCAAAACAAGCAGGTTGAAGTGCAGTTGGGCGCGTTCCGCTCGACGGTGCCGCTGGCCAGCGTGACCCTGCGGGAAAAAGCTGCGGCCCGTGAAGCCGAGACAACCTACAGCAGCGTTAAAGTTCCCACAGTCGAATCGCCGGGGATGGAGCTGGATTTGCGCGGGCAGGTAACAGAAGAAGCCCTACTGCGCCTGGACCAATATCTCGACCAGGCCTTTTTGGCCCGCCTGCCTTGGGTGCGGATCATTCACGGCAAAGGCAGCGGGGCCTTACGCCAGGCCGTGCGCCAGGAACTCAGCAGCCACCCCATGGTCAGCTCCTACCGCCCTGGCGATGAAAGCGAAGGCGGCGAGGGGGTTACGGTGGTCAAGTTGGCGCATAGTTGAGTTAATGCTAACCGAGGGAATAAAAGAAAATCGCGCCCAAAACAATCATCACAGCAAAACCAAGCAGGCGGAAAAAGAAACTTTGGACAGCATCGGCCAGGCTGCTTTCTTCATTCTCTTTGGCCTCCCCCTCAATTTTGTTCAGTTCTTCTTTGGCCTTACTGACTTTACCCAGCTTGGTGCTGGCTTCGCGCTGCTTGACCGAGGCGCTGGAAAAGGCCCAGCCGGCCAAGATACCCAACATGCCACCCAGAATCAGGCTCATTCCATCCATGATAACTTATCCTCCCAAATAAGATACCCGGTTGTTTCTAACTTTTGCTCAATTTTACTATACTTTGGCCGATAAACTCACGGCTGGAAGTAGTACCATGTTCCACCAGCAGGACTAATTTCCTATTTGCCTCATGAACCATTTGCTCCGGCGAAAACTCAAAATCCCCCCCCATCTTTGGGTACTTTTTTTCTGTCTGTTGGGTTTTGGCCTGCGCCTACAACGGCTCAACTTTCAGCCGCTATGGGGCGATGAAGGCTGGAGTATTTATTTTGCGGCCCAATCACCACCCCAACTGCTGGCCCTGACCGCCATTGATATTCACCCCCCGCTCTACTACCTTCTGCTGCAAGGCTGGCTGGCTGTGGCCGGCTTTGGCGCGGAGACTGCCCGCTTTTTTTCGGTCGTGGCCGGGACGACCTTGATTCCGGGGGTTGCTGTTTTGGGCCGCCGGCTTTTGGGCCGGCGGGTGGCGCTGGCGGCGGCGGGGATTGTCGCTATTATGCCGATGGCTGTTTATTACGCCCAAGAAGTCCGCATGTATGGCTTGGTGACTCTTTTGGGCGTGCTGTCCACTTATTTTTTACTTAAGAGTGAAGCCGAGATTAAAACTCCCGGCGGTCGTTGGTCTATCGCTTATGTCGCCACTGCTACCGCTGCCCTTTACACCATGTACTACGCCGCTTTTATCGTGCTTTTTCATCTCCTGTATACCCTCACGAGGGTCGTCCGCCAAGGGTTGGAATCTCCCGATTATGATAAGGGTGAGTCGTTTAAAAATGTCTCGCCAGCCCGCTTCAGCGGGCTTTCACTTGATGTAGCCGGGCGTTTCAACGCTTGGTGGGCCTTGAGTCGTTTCGTATGGATTGGACTGCTTTACCTGCCCTGGCTGGTTTATGCCGGTCTGCGCACCGTCAATTATGTCCTCAACAAGCGCGAGGTTGAAGCCTACCAGCCGCTGAACTTTTTGCGCTTCTTCGGCGATCATTTTGTTGCCTTTAGCATCGGCCACCTATCCTCTGATTTGCTGCCTTATGTTTGGGCGGTTCTACCGTTTGTGCTGCTGGCCTCTGCCGGGTTTATCATAACCCTGTACGCCCGGCAGAAGCCGGCCCTCTCTCTTTATCTTTACCTTTTTGTGCCCCTGCTGGCGGGTTATCTCATCAATCTGATCTTTCCCTTCAACCCGCCCTATTTTGAACGCACCTGGCTGGTGGCTGCGCCGGCTTATTGGCTTTTTATGGCCGCCGGGCTGGTCTGGCTGTGGGACTCGCAGCCGGTGCTGGCCGGAGCTTTGGCGGTGGTCATGCTGTTGGTCACAACGGTCAGTTTGCTCAGTTTTTACAGCCTACCTCGTTACTCCCACGAGGATTACCGCCCTCTCCTGCGCGACATTGCCGCCCGCGCCACCGTCGAGGATACCCTGCTGGCCAGCTACCAGTGGCAGCTTGGTTTTTATCATACCTACCTACCAGCACCGCAGCCGCGCTTTTTTGCCGTGCCGGGTTGGGGCGAAGGCTGGGCCGGCGAGTCGGGACGCGACCAGCGCCGCCAAGATTTGGGCCATATTTTTGAAACCTCTCCCCGCCTGTGGTTTCCGGCCCACCAGGCCCTCGGCCACTTTTGGGAAGACGAGGCCGAGGCCGACATCGCTGCGCTGGGCTACCCCGCCCTGCTGCAATGGTACAGTCCCCAAACCAAACTGACTCTGGCCGGTTCGACCCGCGCGGCCCTGATTCCGGCTCCGGCGGCCAACTTCGCCGGCCGCTTAACCCTGGTCGAAGCTAAAGTGGGCCAGGAGCAGTATGAAGCAGGCCGGGGCATTATTCCCCTTATTTTAACCTGGCGCAAAGAGAAGAGCCTCGGCAGCGAGCATCGAGTCAGCTTGCGTTTGGCCGATGCGCAAGGGCACACCTGGAGTATTCGCGACAGCCAGCCGGCGGGCGGACAGGCTTTCTTTACCAATTTGCTGGCGGGCGACACCCTGACCGACCGGCACGGCTTGCTGGTAGCCGCCGGGACGCCGCCTGGCCGGTATCGGCTGTTGCTCAGTGTGCGCCGCATCAGTGATGACCATCCCTTGGATTTATGGGATGCCCAGGGCCAACCCATGGGCGCAGAACTGCTGCTGGCCGAAGTTGAAGTGATTGATCCCAACCCGCCAGTACGGCCAGCGGCTCTGCCCGTGGAAACCTTGACCAATGCCGTTTTTGGACAAGAAGTCCGGTTGGTAGGTTACAGCTTGGGACAAGGGCCTTTCAAGGCTGGCCAGAGCATGTCGCTCAACCTGTTCTGGGAGTCGCTGGCGCAGGCCCCCGGCCCGCTGACCACCGTCATTCAGCTTCAGGATAGCGCGGGTCAGCCGGTCTTTGCTTATGAGCGCGAGCCGCTTCGCCCGACCCCTCAGTGGCAGCAAGGGACGTTATTGCGCGATCCGTATGATCTGCCGCTGCCGCCAACGCTGTCCCCTGGAGATTACCGATTGGTCGTCGCCTTAACGACTCCGGCGCAGACACGGCTGGCAGTTAACCAGAGCGATTACCTCATCCTGACCATCGTCACCACCATTGACCGCCCTCACGTTTTTAATGCGTCCGCTCCCCAGTTTGCGCTCGATATAAATTTTAGCGACCAGGCTAAACTGGTCGGTCTGGATTTGCCTCAAACTACAGTGACCGCCGGTGACAATCTACCGCTAACCTTGCACTGGCAGGCGCTCGCGCCTCTGGACCGGAACTGGACCGTGTTTGTCCACTTGTTGGATGATAACGAGCAAATCATCAGCCAGCAGGATCAAATTCCGGGAGCGGGTCAATTTCCCACCACAAGTTGGCTGATGGGTGAATATCTGCTAGACTCTTACAATCTTCTCATCCCTGTGGGTACACCCAGCGGGACTTACCGGCTGGAAGTAGGCTTGTATGACGCCAACGATTTTAGCCGCCTGCCTGTCACCAGGGCAGGTCAGGTAGTGGGGAATCGGGTGGTGCTTGATAGTTGGCCGATTGTAGTGGAGGAAAGTGGCAAGTAACCTGGATATGGAATTTGAAACCGGCACGGAACGCACCAACGAAACCTGGCTCACCGAACTGCGCCCTGGTCATCCTCGTCAGCCCCAGGCTTTGGAGGATTTGCGGCAGTATCTGCTGCGGGGGGTGCTGGCTTACTTGCGCAGCCGTAGTGATTTGAGCAGCCTGGCTGAAAGCGATCTGCAACAGATGGCCCAAGACTTGGCGCAAGAGGCGCTGCTAAAAATTCAAACTAATCTAGCCACCTTTCAAGGGAAAAGTAAATTTACCACCTGGGCGACTAAAATTGCGGCCAACCATACCATCAGCGAACTGCGCCGGGCCAGGTGGCGTGATCTATCGCTGGATGCCATCACCGAGGCCGGCGCCACCCTGCAAGAGGTTTTGATCACAGCCGCCGGAGGGGGGGACAATCCGGCCACCGAGAGTGAGCGGCGGCAGGTGTGGAACACCATCACCGAAGTTATCAACCGTGATTTGACCGAGCGCCAACGTCAAACTCTGGCTGCGGTGCTTATTGATAACATTCCTATTGCCGAGGTGGCGCGTCTACTGGGCACCAATCCTAATAATGTTTATAAACTGCTGCACGATGCGCGCCTGAAACTGAAGCAAGGACTGCAAAAATTGGGGTTAGACGCCCAGTATATCCTCCAGTTGTTTAGCGAGGATAGGTAAGGATAGTCTGTCTGGACACGTCTAGCAAGTGGAATTGTAGAGGAGCCAAATTTATGTCTCAAAAGTCATGGCAAGTATTATTGCAATCGGCGCTTGAAACGGAAGTGTACGAGATTAACTGCATGGAATGTTTTGACTTGCTGGATCAGTATGCTGAATTTATCGTGGAAGGCGGCGATCCCCGTGAAATCATGCCAGCAGTGAGACAACATCTGGACCAATGTAATTGCTGTACCCACGAATTTGAAGCATTAATGGTTATGCTACAGGAAGCGGCTAAAAATCAGCCATCGCCCACAGCATAAAGAAAAAGGAGCGCAGTAGCGCTCCTTTTTTGTCGCCTTGCCTGGTCTATAATAAGAGAAACAAGATAAAGGCGATAGCCGGTTCGCCCCGGTGATGGTCGTTCCATCCGTTAGGACTTAGCGGCAAATAACTTATAGCTGCGCATTATACGCCACTTTAGTTAAAATTTCCATAAAGAAAGGGTAAAAATCGGTGAGAAAGCGCGTCCTGAGTAGGCTGAGCGAAGCGAGTGCCGTATCGAAGGGTGCGTTTTCGAGGTAACTTGATGAAATGGCAACAGAACCTAGCGTTCGATAACTTCAACGCCGGGCGGAATTTTGCTGACCAGAGGCATGGTAAAGGTAAAAGAAGTGCCTTTGCCCAGTTCGCTTTCAAAGGTCAGCTCACCTCCGTGTGCTTCGATCATGGATTTGGTAATTGAAAGGCCCAGACCCGTGCCCGGTTCATCACGAATATTTTGGTCGCTGGAACGGAAAAACTTGGTAAAAAGTTTGGCTTGATCTTCCGCCGAAATGCCATAGCCGGTATCTTTGACAGTAATGGTGACACCTTGCAGACTGCCGTTGGTACACGGATTAGCGACCACACTAATACTCCCCCCTTCCGGGGTGTACTTATAAGCATTGCTGACAAAATTGGTCATAATTTGAACCATGCGGCTGTAATCGGCCCGCAGTTCCGGTAGATTATCGGCCACCTCTACTTTTAAGACCAGATGTTTGCTGTCAATCTGAGTCCGAACTGACTCGATGACGTCGTTAATCACATCACGCATCTGAACGTTTTCCAGTTCCAAACGAATTCGCCCGGCTTCAATCCGGCTGACATCGAGCAAGTCGTTGACCAGGCGAGCCATCCGGTCAACATTATTGGAAATAACCCCCAGAAACTCTTTTTGTTTGTCGGTCAGTGTTCCGCCCGCGCCCATTTGCAGCAGCTTAGAAAAGCCTTTGATGCTGGTCATTGGGATTTTTAATTCGTGCGAGGCGATATTCATGAACTCAGTTTTAGCCTGGTTAGCTTCTTTAACCTGCTCAAACAGTTGGGCGTTTTGAATGGCAATTGCCGCCGGACCGACCAGTAGTTTGATAAAGGCCACATCATCGCTGGTAAAGTAGTCGGGAACGGTGCTCTCCAGATTGATGACGCCAATAACCTTATCTTCGCGCATTACCGGCACCACCAACACCGAGCGTGTCCGGTGAGAATTGGGCACGTAATCTTTGTCCAGGCTTAAATCATTAACCCAGGCCAACTCCCCGGTACGGACAACCCGCCCGATAATACCCTTGGTAAAGGGCCAGGGGTCTCGCTTATAACGGCCCATCTCGGTGGGCATCCCGCGCTGAGCCAGCAGATACAACCCCGGCTCATCATCACCCCGGCTTTGAACGACCCCCATCAAGCCCATTTCAACGCCTAGGGCATCCATAGCTCGAGTCAATGATATATCCAGCACGTTTTTTAACTCAAGCGAAGATTGCAGTTCGCGGTCAATGGCTTGCAGGGTTTGCAGTTCTTGGAGGCGTTCGGACAGTGCGGTATCAACGCGAGTAAAATCCTGGGCGTTCTCGATGGCAATGGCCGCCTGCGCCCCAAAGGACAACAGCAGCGCCGACTCCTCCTGGGTAAAGACGGTGCCATCCTGCTTATTGATCACTTCAATCACGCCAACCACTCGCTCGTGCGACAGCATCGGCACACACAAAATATCCTTGGTGCGGAAGTTGGTAGCTTCGTCAAAAGCCACGTTCCAGCGCGGATCAGCAGGAGCATCGTTAATAATGAGCGGCTCGCCGGTTTGGGCCACCGTGCCCACAATTCCCTTGCCGACTTCAGTTTTCAGCCCCCGGAGGTTAGACCCGGTTGGCCCCAAAACCACCTCAAACGTTAGCTCTTTGCCGCGCGGGTCCATCAATAGCAGGGAGCCGGCTTCCGCATTGAGAATCTGGACGGCGCAGTCCATAACTCGCTGCAAAGCTGTATCCAAATCCAGAGTGGAACTGATAGCCACACTGACCTCGCTTAGCGTAGCCAGTTGGTTGGCCCGGTGCTGCGCTTCTTGCAGCAGTCGCGATTTTTCCAGTGCAATTGACGACTGCGCCGCAAATAACTCCATCAGCCAGATATCGCGCTCGTTAAAGCGCGGGCCGCGCGGCTTGTGAATGAGGTGCAGCACGCCGCGTACTTTGCCTCCCCAGCGTAGCGGCACTCCCAAAACTGCGCCAAACTGGGCATCTTTAAATTTGAATGAGCGGCCTGAGAAAGCCTGATAGTTATCTACCACCATCGTTTTGGCCTGCAAAACCACCTGGCCGGCCAGGCCCTCCCCTTTAGCCAAGGTATACCCGGTGTAATCTTTACCCAGATTATAACTGACAACTACTTTCAACGTTTCTTCATCCGGTTCCAGCAGAAAGGCCAAACCGCCTTCGGCTTGCAGCAGTTTGGTGGCCTGCTCAACTACGGCGGCCAGCAGCAAATCGGACTCGGTTTCAACCTGAATGTTGCCCGAAATTTTTTGTAAGGCTTCCAACTCAGCCGCGCGCCGATTGGCCTGTTCCAATAGTTGGGCGCTTTCCAGGGCAATAGTGGTTTCGCTGGCCAGGGTAGCCAAAAAAAGAATATCGCTGCTGGTGTAGGGTTGGCCGGATTTTTTCAGTCCCAGCGCTATCCAACCCAACAAGTGATTGGGGCCAAGCAAGGGGATGCCTAGACTCACATTCAGCATGTTCAGCCGGGCCAGTTCCTCGCGGCTGATCTTTACCTCAGTTGCCGCTACACCGGTGTCGCTCAGGTGCAAAATATCGTTGGTTTGAGTAAACCAGCGAACCAGATCATCACTGGGGCTAAATGACACTTCAACTGTTTGAATATCGCCGCCGCCATGGTGATTACGAATAACATAACTATCCAGGTTGGTATCTTTTAGAAAAACCAGAGCGTGGGCCGGAGCGAGCGCTTCGTCAACGTGTTGGAGCAAAAGGTCTAAAATTTGGTGAGTTTCCAGTGGGGCGGCCACCAGGGCCCGGCCATACTTTTGTTGAAACTGTCTAAAATCAACCGTCTCACGCAGCAGAAAGCGGCTAACCAGGTATTGCAAGTGATCTTTAATCGGCCCCAGCGCAATGACCAGGAACAAGATGAACATGGTAAAGACAACGGGATTCTCAAAGAGTTCGACATCCTGTAGCAGTACAGCCAACGCGCTGACGGCCAAAAAGTAAACTAGCGTTACAAATAAGGCAACCAGGGTGTAAACGGCGGCCCGGCTAAACACAATGTCCAGGTCCAACAGGCGATAACGCAAGGCAGCATAAGCGGAGACAAGGGGGAAAACAATGAAACAAGCCAGTGCAACTGTAAAATTGAACCAGCCTAACTCAAGCTCGAGACCAAAAATCCGGGCCAACACCCATACTGTCAACGGCCCAAAGGAGATGACGCTGCCACCAAAGATAATCATAATTTGTTGGCGGACCATCGTCGAAAAGGTGGTCATGTGCGCGTTGAGCAACAGCGCCAGAAACAGCAGTACCGCCAGCCCGATAAAGCTAAAGCTCCAGAACCAGACCCCCAGAAAGGCGCGTGGGTTTGGCCCCCCATAAATGACAAAAAGGTTGATGGCGCCCAAGACCAAGGCAATGAGATAGGGCATGGCGGGCAGCCAGGGTTTGCGACGCGCCAGGCGGCTTTCTACCGGAAAAACAAAAGATAAATGTAGCAAGGCCGCACCAACCAGGGGCAAAGCCACAACCCAGGCCGCTGTTAAATAGTGCAACGTAAATTGGTCAAACAGCCCGCCCATAAAAATGGAGACAAAACTGCAAAAAGCAACAAAAACCTTGCTCAACGGGTCGGCGCCGCGCAGACGATAAAGCACAAAGCCCATCGCCAGGTAAACCAACCCCATACCATAGGGCAGCCAGAAAAAGAGAAGCAGGTTTTGCAGAGGGAAGGAAGGCGTTAAAGTTAGGGCCAGGGTTTCGGCAGTATTACCAGAAGGGGTTAAATTATGCTCAAGCTGGAGGGCAACTCGCTGTTCCAACTGTTTTTGCAGCAGGTGATAATATACCTCACTGCCAGAAGAAACATTGACATCATCAATCCGAGTTAAAACATCGGCGGGTTGAAAACCCAACCGGTGGCTGGCTAAAACTGCCTCATAGGTGTCGGCTAAAACCAAGCGGGGATAAAAGAGCGCCCCCAAAAAGGGCTGCTTAGCCCATTGCAGCGCAAAAATGGGGGCCAAAATATTAACTACAAAGGCCGCCACCAGGAGCAGGGAAAAAAGTATGGGTGTGAGTTTTGACAAAAACTCACCTCTTAAAGAACTGTTAGCCGTTTCCATACGCGGTATATTCGTATTGAGGTTATGCCGGCGCATTTGGAGCTTACATTGTGGGCCCCGAAAGATGGCTTGGCTGGACCACATAAACATAACCTACCTACACTACGGGAGATAGGTTAATAACTGCATAACTCAAGTTTAACACGCCGTTTAAGGCAAGTCAAGATAATTGCTGGTACTTTTTGGGGTAACTTTTAGATGGACAGCGGCGGCCAGATAGATAGCCCTCTGGAAAAGTTTTCGCCAGAGGCAAAGTAGCACGAAGGGGTAAGGTAGCATGTGGCAGGCTGCTGCTTGCATTACAGGAAAAAACTTTTAGCGACATCTATATTACCGGCGAGCTTTGTTTGAAGTTAAATTGAAGAAAGAACTTTTCTGGAATAGTCTGCCGGCTCCCAAGTTTTTAACCGGCAGCACCCGGCTACCGGCAAAGTATTCAAAATCAAAGGCGACTTTCTGGCCGACAGCCAGACCGGGGATAGGCATAAGCCGGGCGGTCAGCGGCTTATCCAGAGCCACGGCCAACGCAGCCAAATCCAGAAAAATAGCCGCCATTTCATCGGGGCTGGTATTGCCGGGGATGGGAACGGTATCAAGTCCGGTGCCGCATACGGCTGAATAGAGCAGCAGGTCATTAACGCTAAAGCGACCTTCGGCGGCGCGCTGGGCCAAAATTTCATCTTCCAGCACTGGTAGCATCACCCCGGAAAAGCCGGTGTGGGGAATATTGGCCTGGCGAATGGTTTGGGTTAGAAAAGCGGTGGCAAAAACCGTGCCACTGCCCCCAAAAGCGTCCACCCCCAAGCTCTCGATGGCCGCGCCGATACTTTTGGCTTGCTGGGGATAGGGGGCCAACGAGAAATCAATCCCCTTAAAGCGCAGTTGGTGATCGTCAACCAAACGATCAACCACTTCCAAAATTTCAGCCGCCGCATCTTCAATGGCCTTGACCAGCCGTTTGCGGGCATCACTTAGCGAGCGGGCGCGATTGAAGGCATTCACAGCCAAATCGGCGGCCTCGGTAGCAATGGCGAAACAGGTTGGGCCACCTTGATAATAAGCCGCCGGAAAGAAAGGCACGCCGGGAGGCACATTCGCCAGGGCGGCCAGACGCAAATTGCCAAAACCGTTGGGCGTGGCCTGAGCTACTTTTTGGACCGTTTGAGCAAAGGCGTGTGCTGCTGCTAAATTTAGACCACTGTTGTTGGCGGCAAACAGCACCCCCGAAAAAATCTTTTCGGTTTGGCTAATCAATTCGGGCAGGGCGTGGATAGACATAAGCAGCGCCAGGGGCGTTGTCGCTATCACCGGGCCGATAGAGACATAATCTATCTGAGATTTGTTGGCAGACGCTTCCAGGGTTTGCGCAAATTCAACCAGCACCGCTGTGTCCGGATCACCCACAATATCCAAAAACGGAGGAGTGGCCAGACGAACCGTTTGAACCTCTACTCCGGCCTCCGTGAAACGCAGCCGGGCGTCGGTTAAAAATCGTCCAACGCCGGCGATACTGCCTTCATCAATAGGCCAGGTAACATTGGTAAATGCGGTGACAGAACGAATTTTCATGCATGATTCCAGAGGATAGTTTAACTTCTATCATAGGATAAAAGGCATGGAGAAGCACCATGCCTTTTATCCTATCAAGGAGCACAGATTTTGAGAATGAATCCGGTGCTCAAGATGCTTGATAACCTCGCCCTACCCCTCGGTAGATGAAGCCATATTTGGTCATCATATCCGGTTCATACAGATTGCGGCCATCAATAAAAACGGGTTGGCGCATCAACTCTTTGATCCGAGGCAGGTCAAGATGCTTGAACTCATTCCACTCGGTGAGTAGGATAAGCGCATCACAACCCTCGGCCAAACTGTATACATCCTCAGCCAGTTGCAAATTAGGCATCATCTTGGCCGCCACATTCATGGCTTCGGGATCGTACCCCTTGACAATAGCATTTTCGCGCAGCAGCGCCCGGCCAATCTCAGCCGCCGGAGCTTCGCGCATATCATCGGTGTTGGGTTTGAAGGCCAGCCCCAGCAGACCAATCACCTTGCCGTTGAGGCGCTGGCCCAGCAGTTCGCGCAGCTTTTGGATCACATGAATTCGTTGGTGCTGATTAATATCCATGACCGCTTTGAGCAACTGGGGATGGGTGCCATGGGTAGTGGCCATATGAGCCAGGGCTTTGACATCTTTGGGGAAGCAGGAACCGCCATAGCCCACACCAGCATCCAAAAAGTAGTGGCCGATACGTTTGTCGTAGCCCATGCCGGTGGCAACCTCTTTTACATCCGCGCCTAACCGCTCGCAGATATTGGCAATTTCGTTAATAAAAGAGATGCGGGTGGCCAGGAAGGCGTTGGAGGCGTATTTAATCATTTCGGCGGTGCGCAGGTCGGTGATGATGATACGTGAGCGCAGGCTGAGGTAAAGCTCGGCTACTTTGTTGGCGGCCTCTTTATTGAGCGACCCCAGCACAATCCGGTCGGGGGCAGTAGAATCAATGATGGCCGAACCTTCGCGCAGAAATTCGGGGTTGGACACAACGGCAAAATCAATTGGCTCCGGCTGATTAGTCCGAATAATATCGGCCACCCAGTCACCCGTGCCGACAGGGACGGTGCTCTTATTAACAATAATCATGGGGCGGCGCATGGTTTTGGCAATGGTTTTAGCCGCCTGACCGACATACTTGAGATCGGCTTCGCCATCCACCCCTTCGGGGGTGCCAACAGCTATAAAGACAAATTCGGCATCGGCCAACGCTTCGCCGTAATCGGTGGTGAAGGTGAGGCGACCAGCCTGAACATTACGCTGAATCATCTCCTGCAAGCCTGGTTCAAAAATAGGCACCTCGCCGTTTTGAAGCATGCTGATCTTGCTTTCGTCAATATCCAGACAGCAGACTTTGTTGCCTAGATCGGCAAAGCCGGTACCGGTAACCAAACCAACATAGCCAGCCCCTATAACGGTAATGTTGCGCATAAATTATCCCTTTCTTTGGAGGAGTATATCGTCTTGGGGATTGTTCCCTTTGGCAGAAATCAAATATCTGTGAAAAGACCCAATTCCTAATTATACAATCTATACCAGAAAAATAGGAAGTGAGTGTGAAAGTAGTTAGAAGATGGTTAGAAAAATTATCGGATTGATGAGTTGTTTTCCAATATGAGCCGGGCGACCCGCCGCCCAATTTCAACGGCGTAATTCGTACCTCGATCCCAGGGGTAAACCTGGCTCATACTGGCCCAGTACAAACCCGGTAGAGGGGTTTCCAGGGGGGGGATGTTGGTGCTGTGGTTAACAGGAGGGATTGGCTGGGCGTATTTAGCCCGGAAAAGCCAGCTTTCTCTAACCCAACCAGGATCGAAATCAGGGTTGAAGCGAGTCAAACTGGGCAGAAAATGGGCTAATAATTCTTCTTTTGAGAGGGTAAAATATTCATGATCCGGCGGTAAATAATCGCCGCAGTAAATAATATGATCACCGCCGTAGTGACGGCGATCAATAAAGTTGGTATGCTCCACCAGAGCCAGAAAAGGAAACTCCTCGCCCTTGGGCAGGTTAATCCAGTAATGCTGGTCGGTTAACTGCTGCTTGAGCGCCAAAATCATCACCACCGCGCCCATTGATTTTAGCTCCTTAAGCGAGGCCAGGTAAGCGTCGGGCAGGGTAGGCACCATCTGCGTTAATAGTTGAGGGGAAACGGTCAGCAAGACCCGGTCGAAAGTTTCTGTACCCCCCCCTGCCCCTCCCGTGAACGGGGAGAGGGAAGGAGCAAATTGAACCTGAAAACAGCCATCAGCTTGACGAGTGATTGCCGTTGTAGCCGTATTTAGCCGGAGTTGCGCGCCACGTTCCTGTACTTTTTGGGTCAAGGCATCTACAAAGGCTTGAAAACCGCCTTCAAAATAGCCCAGGCGATAACTGCGTTTGTGGATTCTTGCCCAGAGCCAGGCCATGTTGACTTCTTGATAATAGTCGCCAAATTTACCGATGAGCAGCGGTTCCCACAGAATTTTGTAGGCGGTTTCGCCCATGGTCCGGACTAGCCAGTGGTGAGCCGTTTCTTTTTCCAACGCCTGCCAGTTTTTGGTCAAACGCAGATACAGGCCGACCAGACCAAAGCGCAATTTGGGTAATAAAGGCAATTTGGGAAAAAACAGCATCCGGGTTGGGCTGTCGAAGGGATAAATTTTACCATTAACATACAGTGAAGTAATCGGGCGAGGAAAAAAGACCTTATCGCCTGCGCCGATTTCTTTAATCAGATCGAGTATATCGTCGTCTGACTCAAACCAATGGTGATAGAAATATTCCAAATGCCAGGCCCACCGCTCTGATTTGAAACCACCGGCCAGACCGCCGGTAGCAGCGGCTGCCTCAAAAATGGTGACATTGTGACCGGCTCCGGCCAGATCATAAGCGGCTGAAAGACCGGCCACCCCGGCCCCGATAATGGCAATTTTCATGGAGTCCTCTGGATGACATCACCTGGGCAGGAAAGACGAATCGCCTTCAGGAGATAGATTGGCTGACCGGGAAATTTGGGCAGAATTTGTTTTTGGCAGTGTTTGAGTCTGGTCCGGTACCTGATGTGCTTCGGCCACAGCCTTCTCAAAATCGCCCCAATGGAGGCTTTCACGCGCCATATACCAAAAGCCCAGCACCGTAATAGGCAGCCACAGGGCAGCATGCAACACCAGCGTGTAAGCGGCAGCAACGGTGGGATTCACCCTAAACACTTTCAAAACCTCGATGCCGGGGCCATCGAAGGTGCCAATATAGCCGGGCGCCGAGGGTAGGGTGGTAGCTAAGTTGACCACCCCATTCATCAGCATCAAGGCAAAGAAGCTAACCGAAAAATTGAAGGCGTGCATGACAAACCAGTATTTTAGCGTTTCCAGCAGCCAGATAATCAGCGAGGTAAAAAAAATCATCAAGACATCTTGCAGGCGAGTCAGGCTACTTAACCCCTCCATAAAGCGGTCGGCCAGGGCTAAGAACTTGGGTTGCAGCAGGCGGGGCACAAAACTACCGATAGCCCAATGGTAAAAGCGGCGGCTGGTTTGGGGCAGGGCAGCCATGCCAAAAAAGAAGATAAGCGCCCCCAAAAAAGCCAGGCTGGCCAGAATCACAATTTGGCGCAGCCAGTCGGGCATACCGGGCGCAATGGGCAATGCGATAAAAACAAACAACAGCATCACCAAACCATCAAAAATGCGCTCGACCAGGATGGTGGCAATACTGGCCCCGATGCTCACCCCTTCCTTTTTCTTCAAAACGTAAGCCCGGATCACCTCGCCGGCCCGGAAGGGGTAAACGTTATTGCCCATGTAACCGATGACGACCACCGGCCACATCGTCTTGAGCGAAATTGGTTTGATGGGCCGCAGCAAATAATGCCAGCGCCAGGTGCGCGCCCACACGCCCACAAAATAGGCCAGCACACCCGGTAACAACCACCAATAATTGGCCGCTTGCACATCTTGCCAAACCTGGCCTAAATCCAGACCCCGTAACGCCAGGATAACAAAAAAGGCGCTCACTCCGGCGCCCACCCAGAACTTCCAGCTTTTCAGCATAACAATATTGTACCATCAGCCTGGGATTCCGACAAAACGGTTAACAGTCAGGTTTATTGGCCATAATGAAAAAAAGAGCCGCTGCTAAAAACAGCGGCTCTTTCAAAGAAGCAAAGATTTATTAGATTTTTAGGCCGGCATAGGGACGGCTTCGGCGGGTTTAACCGAGCCAATGAGCAAACGCTCCAGGGTCATGACGTGAGAGCATACGCCGCGAGTTTCAAAAAAGTGGCAATCACACTGCCAATGCCCGTTATAGTAGCTAATTTTGTGCTGCTTGTGATCGCCATTAAAGGTTACCCGGAACTCCTCAAAGGTAACGCGCTCCGGTTCCTGAGCATAGATTATGGCTTTTTCAATTTTTCCAATCATCGCTGAGTCCATAAAAAAACCTCCTATGTATGACTTCTTTTTAGTTTAAAACAAAAAACACCTGCGCCCGTTGGCGCTAAGGTGTCTTTTGTCCTGGAATGTTTAGTTGGGAGAAGCAAATTACACTCATAATTGGCATATCTCCTGGCAACCAGCACCGGCTACCAAATCACTAATTATGCATGAGTATAATCCTGACAGCACGGCTTGTCAACCTTTTCTCCTATACGGAATCCCTACGTTATACCCAAATCAAGCGTACCCCGCCCCTCTAAAAGTTTTTTTGGAAAAATAGGAAATTTGACAAAGATAGGCAATTGGCTTATAGTAACACGTGTTACTAACACGTGTTAGCTTGTAAGGTGGATGAGCCAATGCCGGCTAAAGGTCGAATAACCAGCCAAAAAGTAGCAGAACGGGCTGGTGTTTCTCGCACCACTGTCTCCTTTGTGCTTAACGATGTAGCCGCTCAAATTAGCCCGGAAACCCGTCAAAGGGTTTTGGAAGCGGCGCGTGAACTCGGCTATGTCCCCGATGCGGCCGCCCGTTCCCTGGTTAGCGGCCGAACCCACATCTTGGGCCTGATTATCTGCCAAACCCCCGATCACATTAAGATAGATGCTTATCTGCATCAAGTAATTTTCGGCTTGAGCGAAGCTGGGCGAGAACGAGGCTTCCGGGTGCTGCTGGAGGCCGTCGAAGATGTTAGCCAACCCGACGCCTACATTCACCTGGTCCGGGCCAAGCGCATTGATGGAATTTTGCTCTCCGGCCCCCGCTCTGACGATAAACAACTGCCTGCGCTCGTTGCCGATGGCTTTCCCACCGTTCTCTTGGGGCGGTTAAACCACAGCTCTGTTAGTTTTGTTGATATTGATAATGTGGCGGCGGCCTGTCAGGCTGTTACGCACCTGGTAAAACTGGGCCACCGGCGTATTGGCTGTATCACCAATGGTCCCCTGGCTTACACCAGCGCCACCGAGCGGCTGTTGGGCTATCGCCAGGCCTTGCGTCAGGCAGGACTCCCTGAAGACGAAGCCTTGATTCGTTATGGTGAATTTGAACCTGAGAGTGGCTATCGGGCCATGCAAGCTTTGTTAGCTCTGCCAGAGCGACCCAGCGCGGTTTTTGTCGCCAGCGATGTGGTAGCCTTTGGGGCCATGGCCGCTGTCCGCGATGCGGGCCGCCGTATTCCAGAGGATGTGGCGATTATTGGCTTTGACGATGTTCCTATCTCACGCTATTTCGCGCCCGCGCTCAGCACCATTCGTTTGCCCGCTGTGGAGCAAGGCCGGCGAGGTGGGGAGATGTTGATTGATTTGATTGAGGGTAAACCTTTGGCCGAGCCTCGTCTCGTCTTGCCCACCCAACTGGTGGTCAGGCAATCGTGTGGGACCGGTTTGGTGAACTAAGGAATGAGAATCAAACAAGCTACCTGAATTAGTGAGAGTAGAGATTGTTAAGTCTGAATCTCTAATCTTCTTGCTTAAAATCGCTTGACAAACACCTGGTACTATGGTACAATGGAAACGCTTCCGGGAAACGTTTCCGAGCGCAGTTTTGTAACAATGAGGTTTTTGTGAAAAACGCTGAGGTTTTCACCCTACCCGTAACCATCCACGATGTGGCCCGTAGAGCCGGGGTCGGCATTGGCACGGTCTCCAGTGTCATCAACAATAGCCGCCCGGTAAATGAAGCCACCCGCCAAAAAGTTTTGGCGGCGATAGCCGAGTTGGATTTTGTACCCAACCCCAGCGGGCGCCGCCTGTCAATGGGTAAAACCCATACCATTGGCGTGGCTATTCCTTTTTTCACCACTGCTTCACAAATCGAACGGCTGCGCGGCGTCATGTCGGTGATTGCCAGCAGTGATTACGATATTAACCTCTTTGCCATCGAAACCGTAGCTCAACGCAACAAGGTTTTGCAAACAGTCCCCCGGCGGGGCCGGGTGGATGGCATGCTGCTTTTTTCCCTCAACCCCACCGACGACGACGTGCGCCGTATCTCTCAAGAAAATATTCCCACCGTTTTGGTTGAAACCGCCCACCCTAATTTATCTTATGTTTATTTGGATGACGTAACCGGGGCGCAAATAGCGGTCCGGCATCTCATTGACCTGGGGCATCGCAAAATTGCCTACATTAGCGATTATCTGGACGACCCGTTTGGTATTTTTAGTCGTAATCGTTATGCCGGTTACTGCCGGGCGCACGAAGCAGCCGGGTTGCCTGTTTGCCCAGAATATCATCGGCAAAATGAGCACAGCCGCGAAAGCGGCCGGCGGATGGCCCTTGAATTGTTAAACCTACCCGACCCGCCCACCGCCATCTTTGCTTTTAGCGATGAGTTAGCTCTGGGCGTTTTAGAAGCAACACGTGAGCTTAATCTAAACGTGCCGGAGGATTTCTCGGTTATTGGTTATGATGACATCGAACTGGCGCATTATGCCGGGCTAACCACCATCCGCCAACATCTTTTTGAGTCAGGCGTTCAGGGCGTCGAGGTCTTACTCGACGCGATTGATAATTCTGAAACTTCGCTGGCTCAACTTCAACTCCCTACCGAACTCGTTATCCGCCAAACCACAGCGCCGCCGGCGACGTTTTAAAAAACTCAGGAAAGTCGGAAGATTGGAAGGCTGGAAGGTTGGCTTTATTCAGCCTTCCAATCTTCCAGATTACCAAATTTGCCCGTCAAACTTTATCAAGGTAGGGATTTACTTTGAAAGGGGGTGATAGCGAAAGCTGCAACTTCCAGGGTTAGAGTCGGAGTTCAAATTATTTATAAAAATTGTTCTACTTTCTCAAAGGAGGAAAGACAAAGACCATGAAAAAGAATTTGTGGTTTTGGCTAACGTTAGTAGCCATAATGGCTTTGGTGGCTGCTTGCAGCGGCGCAGCTACCCCGGCTCCTGAAGAGCCAGCCGCCGAAGAACCGGCCGCCGAAGCCCCTGCGGCCACCGAAGAGCCAGCCGCCGAAGCTCCGGCGGCCACGGAAGAACCCGCGGCCGAAGCTCCCGCTGCAACCGAGGAACCGGTAGCGGAAGCGACTGAAGCGACTGGAGGACCGGCGACTGATCCAGGCGTGATCACGGTTCCGCCCGAAGGAAGCTACTTGGCGCGGGCGATGGCCGGGGAGTTCAGCGGGACAGCAGTAACGATGATGGGGCCTTTTGTGGACGCCGACGCGGTCAAGTTCAACGACTCGGTCAAAGCCTTTGAAGAACAAACCGGGATTGACATCCAGTATGATGGAACCAAAGAGTTCGAGGCGACCATCAGTGTGCGGGTGGAT
>Ga0073934_10004314_pt1 | contig 23961 bp, 26 predicted proteins | sample LarsenN4metaG_FD_76834 | JGI IMG/M metagenome (GOLD analysis project Ga0073934, IMG submission 76834) | Hot spring sediment bacterial and archeal communities from British Columbia, Canada, to study Microbial Dark Matter (Phase II) - Larsen... ... | reverse complement strand
TAGAATGATTGCGGTAGAGTGAAAAAGTCAAAGTCGCTGGTGGAGGCAAGCTATGTCCGGAGTTGGTTCAATGGTCATGCACTTGCAGCGCTCGATCCAGACGTCGCGAGGCGGGCGCCTCTGGCATCGGTTCCGCTCCGATCAGCGCGGTAATGTGGTTGTTCTCTGCGGTATGCTGCTCCCGGTAGCAGTCGCCACAGTCGGCGTGGCGATTTCGTTTTCGTCTGGGAGCACGACGCGCGCCAGCATGCAGTCGGCGCTCGATGCCGCGGTGCTGGCCGGCCTGAGCGAAAGCAATGTGGCAGACCCGGTTGCAACCGCGCGGCATGTCTTCCGGAGCAACATCAGCGGGTTCGCGCGTGGCTCGGCGTCGGAGATCCAGGCAACCTTCATTCTCGATGCCACGACCCTGACCGGCCAGGCGACCGGCCAGGCCGCCAACCTGTTTGGTGGACTAGTCGGCACCAAGACCTATCCCGTGAGCGTCTCGGCCAAGGCCGTGAGGAACTTGTTCCCGGTCTGCATGCTCGGCCTCAATGGCCGCGACCGTGGTTCATTCGACATCAACGGCAATCCGGACTTCAACGCCACGTGTGCCGTTCAGGCAAACTCGACCAGCAGTTCAGGCATGACGCAAGAGGGCCGGGCCCTAGTTCGGGCCAAGAAGTTCGGGGTCACCGGCGGAAGCCGGACCAACGCGTTCTCGCCGCCACCGGTCGACGGCTCGACGACCGTTGCGGATCCCTATGCCGGGATACCGTTCCCGTATTTCGATCGGTGCAATGTCTCGAAGAAGGGCCTGGACATCAAGACCAGGACGACGCTCTCGCCTGGCACCTTTCAGCCCGGCATCTACGTGATGGTCGACGGCCCGTTCTGGGTGAGGGGTGGCGGCGTCGTCACCGGGAATGAGGTCATGATCGCCTTCACCGGCCGGGACAGCACACTCTACCTGTGGGGCAATTCCAGCGTCACGCTGACGTCGCCGAAGACCGGAACCTATGCCAACATGCAGTTCATGGCAGATCGGGACAATCAGGATACGGCGAGGGCATGGGTCTCCATCGGCGGAGCCGCCGGCAATCCGGATGGAATCCCGAAGCTGACCTACGATGGCGTTGCCTATTTTCCAACCCAGAACTTCTGGATGTTCGGCAATGCCATCATCAACGCCAATTCGCCGACGATGACGATGGTCGCCGACAAGATCTGGGTGCAGGGCTCGGCCACTGTCAACGTCACGAATGAGAATCGCAGGAACCTGCAGGTTGGTCCTGCCCCGCAGACGAGCTTCGGGGCAAGGCTCGTCAACTGACCGGCACTCAGTCGACTTAGAGCTTGCGAGGGGGTCGACAGTGTCGGCCCCCTGCTCAGTTCATCAGCCCCATCTGGCTGACCCGGATGCCGGCCGGGCCCAGGATGACGACGAACAGCACCGGCAGGAAGAACAGGATCATCGGTACCGTCAGTTTGGGCGGCAGACCGGCGGCCTTCTTCTCGGCTTCGGCCATGCGCATGTCGCGGTTTTCCTGCGCCATCACCCGCAGCGTCTGGGCCAGCGGCGTGCCATAGCGCTCCGCCTGCTGGAGCGCCAAGCAGACCGACTTCACGCCGTCGAGATTGACCCGTTTGGCGAGGTTCTCGTAGGCCTGCCGGCGGTCCTGGAGGTAGGACAGCTCGGCGGTGGTCAGCGTGAACTCCTCGGCCAGCGGGATCGACTGGCTGCCGATCTCGGCTGCGACCCTGCGGAAGCCGGCCTCGATCGACATGCCGGATTCGACGCAGATCAGCAGCAGGTCGAGCGCGTCCGGAAACGCACGCTTGATCGAAAGCTGACGCTTGGTGATCTTGTTCTTGATGAAGATGCCCGGCAGCTTGATGCCGAAATAGGTGGCCGCGAGGCAGAGCCCGATCTTGACGGTCGCCGGCTGGTCCAGCTCGATGATGAAGAAGACGTAGAACAGCGAGAACACCAGCATGAAGATCGGCCCGACCAGCCGAAAGAACAGAAACGTCACATAGGGTGCTTGGCCGCGATATCCCGCCTGCACCAGAAGTGCACGCGCTTCCTCCTGTCCGAGCCACTGGTTCAGGTTGAATTGCTCGACGATGGTCTGCATGTACTGCTTGGGCGAACTGCGCAGCGACACCTTCTCGCCGCGCGCCAGCCGCTCGCGTTCGCGCTGGCGCAGCTTCTCGCGTTCCACCGACACCGACTTCATGCGCTTCGACAGCGTGTCGCCGACCAAGAGCGGCATCGCGAACGTGAGCACGGTCGCAACCGCTGCAATCCCGGCGAAGATCATCGCCAGGACGCGGGTGTTGGTCAGGTTATCGGCAATCAGGTCGATCATCGCGCCCGCATCAGAAATCGAAATTGATCATCTTGCGCATGACCATGACGCCCATCGACATCCAGGCCGCGCATCCGGCGAGCATCATCCGGCCCATCGGATGGGTCCATAGCAGCTCGATGTATTGCGGGCTGGTGATGTAAACGAGCGCCATCACCGCAACCGGCAGGCAGGCGATAATCGAGGCCGAGGCTTTTGCCTCCATCGACATCGCCTGGATCTTGGCTTTCATCTTCTTACGCTCGCGCAGCACGCGTGAGAGGTTGCCGAGCGCTTCCGACAGATTGCCACCGGCCTTCTGCTGGATCGCGATCACGATGCCGAAGAAGTTGGCCTCCGGCAGCGGAATTCGCTCGTACAGCTTGGAGCAGGCCTCGCCGATGGGCATGCCGATGGCCTGCGTTTCGATGATAGCGCGGAACTCGCCGCGCACCGGCTCCGGTGCCTCGCTGGCGATGATGCGCATCGAGTCGAGGAGCGGCAGACCGGCCTTGATGCCGCGCACGATGGTGTCGACCGCGTCGGGAAAGGCCGCCAGGAAGGCGTTCTCGCGCCGCTTCTTGAGGTACTTGAGCAGCCACATCGGCATTCCGAACCCGGCCGCGAATGCCATCGCGAGCGAGGCCCACAGCCCCGCGTCGATCAGCAGGAACAGAAAAAACGCTGCCACGCCCATGACGACGCTGATGATGACGTACTGCCGCTTCGACCAGGACAGTCCGGCCTGCGAGATCTTCATGTGCAACGGCACGGACTTCTTGGCCTGCCGGTTCTCGATCTCCTTCAGGGTTCCTTCGACCTGCTCGCGGCGAGATTTCTGCGCATTGCGGGTGACGCGTGCCGGCGCCGCCGATCCGGTCTTGGCGACGATGTCCTTCCGCCGCTCCGCCTGCCGCTCGCCGGACAACATGGGATAGATGAACACCCATGCAACTCCGCCGATGGCGACGGCGACCAGGAAGAACAGGGCGAACGATTGCATGGCTGCCGCTCCCGTCAGCCCTTCATCGTCTCACGAGCGATTTCGGAGGCGTCGAGAGCCGCCGCAAGCCGCTGCTCCTCACCGTAGTAGCGCGCGCGTTCCCAGAATTTCGGACGGCCGATGCCGGTCGAGCGATGCCGGCCGATGATGTTGCCGTTGGCATCCTCGCCCATCATTTCGTAGACGAACAAGTCCTGCGTGATGATCACATCGCCTTCCATCCCCATCACCTCGGTGATGTGGGTGATGCGGCGGGATCCGTCGCGCAGGCGTGCCGTCTGCACAATGACGTCGATCGAGCCGGTGATCATCTCGCGGATGGTGCGCGAGGGCAGCGAGTAGCCGCCCATGGTGATCATGGACTCGACGCGGGACATGGCCTCGCGCGGGGAGTTGGCGTGCAGCGTCCCCATCGAGCCGTCGTGGCCGGTATTCATGGCTTGAAGCAGATCGAACGCCTCCGGGCCGCGCACCTCGCCGACGATGATCCGCTCCGGGCGCATGCGCAGGCAGTTGCGCACCAGGTCGCGCATCGTGATCTGGCCTTCACCTTCGAGGTTCGGCGGCCGCGTCTCCAGCCGGACCGTGTGCGGCTGCTGAAGTTGCAGCTCGGCGGCGTCCTCGCACGTGATGATGCGCTCGTCGTGGTCGATGAACTGCGTGAGGCAGTTGAGCAACGTGGTCTTGCCCGATCCGGTGCCTCCGGAAACCAGCGTGTTGACCCGGCATCGGCCTATGATCTTCAGGATCTCGGCGCCTTCCGGTGTGATCGAGCCGAACTTGACGAGTTGGTCGAGCGTCAGTTTGTCCTTCTTGAACTTTCGGATCGTGAGTGCGGGACCGTCGATCGCGAGCGGCGGCACGATCACGTTGACGCGCGAACCGTCCGGCAGGCGTGCGTCGCAGATCGGCGAGGATTCGTCGACGCGGCGGCCGATCTGACTGACGATGCGCTGGCAGATGTTCAGAAGCTGCTGGTTGTCGCGGAAACGAATTCCGGTGCGCTGAATCTTGCCCTTGACTTCGATGTAGGTGGTGCCGGAGCCGTTCACCATGATGTCGGCGATGTCGTCGCGCGCCAGGAGCGGCTCGAGCGGACCATAGCCGAGCACGTCGTTGCAGATGTCGTCGAGCAGTTCCTCCTGCTCGGAGATCGACATCACGACGTTCTTGATCGCGATGATCTCGTTGACGATGTCGCGGATTTCCTCGCGCGCCGAGTCGGCGTCGAGCTTGGCCAGCTGAGCGAGGTCGATCGCCTCGATCAGGGCGCCGAAGATCGTGCCCTTGGTTTCGTAGTAGTGCTCGGTGTGTCGCGAGTCGATGGCGGTCGGCACGATCGGCGGCGACGACTCGTTGGGCATGTTGTTGCGCTTGCCGGGCGTCGGCGCGCCGACGATGGGAGCACCGAGGCCGACCGAGGGGATGGGCGAGCGCCCGCCCTCGATCGCGCCTGCCGGAGTCGGGGCCGAGCGTGGTGCGGGGTGTGCCGCCGGGGAGGGTGCCGGCTGCAACGACGGTTGCAGGGCGGGCTGCGGTGCCGGGTTAACCGCGGGCTGAACGCGATTTTCGGCTGCACTACGCTTTCCGAACACTTCACCTACTCCAGATACGCTAGCGACTTGGTCAGGCTCGTTTCAGGAACTTCTCGAGAATCGGCGCGAACAGGCTCGGTTTCGACTTCTTGGCCTCCGACCGGCCGGTCAGCATTTGCGCCAGCAGCCGGAACGACTCGGCGCTGCGGTGACCGGCCGAAAGCTCCGAGATCATCTGGCCGTTGTTGGCGGCAGCCCCGAACACCTGCGGCTCGAACGGAATGGTCACGATGGGCTCGTCGTCGAGCGCCTTGGCAAAGTCGGCAGTACTGATTTCGGGCCGCTTCGGCACGCCGACATTGTTTAGGCAGTAGTAAGGGCGGCGGTCGTTCGGACGCGCGGCCTTTATCAGGTCGAGCATGTTCTTGGCGTTACGCAGGTTGGCAAGGTCGGGAGTTGCAACGATCAGGATGTCGTCGGCCCCGATCAGGGTGCGCCGTGTCCATCCGGTCCACTGGTGCGGCACGTCGAGCACGACGCAGGGCAGTGTCGCGCGCAACGCATCGAGGATCGAATCGAATGCCTCCGGCGAGAAGTCATAGACGCGATCAAGCGTGGCGGGCGCCGCCAGCAGGCTCAGGCGGTCCGTGCACTTGGACAGCAGCCGGTCGATGAAATTGGTGTCGATGCGGTCCGGCGAGAACACCGCGTCAGCGATGCCCTGCGGGGGGTCCTGGTTGAAATCCAGGCCGGCGGTACCGAACGCCAGATCGAGATCGCTCACCACAGTGTCGAGCTGGAGGTCGCGGGCGATCGACCAGGCTACGTTGTGCGCGACGGTAGAGGCGCCGACTCCGCCCTTGGCGCCGGTCACGGCAATTACGCGGCCGACCGGCTTGGAATCCGGCGACGAGAACAGGCCGCAGATCGAACGCACAACGTCGATCGTCCCGACGGGGGCGATCAGGTAGTCGCTTACGCCTCGCTTGGTCAGCTCTCGATAGAGCAGAACATCGTTCGCGCGGCCGATGACGATCACGCGGGTTCCGGCGTCGCAGACTTCGGCAAGCGAATCGAGGCCGGTCAAGATGTCGTCACTGCGGCTTTCGGTTTCGATCACGATCACATTCGGGGTCGAGGAGTTGCTGTAGGCCTCGACGGCGGCGGTGATGCCGCCCATCTGGATCTTAAGGTGAGCCTTGCCCAGACGCCGGTCCTCGCCGGCCGCCTGGATGGCGGCTGCGGTCTCGACCGTTTCGCAGAAGGCCTGCACGGACACCCGCGGCGCCGGCGCGATGTGCTCGTCGGCGGCGGACTGGTTTCGCGGAGGCGTATAGGTCGCTTGTGTGGTCATTGGCCGACTTCGCTGATCTTGCCTTTGGCAGCGTCGGGGTAGACGGTCGCCGTGCTTTCGCCGCGGTGATACTTGTCGAGCACGGTGGTGCGCGCCCGGTGTACGACGGCACCTCGGCGCGCGGCTGCACCAGGTCGGACGGGTTGTCGACCATGGCGGCGAGGTTGCGCTGATTGGCGCAGCCGAAATTGTAGTACTGCCGGTTCTCGTAGTGCTCGCGGTGATAGGTCGGGCCGAGGTCATGCGGCCAGAGTCCGCAGGGGCCGGCATCCGCGGTGACCTTGGGATAGTGGATTTTGAGCGTCGCAAGCTTGCGCGGATCGCCCGGCGTATGCGGACGTGTTGCCACCGCCTCCTGCGGCACACCGGCCATCGCCATGATCGAACGGACTTCCTGCAGGGCGCGTTCGGCGCTCGCCGCATTGCTGGTTCCGGTCGGCACGTCGATCAGAATCCCGCCGGTTGCCTCGCGCCGCCAGGCCTGCGCGAAGGCGAGCACCTCGGCGCGCTGCGCCGCCGTCAGGTTGCCGCGGCGATTGCCGATGAAGAGGTTGACCGTCTGCGGCGCTTCCTTGATCACGATCGGATGGCGCTGCCGGTAGTCGTTCGGGATCGCGTCGAGCGCGGCCTGCTGGGTCGCATAGCAGCCCGCGAGCATGCTCGCCGCAATGCCGAGCACCAGCGCGCGCAGCGAGAACGCGACATAGCGCCTGGCAACGGGAGAAGGATTTTGATTCATGTCATGACCCCCATGTTGCTGCGCTCAGTCGAGAATGAAGCCGTAATTGCCGCGGTATGACTTCTGCTGGGCATGCTGATCCTTCCGTCCCGGGATTCCGTAGATCCGGTTGAGCCGGCCCAGCAGGATGGTGGCCGGATCGCTGGCGTCGGCGAAGCCGTCGTCGGGGCGCGACAGATTGCGCTGCGCCACCGCCCGGACTGCGATCGGCGTTACGATCACCACCAGCTCGGTCTGCCGGTTGACGAAGTCGCGACTGCGGAACAGCTGCCCGAGCACCGGCAGCTGCATGAGGCCGGGGATTCCGTTGATCTGCTGCTTGGTCTGCTCCTGGATCATGCCGGCCATGGCGAGCGCACCGCCGGACGGGATCTCGACCGTCGTCTCGGCGCGGCGGGTGCGGATCGAGGGGATCGTCAGCGTCGTGGTCTCGCCGGCGCCGACCGATTGCGTCAGCGTCAGCTGATTGTCGGTGGAGAGCTCGGACACTTCGGACATCACCTTGAGGCTGATCCGGCCTTCGCTCATGACGACGGGCGTGAAGTTCAGGCCCACGCCGAATTTCTTCCACTGGATCTGATACTGGCAGTTCCGGGTGGTGGGATCGCAGGTGTAGCCGGCCGGCACGGGGAACTCGCCACCGGCCAGGAAGTTGGCGCTCTCGCCCGAGATTGCGGTCAGGTTCGGCTCCGCCAGCGTGCGGATGACGCCGGCGCGCTCCATCGCGCGCAGCGTTGCGTTGATCGACTTGTAGCGGGCGGTGATGGCGTTCGACTGCACCAACGGCTGTCCCAGGACCGAGAACGGGTTGCTATTGTTGAACGTCAGGACCGAGGTGCCGGAGCCGACGGTGCCGGACAGGTCGATGCCGAGTTGCTTGATCACGTCGCGCTGCACTTCGGCGACGGTGACGCGCAGCTGCACCTGATCGCGGCCATGGACCGCGATTCCGTTCACCACCTTGCGGCCGTCCTCGACCAGCCGCGACGCGATGTCGAACGCGGTATGCGCCTCGATCGGGGTCGATACGTTGCCCAGCAGCACGACACCCTCGCCCAGTCCTTCGACCCGGATGTCGGCATGGGGCAGCGCCTGCCGGATCGCCTGGCGCAGACCGTTGAGGTCGCGTGTCACCGCGATGTCGAGCCCGATGATCTGCTGGCCGTTGTGATCGAAGAAGAACACGTTGGTCTGACCGACGGCGGCGCCGATGATGTAGGCGCGGCGCGCGGAACGGATCACTGCATTGGCAATCTTGGGCTCGGCCACCAGCACGTCCTTGACGTCGCGCGGCAGGTCGATGACCACCGACTTGCCGATCCCGAGCGGGACGAATCGCGAGCCTGCGTCGCTGGCGGCGACCTGGATCACCTGCTGGCCCTGGTCGGCGGCAGGCGAACGGCCGGTGGCCGCCATCCCGAACGCGAGGATCACGGCAGCAGCCAGCGTGACTCGGATCAGCGATGTTTCGCCCAGGAAATCGCCCATTTCAGGTCCCCTCGTCTTGCCTCTACTTTGGCGTCGTCATGGTCGTGACGCCGTAACGAACGATGTTGATGCCGCCGCGGCGTCCGCCCCGCTCCTCAGCCGAGGTATCGGCCTTGTCGCCGGAAGCGTCGACCAGGCTGCGAAGCGCAAGCGACAGCTGACCCATCGTGCGCGACACCACGAGCGTTTCCGCTTGGCGCTGTGTGAGTTCGAGTGTCACCGTCTTGCCGACCACGACACGCTGGCCGCCCTTTTCCTCCACGGTCTGGTCGATGGCGAGCACGCGCACGTTCGACAGGATCGTTTCGGAGGTATGCACTTCGACGCCGGCCGCCTTTTCGGCTTCGCGGTCGCGACGTGACAGGATGACATCGACGTGGTCGTTCGGCAGGATGAAGCCGGCGGCCCCGGTTTCGGTCGTGACGTCGGTCGAGACCGCGCGCATGCCCGAGGGCAGGATCGCGGCCATGTAGCCGGAACTCTTGCCCGCACGGATCAGCCTGGCTTCCCGGATCGGCTCGCCGGCAAAGAACGGCGAACGCGCGATCGAGCCGGAGAGCTGATTGATCGCATCGGGTCGATCGGTCTTGCGAATGAAGTTGGCGCCGGCGGCCGCGGCCGGCCACGTCTGCCAGCGCATCTCATTGGCGGAAACCGTGCTGCCGAGCGGAATGTCAGACGCGGCGATGAGAACGTCGATGGTTTCGAGCGGGGCGACGGGCGCCTGCACGACGGGCGGCGGCGGGTCGGAGCGTCCGGCCAGCAGGGCGGCGACGCCGCCGGCGGCCAGCGCAATAAGAAGAACAACGATACGCGCGGGTTTCATACGCTTCACTTTCCACGATACGCGGCGACTGACACTCGCCACACGTCGACACGATGCCCCACCTTGATAGGTGGTTTGCTCACTCGGGATTTCAGCAGGTAAACGTCAAAGCATGGTTAATGAGCGGTATCTAAATCGAGTTAATGGTTGGTTGATCGGCGCGTGCGCCGTTCAGTGCGCATGCGTGCAGGGTTCGGTGATATAGGCGGGAGCCGCCCGTCGTGTCGACGCGTCAGCCGGTAATGGCGCGCATCCAGACGGTGTCGGGATAGACCGCCAGAGCTGCGGCCGCCAGCGCAATGCCGTACGGCACGCCGGAATCGTTGCGATGCAGGCGCTGCGCCCAGGGTTGGTCGGCCAGCAGGTTCGGCAGCGGCATCGTGCGCAGCTGCAGCAGGACCAGCGTCAGCAGCCCGCCAAACAACGACGCGTAGATCAGATACGGCAGGAGATGGTCGAAGCCGAGCCAAAGCGCTGTGGCCGCTGCAAGCTTGGCGTCGCCGCCGCCGATCCAGCCCCGCGCGAAGCACACGAACGCGACTACAAGCACCACTGCGGCGGCCCCCAGATGGGACAGTACCATGGCCGGATTCATGCCGATGACGAACGCCATGACAAAGAAGCCGCCCGCCAGGATCAAGGAGACCCGGTTCGAAATCGTCATGGTCAGGAGGTCGCTGGACGCGGCAAACGCCATCAATGCCGGGAACAACATCAGCCTGATGGCATCGGCAATCATGACGGCGCGAACTCGATGACGCGTGGCGACTGGTGCTTTGGGGCGCCGAAGTCTAGCCGGGCGCTCCTTGCGGTTCGGTTAGCAGGCCGCGGAAATGCCGCGCCCGCCGAAACATGCTTCGACGGGCGCGCACGCTCGGGCGATGGCGGATGCACGTTCGACGTGCCTGCACCGCCTACTTGAGGGCGGTCTGAACCGATGTGAACGTGGTGTTCAGGCTGGAACCGAGGCTTGCCACCACCGTGATGATCGCCACGGAAATGCCGGCGGCGATCAGCCCGTATTCGATCGCGGTCGCACCTTTTTCGTCGCGGCAGAAACGCAAGATCGTCGACATGCACAACTCCTCACTGTTGTCAAAACGTGCCCTGCGTCCGTGGTTTTACGGACCTCCCTTGAAGGGATGGTGTTCCAATTCGGTTGAATTTGTGTGAAATCGCCGGCGAACCGTTGCGTTTTCGAGCATCGGATTAATGCGCGCCGAGGCGAGGCAGGGGAGCGGTCAGGCAGACCAATACGAAAAGGCTCCGGCGATGGACCGGAGCCTTTGCCGTAACCGTCAGACGGAGGCGCTTACTTGAGCGCGGTCTGAACGCTGGTGAAGGTCGTGTTCAGCTTCGAGCCGAGGCCCTGCACGACCGCGATAATCGCAACCGAGATGCCGGCCGCGATGAGGCCGTACTCGATGGCGGTCGCGCCCGACTCGTCCTTCACAAAGCGCGTAACCAGGTTCTTCATGTTCAGCTCCATAGGTCCACACGTGGCTGTCTGAGCGTGGTTCCGGGGCCTTTTTGCCGAGACCGATCCGGGACCGTGGTTGCACACTACCGGTCCACCCTTGCGTCGAGGTTAATAACGCTGATGAAAGATCAAGTTTCCGTATGAATAGACGCTGTAGTTAATAACGTCTTTATTGAAGAAATTGCTGGTTAACAAGCCATTTATTCTATTTCTAGTCAGTTTTTCTTGAGTTGAAAACTTGAACACTCAAGACCGCGATCAATCTAGGACATAGACGATGCAACATTTCACCAAAATACAATCTTGATTTCGATGAAAACTGTCGCGATCGGCAGCGGCCGCCAGCCGGGGAATAGCCGGACCGAGATGCCAAACCCCGGGCGCTGCGCGGTGCCAGAACACCGTTCACGGCATCTTAACCGCCAGGATCGATACCCGCGCGGTCTCTGTCGCAGGTGGCGTCATGTTGGCGGAAATCGTCGCAGTCATTCACAGCATGGGCGTCACGGTGGTGAAGCTGCTGCCGATCCTGATCGTGCTTGGGGTCGTGTTCGCCGTCCTGAGCTACTTCTGGGCCTGCAATCCCGGACGCCCCTGGTGGCGCAAGCGCGAGCTGGTCACCGACCTCTGCTACTGGTTCATCATCCCGCTGTTCGCACGCTATCTACGTATCGGCCTTCTCGTCCTCGGCGCCGCCTGGCTGTTCGGCATCAACACTGCCGAGGGACTGGTCGCCTTCTACGACGACGGCCATGGCCCGCTCGCGCAACTGCCGCTGTGGGTGCAGGCCGCCATCTTCCTGATCGCGTCCGACGTCATGATGTACTGGATACACCGCGGCTTCCATCGGCCGGCGATGTGGCGATACCATGCTGTCCATCATTCCTCCGAAGATCTGGACTGGATCTCGGCTGCGCGCTTCCACCCGGTCAATATCTTTCTTGGCAGCGTGCTCGCCGACGTGGTGCTGTTGCTGGCGGGAATATCCCCGAACGTGCTGGTGTTCCTGGGCCCGTTCACGATCGCCCATTCGGCTTTCGTGCACGCCAATCTCAATTGGACCCTCGGTCCGTTCAAATATGTGCTGGCGGGACCGGTGTTTCACCGCTGGCATCACACCGCCGCGGAGCGCGGTGGGAACAAGAACTTCGCCTCGACCTTCCCGGTGCTCGACCTCATGTTCGGCACGTTCTACATGCCGAAGCACGAGGTCCCCGATGCCTACGGCGTCGCCGATCCGTTGCCGTCGACCTTCGGCGCGCAGATGCTCTACCCGTTCCGGCGCTGACCCAACAGTCCTATTCCGGGGAATCCATGCCGCGGCCGGGCGGACAGCCGGCCGCCGTTTGCAGTTGATTCACCATTTTCGAGTCAACTGGCGATGCCTGCCCATTCGGCGCCTTTGGTGCGGCCGTCGATGCGTAAGGGAGCGGGAGAGTAGAGATGGCGTTTTCGTATTGGCGTCGTGGCGCGTTCGTTCTGGCTGCGGTTGTCGCGATTTTCGTACTGCTGGCGCAGAAATCCACCCGCGCGGCCGATATCAACGTCATTCTCGATCAGGCCACGCTGGTGAAGCTGCCCGACCGGGTCGCCACCATCGTGATCGGCAATCCGGTGGTGGCCGACGCGACCGTGCAGGCCGGTGGCTGGATGGTGGTCACCGGCAAGGGCTACGGCATCACCAACATCATCGCGCTCGATCGCAGCGGCGCGGTCCTGATGGAAAAGTCGGTCGAGGTGCAGGGCCCGCGTGCTGTGGTCACCGTCTACAAGGGTATCGAGCGCGAGACGTATAGCTGCGCACAGCACTGCGAACGCCGGTTCACCCTCGGCGACGGCCAGACCTATTTCGAGACCGTGGCCGGCCAGATCACCGCGCGCAACGGCCTGGCCGCCGGCGCCGCCCAGGCGCGGTAGGGCGGCCCGGCTCCACGGCCGCGACCCGACGGCACCTGCATGGTTAGCGGCGCGTTGACGCTGCCGCCGCCATTGCTGGCGATTACCACAACAATTCGACAACACCTCTTTGCTATTGCTCAACCGCCAGCAAAGCGGGAACGCAAACATCGGGTGTCACGTGCCATGTTCCAGCGCATGAAAAGAAACGTTGCAACACGGGGCCTTCTGGCGCTGCGGACGATGCGTCGCCTCGTTCGCAAGAAGGACGGTTCGGCTGCCGTCGAATTCGGAATGGTGGCAGCGCCGTTCCTGTTGCTCGTCTTTGCGATCATGGAAACGGCCATCGTCTTCTTCGCCGGCCAGGCGCTCGAAACCGCGGTCGCGGATTCCGCACGCCTGATCATGACCGGCCAGGCACAGTCGCAGGGCTTCAACCAGGCCGCGTTCAAGAACGCGGTCTGCGCCAAAATCTACGGCCTGTTCAACTGCTCCGGCGGCGTCTACGTCGACGTGAAGACCTACACCTCGTTCAGCAACATCGATCTGAGCGCGCCGCTCGACGCCAACGGCAACTTCCAGAACAACCAGACCTATCAACCCGGCGGCCCCGGCGACATCGTGGTGGTGCGGTTGTTCTACCAATGGCCGATCTACGTGTCGCTGTTGCAGAACATGTCCGGGAACAAGCGCCTGCTGGTCGCGACCTCGGCGTTCCGCAACGAGCCGTACAGCAATTGAGTGTCGCATCATGAAGACATTCGCATTCCTTGCCGGACTGTCGCAGCGCCTGTCGTCGCTTCGCCGCGATCAGCGCGGCGTGTCGGCGGTCGAATTCGCGATGCTTCTGCCGCTAATGGTGACGCTCTACCTCGGCGCCGTCGAAATCTCGCAGGGCGTAAGCATCAATCGCAAGGTGACGCTCACGGCGCGCACGGTCGCGGACCTCGCCTCGCAGGTATCGAGCATCACGTCGACCGATATGACCAACCTGCTCAATGCCTCGGCCTCGGTCGTCTCGCCCTTCCCGGTCAACCAGCTCAAGGTAACGGTGTCAGCGGTGAGCATCGACAACAACAACGTGCCCAAGGTCAGCTGGAGCTGCACGCTCAACGGCACCAAGCGCGCCGTGGGTTCGACGGTGTCGCTGCCGACCGCCCTCAATGTCGCGAATTCGCAACTGATCTGGAGCGAGGTGTCCTACAACTACGTGCCGACCATCGGCTACGTCGTGACCGGCGCGCTCAACCTCCAGGACCAGATCTACATGCGTCCGCGCCTGTCGGACACGGTCACCGGCCCGACGTCCTGCTGACGGGGCACAGCGGACAGGCGGCAGGTTCAACAGTCCTGCCTGCCTTCGGTCGTCCGTCCTCAGGGGATCGGCAGCGCCGTCGTCGACTTGATCTTCTCCATGGCAAAGCGCGACGTGACGTTCTTGAGCGCCACCGAGCCGATCAGCTTCTTGTAGAAAGTGTCGTAGCCCTGGATGTCGGGCACCACGACGCGCAGCATGTAGTCGACATCGCCCGCCATCCGGTAGAACTCCATCACCTCCGGCATGGCGCCTACCAGATCGGCAAAGCCCGACAGCCAGTCCTGCGAGTGGTCGCCCGTCTCGATCGAGACGAACACCGTGATGCCGAGCCCGATCTTGTCCTGATCGACCAGGGCGACGCGGCGCTGGATGACGCCGTCGGCCTCCAGCCGCTGGATCCGCTTCCAGCACGGCGTGGACGACAGCCCGACGCGGCTGCCGATCTCGGCCACCGACAGCGAGGCATCGTCCTGCAACAGGGACAGGATCTTGCGGTCGGTCGCGTCCATCTTGGGCGCGCGTTCCTTGGAAGAGACATTTGCCATTAGCGCCTCTATTGGAAAGTTATTTCACGAAATCCGAGAATATGGAACCTACAGAGAAAATCATTCTATTTCAAGTCGGAATTCCCCGCCAGGAAGGCGTCCACCTCTCGGCGCTGCGGCGTGCCGGAAATGCCGCCGAATCGCGTGCATTTGAGCGCGGCCGCGGCTGCGCCGAACCGCATCGCGGCGATTTCGTCACGACCCTCCGCCAGCGCCAGCGCGAAGCCGCCGTGAAAGCTGTCGCCGGCCCCGAGGGTGTCGACCGCCTCGACCGCGAACACCGGCAGCCGGCGGACGGCGCCGCCATCGATCCAAAGCACGTCGTCGGGGCCGTTGGTGACCGCCAGGAAGGCGCGAATGCCGCCAGCGATGGTCATCAACGCCGCCTCGATCCGGGAGATTGCGGTCGTGGCCAGGAGCGCCTCGGATGAGAAGATCACGTGCGTGGCGGTTGCGAACAGCGGGTCGCCGGCGCGGGTCGCTTTGTCGACGTCGATGACAACGGGGATGCCCCGTGCCGCGGCGGCACGGCAGATCGGCAGGACGAAATCCGGGAATCGGTTGTCGACCAGCAGGATGTCGATATCGGCAACCAGCGCTGCCGGATCGGGCGGTATCGCGTGATCGAGCCCGCGGCCGTGCAGCGTCGCCACCATCTTCTCGCCGGCGCTGTCGATGAAGATGCCGGAGACGGAAATCGATCCGCCCTCGACCCGCAGCACGCCGGACGGATCGACGCCGGTCTTCGCCAGCGCATCGAGGAAGCGGCGGCTGGCGTCATCGCTGCCGACCGGCCCTGAAAACCGCGCCCGCCCGCCGAGGCGGGCGACCGCCACTGCGGCGTTGGCTGCGCAGCCGCCAGTGGTGGCGACCAGATCGACGGCGCGTATCTTCGTGCCGGGGGCGGGGAAGCTTTCGACCTTGAACAGGTAGTCTTCCACCGCAATGCCGGCGCACAGCACGACCGGCGCAAGGGAATGAGCGGAGGGATGATCCTTCCCATCGTCAGTCGAAGGCAACGCCGTGCTCCACCCAGTGGCGGATGATGTGGTAGGCGATCGCAATCGGCACCGGCGTGACTAACCCTTCCGGATGCTGACGCGCCAGCATCGAGGCGACCTCTTCGCGGTCGAACCAGCGTGCGCCTTCGAGTTCGTTATGATCGACGACCAGGTCGCGCGTGAGCGCCTGCGCGTGACAGCCGATCATCAGCGAGGAGGGGAACGGCCAGGGCTGCGAGCGGAAATATTGCACCTGTCCGCAGGCGATGCCGGCCTCCTCGCGGACCTCGCGCCGCACCGCCTCCTCGATGGTCTCGCCCGGCTCGACGAAACCGGCGAGGCACGACCACGAATTGGTCGCGAAGCGGCCGGAGCGCCCGAGCAGGCAGCGCTCGCCGCCGCCGCCCGCATCGATCGCCAGCATGATCACAACCGGGTCGGTGCGCGGGAAGTGCTGCATCTTGCATGACGGGCAGTCGCGCCGCCATCCGGCGTCGACCGACCGGGTCTGCGCGCCGCAATTGGAGCAGAAGCGGCGCCGCGAATGCCAGACCAGCAGCGACTTGCCTTCCGCCAGCGGCGGCAGGTGTTCCTCCGCGACCATGGCACGCACCGCGATCGTGCGCAGATCGCAGACTTCCACATGGTCGCTGTTCTTGAGCGCCTCGATTGCAGCCGGCGCAATCGCGACCGCGAAGCGCGGCGCGCCGTCCATCAGCCCGAGAAAGGCGGTTTCGACGACTGCGCCGAGCGCATGCGCATCCGCGCGCGGGAACAAGGGATCAAGGCCGGCGGCGGCCTTGCGCATCGCGATCAGTTCGCCACCCACGACGTAGAATCCCGCCGCGGCATCCATTTCCATCGCCCTCAGGACATCCGCGTCGCCGCGCCGTTCGGCGGCGCGCTCGATGCGGCTCTCCGCGTAGCCGAGCTGCGGCCAGAATCCGAGATCGGGGCGAGGGGACATGCGCGGCGTATTCACTCCGCCGCTTCGCGCAGGGGCCGCGGAAAGATCGTGTCGTAGAGCTCAGGCCGTTGCCATTGCGGGCCGAGCACGCCCTGTTTGGCGGCGCACGTGTCGGAAGAGCCCACCACATCGCGGGTCGAACGCAGGTAGCGCACGCGCGCAAGGTCGACATCCACCACCGTCATCCCGGCCGCCGTCGACTCGAATATGATCTCCTCGGGCGCGGCGACCACCGCGAGTCCGCGCTCGCTGTGGTCGAACAGGTTCTGGGTTGTGACCACCAGCGCGAGGTTCTCGATTGCGCGCGCGAAGATCAGCGTGCGCCAGGTCGCCCACAGCGTCTTTTTGTCCTTGCCGGCCGGCATGAAGATCAGTTCGGCCCCGCGCAGTGCCAGCGCGCGCGCCACCTCCGGCATGTAGACCTCGCTGCACATCGCGAGCCCGACCTTGCCATGCGCGGTGTCGAATACCGGAAAGGCGTCGCCCGGCACGTACTGGAATTCCCAGGCGGTGCCGCCGGTGTAGATCCACGGGCCGTTCGGATGGGTGCGGCGGTAGCGTGCCGGCTCGCGGCCGTCGGGATAGGCCATGCAGATCAGGTTGTAGGCGGTCGCGGATTTGGCATCGATCGGCTCGAGCGTGCCGAATACCACGTGCACGCCGTGTGTCCGTGCCGCCTCTACCATCGCATCGGTGGGATCGAACAGGGCCGGCATCCGCCACGGGCCGGGATAGGTCTCCGGAAAGCAGACGAAATGTGCCCCCTGCGCGGCCGCCGCGGCGACGGTCGCAACGGCATCGGCGACGTTCCTTTCATCGGTGCCGGGGCGATGGCAGATGGGCTGCACGACGGCGATGCGGAAGGTCATGGCGATGGTCCTTTCGGCGCCTGCATGATCCTCCTTCGGTTCCGCACGTCAACCCCGTTCAGCCGAGCCAGAGCTTCCGGCGCAGCGTCTGGATGAAGCGCTCAAGCGCGGCCTTGTCGTGCGCAAGCGCAGGCACGGCGCCCCAGACCGGCTTCGGCCAGGCGGCATCGCTCGCCCGCCGAGCGATCACATGCACGTGCAGTTGCGGAACCACGTTGCCGAGCGCCGCAATGTTGAGCTTGTCGCATTCCGTCACCTCCCTGAGCGTACGTCCGGCGCGGGCGATTTCGGTCCACAGTTGCGCCTGCTCAACCTCGTCGAGGTCGATGATCTCCGACACACCCGGCCGCCGCGGGACCAGCAGCAGCCAGGGATAGTTGGCGTCATTGACGACCAGCACACGCGACAGCGGCAGGTCGCCGATGTTGATGGTGTCGCGGGCAAGCTGCGGGTGCAGTTCCCAGGGCGGCGGTGGCGACGGAATGATCATGGCTCGGACCGTGGCGGGGCGGTTCCCGGAGGTGCCAGCTTCAGTTAGATTGTATGGCAACCACTCGACAACCTGGGGAGGGTACCATGGCAGGCAAGCGGCTGGTGGTCTGTTGCGATGGGACTTGGAACGATACCGACTCCGAGGAGGATTTAACGAACGTTTCGCGGTTGGCCTGGGCCGTCCAGCCGGTCGACACCCGCAACGGCAAGGACGTCGCGCAGATCGTGTTCTACCAGTCGGGGGTCGGTAGCGAAGGCGACATTCTCGACAAGATCAAGGGCGGCGGCCTCGGCGTCGGCCTGTCGCGCAACGTGCGCGATGCCTACACCTTCATCTGCAACAATTATTGCGCTGGCGATGAGATCTTCCTGTTCGGCTTCTCGCGCGGCGCCTACACGGCGCGCAGCATTGCAGGACTGATCGGGTGGGCCGGGTTGATCGGCAAGCACGACCTCGACCGGTTCATGAAGCTGTGGGATAGCTACCGGACGCGCAAGAAGGATGGGCATGTCGATCGCCGGCCCTCCTTCGCCAGTCGCCAGGAGAACGTGTCGATCGCATGCATCGGCGTGTGGGATACGGTCGGGGCGCTGGGGATTCCCGGTAATCTCGGCAGCCTGTTTCGCCACTACTACGAATTTCACGACGCGGAGCTCGGCGAGCAGGTGAAGCTTGCCCTGCATGCCCTGGCGCTGGACGAACGGCGCAAGGACTTCGGGCCCACGCTGTGGAAACAGACGGCCAAAGGCAAGGCGAACGGCCAGGTGCTCAAGCAGGTCTGGTTCGCGGGCGTGCATTCCGATGTCGGCGGCGGCTACCCGGACCACGGCCTGTCGGACATCTCGCTGGCCTGGATGGCGAGCGAGGTGGAGCCGCTGCTGGGCATCGATTTCGACTACCTTCTCAGCCGGCGCGACGTGTCCAGCAAGTGGGCGCTCGGGCAGTTGCACGATTCCGCCGACAGCCTCCTCTGGAAGAAGCGCGGCACGATGGCGCGTACGCCCCTGTCAGCCGACCCCGCAGTCTCTTTCGAACGGCTCCATCACAGCGTGGCCGAGCGGATCAGGGGAGGCGACGAGGCGCTGCCTGCCCGCTATGCCCTGAATGGCATCGACGTGAATGCCCATGTAATCGCGCTCACGCCCCGCGAAGAGACACTTCGCTGGCGTCCGGAAGATGTGCGTCAGGTTGAGCGGGACAATGGCACGAGTTCGCAAGCGATCATCAAGAAGCTCCAGGAACTGAGTTCTCCGGCATCGATCGGCAAGAAGATCGGGGAATGGCTGGGATTCGGTTGAGGATCCCGCGCGCGGAAGCCGTCCTTGCATTCCCGCCCCGTTGGGCCGATATACGAGCCCGGGAGGTTGGCGGTGGACGAGCCACTCGCCAACCGGGTCAGGTCCGGAAGGAAGCAGCCCTAACGAGCTCCGGTTCGGGTCGCTCGTCAGCCTCCCACCTAATTCATGCACGCTTTCCGTCATGCGCGGGCTTGACCCGTGCATCCATCATCTTGCGAAATGGATGGATTGCCGGGACAAGCCCGGCAATGACCGTGGGACCCAATGAACGACGCCACCACCACCGATCCGGCCTACCGCGTGCTGGCGCGCAAATACCGCCCGGCGACCTTCGACGATTTGATCGGCCAGGATGCCATGGTGCGCACGATCTCGAACGCGTTCGAGGCCGGCCGCATCCCGCAGGCCTGGATCCTGACCGGCGTGCGCGGCGTCGGCAAGACCACGACCGCGCGCATCCTCGCGCGCGCACTCAACTACCAGCTGCCCGACGGTTCGATCGCCGGGCCCACCATCGCCATGCCGGCGCCCGGCCTGCACTGCGAAGCAATCATGGAGAGCCGCCATCTCGACGTCATCGAGATGGATGCCGCATCCCACAACGGCGTGGATGACATACGCCAGATCAACGATGCCGTCCGCTATGCACCGGTGCAGGCGCGCTACAAGGTCTATATCCTCGACGAAGTGCACATGCTGTCGCCGCAGGCGTTCAACGCCTTGCTGAAGACGCTGGAAGAACCGCCGCCGCACGCCAAGTTCATCTTCGCCACCACAGAGATCCGCAAGGTGCCGGTGACGGTGCTGTCGCGCTGCCAGCGCTTCGACCTGCGCCGGGTCGATGCCGCGGTGCTGGTCGCCCACCTCCAGAAGATCGCCGCGACCGAGAACATCGCAGTCGAGCCGGAGGCGCTGGCCCTGATCGCGCGCGCCGCCGAAGGCTCGGTGCGCGACGCGCTCTCGCTGCTCGATCAGGCGATCGCGCATGCCGGCGGAGGCGGCGGCGAATCGGCGCATGCCGCCGCCGTACGCGGCGAGGACGTGCGGCAGATGCTCGGCCTTGCCGACCGCACCCGGACCATCGCGCTGTTCGAGGCGGTCATGCGCGGCGATGCTGCGGCCGCGCTCAAGGAGCTGCGCGAGCAATACGACATCGGCGCCGATCCGGCGGTTGCGCTGGCCGATCTTGCCGAGTTCACCCATTTCGTCACCCGCGTGAAGATCGTGCCGGCGGTCGCCGATGACGTCTCGTTCGCCGAGACCGAGCGCACGCGTGGACGTGCCTTCGCCGAGAAGCTCTCCATGCGGGTGCTTTCGCGCGCCTGGCAGATGCTGCTCAAGGGCATCACGGAGGTCGAGGAGTGCGGCCGGCCGCTGGCCGCCGCCGAGATGGTGCTGGTGCGGCTCGCCTATGCCGCCGATCTGCCGACGCCGGACGAAGTAATCCGCTCGCTCGACGGCAACGGCACGGCGCCGGCGCCGCGCGGGTCGGGCAACGGCGGGGCGGCCGCGCAGGGGCCGGCGACCGGCTCCGCAATGGTGGCGCCGCGTTTCGAGACCCCGCGCGGCGACGCGTCGCGCGGCGCGCCGCGCGCCGCACTCGCGCAGGCGCAGCCGGTCGGCGATCCGGCGCCGCCTGAGGCGGCCGCGGTGCCGGCGATTGTGGTCGACAGTTTCGAGGGCCTGATCGCGCTCGCGGCGCAGAAGCGCGACCTGTCGGTCAAGGCTGCCCTCGAACGCGACGTCCGGCTGGTGCGCTGCGAGGACGGCCGGCTCGATGTCGCGCTCGAGCCGAGCGCCGCCAAGACGCTGGTCAACGATCTGTCGCGCAAGTTCACGCAGTGGACCGGCCGCCGCTGGGTCGTGGTGGTGTCCGCCGAGCCGGCGCAGGCAACCGTGAAGTCGCAGCTCGAAGCCCGCCAGGTACAGTTGAGGACCGGCGTGCAGGCCGATCCGCTGGTGCAGGCGGTCTTGTCAAGGTTCCCCGGTGCCGAGGTGGTCAACGTTCGCACCCCCGAACAGCCGGCACCGCTGCCTGCCGACGAGGTCGTCGACGACATGGCTCCGGAACCGCCGCCCGCGGACGACGATTCCTATGGAGCGGATTGGAACCGAGATGATGCGGGAGAGTAGGCGATGGCCGATTTCCTTGGCCTGATGAAACAGGCCGCCGAGCTGAAGTCGAAGATGGAAGCGATGCAGGCCGAGCTCGATGCGAGCGAGGTCGAAGGAGCGTCGGGCGGTGGGCTCGTGGGCGTCACGCTCACCGGCAAGGGTGATCTGAAGGGCGTGCGCATCGACGACACGCTGCTGAAGCCGTCGGAGCGGGAAATCCTGGAGGACCTGCTGGTCGCCGCCCACGCCGATGCGCGCCGCAAGGTCGAGGCGCTGATGAAGGACAAGATGCAGAGCGTCGCCGGTGGCCTGCCGCTGCCGCCCGGCATGAAGCTGTTCTGACGTGGGGAGAGCGATATCCATTCCGAATCATGCCCGGCCTTGTGCCGGGCATCCAAGTCTTTGACGCGGCGCGCGGCGAGCAGGACGTGGATGGCCGGGACAAGCCCGGCCAAGACGGACTAACGTCTGGCACGAGTCCAAACGGGGTCACATTCATGCCCACCGCAGTCGCCGGTCCCGAAATCGAACGCCTGATCCAGCTGCTGGCGCGGCTGCCGGGGCTCGGGCCGCGCTCGGCGCGGCGCGCGGCGCTGTTCCTGATCAAGAAGCGCGAGCAGGTCATGGCGCCGCTCGCCAACGCGGTGCAGACCGCGCTCGACAAGATCGTGATCTGCGGCACCTGCGGAAACATCGACACCCAGAATCCCTGCACCGTGTGCCTCGACGCCAATCGCGACCCGTCGATCATCGTTGTTGTGGCGGATGTGGCCGATCTGTGGGCGCTGGAGCGCGCGCACGCGGTCAATGGGCGCTACCATGTGCTCGGCGGCACGCTGTCGCCGCTCGACGGCATCGGCCCGCAGGACCTCTCGATCGACGCGCTCGTCACCCGCGCCCACGATCCGGCGGTGAAGGAGGTTATCCTGGCGCTCAACGCCACCGTCGACGGCCAGACCACCGCGCACTACATCACGGACCTGCTGCACGACGCCAGTGTGACGGTGACGCGTCTTGCGCACGGCGTTCCAGTCGGCGGCGAGCTCGACTATCTGGACGAAGGCACGCTGTCGGCGGCGATCCGGCAGCGCACGGCGATCTGATGCGCGCGATGCCCATCCGGATGGTGCTTGCGCTGGTTGCGCTACTGGCCGCCACGGCGCACGCGCGCGCCGAGGCGATTGCGACGGCACGGTCGCTGTTTGAGGGCGCGTGGCAGCGCGCCGAGTGCAATCAGGGAATAGATCAGGCGCTCAACAACGCCCGCTATCACGAGCTGGGCGGAGGCTATGCGCTCGGTCTGGTGCTGTGCTGGCTCGGTCCCCGGTCGGAGGACCTCATTCTGTTTCTGGTCGCGCCGAGGACCGGAGGACGGCCGCAACTGCTGCGCTTCGATCTGTGGATCGACAACAGGTTCCAGCCGGCGGACAAGCTCCCGATGGCGAGCTACGATGCCGATGCCAGGCGGATCACCAGCTTTCAGAGCTATGGCAGCGGCATCTGCGGTCAGGTCGGCGAGTGGACCTGGACCGGCAAGGAGTTTCGGATGACCGGCTACTGGGACAAGCCGGACTGCAACGACGGCCGCGAATTCGACCGCGGCGACCGCTTCCGGATTTTCCCGCCGAGGAGATAGCTGAGGCCCTGGCCCTCGCTACGCCGCAGCGGTTTCTCCGTCGCGGGCGTCGCGGCGGCGGCGCATGGCGCGCCGCGCGCTGCAGGCCGCCTCCGGGATCCGGCAGAGGTCGTCGAGGAAGCCGGCCCAGCGCTGGCCGCTCGCCAGCGCCCGGTCGAGTGCGGCCAGCGTGCGCGCCTGTCCGGGATCGTCGTCGCGCACCCAGGTACGCAACACCGGGGGGAAGAGCAGCGCCAGTCCCTGGGCCCGAATCATGCCCTTCGGTCCTGAATCCGAAATGGCGGCGGCGGTCAGCATCCATCGCATGGAGCGCACGGCCAGCCCGTTCAGCGCCAATGCGAGGCCGGGATTCACCATCACCGAGCGCAGCAGCGACCGCACCGCCTCCTTGTGCGGGGCGAGCACGTCGAGCCGGCGCATCAGCACGTCGAACAGCCGCTCGCGCGGCTCCTCTTCCGCCATGTCGGCATCGATGCCGGCCAGCACCGCGCGGTCGACCTCGCGCATATGCGCCGCCAGCATGCCGATCTTGGACGCATGCCTTCCGCGCAGCTCCGCCAGCGATACGCCGGCGCGGCGCGCGATCTCGGCGAAGCCGATGTCCTCGAAGCGCTTCTCGGCCAGCAGCGCCAGGAAGGCGGCAACGACGGGATCGTGCTGAACACCGCTGGCGGATGCCGCCGGCGACTGATCGGAACTCATGGCGCGCTCCCTGCACTGACCGTGTTCGAACGGCACCGACCGCGTTCGAACCGCACCGACTGTCTACGGACTACGCGACGAACGACGCACGACCGGCACCGACTGTCCATAGAATACGCTTCCGACCACGGCGGTTCCATGGCCACCGGTCGGCTAGCCCGCCAGTTCACGCGAGCGCCGGGTGGCGGCCGCCACCGCCCGGGTCATCAGGGCGTCAAGGCCGCCCGCTCCCATCAGCACGTCGAGCGCGGCCGCCGTGGTGCCGCCCGGGGAGGTGACGTTCTGCCGCAAGGTCGCCGGATCGAGCGGCGAGCGGTGCAGCAGCTCGCCCGAGCCCGCCACCGTCGCGCGCGCGAGCCGGCC